>Ga0105107_10003749_pt1 | contig 10142 bp, 11 predicted proteins | sample PPLLaktember2015_6_FD_79335 | JGI IMG/M metagenome (GOLD analysis project Ga0105107, IMG submission 79335) | Freshwater sediment microbial communities from Prairie Pothole Lake near Jamestown, North Dakota, USA - PPLs Lake P8 Core (1) Depth... | ecosystem: Environmental > Aquatic > Freshwater >...
CGCGCGGGGGAAAACGCTTGTACGGTTTTCCAATTCAAGGAATTGCTCGAGGCCGGGGGCGCAACCTATATCCAGCCCAGCGTCGTCAAGGTTGGCGGAATAACCGAATTCCGGAAGATCGCCGCTCTGGCCGAAGCCTACAATGTAAAGATGGCTCCCCACTCCGCCTACTTCGGGCCTGGTTTGCTGGCCACGGCCCACCTGATCGCCGGATCACCCCAGGCCTTTGCCCTTGAACACTTTTATTTCCAGTTGGAAGCCAGTGTTTTCAAAGAGCCGCTCAGATTCGAAAAAGGACAATTTATCATCCCCGAGGGCCCCGGCCTGGGCCTCGAAATCGACGGCGCGGTTCTGAAGGAATATGTATCAAATCCAAAATAATCTTTATGTTCTTCTTCCCGCCCTCAAAATTTTTGAAAAGAACTGGGCCCTTCCTTTTCTAACAACATCCCTGATCCACCTTCAACTCTTCCCACCTTCTCGCGCTGTCCTCTGGGTATTGAGCTCTGAGGCGGCATCTCGAAATCGGCGTCAAAGAGGAGAATAGAATCGAATGCACCCAAAGGAGGCCCCGTTATCAACCCTCGCAGTTTTTGGTTCTGGGATCGGCCCAAATTTTTCTTGACATTTTCTAATAATCAGATTAAGTATGATTATTAGAATAAGGAGGAAAATATGAAGGATTTTGCCAGGATCCCAAGGTCTGCGCGGGTGCGAATTCGGGGGCAGGTCACGATTCCGCAAGATTTAAGGGAGGAAATGAATTTAGATGAGCAAACCACAGTTAATATTTTCCGAGTCGGAAAGGTTCTGTTGATGGTCCCCAAGAGATTGGAGCGAGTTTCGGTAGCAAAGAAGTTCGAGCGGGAGATGAAACGCCAGGGTCTAACTCTTGAAGATCTTTTGGATGATTTGAAATCTCAGCGGGAACGGTACGTTGCAGAAACCTACCAAAAAGATTAAGGTTTTCATCGACACCAGCGTTATTGTTGCAGGCATAGCTTCACGAACCGGCGCATCGGCAACAGTTTTAGATTTATGCGAAGCCGAAAGCATCCAGATGGTGATCAGCCGTCAGGTCCTGGTTGAAGCGGATCGAAATATTTCCGCCAAGCTTCCCAACCTGATCCTGCAATTTCGCCGGTTTTTCCGAAATCTCGCCCCGCTGATGGTTGACGATCCCCCGAAAACGGCAGTGGAAAAAGCCGCAATAATTCTTCCCTTAAAAGATGCCTCCATCCTTGCCGCCGCAATTGAATCAAAAGCCGACTATCTGATTACCCTGGACAAGAAGCATTTTCTAAAAGAAAAAGTCCGCCACCGTTTCCCCTTGACTGTCTGCACGCCTGCCGAATTTCTGAGAATCTTTGAAAGTTTTTGGCTGGAGAATTAAAAACCCGATCTTTTCTTCCACCCCATCTTTATCAAAAGGCAAAATAACCGAATTCCGGAAGATCGCCGCTCTGGCCGAACCCTACAAGGTAAAGCTGGCTCCCCACTCCGCCTACTTCGGCCCCGGCTTGCTGGCCACGGCCCACCTGATCGCCGGCTCCCCGCAGGCCGTCGCTTTGGAGCATTTTTACTTCCAACTGGAGGCCAGCGTATTCAAAGAGGCCCTGAGATTCGAAAAGGGGGAATTCATTCTCCCCAGGGGACCCGGCTTGGGGCTGGAAATCGACAGTGCGGTCCTGAAGGAATATGCCGCCAGGTCGAAATAATCTTCTTACGTTTTTTCCAAGCCTTACTTCATGGAGAGCAGCTTCGGCAAACCCAGGATGATGTCCGGAAAAACGATGCACAGAAAGAGCCCGACCATAATCAGGAGGATGAAGGGGATGACCCCGCGAACGATATGGTGGGTCTCGATCCCCCATTCCGGTTGGGCGATTCCGCGCAGATAGAACAAGGCATAAGCGAACGGCGGAGTCAAGAAGGACATCTGCAGGTTTACAATGATCATCATGGCAAACCAGAGTTTGTTGAACCCAAGCGCCTCCCCGATGGGGGTCACCAGGGGAATCATGATGAAGATGATCCCGATCCAGTCGATAAACATCCCCAGGATAAAAACGATCGCATGAATAATCAGAAAACTCCCCCAGCGGCCCATGGCCATCCCCAAAATGGCCTGCTCGAAAACTTTTCCGCAGCCAAGGCTTAAAAACGTGGCAGTAAACATCCCGGCGCACATGGCGATGATCATCACCATGCTCGTGACTTTGATGGTCTGATATAAGGTTTCCTGCAAAACCTGAAGGTTGAGGCGCTTGTAAACGGCGCAGAGGAGCGCGGTGGCGATCGCCCCGACCGAGGCCGCCTCGGTGGGCGCCGCGATTCCCAGAAAGATCGTCCCCAGAACGGCAAAGATAATGGACAACGTCGGCAAAAGAGACGTCAGGAGGATGTTGATTCTCCGCGAAATGGGCATTTGCCGCTCCGACAGCGGCAAGGGCGGACCCCAGTCGGGCTTGAGCAGACAGACAATAATGATATAGGTGATATAGAGGGCGGAAAGCATGAACCCGGGGATAAAGGCGCCCATGAAAAGCAAACCGACCCCGATGTCCGCAACGGGTCCGTAGACCACCAACATGACGCTGGGAGGGATGAGAATTCCCAGCGTTCCCCCCGCGCAGATCGAGCCGCAGGCCAATTCCTTTTTATAATTTCGGGCATGCATGGCCGGAAGGGCGATGAGGCCCAACATGACCACCGAGGCGCCCACGATCCCCACCGCCGCCGCGAGGATGGTCCCCAGCAAAACGGTGGCTACGGCCAGGCCTCCGGGAATGGGTCCCATCCACAGGTAAATCGCCCCGAAAAGGCGCTCCGAAACCCCGGACCGCTCCAGCATCAGCCCCATAAATACGAAAAGGGGAACGGCTAAAAACGTATAATCGATCATGACCCCCCAGACCCGGTTGTAGAAAACGGCGAAGGTCTGTTCCGGGCCGTAAAACAGGAGACTGACTGTCATCCCAATCCCGCCGAGAGCCAAGGCCAGCGGGTATCCGAGCAAAATGCAGACCAGGAGGGGGATGAACAAAAGGAGGGTGATAAATTCCGGACTCGCCTCGATCATGATCTATCCCCTTTCAGTTTTTCGATATTCCGATAAAAAGTGCAGATTCCCTGCAGCAGCCAGAATAAAAAAGCAAAAAATACCAGGGTGCGCAGGGGATAAATGGGCGGGTACCAGACCGTGTAGGAAGCTTTTTCCAGGATCCGCCAGGAGTGGATCATTCTTTCCCAGGAAATCTTTAAAAGCATGACGGCCATGGGAAAAAAAAGCAGAACCGTGAAGAGGATATTGATATAAAGCTGGGTTTTGGGAGAAAAGCGGCAGGAGATGATATCCACCCGGACGTTGCGGTCTTCCTTCAACACCCAGGCCAATCCCAGGAGGTAAATGGACCCCCCGAGCATATAGCTGATATCGAAAGACCAGAGCGTCGGAGCGCGAAATCCATAGCGCATGATCACCTCGTACCCGATGGACAACATGAGCGCTACGGTCAGCCAGCTTGCCCCCTTGCCGACAAACTCGCTGATATTTTCCACCCACTTCGAATAGCTTCGCATAAAGCCCATGATCATTCCACTCCGATCTCCCCCGCACCCCTTCAAGGGCGCGGGGGAATCCAGGGTCCCTATTTGCTGAAAGAATACTTCCAATCGTATCGCGGTTGGACCACATAATCCACGCTGCGGAATTCTTTCAGGAATTGGTTTCGGGAGTCGTTGACCTGTTTAAAGAAAGGATCTGCTTTGCTGAACTCCTCATAAAGGATTTCGATTTGTTTGACGATCTCCCGCTGAACTTCCTGGGGGAGAAAATGCGTCTTCACGCCCATCTCTTCGAACTTCCTGATCGCTTTGGCATCTTCCAGGGTGCTCCAGGCATAGTCTTCCATACCGCCCCAGGAGGCCGCCTCAATGATCACCTTGAATTCATCCGGAAGCTTTTCCCAGGTATCCCTGCGCACCATCAACGAGGACATAGAAGTCGTCGACTGCATGCCGGGCTCCATCCGAACGGCCTTTAGATTCTGAAACCCCGCCGACAAATCCATCGCGGGAGTGCAGTATTCAAACCCGTCGATCACCCCCCGTTCAAAGGCCTGATAAATTTCCCCCCCGGGGAGGTTCACCACGGCCGCACCCATTTTCTTGGCCACTTCGCCGTACAGGCCCATGCAACGATACTTCATGCCCTTGAAGTCGTTGAGACTCGTGATGGGTTTCTTGAACCATCCGAAGGACTCGGCGCCGGTCAGGTGCAGCGGTCCTCCGATCACCATGAGGTCGGCTTTGGCTCTCTTTAACATTTCTGCCCAATACTTGTGGGCTTCGCCGTAACGGTACCAGGCAAAAATCTCCGTAGCATTGGGGCCCGCAGGATCGGCGCCAAACAACCCCCCCACCCTTCCAAACCGGCCGAGGTTAAAATTATGGGAGGTAACCGCCCATTTCAGGGCTCCGGTTTCGAGGGCCTCGAATTCCTTCGTCATGGGGCAAACCGTTCCCCCGGGCATAACATTGACTTTGATCCGGCCGTTGGAGTATTTCTCCACCCGCTTTCCAAAGAATTTTACTTGTTCAAAATAAGGACCGCCCTGCGGCCAGCACTGGAGATCCATCTTGTACGCCGGCGTTTGCGCCTGAACGGACGAAGGGGAAAAAACGTCCCCACCCAAATACCCCGCCAACACAAAGACAACAATAATTGCTGCAAATTTCTTCATCTCAAGCCCCCCTTTCGATTCGTTGGTTTCACCTAATTCCTTACCGACAGTATTTTTGCTTATCACCACCTCCTTTTCTCAAACGACGCCTCGCTTGCAATTTTGGTTTATCACAGAAATCCAGGTTTGTTCCGCATCCCAATATTGCTTTTTCCGTTTTCATATTTCCACCTGGACCCCTTGGAAGCTAAATGGTTTTTCTCACGAAACCTGATGCTTTTTCAATGCCTTTCGGTTCAGCGTAATCCCCAGACCCGGTCTGCGGGGGATTTTCATCTTTGTCCCTTCCATTTCAAATTCTTCCTCCACCAGTTCTATCCGCAGGGGATTGGCGGTGCGGTCGAATTCCATCAGCGACTCTTCGGGTTTCAACGACGTGGGGAAATGAGGCATCGCCGCCTGTAGCTGAAGATTCGCCGCCAGTCCGATCGCCGTGCCCCAAACATGCGGAATACACCTCAGGTTCCAGGTCGTGGCCATGGCGATGATCTTCATCATCTCGGAATATCCTCCGATGGCGCAAAGATCCGGCTGAATGATGTCCACGGCCCGGCGGGAAATAAGATCCCGGAAACCATACCGGGAGAATTCGCTCTCCCCCGCGGCCAGCATGATGTTCACTTTCGCTTTGAATTCGATGTGTCCCTGGATGTCTTCCGGCGGAATCGGCTCTTCCATCCAGAAGATATCCAGTTCTTCAATTCTTTTTCCCAGCCAGATGGCCTCGGAGGCGTTGTAGGCGCAATTCGCGTCCAGCATCAAACGGGGCTCCGGACCGATCGCCTTGCGGACGGCCCGGATTTTCTGCAAGTCGTCATCTAAACCGAAACCAACCTTCAACTTCATCGCTTTGTAGCCTTGCTTCAAATATCCCAAAGCTTCCTCCACCAGAGCCTTGGTCTGATCGGAAACATTTTTCCGATAAAGCCCCGTGGGATACGTCCCCACTTGATCCCGATATCGCCCGCCCAAAAGGTCGGCTACCGGAGCGTTAAAGAACTTTCCCTTGATATCCCAAAGAGCGATATCCACGGCGCTTAAGGCCATCAGGGCGATCCCCTTTTGGCCTTCCATCCGGGTAATCGTATAAAGCATGTCCCAGAGGCGGTTCGTGTCGATGGGATTTTCTCCAAGGAGCCGAGGCTTCAGGGAGCTCTCGATCATCGTCTTGGTCGCCATGGGGGAAAACCCAAAGGCTTCGCCCACCCCGGTGATCCCGTCGTCCGTCTCGATCTCCACGATGGCCGCAACCCTCTTGCTCACCTGACTCTGCGCCCAGGTAAAACACTGCTCGGGCTGCAATTTGCTTTCGAGGACATGGGCCCTCACATCTTTGATTTTCATAGGTTCGTCCTCCGTTTTGATTATCCGATTCCGATGACAAGGTTACGCTGAAGCTACATTAAATATTCGTCGTCTCCGGCATCTCGCAACATCTCTTCGGTGCCTTTCAGATGCTCAAGGATAGCTGCTGCGGCTTTTTGCGGGTCCCTCGACTCAATCGCTTCGAGCACTTTTTTGTGGTATTCCCGGGTCAGCTCATTTTTAGGAGCGACGCGCAGGCAGGAGATAATGGTTTTTTCCAAAAAAGGACGGATCGTTTCAAAAATAAGCCTGATCAGAACATTATTCGTGGCCCCCGCAATGGCCAAGTGAAAATTCAGGTCCGCTTTGATGTCTGCTTTCGTAGAGGTGCCGTGGGACTGCAGGGCGGCCAAGGTTTTTCTCAGATCTTCGAGTTGTTCCGGCGTCGCCCGCTCCGCCGCCAAGGCGGTCGCCTGGGTTTCTACAATTCTGCGCACTTCGAGCAGCTCTCTCACTGAGGCTTTTTTTCTTTTAAGCAGGAGTTGCAGGCTTTCGGAGGCTGCCCTGTGGCTCTCGTCAACCACCTGCATGCCTTTCCCATGGCGCCGCCTTACGAACCCTTTCGATTCCAGACCTTTTACAGCCTCGCGTAAGGTTGTCCGTCCAACCCCCAGCCTTTCACAGAGCTCGGCCTCGGAAGGGAGGTAACTGTTGGCCTCGATGTTTCCGGAAATCAGATACTCAAGAAGAACTCCTTCGGTCTTTTCGATTAGTGAAGGGGATTTTATTATTTTAATATTTTTAATATTATTCATATTATTTTAGTAAAGACATATGTTATCTTGTCAGCTGATGACTTATAAAATAAAATCACTTTTCTGTCAACTATTTTTTTCCATCGAAATAAAATAATTGGTAACAGTTTAGCCGTTTGAAGAATCGGCTAAAGATCATTGCAAATTGCAAATATCGTATCCGTTTAGAGTTTTGAAAAAATGGTGTGATCGCCTTTATTGGGGCCCGGGGGCCAGAACGGAACGTACCGGAAGCATCGGTCGGGTTTCCTCTTGGCCACGAAAATAAAAGCTTGTCTCCTCCGGAGGAGGCGGGGGGTATCTTCCCCGCCCCATCTACGAAGAAATCAGCGCCTTATGATTCCAAGCGGGCCGGTCTGGCCCCCGGGCCCTGGAAGCACTTGGCCCTTACGACGCTCCTTTTTTCAAAGAACTAAAGTGTTACAATAATTGCATTTGGTCGGAAATTGCAGGGGCCCTAAACAGGAGAATGGGAATGTCAACGATGGTCATTGGCGGAAACGGTTACGTGGGCAGCCACGTCTTAAGACAGCTGGTTCATGCCGGGCAGCAACCGATCTGCTATGATATCGCTCCACCGTCTCCCCTTTGGGCGGATATGAGCGAGCAAATCAAAATGGTGCCGGGCGATGTATTGAATATCAGCGACCTTATCCGGGCGATCAAGGAATTCGATGTGGACCGCATCGTCTTGCTCGCTTCCCTGGTAACCTTCGCTTCCCAGAGAAATCCCGTTAAGGCTTACCAGCTGAATATCGGGAGCACCCTGAATGTCTTGGAAGCGGCGAGGGTGTTCCCTTTAAAAAGAATCGTTTATGCCAGTTCCCTCGCAGTCTACGGCCGCACGCCGGAAAAAGAACCCATCCCTGAAAACACGCCCCGCCTTCCGGTTTCCCTTTACGGATCGACCAAGGTCTTTTGCGAGGATTTGGGAATCGCTTATCACCGGAATTACGGGGTCGATTTCTGCGCCGTTCGTTTCCCCGGCATGTGGGGACCCGGCCAGGGCCTCATCATGGCCGGGAAATCAACGATTTACGGGAGCGGGAAATTCGCCGAGCTCGTCGAAAAACCCGCCCGGGGGGAAAAAGCCATTCTCCCCGGAATTGAACAAAAATACGAACTGCTTTACATAAAGGACGCCCGTGACCTCGTCCACCGGCTTCTTATGGCCGAAAAGCTGAAACACCGGGTCTACAACGCCGGGAACGAAAATCTTTGCTCGCTCCAGGAAGTTGCGGGTCTGCTGAAACAGTTTCTTCCCGCAGCCGAGATCGAATTCGAAGAGGGGATTCGTTTTCCGGAAGGTTACGATTTTGCTATGCCTTGCGGAAATTATCTGGAAATATCCCGGGCCAAACAGGAGCTGAGATACTCCCCTCGCTTCAAACCGCCGGAAGCGCTGAGAGATTACCTTTCCTTTCTCCGGCAAAAAGCATAATACCCAAAAAAGTATTGCAAATTGCAGAGTTCAAATTGAAAAATGAAAGCCTTTTTCCCGGTAAAATTTTCTTTTTGCACTTTGGCTTTTGCACTCTGCAAGGCATTCTTATTTCATTTCACTAAATGCGGTTTCATTCGCTCCCAATCCAGCTCCACCCCGTGTCCCGGCCGCTCCGGGGCAATGGTTTCTCCATCCGTAATGCGCATCGGGTTGGCCATATATTTTTCCAGTCCGAACCCGTGCGCTTCGAGATAGGAGGGATTGGGCACGGCGGCGAGCATATGCACGTGAAGGTCGTGGACTCCATGGGTCGTAACCGGAAGATTGTGCGCCTCCGCCAGGCGGGCCACCTTCATCCAGATGCTGATTCCCCCGCAGGTCGCAAGGTCCGGCTCGGGATATGACACCGCCCCGGCAGTGATGAAGTGCTGAAACTCGTAAAGGGTATGGAAGTTCTCACCGGTGGCAATGGGAAGAGTCCCCTCGCGCATGATCTTGATATGGCCGGCGAGATCATCGGGGAGGGTCGGTTCCTCCAGCCAGTAGAGATCGAATTCCGCCAGGGCTCTGGAAGCATGAATGGCCTGTTCCACGCTCCATCCCATGTTCACGTCTACCATCAGGGGGATATCCGGGCCAACGAGTTCGCGAATGGCTTTCACTCGGGCGACATCTTCGGACAGGCGCGGGCGGCCGACCTTCATTTTGATTGCCCGGAATCCCTTGGCCAAGAATCCCATTGCCTGTTCCTTAAGTTGATCGATCGTAAAGTAGAGATCGACTCCCCCGGCGTAAACTTTCACTCGCGGGTTATTTCCCCCCAGAAGCCTCCACAGGGGAAGTTTTGCCCTTTTGCCGGCCAGGTCCCAAAGGGCAATGTCCACGGCCGCGATGGCAAACGAGGCGTGCCCTCCCCTGCCCGAAAAATGAAGGCGCCACCACATCTTCTGCCAGAGGTGCTCGATGCGGGAAGAATCCTCTTCCAAAAGGATCGGTTTGAGATCATATTCCACCAGGCTGTAGATCGCCCGTCCGCCGACCCCGACGGAATAGGTGTATCCCAAACCTTCGAGGCCATCTTCATCCTTTATCCGGACGGTGATCAATTCGAAAAATGGCATCTCCCCGTGAGTGGAATCCGACAGCGCAACATCTAAAAGAATCTGATATAAAGCGACCTCTATCTCTTTGATTTTCATAAATTATTCTCCTTCAGAAATGGCCAGGATTAATCATCCGTAGCACCCGAATTGATGATCTCGTAAAAAGTCACCAAAAAGATGGTTTTGTGAAAAGCTCCAGATGCAAGGCGCGCAAATCCGATGGTAGGGGCAACCCGCCGGGTTGCCCGATCTCGGGCGGCTCGGCGAGCCGCCCCTACCTTCCGCAACGACAAAGTTTAACCGCAACGCCGCAGATGGACTTTTTATGAAACCATCAGAATTGGTTTCACGCATCTGCAGGCGGCGACCACCCCACAAAGCGAGTGCGAATATACTCCCTGAAACTGTCGGAGGCCAGCTTCACGGTCCCGGGGCCGCTCCGCACGAAGAAATCGCCCTCCGAACTCATTTCCATATCCTTCCACTTCAGGAACACCGGCTCCGGGCTGCTCTGGCAGCTCACTACGCCCACCGTCTTCCCCTGCACGAAAACTGGGTCTTCGAATCGATGCAGGTGCCGGCCCTGTCGCCGAGCTCGTTGCGGACGGCCTGGGCCAAGTGGCGCATGAACTTGTCGTCGCTCTTGAGTTAGTCGCGCTCGATGCCGACGATGGCGCCGTCATCGCCGACGCCTATCAGGAGATCACCGCCTTCGGTGTTCAGGAACGCG
>Ga0105107_10003751_pt1 | contig 10141 bp, 7 predicted proteins | sample PPLLaktember2015_6_FD_79335 | JGI IMG/M metagenome (GOLD analysis project Ga0105107, IMG submission 79335) | Freshwater sediment microbial communities from Prairie Pothole Lake near Jamestown, North Dakota, USA - PPLs Lake P8 Core (1) Depth... | ecosystem: Environmental > Aquatic > Freshwater >...
ACGGCGTCGGTCCGTGCGCGAACCACTGCACCAACGGCGTGCAGGATTGCGACGAGCCGTTCACCGACTGTGGTGCCGACTGTCCCGAGGTGCCGTACTACACGTTCTGCGATTGTTTGATCGACACGCCGCGCAACGGCAGCGAGATCTGCGACGACACCGGCTTCACCGTGCCGGCCGACTCGCCGCCGAACGTGCTCGTGTGCCTCGAGGCCACCGGCGGACAGATCTACATCGCGACGAACACGTCGATCGATCCCATCGACAATGCGCCGCGGTGCAGCGGCTGGGAGGCGATGGGCCAGAACGCGTGGGACTACCTCGACTACGTCGTGCCGGCGCTGACGTGCGACGCCGAGCAGAAGACCCAGCCGTTCGACATCACCGGCTACGCCGGCCAGACCCTGTGGTTCGGCGCGCACAACCACCCGAACGGTGGCGGCAGCGGCACGACGGCCTGCATCGCGATCGCGAAGTGAAGATGCTTCACGATCGAAGCGCGCGCGTATCGGCGGGGGCTCCCGGCCCCGGGGAACCTCGCGGTTCGACCTTCGCCGGTTCCCCTGCCCGACCGCTAGCATCCCGAGGCCCATGACCGACACGATCGTCGTCGCGCGTCCGTACTTCCGCTGGCAGCTCTCGCGTGCGAACTGGGAACAAGCCGAGCCGCCCGAGCACACCGACGCGAAGTTCGTCTCGTCCGACGGACATCACGAGCTGTACATCGGCATCTTGCTCGCGCCGAGCGATCCGAGCCGCGCCGCCGAGCGGCTCGATCGCGTGACGCGCGATTTCTTCGAATCCAACTCGAAGATGGGACCGTGTCGGGTCGTCGACAGCCACTTCCATGACGAGCCCGGGCCGACGAACGACGCCGGGTTCGTCCTCGACTTCGGCAGCACGGTCCTCCGCCGACGTGTGCAATCGGTGCTCATGACACCCGGTGCCTTTGGAGAGCCGGGCCGCTTCCAGGTCCTCGCGAACGTCGCGCTGTACTCACGGGGCCCGGGGCTGGCCGACGGCGCTCACCGTTTCGAGGAGGCGCTCCGCGGCCTGTCCGTCGCGCCCGGCGCGTCGGCATGCGGACTGGGTGGAGGGATCGATGCGTTCGACGACGCCACGGCGCGCGAGCTCCTCATCCGACCGATCCACAGGCGCGAGCTCGAACCGTACACGCGTCTGCTGGCGACGCGCGGCATCACGGATCCCACACGCGGGCTCTGGCCGCTCGGCCACGACGTCTTCGCCGCGGTCGTCCATGCCGATCCCGAGACGCCGTGGCTCCTCGGCACGATGCTCGACGCCGACGCCGCCGATCTCGGCGTCCTGTACGAGCACCTGCTCGCGTGCGCCGTCGACAACGTCGGCCGCCGCGTCGACGAGCTCGTGGGCCAGCGTCATCGCACTCCCGGCGGCCAGACCGTATTCGTGTTCCACGGCTGGTTCCTGAGCGCAGCAGCGATGCTGCTGCCGATCCTGCAGCCGTCGCTCGCGGAGCAGCTCGCCACCTCGCGAGTGCTCGCCTGCTTTCCACGGCCCGACCTCGCGGCGGTGTTCGCCGATGGCTCGCCCGCGCAGCGGGAAGATGCACGCGCGTTCGTCATGGCCGGCGCCGGTGAGGTCACGCTCTCGGACGAGATCTTCGAGCTGACCGGCACTGGTGGCGCGCGACCCCTCGCCCGCGGCTGACGGCCGAAGCGCCTACGCCCCCCAGCCGCCGTCTACGTCCACCACCTGACCCGTCACGTACTCCGCCCCGTCGCCGAGCAGGAATGCGACGAGCGGTGCGACGTCGCGCGGATCCCCCACGCGACCGAGCGGCACCTCCTCGGCGTAGCGCGCGAAGTCCTCGTCCGAGAGGTGTGCCGTCATGCCCGTGCGCAAGAGGCCCGGCGCGACCGTGTTCACGCGGATGCCCTCACGACCGAGCTCGCGCGCGAGACAGCGCGTCGCCCCTTCGATGCCGGCCTTCGCGGCGGCATACGCCGTACGCTCGGCCAGTCCCCTGCGCGCGAGGTTCGAGCCGACGAACACGACGGCGGACGGGCGGGCGAACGCGCGCTCGCGCAGCAATGCGCGCAGCAATCGCAGCGGCGCGACGAGGTTGGTGAGGAGCTGCTCGTCGAGCGGATCCACGTCGGCGTCGATGCGGGCGCCCGCGGTCGTGCCCGCGGCCAGCACGAGCCCGGCGAGCGGTGCCGCACCGAGAGCAACGTCGGCCACCAGCCCCTCGATGTCGGCCGGGCGATCGAGATCGGCCTTCATCATGCGCACGCCGTCGCCGAGCTCGTCCACGAGCGAGCGCGCCGCCGTCTCGTCCTTGTGAAAGATGCCGACGACGACGTGGCCCATGCGCGCGAGCAGACGCGTCACCTCGCGACCGACGCCCCGCGAGGCCCCGGTCACGAGCACGGCACCGCTCATCCGAAGATCTCCTCGCCGACGATCTCGTCGGCAGGGATGAACGGCGGCGTATCGCAGCAGAACAGGGTCGCCTGCTCGTCGCTGCGGTTCTCGTATCCGTGCAGCTGATCGTGCTCCCACGCGATGGGCGCGGCCGGAACGATCGGTCCGGGCTCGGTGCCGCGCGCTCCGACGTGGAAGAGCTCGCCGTCGACGAGCCACTCGAGCTCCCGCATCACGCGGTGGTGGTGCAGCGCGATCCGCTGCTTCGGTGCGACGTGCAGCAGGTACAGGCCCGCCTCGCGCGTCTCGAGCAGCACCTCGACCTGGCCGAAGCGTGACGGCTCGGTGCGCCGCTCGAAATCGTCCTGCGTGCGCTCGATCGCGATACCGGCCGCCCGCGCGCCATGGATCGCCTTCGGCTTCACGAGCCGCAGCCCGATCGTGCTCACGAGCGGATGGGCGCCCAGCAGCATCGCTGCACACTCCTCTGCAGCGTTCTCGAGCAGCTTGTAGCGCCGGAATCGCAGCAGTGCCCGCAGCTCGCGGACGAGTCGCGCGTAGTCGACGGTGTCACCGATGCGACCGCTCTTGCCCGCGCGGCCGAGGTCGAGATCCAGGCGCACGTCGACGCACAGCGGCTGCTCGCGGTCGCGCTCGTCGGGCAGCACCCCGATCACGCAGTCGAGCTGCAGTCCCTCGATTTCGATTCGGTCGCGGGCCATGGTGCGAGCGGACGGGGTCGATATAGCACCGGCCGCCAGGGCGCGGTCGACACTGCCGGATTCGCGCAGACTCGCCGCTTCCGCGAGCCGACCGCGACACGAACGCCGCGATCGCGGCGAACGCCGGTGGGCACCGCGGATCCCACCGACGAACCGGATGACCGCACGTGCGACATCGATGTCATGGTCGACGACCTTTGCGAGTGTCGTGGTGAGCGTGCTAACCTGAAAGACACGCGCATCGATGGGGTGAATCGCCGATCGATCGCGTCGTCGAACCGCTCTCTTCTCCGGTTCGGCCCTTCGCTTACGGAGCATCCATGTCCAAGACGTTCTTCGTGCTGTCGATCGCCGGCGCTCTCCTGTCGTCGGCCTGCATCATCAATACGGACGACGACGACGATGGGGGCGACGACGTCGCGGACGACGACGGCAGCACCTCGAACACCAGTGTCACGACTGCGAGCACGACCGCGAGCACGACCGCCTCGGACGGCAGCTCGAGCGAGAGCTCGACCGCCGCGGTCGACTCGAGCGACGGCTCGACCACCGCGAGCGGCGGCGGCTGCGGCTGGGGGGAGCTGCCGGGCCAGACCAACGTCGACCAGGGCTACACGTGCGGTGGTCAGGGCGAGGATCCGGACGGCATCCATCCGCTCGAGTGCCCCGCCGATCTCGTCGCCGGCGATCCGTGCGGCGCGGTGATGGGCGTCGGCTGCTGCGATGCCGAGGGCAACGTCTGGTACTGCGCCGACGACGGCAGCGGCACGCAGCAGCTCTTCACCGAGCCCTGCTGAGAGCGACAGCTCTCGGAAGACCGAATCAGCGCCGCACGATCACGGTCGTGCCCGGGCTGCCCGGGTGCGCGTGCACGCCGTGCCAGCCCTCGGGCAGGAACGGCGTCGTCCAGTAGAACAGCCAGCGCGCCGCCGACGGGCCCAGGTTCACGCATCCGTGGCTGCGCGGCCGACCGAAGCCCTGGTGCCAGAACGCGCCGTGCAGCGCGACGCTGCCCTCGAAGAACATCGCCCACGGCACATCCTGGATCGAATAGTTGCCGTCCGAGGCCGTGTTGCCGTCCATCGTCGTCGAGATGTGCTTGCTACGAATGCGCCAGCGACCCGTCGGCGTCTCGAACGGCTCGTCGGCGGTGCCCTTCTTGCCGGTCGACACGAGCGACGTGAACACCGGGCGCGTGCCCTCGTACGCGACGAGGATCTGTTTGTCGAGGCTGACGTCGACCCAGCGCTCCCACTCCTGCAGCCCTTGCGGCAGCGGCTGCGGATCGGGCATGCGCAGGTCCTGTGTGCGCACGAGCTTGCCGTCGGCCGTCATCATGTAGCTCTTGCCGGCGACGACCGTCTCCTCCTCGAGATCGAGGAACGTGCGACGCTCGAGCGTGCCGGTGACCTTGAGCTTGTTGTCGGGCGTGAGCTCGTAGACCTTCGCGGTCTCGACCATCACCCACCCGAACGGGAACGTGACGTCGACCGCGAGCGGCACGCCCTCGAAGTCCTTCGCCGTGTACTTGTACGCGTGCGCCACGTCGACGTACCCGCCACGAGCAGTGCGCCACCACGTGCGGCCCTCCTCGTGGATCTTGTCGCCCACGCTGATGAAATAGCCGCGCTCGAGCCACGAGTTCTCCGGCTTGAGCGGGAGGCGCTCGACCGGGATCAGATCCTTGGGCGGCGGCGGCGGCTCGGTCGGAGTCATCGCCGGATCGCGTTTCGCCGGGTCCGCCCGCGCGGGCTCGTCCTCGGGCTCCGACAGTGCGCCCGGCATACGCGGCCCGCGAGGCTCCTTCGTCTCCGGCTTCGGTGCGTCGGGCTCGTCGTCGACGCTCGGCAACGCGGAGAGATCGTCGTTCGCGGCCTCGGTCGACTTCGCGGGCTTCGGCTCCGCCTTGGGCTTCGCGGCAGCATCCGACTTCGGCTTGGCCCCGGGCTTCGCCGCCTCGGCGGCGAGCCGCTCGGTCTCGAGTTGTGATCGCAGCGCCTCGGCGGACTCGACTTCCTCGCGCGTGGGCACGCGCCACCACATCGGGCTGTTCCACCGCTTCACGTACGCGTACTCGTACGGCAGCGGTTGATCGACGCGCGCCGGCGGAGGCGGCTGCTTCATGAACGGCTCGCCCTCGGCGGACACGACGAGGCCCTTGCTCGCGCAGGCGAAGCCGCCCTGCGGCAGCGGATACCAGCCCTTGGGACAGCCCGGGCCCTCGACCTTCTCGCCGACGCGCACGCGCGTGCCGATGCGCAGGTAGCCGAGCCGGATCGACTCGCCGTCGGGCTGGTCGTGCACCGCGACGACCTCGTAGCCGGCGAGCGCGTGCAGCGTGAGCGCCTCGGCGGCCGGCGGCGGAGCGGTCGGCTTGATCAGGCCGTAGTCGGGCGGCGCCTCCGGTGGGGCCGGCTCGTCGGGCAGCGGACCGTCGGGGCGATCGGCACCACCGGGCTCGAGCTCCGCGGGCGTCGGCGGCTCGCCGGCCTCGGCCGCGGCCGGATCGCGATCGCCGAGCACCGCGTCGGACTTCGTCGCTCCGTCCGTGCGCGGCACGATGTCGCCGCGCCCCGCGTAGCTGCTCGACGCGCTCGCCTCGCCCTGCCGTTCGCAAGCGGCGAGGAGACACAGGACGGTGAGCCATTCGACGGGCGCGCGCATGCGGTGCATCTCCTTAGCCCACGCGCCGCCGTCGGGGAAGATTCCGACGACCGCCGCCACCTTCGCGGCCGTGGGCCCGCGTCTCGCAGCGTTCACCGCGCGTGGCGCCGCACGAGCTCGCGCAATTCCTCGTCGTCGGGATCGTCGGCGAGCCCCTCGCGCGCCAGCTGCAGGGCCCGCGGTCGATCGCGCCCCTCCGCCCACAGGGCCCGCACGAGCTCGCGCCGCAGGTCGCGGAGCTCCGACGTGTTCGTGCCGACGTCCCACCGCGCGAGCGCCTCTTCGAACCGCGGCACCGCCTCGCCGGGTCGCCCGCGCGCCGCCGCCACGCGACCGAGCCCGAACAGCGGCCAGGCGCGATCGGGATCCTCGGGCGGCAGCACGCGCTCGCCGATCTCCGCGGCGCTGCGGAACTCCGCCTCGGCTGCCTCGAGCTCCCCGCGGGCGAGCAGCAGGAAGCCGAGATCGAAGTGCAGCGTCGGGCTGAACGGATCGTGCGCCGGCTGGGCATCGTCGATCGCGATCGCACGGCGCAGCCACAGCTCCGCGTCGTCGCTGCGGCCGCAGTCCTGCCCCGCGAGCGCCATGTTGTTCAGCGGGTAGCGCAGGTCCGGGTGATCGTCGCCGAGCCGCTGCTCGATCCGCTCGAGCTGGCGGCGATGGGCCTCGAGCGACTCGGCGAATCGGCCGAGGCCGCCGAGCGCGAAGGCGATCGATCCCTCGATGTCGGTCAGCCGATCGTCGTCGCCGTCGGCGCGCACATCGATTGCACGCGCACGCTCCAGCCGCGCCAGCGCGCTCGCGTCGTCGCCCTCGATCGAGTCGAGCTGCGCGAGCAGGAGCAGGACACGGGAAACCGCAGGGTGCTCGCGCCCCGCGGACCGCTCGTGGATCCGCAGCGCTCGCTCGAGGGTCGAGCGCGCCTCCGCCCGGCGATCCGCCCCGGTCAGGAAGTAGCCGCGCGCCTCGAGGGCGAGTGCGACGCGTGGGTGCTCGTCGCCGTACAGTGGCTCGAGGATCGCGAGCACCCGCTGTTCGCGTGCGACCGCGTCGGCGAAGCGTCCGCGACGGGCCTCGACGCGGGCGAGCCCCTCGATCGCATCGGCCTGAAGCGCGCCACCGTCGTCGATGCCGGCGGCGAGATCGCGCGCCGTCTGCATGCGTCGATCGGCCGCATCGAGCTCGTGCAGGTGCACGTGCAGCATGCCGCAGGCGAGCTCGAGCCGGATCCTGGCCTCGACGAGCGCGGGCCACCTCGCCGCGAGAGCATCGCCGTTGCCGCACGCGTCCAGGGCCTCGCGATCACGCTCGAGATGGTGGAGCGCGGCGGGGATCTGTGACGCCGCACCGAGCGCGATGCCGTCGAGTCGTTCGCCGAGCGCGATCGCCAGTGCATCCTGCAGATCGACCAGCGCTTCCGCGTCGCGGTGCTCGCGGCCGCGCAGTACCCCGCGCTCGAGCAGCGCCTCGGCGATCAATGGTCGATAGCCGAGCGCGTGCACCCTCACCACGAGCGGGTCGAGCAGCGCGGCCGCGTACGCGAAGCGTCCGGCAGCCTCCTGGGCCCGGGCCGCCGCCAGGACCTCGCGCAGCGCGGCGACGTCCGCCGCGACCGATGCCGCCGGCACCGCGACGTCGGCGAGCTCGGCGGACAGGCACTCGGCGGGGTCGCCGAGGCCCGCATCGATCGTCGCAGCGGCGCGTGCCGTGTCCGCATCCGTCTGCGCGAGCAGGTCGACGAGCGCCGCGAGCTCGCTCTTGCGCGCGCGCAGGCACGCGAGGCGAACATCGAGCATGTGCTCGTCCGCAGTCGCACACGCCTCGCGCCACGCGTCGGTCCACGCGGATGCGTGCTCGCCGAGCCGGGGGCCGAGCCGTCGCCACGCGGTCTCGATCCCCGGTACCTGCGTGGCGTGCAGGGCCTGCTCGACCCGGTGCACACGATCGCCGTTCCACACGTCGTCGATCGATCCGGCTTCCGCACACCGATCGGTGTCCTCGCCGCGCGGCCACGCGGCGGCGAGCGCGAGCACGGAAGCACCGACGGCCACCGTCGGGATCCACGCGCGTCGACGCCGGCGCGGATCGAGCCGCACGAGCAGCTCCGCCAGCGACGGCCAGCGCGCAGTCGGGTCGCGCTCGAGCCCGCGCAGCAGGACGCGCAGCACCCATCGCGGCGCGCGGGCGTCGTCGCGCGGATGCGGCACGGTGCGATCGGTCGACAGTGCGGCCAGCGAGCGGAACGGCCGCTCGGCATACAACGCCTCGTACAGCGCGACGCAGAACGCGAACTGATCCGCGCGCACGTCGACGCGGCTCGTCGCGAGCTGCTCGGGTGCCATGTACGCGGGCGTGCCGACGACCGCATCGGTGCGCGTGCGGTGACCCGGCAGGTCGGGCGAGACCTCCGACGACGCCTGCGTATCGCGCTCGCGCGGTCGTGCGAGCAGCGGCGGGATCGGCAGCGGCTCGCCGGTGCCCGAGCGCGCGAGCCCGAAGTCGGCCACGCGCACGCGGCCATCCCTGCCCACGAGCACGTTGTCGGGCTTGAAGTCGCGATGCACGATGCCGACGCCGTGCGCAGCGACCAGGCCCTCGCCGGCCTGGCGATAGAGCGCCACGACCTCCCGCCAGTGCCGCGGCTGGGCCTCGACCCACTCGCGCGCGTTGCCACCGTCGACGAGCTCCATCGCGATGTACATCGCGCCCTCGTGGGTCCCGACCTCGAGCACCGTCACGACGTTGGGATGCGAGAGTGCGGCGAGCGCCCGGGCCTCGAAGCGCAACCGCTCGACCTCGCCGCGCGCCCCGAGCTGGAACTTGATCGCGAGGGCGCGATCGAGCCGCTCGTCGCGCGCGCGCCACACCATGCCCATGCCGCCGCGGCCGAGCGGCGCCTCGATGCGGTACTTGCCCGCGACGAGCACCCCCGGCGAGATGGGAGCGATCGGCATCGGGGGCGCGGATGCGATCGCCCGCAGCAGCGAGTCGGTCTCGTCGTCCTCGTCCGCCGCCCACGTCGAGGCGTCGGGTTCGCCGGAGCTCATCCCTGGCTCGTCTGCGTGAGCCCGCGGAACCAGTTCGCGACGGTCGGCTCGACGCCTTCCTCGTGCAGGCGGTCGATGGCCTCCTGCATCTCCTCGCGCTTCGCTCCGCTCTCGTCGAGCACCACGAACACCGGATAGCTGTCGGCCTGCGGGTACCAGCGCGCTCGCAGGGCGCTGAACTCGTCCATCCGCGTGACCGCCTCCCACTCCTCTTCCTTGAGCTCGAGGATGCGGACGCGCCCGATGTCCGCCTCGGGATGCATGTTGCCGAGCTCGAGCTCGAGCTTGCGACATGGCTCGCACCAGTCGGCCGAGAACAGCACGGCGACGGTCTTGCCGTCGGCGAGTGCCTGCTTGCGCATGCGCTCGAACATGTCGGCGAGCGGCTCCTCGTTGCGCGGGCGCAGGCGACGGAGGTCGTAGCCGACCGTGCTGTCCTTCGCCGTCGCGGCGGGCTTCGCACCGGTGGTGGCCGGCGTCTCCGATCCGCCGCATGCGGCGACGATCACGAGCGCAAGGAGTGCCCGAGTCATGCCCATTCGTCCTCCCGTGCGGCCGCCCGCGGATCGACCTCGCCGGCGAGATCGCTGCCCATCTTCGCGCGCACCTGCGCGTTCGGCATGCCCATCGCGAGCAGGCAGTAGAGCTTCGTGAGCGCGGCTTCCGGCGTCATGTCGTGCCCACTGGTGACGCCCGCCGCGGTGAGCCGCCGTCCGCCGCGGTACTCGTCCTGACGCACGATGCCGCCGTGACACTGCGAGCAGTTGACGACGATGGCCGGTGGATCGCGATGCGTCGCGGCGCGGATCGGATCGAGCAGATCGGTGTCGGCCGGGAATGTGCCGGCCCCGTAGGTCTCGAGCACGAGCCCCTCGACCGGCGGGAACAGCAGGCTCTCGAACACGGTGCTCTGGATGCCGGGGAACACCCGCAGCGTCGCGACGTGCGGCTCGCGGACGAGCTCGACCGACTTCGGCAGCCCCTCGCCGGGCTTGCGCACGAGGTGCTCGTGCACGGTGATGCCGACCCCGACCGTGGCCAGCGGTGGCAGATTGCCGCTGCCGAATGCGACGAAGTCGCTGTTGTGGATCTTCTGCGTGCGGTTGCCGCGGAACAGCCGCGAGGCGAAGTAGATGCACACCTCGGGGATCGGCAGCGTCCCCGCCATGATGAGCGAGGTGATGATGTGCTCGCGTCCGTCACTGCGCACGTGTTCGAGACTGAGCTGGGAACCTGTGACGATGATCGGCTTGCGAAGTCCGGTGAGCAGGAAGCTGAGCGCCGAGGCGGTGAAGACCATCG
>Ga0105107_10003752_pt1 | contig 10140 bp, 9 predicted proteins | sample PPLLaktember2015_6_FD_79335 | JGI IMG/M metagenome (GOLD analysis project Ga0105107, IMG submission 79335) | Freshwater sediment microbial communities from Prairie Pothole Lake near Jamestown, North Dakota, USA - PPLs Lake P8 Core (1) Depth... | ecosystem: Environmental > Aquatic > Freshwater >...
CACCTCGCGCACGCCGTTCATCAGCTCTGCCAGCTCCTCCTCGCACGCCAGGAGCTCCGACAGCCGGCTGGTCTGCTCCGACTCGCGTTTGGGCTCGACTTCGACCGTCGCTGAGGTCATGCTCGGCTGCTTTCTGGCTTTCGAGGCGATGGGTGGCTAGGCTGTCGATCCACTAGGCCTGCATTCTAGGCCTTCCCGGACCCGCGGAATGCCGAGCAGATACCGCGCGCGATTGTCAGGGAATCTCCGACGCCACGGCGGGAGGATTGCCCGGTGGCCGGCGCAGAGCTCCGCGCTGAATGTTCGAGCCGTAGAGCACGTCCCGGGTCGGAGCGCATCCTCGTTCGTCGAGCTCGCTCGAGATCCACCGCGTTGCGCCATCCCAGCCACACGGAGGTGAAGCCGTGTACTTCCCCATGAAACACGCCTGGACCGGCGACGAGTCGCTCGGCGAGCACCTCGAGCGAGAGGGGGTGAGTCGGCGGGAGTTCCTCGAGTTCTGCGGCAAAGTCGCCGTCATGCTCGGGCTCGGGCAGACGATGATCCCGCGGGTCGCCGAAGCGCTCCAGGCCGTTCGCCGCCCCTCCGTCGTCTGGCTGCAGCTGCAGGAGTGCACCGGCTGCGTGGAGAGCGTGCTCAGGAGCGGCGATCCGACCATCGGCGACATGGTGCTCGACCTCATCTCGCTCGACTACAACCACACGCTGATGGCGGCGGCGGGAAGTGCGGCCGAGTCGGCCCTTCAGAACGCCATGCAGGAGAACTTCGGCCAGTACATCCTGATGGTCACGGGGTCCGTACCACTCGCGGACGACGGCATCTATCTCACGATCGGTGGACGCACGGGACGTGAGATCCTGGAAGAGGCAGCCGAGGGCGCCGCCGCGATCTTCGCCGTCGGAGCTTGCGCGCACTTCGGCTCGGTGCAGGCCGCTCGGCCGAACCCCACCGGCGCGGTCGGCGTGTCTCAGATCGTCCGCGACAAACCGATCGTCACCCTCGCAGGGTGTCCGCCGATCGCGGACGTGGTCACCGCGACCATCGTGCACTACCTCACGTTCGGTCGCCTCCCCGACACCGATCGCGAGGGGCGCCCGCTGTTCGCGTATGGCGCCCGCATCCACGATCAGTGCCAGCGGCGCGCACACTTCGACGCCGGCCAGTTCGTGCACGCCTTCGACGACGAGGGCGCGCGCCAGGGTTGGTGCCTCTATGAGGTCGGCTGCAAGGGACCGGCGACGTTCTCCCCCTGCCCGATCTTCCAGTGGAACGACCACACCGACTGGCCCATCGGAGCCGGGCATCCCTGCATCGGGTGCACCGAGCCTTTCTTCTGGGATACGATGACGCCGTTCTACGGCCGCCTACCCGGAGTCGCGGGGTTCGGCGTCGAGCGGAGCGCCGATCTCATCGGTGCGGCGCTGGCCGTCGGAACGGTCGCCGGCGTGGGCGCCCACGCGATCGCGACCGGGATCCACCGGGCGCGCGAGGGCAAGAAAGTCACGCCGCTCCCCATCGTGCAGGGACCCGGTAACGGGCCCGGCACTCCTGGCAACCCGAAGGGAGGCACCGATGCCTAGAGTCGTCGTCGACCCCATCACCCGGATCGAGGGTCACCTGCGGATCGAGGTCATGGAGGAGGGCGGACGCATCACGAACGCCTGGGCGTCCTCGACGCAGTTCCGTGGCATCGAGACGATCATGGAAGGTCGCGATCCGCGCGACGCCTGGGCGTTCACGCAGCGTATCTGCGGCGTCTGCACGGTCGTGCACGCGATCGCTTCCTGCCGGGCGGTCGAGGATGCGCTCGGCATCGAGGTGCCCCCGGCGGGTGGCATCATCCGCAACCTCGTGCACGGGATGCAGACCGTACAGGACCACGTCATCCACTTCTACCACCTCCACGCGCTGGACTGGGTGGACGTGGTGAGCGCGTTGTCGGCTGACCCGGCAGCCACGTCGGCGCTCGCGCGCAGCATCTCGCCCTGGCCGAACAACTCCGAGACGTACTTCGCCGAGGTGCAGGGGCGGGTCCGCCGCTTCGTCGAGTCGGGTCAGCTCGGCATCTTCACGAACGGCTACTGGGGCCATCCCGCGTACAAGCTGCCGCCGGAGGCGAACCTCATGGCGGTGGCGCATTACCTGGAGGCCCTCGACTGGCAGCGCGACGTCATCCGGGTGCACACGATCTTCGGCGGCAAGAACCCTCACCCGAACTTCCTGGTGGGCGGCATGGCGTCGGCGATCAACCTCGAGGACACCGCCACGATCAATGCCGAAAGCTTCACGAAGATCCAGGGGATGATCGAGCGGGCGCGGCGCTTCGTGGAAGAGGTGTACTGGCCGGACCTGCTCGCGATCGCGTCGTTCTATCCCGAGTGGGCGTCGATCGGCGGCGGCGTCACGAGCTACATGTCCGCGGGCGAGTGGCCGGAGAACGGCCAGCTCAGTGACACCGCTTCGATGTACTTCCCGAGCGGCGTGATCTACGCCCGCGACCTCGCTCAGGTCTTCCCCTTCGATCAGGGAGAGGTACGCGAAGAGGTCACGAGCTCCTGGTACGAGTACTCGGAGGGCTCCGAGGCCGCGCTGCACCCGTGGGACGGACAGACCACGCCGCGCTACACCGGCCCGCAGCCGCCGTGGACGTACCTGCAGGACTACGACAAGTACACCTGGATGAAGGCGCCGCGCTATCAAGGGCGCGCCATGGAGGTCGGACCCCTGGCGCGTATGCTGGTCGGGTACGCCTCCGGCCACCAGGACGTGCAGGGCATGGTCAACGACACGCTCGGCCGGCTCGGCGTCGGCCCGGCCGCGCTCTTCTCCACGCTCGGCCGCACGGCCGCGCGCGGGATCGAGACCGTGCTGCTCGCGCGCAAGATGGAAGACTGGTTCACCAACCTCCTCACGCGCGTGCAGGCCGGCGACGACGCGACGTTCAGCGGCGATCGCTGGGAGCCGTCGTCGTGGCCCGCCTCCGCTCGGGGGTACGGCCTGCTCGAGGCCGCCCGCGGGACGCTCGGCCACTGGGTGCAGATCGAGAACGGCGCGATCCGGCACTATCAGGCGGTCGTGCCGAGCACGTGGAACTGCTCGCCGCGCGACGCAGCCGGAGCGAATGGGCCCTACGAGGCGGCGCTCATGGACAACCATCCGCTCGTCGATCCCGAGCGACCGCTCGAGATCCTGAGGACGATCCATTCCTTCGACCCGTGCATGGCCTGCGGGGCGCACGTGCTGGATGCGACCGGCAGGGAGATCGTGCGGGTGAGGGTGCAATGAGCGAGGCGACATGAACGGGACCACCGCGACCGCGCCCGAGAGCGTCGGTAGGGACGCTCCGGTCGCGGAGTACAAGCAGGTCTACCTCTGGCACTGGCCGATCCGCGCCATGCACTGGCTCGCGGCGGCCTGCGTCGTGGTGCTCGTCGTGACGGGCTTCTATATCGGCAGGCCGTACTTCTTCACCTCGGGCAGCGCGACCGACCATTTCCTGATGGGGCGCATGCGGTTCGCGCACTTCGCCGCGGCGGGCGTTCTGGTGGCCACGGGTATCCTGCGGGTCTACTGGCTGTTCGCGGGCAACAAGTTCGAGCGCTGGCGAGCGCTCTTCCCGGTGCGGAAGCGCGACTGGGTGAACCTCTACAAGGTCGCCCGCGCCTACCTCTTCATCCGCGTTCACGAGGCGCCCCAGTACCTGGGACATCATCCGCTGCAGCAGCTCTCCTACACGGGAATCTACGCGCTCGCCCTCCTCCAGGTCGTGACGGGCTTCTACCTCTACGGGCTCGCCGACACCGGGGGCTTCTTCTTCGCCACCTTCGGCTGGGTGGGGACACTGATGGGCGGCGCGCAGATCGTGCGCTTCGTGCATCACTTCGCGACGTGGGCCTGGCTCATCTTCATCCCGATCCACGTGTACCTCGCCGTCCGCGCGGACGTGCTGCACAAAGAGAGCACCGTCTCGTCCATCGTCAGCGGCAACCGGTACGTGCGCGCAGACGTCGAGTTCGTCGATGACTGAGCCCCACACGGTCGTGCTCGGTGCCGGCAGCCCGCTCATGGGCGACGACGGGCTCGGCATCGAGGTCCTGGAGGCGATCTCGCGAAAGTGGGTCGAGACGCCGGACATGCGCTTCCTCGACGGCGGAATCTGGGGGATGCGCCTTCTGCCTCACATCGAGGATGCCGAGCGGCTGCTGGTAATCGACGCGGTGCGCTCGGGCGCCGCTCCCGGCACGCTCGCGCGGCTCGAGCGTGAGGAGATCCCTCGTCACCTGCGCACCAAGATCTCGACGCACCAGGTCGATCTCTCGGAGGTGTTCGCCGTGGCCGAGCTGCGGGGAAAGTTTCCCAGCGAAGCGGTCGTGCTCGGCATCGAGCCCGCGCAGATCGATGCATACATGGAGATCTCCGCGGAGGTGCGCGCGACCGTCCCCTCGCTGATCGACGCGGTGGAGCGTCAACTCGAGGCCTGGGGCCACGAGCTCGTGCCGCGGTCCTCGAGCCATGCGAAGGCCCCCAGCCATGCATGAGATGTCGATCGCGATGGAAGTGTGCAGGATCGCCGAAGAGCAGATCGGCATCGCGGCCATGCCGCGCGTCCGGGAGATCGGCCTCGTCGTGGGACATCGGTCGGGCGTGGAGCCGGACAGTCTCCGTTTCTGTCTCGACGCGCTGCTGGACCAGCCACCGTTCCGGGGAGCGCGGACGGCGCTGGAGCTGACCACCGGAGACGACTTGCGCGTAGCCTACCTGGACCTGGACGACGATGGCGATACGGCGAATTGAGGTACGCGAGCGCGTCATGGAGAAGAACGACGCTCTCGCACGGGGCGTACGCACGCGTCTCGCGGACCATGCGGTCCTCGCGCTCAGCCTCGTCTCCTCGCCCGGCTCGGGTAAGACGCTCCTGCTCGAGCGCACGCTCCGGGATCTCGGAAGCGAGCTGCGCATGGCCGTCGTCACCGGCGATGTGCAGACCCAGAACGACGCCGACAGGATCGCCCGCTGGACGGACGATCTCGTACAAGCCGTGGTCACGGGTGGAGCCTGTCACCTCGATGCACGGCAGGTCGACGAGGCGCTGGCAGCCATCGACCTGGACGCGGTCGACCTTCTCTTCGTCGAGAACGTGGGCAACCTGGTCTGTCCAGCGAGCTGGGACCTCGGCGAGACCGCGAAGGTCGTCGTGCTGAGCGTCACGGAGGGCGAGGACAAGCCGCTCAAGTACCCGAAGATGTTCGAGCAGGCTCGGTACGCGGTGCTGAACAAGATCGACCTGCTTCCTTACGTGCCGTTCGACGTGGACGACGCGATCGCGTTCGCTCATCAGGTGAACCCCGACCTCGAGATCTTCCGCGTGTCGGCGTTGACCGGCGAAGGCATGGACAGCTGGTATGGGCTGCTGAGGCGACTGCTGGACACCGGCGAGACCCTACGCGCCGGTCGACGGGCCGAGGCCGCGAGCCCCACTTCATGATGCACTCGGTGGCAGCGGATGAGCTCACCTCCACTCCTGGGAGTGAGACGGACCTGCATGCCGTCGAGATCTCCGTCGGCGGCGTCGTGCAGGGCGTCGGCTTTCGTCCCTTCGTGCACCGCCTGGCGGTTCGTCACGGCCTCAGCGGGTGGGTGCGCAACGAAGCGGGGGCCGTGCGCCTGATCGCACAGGGGGCCGGCGCGCAGGTGCGCGCCTATCTCGCTGCCCTCCCGACGGAGCTACCGCCGCTGGCGCGCATCGACGAGCTCGTCGCGCGGGACGTGCCGTGCGGACCGCTCGAGGGCTTCCGCGTGGTGCCGAGTGACGTCGCACCCGTGGGCCGTCTGCCGATCTCGGCGGACGTGGCGATGTGTGCCTCGTGCGAGCAGGAGCTGATCGATCCCTTCGACAGGCGCTCCCGCTACCCGTTCATCACGTGTACCGACTGCGGTCCTCGGTTCACGGTCATCGAGTCGATGCCGTACGATCGCGAACGCTGCGCCATGAAAGCCTTCGTGCAGTGTCCCGAGTGCGCTCGCGAATACGAGGATCCGAACGATCGCCGCTATCACTCGGAAACGAACTCGTGCCCGGCATGTGGTCCGGTCGTCTGGCTCGAGGTTTCGGGCGGCCCGTCGATCGCTCGGGGCGACCGTGCCATCGCGGAAGCCGGGCGGCTCCTGTTGGCGGGACGTGTGCTCGCCGTGCGTGGCCTGGGCGGCTTCCATCTGGCCGTCGACGCGAGCAACTCGGAGGCCGTACGCCGCCTGCGCGCCCGGAAGCGCCGCGAGGAGAAGCCTCTCGCCGTCATGGTGCGCACGCTGTTGGATGCGCAGCAACTCGCCTTCGTGTCGGAGGCCGAGGCCGCGGTCCTCGCGTCGCGCGAGCGGCCGATCGTGGTGCTCCGACGCCGCGGGTCGGCGAGACTCGCTCCGGAGATCGCCCAGGGCCTGGGCTCCGTGGGCGTCATGCTCGCGTATACGCCGCTGCATCAGCTCTTGATCGGAGCGGCGGGTGGGAGACCGCTCGTCATGACCAGCGGAAACGCCTCCGACGAGCCCATCGCGATCGGGAACGACGAGGCCCGCGTCCGACTCGCCGACATCGCCGACGCGTTCCTGCTGCACGACCGGGAGATCGTGGCGAGGTACGACGACTCGCTGGTACGCGTCGTGGGGGACCGCCCGATACTACTCAGGAGATCGCGCGGCTACGCTCCGATGCCGCTGCGGCTGCCGATGCCGCTCCGAGATCCGGTCCTCGCGGTCGGACCTCATCTGAAGAACACGTTCACGCTCGCGCACGGCGACGACGCTTACGTGAGCCAACACATCGGCGATCTCGAGAACCTCGAGACGCTCGAGCATTTCCGCGATTCGCTCTCGCGGTTCCGCGCGCTCTTCCGTATCGAGCCGCGCTGGGTCGTCCGTGACCTGCACCCCGGCTATCTCTCGACGCGGATCGCGGCCGAGTCCGGCCTGACGGAGCTGGAGCCCGTGCAGCATCATCACGCGCACATCGCGGCCGTCATGGGCGAGCACGGCGTGACGGATCGCGTGCTCGGGCTCGCGTTCGACGGGACCGGCTATGGTACGGACGGTCAGGTCTGGGGCTGCGAGTTCCTGGAGGCCGACTTACGCGATTTCCGTCGGCTCGGACATCTGCGCTACGCTCCTCTACCGGGCGGAGATCTGGCGGCCCGCGCACCCTGGCGTGCCCTCCTCGGCTATGCGTCGCTCGAGGAGACCGGCACGTGGGCGGACGCGGCGCTCGCCGCGGCGCCGGCCGCGGAGCTTGCGCTCGTCCGGCACCAGGTCCGTCGGAGCGTCAACTCACCACTCGCGTCCTCGTTGGGCCGGCTCTTCGACGCGGCGGCTGCTGTGATCGGCCTGAGAACCGAGTCCGCGTACGAGGGACAGGCGGCGATGGAGCTCGAGGCGGTCGCGGCGGCACCCGGCGATGCCGAGGTTCTACCGTTCCCGGTGCTTCGAGACGGTCGAGCGTGCCCGGAGCTCGATCCGGTTCCGCTGCTCGCGGCGCTCGCATCCGCAAAGGATCGGGGAGCGGGCGTCGCCGAGCTGGCCGCGCGCTTTCACGCCACGGTGGCCGACGCGGTTTCGAAGCTCGCGATCGAGCTCTGCGAACAGCGCGGGCTCCCTCGGGTCGCGCTCGGCGGCGGTTGCTTCCAAAATGCTTTCTTGCTGAAAGCCGTCATGCGGCAGCTGCGCGAGGCGGGTCTCGCCGTGATGACGCCGCTCGCGCTCGGGCCCAACGACGGTGCCATCAGCTACGGGCAGGCGGTCGTGGCCGCCGCACGCATGAGCGACTGAAGGAATGGACTGAAGAAGTGGACTGAAGGAGGAGATACGATGTGTCTTGGAATTCCGGGTAAGGTGGTGGAGCGGCGCGACGACGCCGGTCTTCCGGTCGGAACGGTGGACTTCGGGGGCGTGCGCCGCGAGGTGTGCTTGGCCTACGTCGCCGACGAGGTGTCGGTCGGCGACTACGTCGTCGTGCACGTCGGCTTCGCGATCTCCAAAGTGGACGAGGAGGAAGCCAAGCGGACGTTCGAGGTTCTGCGCGAGATGAGCCAGCTCGACGAGCTCGAGTGGATGGCCGACATCGCCGACGGCGCCGAGAAGGCGGCGTCATGAAGTACCTCACGGAATACCGCGACCCCGAGCTCGCGAGGACGCTGGTCGATCGCATCAACCGTACGGCCACGCAGCGTTGGACGCTCATGGAGGTCTGCGGCGGCCAGACGCACACGATCGTGAAGCAGGGCATCAACGAGGTGCTCGCGGAGGCGGTGGAGATGATCCACGGCCCCGGCTGTCCGGTGTGCGTGACGCCGCTCGAGCAGATCGACCGCGCGCTGCACCTGGCGCAGAACCCGAGCGTGATCTTCACCTCGTTCGGTGACATGCTGCGCGTCCCGGGAAGCGAGTGTGATCTGCTCCAGATCCGGGCGCGGGGCGGCAACGTGCGCGTGGTCTACTCGCCCCTCGACGCGGTGAAGCTCGCCCAGAAGCATCCCGACAAGGAGGTCGTCTTCTTCGCGGTGGGCTTCGAGACGACCGCGCCGGCGAATGCCATGGCGGTGTGGCGCGCGCGCGAGCTCGGCCTCGAGAACTTCAGCGTGCTCGTCTCGCACGTGACCGTGCCCCCCGCGATGGTCGCTCTGCTCGAGGACCCCTCCAATCGCGTACAGGCATTCCTGGCCGCGGGCCACGTGTGCACGATCATGGGATGGAAGGAGTACGAGCCGCTCGTCGAGCGCTACCGCGTGCCGATCGTCGTGACCGGCTTCGAGCCGCTCGACATCCTCGAGGGCATTTGGATGGCGGTTCGCCAACTCGAGGACGGACGCCACGAGATCGAGAACCAGTACGTCCGCGCGGTGCGCCGTGAGGGCAACCGCTCCGCGCAGGACCTCGTGTCCAAGGTCTTCCAGCCGGTCGACCGCGGTTGGCGCGGGATCGGCACCATACCCGCGAGCGGCCTCGGCCTGCGGCCGGAATTCGCCGCGTACGACGCCGAGAAGAGATTCGGGCTCGAGGGCATCCACGCCGAGGAATCCCCGGACTGCCGCGCGGGAGACGTCCTCAAGGGGCAGCTGAAGCCGCACCAATGCCCGTCGTTCGGCACGCGCTGCACACCGGAGACGCCGCTCGGCGCGCCGATGGTCTCCTCGGAAGGCGCGTGCGCGGCGTACTACAACTTCGGGCGGCTGCGCGCGGGAGCGGGCGCATGAGCACGATCACGGCCCGACGCGCCCCCACGATCCAGGGGATCGCGTGCCCCGCCCCGGTCAGCAACTACACGCACGTGCAGCTCGGACACGGCTCGGGCGGCAAGATGAGCGCGGAGCTGCTGCGCGAGCGCTTCCTGCCGCGCTTCGGCAGCCCGTTCCTCGCCGAGCTGGGCGACGGCGCTCGCATCCCGGTCAGCGGGAACGAGGTGGTGGTGTCCACGGACACGTTCGTCGTGAGCCCGATCGAGTTCCCCGGCGGGAACATCGGGCACCTCGCCGTCCACGGCACGGTGAACGACCTCGCGATGATGGGCGCCACGCCGAAGTACCTCTCGGCAGGGTTCGTGCTCGAGGAAGGCCTCGAGCTCGCAGTGCTCGATCGCGTGTTGGATGCCATGGCGACGGCGGCCGAGGCCTGCGGCGTGGAAATCGTCACGGGCGACACCAAGGTGGTCGACCGCGGCAGAGCCGACGGCCTCTACGTCAACACCACCGGCATCGGCTTCCTGCATGACGGGTTCCGCCCATCACCGACGCGCGCGCGCACGGGCGATTCCGTCCTCGTGAGCGGGCCGCTCGGCCGCCACGGCATGGCGATCATGGCCGTGCGCGAAGGCCTCGCGTTCGAGTCGGAGATCGTGAGCGATACCGCCTCACTCGCTCCCGTGGTCGCATCGCTGAGAGACCGACTCGGAGCGGACGTGCACTGCTTGCGCGACGCGACCCGCGGCGGCCTCGCCTCGGCTCTCAACGAGATCGCGCGCGCATCGCGAGTCGGTGTCGCCCTCTCGAGGCCGGCACCCGTTCCTGCGCCCGTCGAGGCCGCGTGCGAGATGCTGGGGCTGGACCCGCTGTACGTCGCCAACGAGGGTGTGCTGGTCGCGTTCGTGGCGTCCGAGCG
>Ga0105107_10003754_pt1 | contig 10138 bp, 8 predicted proteins | sample PPLLaktember2015_6_FD_79335 | JGI IMG/M metagenome (GOLD analysis project Ga0105107, IMG submission 79335) | Freshwater sediment microbial communities from Prairie Pothole Lake near Jamestown, North Dakota, USA - PPLs Lake P8 Core (1) Depth... | ecosystem: Environmental > Aquatic > Freshwater >...
AATCCTTATACCATCTCCAATAGCGGCAATGACTGCCTCTAGTGGTGCCCGCTCACCCCCTATCCTCTTCAGGGCCTCATTGAGGGCGTCTTCACGCTGTTCTTTGCCAGGGATTGCCTTCTTCATGTCTTTATTATACCCCTGATTTCTCAGCCGAAAGGATAAGACTCTTCAGCGTCGCATTTTCGGCGGACTGTTGGAACAAATTCTCCATATGTTTTATCATGCCGTCTACTGCAGGTATGGCATCATGGATCGCAAGGGACTCATCGCCGTATCTTGCAACTTCAAGGATTTCACCGACCCTGATAATCTCCGGGTCTTTTGCGGGAAGATACACAGGCGGTTCTTCACCCGAGGGGGCGACTAATCCCTTCCTTTCGAGCATCGCGAGAATGTTGCTGACGATAGGGGCCGGAAGCCCGACCCGCTTTGAGAGGGATTCAAGGTTCCAGGCTGGTTTATTCAGATGAAAATGGGAGCCGATGAGGAACATGATCATCAGCGCCAGTTTCTCCTTCATCCTGTTGCTCAGCGAGAGAGAATCTTTTCTCGCGTATATCAATGTCGGGTACTGCTGGTAAAATGAGACCTTCGCCCCGACAAGAAGGATAAACCAGCTCCAGTAGAGCCATATGAGGGCAAGAATGACGAGAGAAAAACCTGAATAAATGGCAGAATATTGTGCCGATGTTACGATGAAAGAGGCAAAGATCATCCCCGTGATCTTCCACACTATACCGGAAAAGATACCGCCGGTCAGGGCCGCGGCAAAACGCACCTTTGTGTTGGGGAGAAAGATATAGACAAAGGTGAAGGCAGCGCTGACAAGGAGGTAAGGAATCAGTTTTCCCGCTATGTAAATGGCCATGCCCAGTGATTGTATCGACAACACCTTCTGAACTACCGATGTGCTCATGAGTTAGCCGGTTATTCCGACTGCAGAGAAGATGAGAATCGGGCCGACGAGCAGGACGCTGAGATAATTGCTGAACCGTTTTTCGAAGCTTCTCGTGCCTTTCACGTTCCAGATATAATTGAGGGAGCTTTCTACCTTCCGGAGTTGCGACAATACTGTATACACCAGCATCGTCAGACCGATCGAGCCGAGTACGCTTACATTTATGTTCTCGACAAAACCGATTATCTTAAGCGACAGATCGACGCCCTTTTCGCCGAGGGGCTCAAGGAAATAGTAGAGGAGAATCTCGAATTTCGTTTGTACGCCGAAGGCCTTCAGCACCGAGAAGCTTACGGCCAGGAGCGGTACGATTGACAGGAGCGTGGTATAGACGAGACTCATTGCCCTCAGGGCAAGCTGTTCTTCCGAAAGCTCCAGGAGAAGCACATACAGGAAACGCAGAAATTTCAGCCACCATGCCCTGACAGCGCTGACGGAGTCGAGATCAATCTGCCAGAGTTTTTTTGTCAGGTAGTCGTCTATTTTAGTTTTTGTTTTGGACATCGAAAATCCTCAGATACATCATATCATATGTAGAAACGGCAAATGAGAAACAAACTGTCAGTTATTAAAAGTCGGCTTAATTGAATCGATGTTTATCAGGAAATCTCCCCTTACCCCTCTTTGCCAAAGAGGGGTCAACAACCCCCTGTCTCCCCCTTTGATAAGGGGGAATTCCTCCCTTTGGAAAAGGGAGGGGAGGAGGGATTTTACAAATAAATGTCACATGACTGTTAACATAAATGAGAAACAAAAAAGCAATGCACGGTGCAGCAGAAAGAATACACCGTGCATTGCCTCTATAAATCCTGTCTTCAAAGCGACTACAGATGTCTTGAGACCCTCTCTTTAAGCTCCACTAAGTTGAACTCATACTTCTGGGGTTTTCTTCCGAAGCAGGTCCCGAGGCCCTCGAAAAGTGCGATCTCGCTGATATCGACCTCTCTCCTCTTTATCGCCTCGGAGGTGGACATGTAACGGATCGTTTGCCCGTCCACATCCACGATCGTATTCCCGGTCTTTCCCTCCAGCAGGAGGAATACAGCGGCTGCACCTGCCTTGTGGCCGAAATTAACGTCAAATGCTGAGGATGAGCCGCAGCGCACGAGATGGCCGGGAGTGACCTCTCTTACCTCGGGTATTTCATAAACGCCGGGTGCGTACTGACCGGTTTTTTTCATGAAATCTTTGACCCCGGGATCGGCCTTCAGCCTTTTTTCGAGCTGCTGCCGTATATATTTGCCTGCGCCGGCGAGTTTCTTATGGCCGAAGGCGTCGACGCCTGCGGATTCGTCATAGAGCATCTCACCGCTTGCGTTCTTAAGCCCTTCCGCAACAACGATGATATACGTTCCTGCCTTGACATCGCTCCTCAAAATCCTGCCGAAATAGGTGGTCTTCATATGCTCGTATACCACATCGAAGTCAACCGGTATCTCGGGGATGAGGATGCTGTCTGCCTCAGCGCCGATCCCTCCCCTCAGCGCCGTATGCCCGACATATCGGCCGAAGACCTCCATAATAATAATCCGGTTATGACTCATCCCCGTTGTCTTGATGTCTCTCGTGAAATTGGCGATCCTGTTGATTGCGGAATCACCGCCAACGCTATAGGGCTGGAGGTCCAGGTCCATGGTCTTCGGTACGTGGATGCAGGGGATGCCCTGGGAGGAGAGATCGACCACAACGCTTCCTGTGTCGTCTCCGCCGCTGATGATCAGGGCGTCGATGCCGAATTTTTTGAGCCCTTCCTTAATACGGTCGTATTTCTTTTCGTCCTTTATCTTGCTGATCTTGACCCTCGAGTGGCCTGCCTCGGACCCTGCAAGCGATGCCTCGATGCGGCTTACTCTCTCTGCGTTCAGAAGGACCACCTCATCCAGGTCAACGAGATTGTAAAGTCCTGAGTACCCGTTGGGAATGACCACTGACTCGATCCCTAATCCGTAAGCCTCTCTGGCAATGCCCTTGATGACAGCATTCAGACCGCCGCAGTCGCCGCCGCTTGTGATAACCCCGATTTTTTTAATGGATGCCATAAAAACCTCCTTTGAGATTCTGTGATGCGTTTTTTGTCAGCAGGCTTTGTCGCTGACTGTCAGATCTTTACACTACGATAACTTATGATACTCCTGTATTGACCGGATGTTAATTTTTTTCTTCCGGAGCATTTCTATCGCGTTTACAACCGCCTTTGCGCCTGCGACCGTGGTCGTAAAAGGAATCCCGTACTGAAGCGCGCTCCTTCTGATTGAAAGGGAGTCCTTCTGCGCCTGCGCCCCGCTGACCGTATTGATGACAAAGACGATCTCCTTGTTCTTTATCAGGTCAACGATATGGGGCCTGCCTTCGGCGACCTTGTTTATCACTTCCACTTCAAGCCCTTTTTCGCTCAGGAAAGCCGCGGTACCCCTTGTCGCGATGATCGAAAAACCCGCTGCAAACAGCCTTTCCACGATGTTGCATATCCCGGGCTTGTCCTTGTCCCTGATGCTGATCACGATCTTGCCGGAACGGGGAAGCACATTGCTGGATGATGACTGGGCCTTGGCGAAGGCACGTCCGAAATCCTCATCGATCCCCATCACCTCGCCGGTCGACTTCATCTCGGGTCCAAGTATAGTGTCGACGCCGGTGAACTTGTCAAAGGGGAAGACAGCTTCTTTCACAGCAACGTAGTCCATCGGTTTTTCTTCAGTGATCCCGAGTTCTTTCAGCGTCCTGCCGACCATGACCTTTGCCGCGAGTTTTGCCAAAGGCACCCCGGTGGCCTTGCTGACAAAGGGGACGGTCCGTGAGGCCCTGGGATTCACCTCCAGTATGTAGATTTCGTCTTTTTTCACCGCGAATTGTATGTTCATAAGGCCGATAACTCCCAGTTCACGGGCAAGGGCACGTGTCTGACGCTTAATTTCCGTGATGATGACATCATTCAGGGAATAGGGCGGCAGGGAACAGGCGGAATCACCGGAATGGATACCCGCCTCTTCAATATGCTCCATGACCCCTCCGACGATCACGTCATGTCCGTCGGCCAGAGCATCGACATCAACCTCTATTGCATCATCGAGATATTTGTCGACGAGGATCGGATGCTTTGGAGACGCCTTCACGGCCCGTTCCAAATAGTTGCGGAGAGAGTCTTCATCATAGACGATCTCCATCGCCCTCCCGCCGAGCACATACGAAGGACGCACCATTACCGGATAGCCGATCTTCTGTGCAGCCTTGACCGCTTCCTTGACAGACATGGCGGTGTCGCTTTCCGGCTGCTTCAGTTCGAGTTTATGGAGGAGTTCCTTGAACCGTCTCCTGTCCTCTGCGCGGTCTATGGAGTCGGGAGACGTACCGAGTATCCTGATCCCTTCCTTTTCGAGGGGCACCGCCAGCTTCAGGGGCGTCTGTCCTCCCACCTGAACGATCACCCCGAGAGGTTTTTCCGTCTCGATGATATTCAGCGTGTCTTCGATCGTGAGCGGCTCAAAATAAAGCCTGTCCGATGTATCGTAGTCTGTACTGACCGTCTCGGGGTTGCCGTTTATCATGATCGTCCCATATCCGAGTTCCCTTAGCGCAAAGACCGCGTGGACACAGCAGTAGTCGAATTCAACACCCTGTCCTATCCTGTTCGGACCTGAGCCGAGGATGATCACCTTCTGTCTGTCTGTGGGGTTCGCTTCCGAGTCGATCATGCTTTCGGTTCTTCCTTCCGGCGAGTCGTTCAGTCTGTAGAACGGCCTTTCATAGCACGAATAAAGATACGGGGTAAAGGCCGCGAACTCAGCGGCACAGGTATCCACGATTTTGTATACAGGGAGGATTTTATGTTTTTTCCTTATGCCCCTGACCTCCATCTCAGTGAGGCCGAGGAGCTGTCCCAGTCTCCTGTCTGAAAACCCGTATTCTTTTGCTTCCCTCAGCATCTCTATCAGCTCCGGAGCCTTTTCAGCCCCTGCAGGCCGGAACTTATCTCCGGCTTTTTTGATCTTCTCTTCCATATCAATGATCTGCTTCATGTTATTGAGGAACCAGGGATCGATCTGTGTATGTTCGTGTATCGCCTCGATGTCCATGCCCGTACGCATCGCCTGGGCGATATACCATATCCGCTCGGCGCCAGGGATATTCAGCTTCGTCTTCATCCTCTCAGGATCGCTGTCGACTTCTTCCAGTCCGTAACTGCCTGTCTCCAGACTCCTGAGTGCCTTCTGAAGCGATTCCTTGAACGTCCTTCCGATGGACATAGCCTCTCCGACCGATTTCATCTGGGTGGTGAGCACCGGGTCTGCTTCAGGGAATTTTTCGAAGGCGAACCTCGGAAACTTTGTCACCACGTAGTCTAACGTGGGTTCGAATGATGCGGGTGTTTCACGGGTGATGTCATTTTTGATTTCATCGAGGGTGAGGCCTACCGCAAGTTTGGCGGCTATCTTTGCTATCGGGAACCCGGTCGCCTTTGACGCAAGCGCCGAGCTCCGGGAAACCCTCGGGTTCATCTCGATCACGATCATACGTCCGTTTTGGGGATTGATCGCGAACTGTATATTTGATCCGCCCGTGTCGACGCCGATTTCGCGTATGATCGCGATAGAGGCATCTCTCATCCGCTGATATTCCTTGTCAGTAAGGGTCTGGGCAGGCGCCACGGTTATTGAATCTCCGGTATGGACCCCCATCGGGTCAAAATTCTCGATAGAGCAGATGATGACAACATTGTCTTTCGTGTCCCGCATCACTTCGAGTTCGTATTCTTTCCACCCGAGAGCGGACTCCTCGACGAGGACCTGGCTTACCGGGCTGAGCTTCAACCCCTTGTCCAGGAGTTCAGTATATTCTTCGATGTTGTAAGCGATGCCGCCGCCTGATCCACCGAGCGTGAATGCCGGCCTGAGAATCGCGGGGAACCCGATATGTTCGATCGCCTCCAGTCCCTCTTTCAGCGTGGTCACGGCAGCACTTTTCGGGAGATCCAGTCCGATCTTTGCCATCGCTTCCTTGAACAGTTCCCTGTCTTCCGCTTTTTTGATCGCGGGAAGTTTGGCGCCGATCAGTTCGACCTTGTATTTTTCGAGGACCCCGGTTTCAGAAAGCTTCACCGCAAGGTTCAGAGCAGTTTGGCCGCCCATGGTAGGCAGGATCGCGTCCGGACGCTCCTTCTCGCTGATCATTTCAAGGACTTCGACGGTGAGCGGCTCGATATACGTGACGTCGGCTGTTTCCGGGTCGGTCATGATCGTCGCCGGGTTTGAATTTACCAGGATTACCTTGTACCCCTCGTCCCTCAACGCCTTGCACGACTGTGTTCCCGAGTAATCAAACTCGCAGGCCTGCCCTATGATAATCGGGCCTGAACCGATGATAAGTATGCTTTTAATATCTTCTCTTTTCGGCAAAGTAACCTCTCACATATATATTAAATTTTAAGAAATTCCTTTATCTCATCATGCGCGGAAAGGACATCCTGCATTACACTGTCAGAATAGATGATCCTCTCGGAGCCGTCGGCCAGATGGAGCTTCAGCAGGAAAAGTATTTTTTCTTCGCCGAAGCCGGGGATGATCGTGCCGTGCTGGAGCGATATCTTTTCAACAAATTTCACCGCGTCGGGATTTTTCACTTCTTCTGTCTTTTTTTCTATGCTTATATGCTTTATGCTGCTTAGGGCGATAGCTTCTTTCAGTCTCTTCGTTATCCAGCTCGTGTATATCCTTGCCTCGCTGCTGGCAGCATTAAAGACCACCTCCATGAGACTCTCCCTGAATACATATGTCCTGAAGAACGGAAAGCCTGCCGTAAAGACCAGCAGGAAAACAAGGGAACGGACCACGCTGTTTTCGATATTCATCGCGGTTATTACGTAGATGATCCCTGCAACAGTCGCAGACGCGAGAACGGACGCGAATTCACGGTTGTAAATCCCGCTGTGAAGCACGCTGTCGGGTTCAGCCCTGAACATCGGAGTTATGAAAATAAGTGTGTTCTCCTCTTTTCTAATCTTGTAGTTTCTGATTGCCTCACTGTTCAAAATGTGCCGTTCTGTATCAGTTTCCTGAACCTGCTGAAAATATGCGTCGAGTCATTCGGACCTGGCCCTGCCTCGGGGTGATGCTGTACTGAAAAGACCGGAAGTTCCACATGCTGCATGCCTTCCTCGGTCCCGTCATAGAGGTTGGTATGAGTCAGTTTGACCTGACCGTGCAGGCTCTTTATGTCGACGCAGTAGTTGTGGTTCTGCGATGTTATTTCGACCCTGCCGTTCGACAGGTCCTTGACCGGGTGGTTCCCGCCGTGATGACCGAATTTCAGCTTGTAAGTCTTTCCGCCCAATGCGAGACCGAGTATCTGATGGCCGAGGCAGATGCCGAAGATCGGCTTCTTTCCCAGCAATTTCTTTGTGCTCTCGATTGCATAGGTTACGGTTTCAGGATCCCCCGGCCCGTTGCTCAGGAGTATCCCGTCGGGGTCCATTTCGAGGACCTCCTCTGCCGCTGTCTGCGCAGGAACGACGGTCACATGGAACCCTGCCTCCGTAAGGTTGCGGAGTATGTTGAATTTGACGCCGAAATCATAGACGACGACTTTGTTTTTCTCCTGCCCTGCCTTTTCAAGCGGGGGGTGGGGTGGGGAACACCATTTCCAGCAGCCCTGGTCCCAGGTATAGACTTTTTTGGTCGTGACGTCCTTTACGAGATCGAATGCAGATATACCCGGATGGGCCTTCACCTTTTTCAGGAGATTTGACGGATCAGCATCAACAGTCGATATAATGCCGGGCTGTGCCCCGTAGTTTCTCAGGTGCTTTGTGAGCGCCCGGGTATCAATCCCCTGGATTCCGACAATATTATATTTTTTCATGTATTCCGTGAGTCCTGAAGATGACCTCCAGTTGCTTGGAAAATCGCAGGCCTCCTTCACGATGAAGCCTTCAGCCTTTATGCCGCCCGCAGACTCGATGTCCTCCTCAGTAACTCCGTAATTGCCGATCTGTGTATACGTCATCGTGACGATCTGGCCTTTGTAGGAGGCGTCGGTAAGTATCTCCTGGTATCCGGTCATGGAGGTATTGAAGACGACCTCCCCGATTGTTTCACCTTCGGCTCCGAAGCCATACCCTTCAAAGACTGTTCCATCAGCAAGAACCAGTAATGCCTTTATTCCCATGTATAGATCCTTCCCTTTGCGATGGTTGCAACAGGCCTTGCGTTCAGTGTCCACCCTTCAAAGGGGGTGTTCTTTCCCTTTGATCTGAACCTTGCCGGATCAACCGTATATTCATTGTGAGTGTCCAGAATGACCATGTCAGCGTCGGCACCCTGTTTTACTGTTCCTTTTCTGATCCCGACGATCTTCGAAGGGTTCAGTGCCATCTTCTCTATCAACTGATTCAGGGTGAGCACACCGTCATCAACGAGTTTCATGCTCAGCCCTATCGATGTCTCGAACCCTGAAATCCCCGAAGGCGCGAGATCGAATTCACCGAGCTTCTCATCTTTGTGGTGCGGGGCATGGTCGGTAGCGATCACATCGAGGGTGCCGTCGGAAAGCCCTTCTTTGATCGCCTCCACATCCTCTTTTCTTCTGAGTGGCGGGTTTACCTTCGCGTTTGTATTATATCCGTCGACAGCGTCTTCGGTGATGCTGAAATAATGCGGACAGGTCTCTGCGGTGATATCGGCGATTCCCCTTTTCTTTGCCATTCGGATTAGCTCCACCGACCCTCTGGTTGAGACGTGCGCGATATGCAGCCTTCCGCCGGTCAGTTCTGCCAGGGCGATGTCCCTCGCGATCATGATCTCTTCAGCCTGCGCCGGGATGCCCCTGAGCCCGAGTTTTATTGAGAGGAGCCCTTCATTCATAACCCCTCCTGCTGCAAGGGAGAGGTCCTCTGCGTGGGAAATAATCGGCACGTTGAATATCTTCGAGTATTCGAGCGCCCTGCGCATCAGCAGACTGTCCATAACAGGCCTTCCGTCATCGGAGAAGGCGATGCAGCCCGCCTCGAACATCATGCCGAATTCGGCGAGTTCCTCGCCTTTCTGGCCTTTTGTAATGGCTCCTACAGGGAATACGTCGCAGAATCCTCTCTCGGCCGCTTTCTTCATGATGAAATCGGTTATGCTCGCGTTGTCGTTGACAGGATTGGTATTCGGCATGCAGCAGACCGAAGTGATCCCTCCTGCTATCGCTGCCTCTGTACCAGTCTGAATCGTCTCTTTGTATTCGAACCCCGGCTCTCTCAGATGCACGTGCATATCGACAAGTCCTGCCATTATGAACAGTCCTTCAGCATTGATCGTGACCATTCCCTCGTCTTCTGTTTTGCGTCCCGAGATATTCTTTGTGAGTTTTTGATTCTTTCCTTTTATTCCATGGGCCTTCAGTTCCCTGATCTTTCCGCCCGCGACCAGAATGTCACAGACCCCGTCGATCCCCTGTGAAGGGTCTATCAGATGCCCGTTTTTTATGAGTATTTTCACTCCGTCAGACCTCTATTAAAACTGGCATAGTAACATTGTTTTATAAAATCCCTCCTAACCTCCCTTTTCCAAAGGGAGGAGTAAAGCCCCTCTTTGGCAAAGAGGGGGAGGGGAGATTTTCTGAGTAAGGTGCGTTCTATTCTGAGACTGTTAATAATTCTGACGGGGTTCATGCCCTCACCCCTGAAAGGAGATACAGCACCGCCATCCTCACCGCCAGCCCGTTTGTCACCTGCTCCATGATGACGGATTTTGATCCGTCGGCCACGTCCGATGAAATCTCTACCCCTCTGTTCATCGGACCGGGATGCATGACGATCGCGTCTTTGTCGGCAAGGGCAAGACGTTTCGCCGTCAGTCCCCAGTTCTGGAAATATTCGACTGTCGAAGGAAAGAAGCCTTTCCCCTGCCTTTCCATCTGTATCCTCAGCATCATGACAACATCAACACCCTTCAGCCCGGTTTCGATGTCAGAGAATATGCCGACACCGAGGTCCTTCATATAAGAAGGCACCAAGGTCGGCGGACCGACAAGCCTTACTTTGGCCCCCAGCTTCTTCAGTGCGTAAATGTTCGATTTCGCCACTCTGCTGTGCAGGATATCTCCGACGATCGCAACCTCCAGCCCCTTAATAGTGCCCTTTTTTTCACGCATAGTGAAGAGGTCGAGCAGCGCCTGGGTCGGATGTTCGTTTGTCCC
>Ga0105107_10003756_pt1 | contig 10137 bp, 7 predicted proteins | sample PPLLaktember2015_6_FD_79335 | JGI IMG/M metagenome (GOLD analysis project Ga0105107, IMG submission 79335) | Freshwater sediment microbial communities from Prairie Pothole Lake near Jamestown, North Dakota, USA - PPLs Lake P8 Core (1) Depth... | ecosystem: Environmental > Aquatic > Freshwater >...
GTTGAAGATTACCAGAAGATGGACATCAAATTCCGAAGCGGGCAGAAGGTGGTCGGCCTGAATCCCGGCCAGAGGGAACTCATTCTGGATCACAAGGAAGTGCTCCGGTTCAGCGGCCTGATCCTTGCCGTGGGAGGAAAACCGAGAATCCCTGAACCTCTTCTGATCTTCAAGGACGTCTTGTTCACCCGCACAAGGCTGGAAGATGCCAGAGTCTGGAGAGAGGAAGTTTCTCGGGTGGATTCTGTGATCATGATGGGCGGAGACCTCACCTCGCTGGCCGTCACCAAGGCCCTCTTGAGCCTAGGCAAGAAGGTTTACTTCGTGGTGAATGAAGAGGCCTTCTGGCCGTTGCGGTGGAGCCTATCTCTTTTCGAGGAGATGTCTCACCGGCTCCGGCAAAAGGGGGTGGAAGTCTTGGCGGATCAGCGGTTAAAAGGGATCACCCGAAAAGGGGACCGCGACTATGAAGTGCAGGTCGGCCGTCAAACCGTGCGCGTAGGCATGATCGGAGCTTTTTTCGGGCTGATCCCGGATGTGCGATTCCTGGCAGGCTCCGGGCTTCGTATAGATCGGGGAATCCTTGTGGACGAATACCTGAACACGGGTTTCAAAGGCGTGTATGCCACCGGGGACTGTGCCCAGATCTACCATCCGGCGCTGCGTGACTACTGGGTTTCCGTCGGCCATGACAATGCGATCGAGTTGGGTCGCACTGCAGCCCTGAATCTGGTGGGCAACACGGTGAAGGCGGAAGGAGCGGGGAAGTGCATATTCGAAACCCAGGGGATAAAGGTCAACACGTCTTGGTGGACGGAGTTTTGAGATGGCGAAGGTGGATTTGACCATTGAAATATGTGGAATGTCGGGGGATGGAACCATTGCGGCGGGCGGAATTCTGAACGAAGCCATGTCGCGGGCCGGTTTTTCCGTGCTTGCCTTTGATTCTTACCCTGCCGAGATTCGCGGCTTCGGTCGCTGCGTCACCCATTCGCGAGTCGGCGATCAGGAAATGCGGGCCTTGAGCGACAAGACCCATGCCCTCATTTCCCTGGATGACAAGGAATCTCAGTCGCGGACCCCTTTTCTTGCAAAAGAGGCAGTCGTGCTTTTCGACAACAAACCCCCATCCTACGTTGACGAAGGGACCTCCATTGCCGCTCATGTCCAACCTGACGCACGCCTGTTTGGCATACCCTTCTCCGACCTGGCTGCGGCGGCATCCGGGAGCACGAGAGGCAGGAATCTGGCAGCGCTCGGCGGTTTTGCTGCGATCTTCGGCGTTCCTCCCAGGCATTTTCAGGATGTCATCGCGAAGAAATTCAAGGGTAAGGGTGAAAAGGTCCTTGATGCGAATCTCAAGAGCTTCGATGCCGGATACCGTTACGCCTCTGAGTCCTTTAAGGAAAGGGAGCGGCCGGCTCTCACCTTGCCGGAGCCGGAAAGGGAGCAAAAGATCCTCCTTTCCGGAAATGAAGCGGTTGCCCGAGCGGCTCTCGATGCAGGGCTCAAACTCTACTTCGGGTACCCCATTACCCCGGCGACGCCGGTCATGGAGTATTTGGCCAAGACTTTGCCGGAGCTGGGAGGAAAAGTGGTGCAGATGGAGGACGAAATCGCTTCCATAGGTGCGGTGCTGGGGAGTTTTTTTGCGGGAAAGAGGGCTATGACCGCAACGTCGGGCCCGGGGTTTGCCCTGATGACGGAGCTGATCACTCACGGGGTCATGTCGGAAACCCCCGCAGTGATTATCAATGCCCAAAGAGGAGGCCCTGCCACAGGCCTGCCGAGCAATACTGAGCAGTCTGACCTGCAGGCAGCGGTTTTTGGGGGACCCGGGGATTCCGCGCGGATCGTTATCGCGCCCACCAACGTGAGAGAGTGCTATGACTTCACCCTGATGAGTTTTCAATTGGCGGAGCGATATCAGACGCCGGTCATCGTGCTCACGGACTTTTTTCTGAACAATCGTGTCGAAAGGGTGGAAGTCCCTGGAGCATCGGAAGCGCAGCGAGCGGATTGGAATGTCTATCCTGACGAATCGAGCAGGGGACGATACAATCGGTACAAAGTCACGGAATCCGGGATTAGCCCAAGAGCGATCCCAGGAACAGAGGGGTTTCTGTTCGACGCCACAGGACTGGAGCACACGGAAAAGGGAAGGCCCGATTACTCCTCCGAAATCCATTCGAAGATGACGGAGAAGCGCCACAGAAAGATTCAAGGAGCCTTGAAGGATCTGCCCGAGCCGGTGGAATTCTCTTCTGGAGGGGCACTGGATGTTGGCGTGATCGCGTGGGGATCGACCTTTGGCTCAGCCCTCGAAGCGGTATTGACAGCGCAACGGGAAGGAATGAAGGTGGGGGCGCTAAAGGTTGCGAGCCTTTTCCCGTATCATGCCGAAGGGATCCGTGCCTTTATGAAAAGGTGCAACGAGATCCTGATCCCGGAGCTCAACTATGAAGGTCAGCTTGCTAACCTGATCGGGCATCTCCACGGAAAAGATGTGATCAGGCTCAACCGGACAACCGGTATGCCTATGTCATCGACGCTGATATTCGAGAAAATTAGGGCAATGATTGGGGAAAAGTAGTCGTTGCAGATCGCAGGTTGCATGTCGCAGGTTGCAGCTCGATAAAACCCAAAGACTGATTTTGATGCTTTTTCAACAAGCAACAAGCGACCCGCAACGTGCGGCCCGCACGAAGATAGGCACTATGAAATCAAGAGTTGCTTATGGATCACTGAGAGGCTGAGAGATGAAGACTTCCGGTAAAGTGCTTGCCGAACAGGTCAAGAAGATCGAAGAATCGAAAGTGTTCTCCATTCGATCTCCGAACCTACCGACCTGGTGTCCCGGCTGCGGATACTTCGGGATTCACCAGGGTTTAAACAATGCCATTCAGCGGCTGGAACTCCCCCATCACAGGATTGTCGTGGTTTCGGGGATTGGGTGCGCAGGACGTTATCCCTTTTTCACGGACACCTATGGCCTTCACACAGTTCACGGAAGGACCCTTCCGGTATCAACGGGGGTGAAACTCGCGAATCCTGAACTCACGGTTTTTGCCGTAGGAGGAGACGGCGACGGCCTCGGGATCGGGGGAGGACATCTGCCTCACATTGCGAGAAGGAATGTGGATGTGAAGTATCTTCTCTTTGACAACTCCATCTACGGCCTAACCAAGGGCCAGCCTTCTCCCAGCTCCCCTGTGGGCTTTAAAACAAAGGTTTCGCCTAAGGGCAGCCAGGACGCTCCGCTGAATGCCACGCTCCTCGCTTTGTCCTACGGTGCCTCCTTTGTGGCAAGGCTTTTTGCAGGAGACCCTGAGGGCATTACGAACGCCCTGATCCAAGGAATCCGCCACAAGGGATTTTCCTTTTTTCATGTCTACACCTCCTGCGTGACTTTTGACAAGGAGTATAAGACGTGGGACCATCTCAAAGAGTGGGTTCACCCTCTCCCTGCAACGCACGATCCCACGGACCGCAAACAGGCGATCAACGAGAGTCTGGAGGACCAGTTCAGTCTGGGAATCCTGTACGAGAGACAGGGACGATGAAAGGATGGAGTGTTGAAAGAACATTGAAGAGAGCAAAGAGACAAGCCAATCACGAAAGCACGAAATCTGGAAAACACGAAAAAGGGCCTGGATTTCTATATAACCCCCTCTTCTTTCGTGCTTTCACACCTTCGTGTTGTCGTGGTAGCTTTTTATTCTGTGCTGTTTCCTGTTTTTTGCATTCTTCCAACATTCCATTCTTCCAATATTCCACTATTCCGAAATAGCGGTTCCCCATTCCCGGAGACCGGAAAGAAAGGATGAAACTTGATCTATGGCGAAGAACCTAACTCATAAAATTCTTGAAGCGCATCTCGTCGAAGGAAAACTTTTTCCCGGCGAAGAAATCGGGATACGCATCGACCACACACTTCTTCAAGATGCGACGGGCACCGTGGCCATGCTGGAGTTCGAGTCGCTGGGAATCGACACGGTGAAGGTTGAAGTTGCGGCCCAGTATGTGGACCACAACCTTTTGCAGACGGACAACAAGAATGCCGATGACCACCGGTATCTTCAAACCGCCTGCGCGCGATATGGAATTCATTTCAGCCCAGCTGGAAACGGCATCTCACACCAGGTTCACATGGAGCGTTTCGGGATCCCGGGCAAAATCATCCTTGGGTCGGACAGCCACACGCCCGGCGCCGCAGGGGTGTCCATGCTGGGTATAGGTGCCGGAGGGCTTGACGTGGCGCTGGCCATGGCCGGTAGGCCTTACCATCTCCCCTGCCCGAAGGTTCTGGGAGTAAAGCTTGCCGGGTCTCTGCCGGATTGGGTGAGCGCCAAGGATGTGATCCTGGAGATGCTGCGCCGCTATGACGTGAAGGGTTGCGTCGGCAAAATCGTCGAATACTACGGGCCGGGGGTCAGGAGTCTGTCTGCGACAGACCGGGAAACCATTGGGAACATGGGAACCGAGCTTGGTGCTACAGGGACTGTCTTCCCGTCCGATGAAAACACCCGCGCCTATTTGGAAGCCCAAGGCAGAGGGGGGGTGTACCGAGACCTTCGTGCAGACGAAGGTGCTCCTTATGACGAGCATGCGGAGATCAACCTGTCTTCCCTTGAGCCGCTGATTGCCTGTCCCTCGTCGCCGGGCAGCGTGGTCCCTGTGAGGGAGGTGGCCGGCATCAAAGCGGATCAGGTGATCATCGGAAGCAGTGTCAACTCTTCCTTCCGGGACCTCATGGTAGTCGCCAGGATCTTGGAGGGCAGGCATCGTCACCCGGATACCTCCCTGCACATCAATCCGGGAAGCAACCAGGTTCTTGAAAATGTTGCGCATGGAGGCGGCCTTGCTTTGCTGCTTCGCGCCGGCGCGCGCATCCACCAGTCTGGGTGCTTGGGGTGCATCGGCATGGGTCAGGCACCCGGCACAGGGCAGGTGAGCCTGCGAACCTTCCCTAGAAACTTTCCCGGCCGGTCCGGGACCAAGGATGACCGAGTCTATCTCTGTTCTCCGGAGACCGGAGCCGCAGCTTCGCTAAAGGGCGTGATCACGGATCCCAGGGACCTGGGCAAAGAGATGAAGTACCCAAGAATCACAGATCCCAAGAAATATCTCGTGGACCGAGAGTCCATTATTTTGGCTTCAGAAGAACTCCGCAAAACCGAAGTCGTGAGAGGCCCTAACATTAAGCCTCTCCCCAGGATGGATCCTCTTCCTGAGACGCTGGAGGGCGATGTCGTGATCAAGGTGGGAGACAACATCTCTACGGATACGATCATGCCTGCAGGGAGCAAGGTTCTTCCTCTCAGATCCAACATAGAGGCAATCAGCGAGTTCGTTTTTTACCAGATTGATCCCAAGTTTTATGAGGAGAGCAAGGAGGCGGGCACCGTCGTTGTCGTGGGAGGGGAAAACTACGGTCAGGGTTCGAGCCGGGAGCATGCGGCTCTGGCACCACGCTATCTGGGAGTCCGCGTGAAAATTGCCAAGAGCTTTGCAAGAATTCACAAGGCCAACCTCTGCAACTTCGGGATCCTGCCCCTGGTTTTCAAAGATCCGAAAGATTATGATCGTTTCAGCAAAGGGTCTCATGTCGTTCTCCCCGGAGTCCGTGATCGCATCGCCAAAGGCGAGGGGGAAATCCCCGTGGAGGTGGATGGGCATCGTATCATCACCATCCTCGATGTGTCGGAAAGACAGCGCAAACACGTGCTGGCCGGCGGAACGTTGAATGCTGTAAAGCAGGAGTTAAGAAGTGCCTAAGAAACAACGGGAGTAATGGAGTAGTGGAGTCTTGGAGTAATGGTGAAGCCGGAAGCAGATCGCAGGCTTTGATCTTTTTTCCCAGTACTCCATTACTCCGTTACTCCATCACTCCATGCTTTCAAGGAGGTTCATATGGCCCAGGTGGTTAGCGTAAAGAATACGGGATTGCGAGGAATCACGGTCGCTGATACAAAGATCAGCTTCATTGATGCTGAAAAGGGTGTCCTGATCTATCGGGGCTATCGGATCGAAGAACTCGCCGAACGCTCAACCTTTATGGAGGTCGCTTACCTGCTCCTGAACGGATCTCTGCCCGGCAAAGGAGAACTCAAAAAATTCGAGAAAGAGGTGACGGCCGCAAGAGAGGTCCCTCCTTACGTGTACTCGTGCATGAAGGACTGGCCCAAAGGAGCTAAGCCCATGGATGTCCTTCAGGCCTGTGTCCCCGTGCTTGCCATGGCGGACCCGGAGCTTGAAGAAGAGAGCAGGGAGGCAAATGTCAGGATGGCGATTCGGCTGATCGCTCGAGTGCCGGTGGTGGTCGCGGCATGGCATCGGATCCGAAACGGGCTGGATCCCCTTGCTTCAGATCCGACCCTTTCTCACGCAGCGAATTTCCTTTGGCTGCTCCACGGGAAAAGACCGGATGAAGAAACCGCCAAAGACCTGGATGTGTGTCTCATTCTTCATGCGGACCATACGTTCAATGCTTCGACCTTTGCCTGTCGCGAGGTGGTGTCCACTCGGGCCCACATGTATGCGGGGATCGCGGCCGGGATCGGGGCTTTGTCCGGAAGTCTTCATGGAGGCGCCAACGCCGAGGTGATGAAGATGCTTCTGGAACTGGAATCGGAGAAGGACATCCCGGGATGGGTGAAGGCCAGGCTGGACAAGGGCGACAGGATCATGGGCATGGGCCATGCGGTCTACAAGACCATGGATCCCAGAGCGAGGTTCCTCAAAGACATGGCGTTTCGGATAGGGAGAAAGACCGGGCAGAGCCGGTGGCACGATCTCTCCACTCAGATTGAAACAGCGGGGCTCGGGGAGTTCAAGAAGAGAGGAAAGACGGAGATCCAGCCCAACGTGGATTTTTTCAGCGCGCCCGTCTATCATATGATGGGTATTCCCAGGGAATTGATGACTCCGATTTTTGCGATCTCCAGAACGGCAGGGTGGTGCAGCCACATTATTGAGGAGAAGTTCGCTGAAGCCCAGGAGAAACCGGCTCTTTACCGACCGCAGGCGGAGTATGTGGGACAGTACTGTGGGCTCATGGGGTGTGAGTATTCGCCTCCTGAAGAGAGAAAGTGATTCACCGCAGAGCACGCGGAGCCCACAACCCACATCCGCTGCGGTTCTTGGCTGTCATTCCCGCGAAGGCGGGAATCCAGAGAGTGCTGCCGAAAGCCTGGATGCCCGCCTCCGCGGGCATGACGGACACGGAGGTTTCAATAGTGCCGGGGGCCGAGACTCGGTTAGAGACTTTAGCTCCGCGGTAAGAGGATCTTTCCATGAAGTATCGCATGGAACAAGACAGCATGGGTAAGGTGAAGGTTCCTGAAGAAGCGTATTACGGCGCGCAGACCCAGCGGGCCAGGGAGAACTTCTCTGTCAGCACCCTGCGGTTCCCGCCCTGCTTCATTAAAGCCATTGCTCTGATCAAGAAACACGCGGCGCAGGTGAATTGGGAACTCCAACTGATCGAGACTCGGCTCAGCCAGAGCATCGTGACCGCGGCCGGGGAAGTGCAGGAAGGCAAGCTAGACGATCAATTCGTCGTCGATGTGTTCCAGACCGGCTCGGGCACGTCCACCAACATGAATGTCAATGAGGTGATTGCGGGCAGGGCCAACGAACTTCTCACCGGAAAGCGGGGAGGGAAATCGCCAGTTCACCCCAACGACCACGTGAACCTGGGCCAGTCGAGCAACGACGTCATCCCCTCGGCGATTCACATCGCCGCGGGTCTCGAAATCAAAAATCAACTCCTCCCTGCTCTTGATCTACTCTACAAGGAACTAAAAGAAAAGAGCGAGGCCTTTTGCCACATCAGGAAGATTGCCCGCACTCACCTCCAAGATGCGGTTCCCATAACTCTAGGCCAGGAATTCAGCGGATACGCGAGACAGGCAGAACTGGGAATCGAAAGGCTGCGGTGCGCAGGGGAGAGGCTCTCGGAAGTTGCTCTGGGAGGGACCGCTGTGGGAGATGGGCTCAACGCCCATCCTCAGTTCGCCTCAAGAGTGATCGCCGCTATTTCTCAAGAGACGGGAGTTGCCTTCAGGGAAGCAAAGAACCATTTTGAAGCTCAGGCGGCTCAGGATGCGGTGGTGGAAACGAGTGGGATGCTAAAGACCATTGCCATCAGCCTCATCAAGATCGCGAATGATGTGCGGTGGCTGGCATCCGGGCCGCGCTGCGGGATCGGAGAGATCACCCTCCCTTCTCTTCAGCCCGGCTCGTCGATCATGCCGGGCAAGGTCAACCCTGTGATCCCGGAGATGGTGCTTCAAGTTTCAGCCCAGGTGATCGGCAATGAAGCTGCCATCACCCAAGGAGGACAGGCCGGGAACTTCGAGCTGAATGTCATGCTCCCTCTGATGGCTTACAACCTGATCCAGTCCATTCAGTTGCTTGCAGGAGCTGTGAGAGCGTTAGGTGAGAAATGTATTCGGGGGATTGAAGTCAACGAGGAGAAGTGTGCTTCAAACCTGGAACAAAGCCTTGCTCTGGCGACCGCTTTTGTTCCGGCCATCGGCTATGACAAGGCGGCTTCTCTGGCCAAAGAAGCGTATGAGAAGAACAAAACCATACGGGAAGTGGCTTTGGAAAATCGGGTGCTGCCTGAAGAGGAGATTCAGAAAATACTGGACAACATGGTGGGAAAGGATGGAACTCGTTGATCGCACTCCGAATGCTGTCATGGGGGCTTTTGATAGCCGCTTCCTTCTGGTATATCAATAGAGAGACTACATAGGCCGTGTGGATGACGGCGTCTGATGGGAGGTGTGGAAATGGACAGAAATTTCCGTATTTGCCTTTTCATGAGTCTGGCTTTCCTTCTAGCTTTTCTTGTGTCTGATGCCTTTGCTCAGAAGGAAGACCCAAATGCCAATGTGTTCAATCTTTACGGTAAGGCGATCGGGGCCGTCAAAGAGGATGGCAAAATCACCAACCTCTACGGCACGGCGATCGGATCGGCGGATGCTAAGGGCACAGTGTTCAATGTGAGCAAAATGGCCATTGGACAAGTGGATTCGAACGGTACAGTGACCAACCAGTCAGGAACCGTTCTGGGCAGCGTGGATGGGCAGGGCAATGTATACAATTCGAGCGGGACAAAGGTTGGTTCGGTGAACGCCGGAGGAAATATTATGCTCATCGGCGGTGCGGCCCGGCTGCTCTTCTATGGGGTCAAATAGGCGCTTGTTCACCGATTCGCTCAAGTGAGCCGGACCCCGTGTTTCGTGGTTTTGTTGACCGATGCCTACGCGAAAAAGGCTATGAGCCGATTGGCTGGCGTTGACTGGCGCGGACTCCCATCTCCTTGTTGCCGAAATAAGGAGTCGGGGGGCATCCCTATTTAAAGATGAGTTCTGCCCTTTGCCTCCCAAGCCTTTCTGTGCTGATCTCCATGGCTTTCACGATGAAGTCAACATCGGCTGCGCTCTTCGGGGTGTCAGGTCTCAGGGCGTCGGTGAGAGCCTTTTCAGCTTTGTTCAGCCGGTTGAGGAAGAGCAGATAGTTCGTGCGGCTCTTGTAGGCGGACCGGATAAGAGACGGCACATCATGGCCATAGGCACGGAGAAGATCGGCGTAGTGTTCCACCAGTAGGAGAAACAGCTCCTTGAAAGGACCTTTGGCTTTTTCAGAAAGGTTCGAGTCTCTCATAATCGTTTGGATGTTGGGGTTACTGGCTTTGTCTACGAGAGAGAGACTCTCTTCCAGGGCGCGTTTCCTGGTAAGCAGGTAATTCTCTGCAAATCCCTTGCGGCCTTCCACAACCCTTCGGACTCGGTACACGTGGTACAGCAGGAAAAGGGGAATTAAGATCATCCAGAAGCTCATCTTCGGGCTTTCGAGCACCTCTCTGGAAAGATCAAAGCCAAATCGTTCTTCATATTCCAGGATGAGGGCTTTTTTTTCGCTGAGCTTAGGCAAGGTCATTGTCTATTTCCAGCATGCTGCTGTATCGAGAGAATCCCTGTACCTCAATCTTTCACTGCTCTTTGGGGGGGTATTCAAGACTGTTTCTTATGGAGACGACCGCGTCCCCAACTTCCTCGACCCCAGTGTAATAAAAGGCCGGTGTATTGATCCCTGAATCATCGATAAAGCTGATGGTGGGCTTGA
>Ga0105107_10003757_pt1 | contig 10136 bp, 9 predicted proteins | sample PPLLaktember2015_6_FD_79335 | JGI IMG/M metagenome (GOLD analysis project Ga0105107, IMG submission 79335) | Freshwater sediment microbial communities from Prairie Pothole Lake near Jamestown, North Dakota, USA - PPLs Lake P8 Core (1) Depth... | ecosystem: Environmental > Aquatic > Freshwater >...
GACTCCGATCACCTTAATATTCATGGGCCCTCCTCCTTTTCTATTTAGCGTTTGTCCATAAAGTCTGTTTATCTGTCATGCCGGACTTGAGGAGCCTGCCCCGTACTTGATACGGGGGCATCCAGAGCCCTCGGAAACACTGGATGTGCTCGCTCGCTTCGCTCACTCCGCCTCCCTACGGTCGCCCGGTTGTAGTTTATCCCGATGAAAATCGGGGCCAGAATGACACCTCTTTATTAAAACCTTAGTCTATGGAATGACTTTATTTGGTTTGCACTCAGGGTTTAGTTAAATTTTTCACATAGATTATTATAATCTATTTCTGATGTCAATTCATTTTTTGCATTCATTTTTCGCGACCCCCTCAAAAATTTCTTGACAAATGAGGGATGATTCAGGTCTAATGATTAGCGTGTCCGTGAGTGAAATAATAAATCGCAGTTACAGAAGACTGGAACGAATTAGGAAAAATAGGGAGCGGAGACGGACACGATAAGAAAGGGGAGATATTTATGGCAACACCTGTGACAGTACCGATGGTGGGCAAGATTGTTTCGGTTTCAGTAAAAGTGGGAGATAAGGTGAAGGAAGATGATCAGGTAGCAGTATTGGAGGCAATGAAGATGGAAATGCCCCTGGTCGCACCAGTGAGCGGGGTGGTCAAAGAGGTATGTGTCTCTGCAGGACAAGAGGTGGAGGCTGAGGCCACGATCGTCATGATTGAATAAAGGGAAGCTATTGATTTTATATTGATCGCCGAAAAGCAGTTGAAGCGTAACCCGAAGTACCATTTACAAATGGTCTCTGAATTCTAAGTGCCCCCTATTTAGCCGTTCCGGTTTTTGAAATTCAATTGACACCCTTCTATCTGTGTGTTATTTCAACCACATACCGTAATAGGATTTAAATTGCTTTATCCTATGATTTTGGAGCTCCGTTTCAATGTACCGAGATAAAACCATCGCTGTCGTTGTTCCTGCCTACAATGAAGAAAAATTGGTTGGGAAGGTTCTTGAAACGGTCCCGAGCTTCATTGATCACATCGTCGTGGTGGACGACGCCAGCAGTGATCGGACAGGCGAGGTCGTGAAAGCCCATCAGGAGAGGGATTCTCGGATCGTCTATTTGCGCCATCCCAAAAACGAAGGGGTCGGAGGAACCATCGTCAGCGGATATAAATGGGCTCGGGACAAAGAAGTCGCCATCAGCGTGGTCATGGCAGGTGACGCACAGATGGACCCCAAAGACCTCCCCAAATTATTGGACCCGGTTGTCGATGGGCAAGTGGATTATTCCAAAGGGAATCGCCTTTTCACTGGAAAAGCGTGGGAGGTCATTCCCAAAACCCGCTATCTAGGGAATGGCATCCTCTCCTTTTTGACGAAGATCGCCGCTGGTTATTGGCACGTTGCTGATTCCCAGTCAGGCTATGGAGCCGTTGCCTTAGAAGTGCTTAAAGCCATCGATCTCGACCGCGTTTACAAACGTTACGGAATGCCTAACGACTTCCTGGTGAGGTTAAATGTTTATCAATTCAGGGTAAGGGATGTGCCTATCAATCCTGTTTACGGTATCGGAGAGCGGTCAAGGATGAAAATTTATAAAGTGGTTTTCACCCTTTCGTTACTGCTTTTGAAACTGTTTCTATGGAGACTGAAAGAAAAATATGTGATTCGGGACTTCCACCCCTTGGTCCTTTTCTATCTTCTTGGTTTTGTCCTGACGCCCGTTGGGGTTGTTTTTGGCTTTTATCTTCTGCTATTCAGGCTTTTCGTCGGCCCTGTGGCAGCAACCAGCGCTCTATTTGCTGCTTTCTTTGCGATATCAGGGCTTCAATCTCTCTTCTTCGCCATGTGGTTCGATATGGAGTATAATAAAGGACTAAAGTAAAGTGGGTGATTGGTGCTTGTCAATAGATAACCCAAAAAGCGAACCGTCATCACGAATCTATGAACATCTGTATCGTTACTTCTTCCTTTCCATCCCGTCCTGATGATACTGTCCAAGCCCCTTTTCTTATCGATTTTATCGGGGAGCTTAAAAAAAGGGGACATCGCATCTTTGTCTTTACCCAAGACCGCGAAGGAGACAAGGAGGAATTTTTGGAGGGCGTCAAAATCAAATGGTTCCCCTGGATCAAATCGAAAACGCCCCTTGTCCAGCTCAATCTTTTCAGGCCTCTGGATTTATTTCGGATTGCGAATCTGTTTTATCGGGGAAAGACGACACTCCCGGCCTTTATAAGAGAGAAGCGCATCGAGGTCTGCCTTGCCCTCTGGGTTCTTCCCAGCGGTTATTTTGCAAATCAGGCCTTCCGGCAGACTAAGATCCCTTATTCCATTTGGTCCCTCGGTTCAGATATTTATCGATATGGAAAAAATCCTTTTCTCTACCCAATGATGAGGAGAATTATTCAGGAAGCGAAAGGTGTTTTTGCTGATGGCTTTGATCTTTCGAAAAGGATAGAAGAACGGTTTGGAAGGAAGTGTTTTTTTTTAGCCACCACTCGAACCCTTCCGTCTTCCCCCCCCTTGTTCATTCCCCCCAGCTCCCCTTTATCAAGGGAGGGAGAGGGGGGATTGTTAGAGGGAGGGAAGCGATCAACAGGCAAACCCTACCGTTTTCTGTTTGTGGGGCGAATTGAAAAAGTGAAGGGGATCGATCTCCTGCTTGAATCCATGGCATGTCTGAAGGAGGAAGCACTGAACGTCCATCTCACCGTGGTGGGCAGCGGAGGAATGGAGGGATGGGCAAGAAGCTTTATTCAAGAGAAAGGTTTGGTGGGGGATGTGACATGGATGGGAAACGTATCGGATGAGACACTGGCTTCCCTCTATGAATCATCCGATTGCGTGGTGATCCCATCCCGTTCTGAGTCAATCCCACTGGTGTTTTCAGAAGCATTAAGGTTCAATAAAGAACTGATCGTCACCGATGTGGGTGATATGGGAATGCTGGGGCGCCGATATGAAGTCGCACGGGTGATTCCTCCGACAAACGTCAGGGCCCTGAAGGAGGTCATGAAGGAGAGAGCTGACCTGAAGGATAACGGGAATCGAGCAAGAAATGAAGCCAGAAGGGAAGAATTGAAGCAATTATTCGATATCGAAACTTCTGTGGAGAGATTTTTGGCAGATTATAAGTAACGTGTCCCTGCCTACCGGCAGGCAGGCGTGACCGTGTCGCGTGTCCGAGAAACGTTGAAGAGGAATAAAAAAAATTGAAGGCTTGTCGGATGACGGACACGAAAAGGGGTTAAGATGGAAGCAATCATACTGGCTGGAGGGAAGGGAACCAGGCTCGCACCCTATACCACCGTATTCCCTAAACCTTTGATGCCCATTGATGGGATGCCCATTCTTGAAATCATCATCAGGCAGTTAGCCCATTTTCGGATTGAAGAGATCGTCTTCACCGTGAGTCAACAATCAGAGCCGCTTCTCTCGGCTTATTTTAGAAATGGAAGCCAATACGGAGTCGGTATTCGTTATTCGAAAGAAGAGAAGACTCTTGGAACGGCCGGTCCCCTTTCCATCGTCCCAGATCTTCCAGAGACCTTTCTGGTGATGAATGGAGATATCCTGACCACTCTCAATTATCAAAAGCTGATCAAATATCATCACCGGCATCGAGGCATGGTCACCATCGCCATGACTCAGAAGAAAGTCCCGCTGGAATTCGGGGTCATGGAATCGAATCGTGCCCATCAGCTGACTCGATATATTGAAAAACCAACACTCTCCTACTCTGTCAGCATGGGGATTTATGTATTTGAAAAGAAAATTTTAGAATGGATTCCCTCCGGGAGATACCTGGATTTTCCAGAATTGATCCAGAAACTGATTAAACAAAGGGTAAAAGTGGTCTGTTATCCTTCGAACGATTTCTGGCTGGATATCGGCCGCCATGAGGATTATGAAGAGGCACAGAAGAAATTCCAGGAGATGAGGGAGAAGTTGCTTTATGAAAAGTGAATGGGCTAGCATTTTTTTCACTCAACGCAAGAACTGTTTTTCGGGTCGAAGTTATAAGAGCAGATGTTGAGCCGCCTTTCAGATTGTTTCTCATGCCGTAGGCGAGTAAAAAAATAGGGATGCGTAAAATTAAGAGGAACCAAAAACCAGACAAAGTAGCAAAACTGAGTCCATTGGAAACCCAGCGCAAATGGCATTCCGCCCCCTTTTTACATCTGCTAGCCGGAGCACTGATTGCGGCAACCGCTTTGGTAGTATACTCTAATACGTATGGCGTTTCCTTTCGATTTGATGACATTCCCAATATTCTTGATAACCCCAGCGTTCAAATGAGAGCGCTGTCATTGGACCACCTCGAAGGATTGTTCAAGGATACCTATAGAAATACGATTCGGGTTTTCTCCTATTTCACATTTGCCCTGAACTACTATTTGGGGGAGTTTGATGTCCGGGGGTATCATCTGGTGAATCTCCTCATCCATATTACCTCTGGAATCCTCTTGTATTGGTTTCTCATCCTGACATTGAATTTGCCCTCCCTCAGGGAGAGATATGGACCCATCTCGAATAAGATAGCCCTTTTCACAAGTCTCATCTTCATCTCCCACCCTATCCAGACCCAATCCGTTACCTATGTCGTGCAGCGGATGACTTCCATGGCGGGCATGTTTTACCTTCTTTCCCTAGTCCTTTACGTGAAGGGAAGACTGTCTGCAGGATGGGTGCGATATGCCTATTGGGGAGGGATGGGACTGAGTTATCTGTTGGGTGTTTTCTCCAAGGAAAACGTGGCCATTCTCCCTGTGGTGATCGCCCTTTATGAATTTTATTTCTTCCAGAATCGAGACTTGAGTCCTAAAGGGAAAAAGGTTCTCTCTATTCTCGTCGGGGTTCTCTTCGTTCTTGGAGTCCTGATCTTCGCGATTTTGGGGGAGAGATATCTCCGTGTCATCCAGGAGGGTTATGCCTATCGGACTTTCACCATGTCGGAAAGAATTCTCACACAGTTCCGAGTGGTCCTTTACTATCTAACACTTCTGGTCTATCCACACCCTTCCCGACTGAATTTGGATTATGATTTTTCTCTGTCCAAAACTATTTTTGATCCTGTCACAACCCTCATCTCTATCCTGATCATCGCTGGACTGATTGTTTATGGCGTCTGGATGGCTAAGAAGAGACCCGTGCTTTCGTTCTGCATTTTATGGTTTTTCATCAATCTCGCCATCGAGTCGTCTATTTTCCCCTTAGAGATGGTTTATGAACACAGGCTGTATATACCCTCGGTAGGGGCTTTCCTGTTGTTTAGCGTGCTGGTGACCGAAGGAATGAGGAGAATAAGGGAAAAGAAGGTTCTGGGAAAGAAGTTTTTCTTTGCCGAAGTTACAGTCCTTGGAGTGGTGATCGTTCTCCTGGCTGCCGGGAGTTACTTGCGGAATACACTCTGGACCCAGGATATAGACTTTTGGACCGATTGTGTGAAGAAATCTCCCCAAAAGGCCAGGCCTTATGTTAATGTGGGATATACTTATCTCAATCAAGGGGATTACGGAAAGGCATTGGCTTGGACTCAGAAAGCCATAGACCTGGATCCAAAATATTCAATCGCCTACTATAACCTCTCTATCATTTTCGAAAAGATGGGAGATCTGAATCAGGCTCTTGCGATGGGGGAGAGGGCCTTGGAGATTGAGCCCCAACTTTACAGAGCCCATTACGCTCTTGGAAAGATCTATCTTAGAATAGGCCGATGCGAAAGGGCGGAGGAGGCCTTCCGGAAATGCTCGATCACCTATGACAACTCATCCGACGTTCACAATTATCTCGGAATCACTTATCTTTGCCAAAAGCAGTATGAGAAAGCTAAGGTTGAATTCGAAAGGGTGATTCAAAACGACCCTAGGCATCTCTTTGCCCATCTGAATTTGGGGCAAATTTACTGGAATATCTTTCAGAATAGAGAGAAAGCTCTTTATTATTTGAAGACCGGTTTGAACTTGGATCCATTTTTCACTGATCGTGGAGAAATCCTAACTCTTATACGAAGGATCGAAGGATCCCCGCAGGGGAGTCCATAGAATTCTCGGATCCTTTCTTTCAATGATGTGACCCTGATGTTGCGCGGATTTTGGGGGTGAGGCGTGTATCGAGATTTTTACCAGCGCTTGCAGCTTTCTTATCCAACGGGCGCAATGATTTGATTTGTTGATTCTCCAGTGAGGTCTTTATGGGTAAGGTGCTTGTGACAGGAGCAGGGGGATTTATCGGGAGCCATCTTGCAGAGGAACTGGTGAGACAGGGCGAGGAGATCAAAGCCTTTGTCCGGTATAATTCAAGGGATGAATGGGGTCTCTTAGAAGATTTACCGAAAGAAATTCAGAGTCAGATTGAGATCGTTCCTGGGGATCTCAAGGACCCTGATGGGGTCAAGAAGGCAATCAAGGGATGTACGAAAATTTTCCATTTAGGTGCCCTTATTGCCATTCCTTATTCTTATGTTCACCCGTTTGATTTCGTTCAGACCAATGTCATCGGGACTGCCCATCTTCTCAATGCCTGCCTTGAGAATGGCGGCGTAGAAAAAATCATCCATACCTCTACGAGTGAAGTCTACGGGACAGCTCGGTATATTCCCATTGATGAAAAGCATCCTCTTCAAGCCCAATCTCCCTACGCTGCCAGTAAGATTGCAGCAGATAAGTTGGTCGAGAGTTACAATCTTTCATTCGACCTTCCCATCGCAACGATTCGACCCTTTAATACTTTTGGCCCCCGTCAATCCCTCCGGGCGATCATCCCGACCATCATCTCCCAGGCCATTCATGGGAAGAAGATCCGTTTGGGCAATGTCGAGCCCCGCAGGGATTTCCTCTTTGTCAAGGATACGGTTCGAGGGTTTATTGAATTGGCAAAATGTTCCAAGGCCGTCGGGAAAGTGGTGAACATCGGCACGGGAAGAGATATTTCCATTAAAGAATTGGTTGAGAGGATTCTTGGTCAGATGAGACAAGGTGGAGAGATCAAAGTGGAAGGCCGGAGGATTCGCCCGGAGAGGAGTGAGGTGATGCAGCTCATCGCGGATACCCGGTTAGCCAAGAAGCTTTTTAAATGGACCCCTCGGTTTACCCTGGAGGATGGATTGAGAGAGACAATTGAGTGGTATGAGAAAAATTTGTCCCGATTCAGGGTAGGAAGTTATCCGCTATAATTGCGTGTCGGTGACTCGTGATTAGTGATTCGTCAAAGGAGGCAATTTATGATAAATCGTGCACAAGATATGGATGTGTTCAAGTTGTCTCACTCTCTCACGATTGAAATTTACAAATTGACAGAAAAATTCCCTCCTGAAGAAAAATTTGGCCTTTCTTCACAAATGCGACGGTCTGCATATTCCATACCCGTAAATATAGTAGAAGGAGCGTCTCGGCTGGGTACGAAGGAATATCGACAGTTTGTAGGTATTGCAAGGGGATCGTCAGGAGAAATAAGCTATCAACTGCTCTTATCAAGAGACTTAGGCTACATTTCGGAACAAGGTTATACATCATTAAAGGAAAGATATGATCGTGTTGCAAGGATGTTAACTGGCCTTATCAAGACCTTAAAACGCTGAGATGGTTGTGGTATACGTTACTATTTACACTTTAGAAGGTCACAATTCACGAATCACCAACACGAATCACGGGTGAGGGACACAGACACGATGATTCAATGGCGCTATCCACTTTCAGATATTGATCTCGGGAAAGAGGAGGAACGAGAAGTTCTCAGGGTTCTTCGTTCGAAATGGCTTTCCATGGGACCGGTGACCGAAAGGTTTGAAAAGGCCTTTTCCGATTATCTGGGAGGAGGACAGGCAATTGCTGTTTCGAACGGTACGGCTGCTCTTCATTTGGCCCTGGCAAGTCTTGGCATGCGAGGCGGGGATGAGGTTATCCTCCCCTCACTGACCTTCGTGGCTACGGCCAATTCAGTCCTTTATGCCGGAGCAAAACCTGTCTTTGCGGATATCGTAGGCGCGGATGACCTCAATATTTCGCCTCGGGAGATTGAAAAGAAGATCACAAAAAAGACAAAGGCAATTCTTGTCATGCATTACGGAGGATACCCATGTGATATGCAATCAATCCTGAGGATAGCCAAAAGACGAGGTCTTTATGTCGTTGAAGATGCGGCCCATGCTCCCGGAGCAGAATATCAAGGGGAAAAATGTGGGGTCCTCGGTGATGTAGGGTGTTTCAGTTTCTTTTCTAACAAGAATTTGGTGACCGGAGAAGGGGGAATGGTGGTCACCCGGAGCAAAGAATGGGCGGAGAAGATCCGAAAGAGGAGGTCCCACGGGATGGAAGCGCTCTCATGGGATAAATATCGAGGGCACCTTTCGTCCTATGATATAAGAGGACTCGGTTATAACTATCGAACCACGGAAATTCAATCTGCTCTGGGGTTGGTGCAGTTGAAGAAGTTGGACCGGAATAATAAGAGGAGGAAGAAACTGGTTGATATCTATCGAGATGAACTTCAAGGAACGAAAGAGATCTCCATCCCTTTTTCGCATTTTAAAGGACCTCCTTCCTACCACCTTTTCCCGATCTTGGTAGCTCCGCTCGTTGATCGAAATAGGGTGATGGAAGGGCTGAAAGATTTCGGAATTCAATCAAGCATCCACTACCCCCCGATTCACCTTTTTTCGCTTTATCGAAACCAATTGGGTTGCAAAACAGGGGACCTTCCAATAACGGAAGAGATGAGCCAAAGAGAAATCACTCTTCCGCTTCATCCACGATTAGATACGGGAGATGTGAAGTGGATTGCAAAGAAAGTAAAGATTGTGATTCGTGCCTGCACGCCGAAGTGATCAGCGTTTCGGCACGCAGGCGTGAATCGTGACGCGTGAATCGGATGAACTCATCACCCATCACCCACACGAATCACCGACGCGAGGCGTTATGGAGCTGAAGGTTTTTGAATCGCCCGGAAAAGAGTGGGATGAATTCGCCTCTCGATACACCGATCTGATCTTTTATCAATCGGTCTGGAGCCAAGTGCTCAAAGAGGGGTTGGGAGGGCAACCCCTTTATTTTTACCTTAGGGAAGGTGGGACAATTATTGCAGGGTTACCGGGCGTGTTGTTAAACTTTAAAATTCTCAAAATTCTGTATGCCTCTATACCGTATGGAAACTTGATTGGAGAGCGAGAATATTTCGGTCCCTTTATGGAAATTCTGGAAGACGAGTTCCGTAAAAGGAAGATCGATCAGGTCAGAATTACGGAGTCCCCTTTCTCAAAATTCCAGCTCCCTGGCTCATTTAAGTCCATCCCTGCTAAGTGCACCTTGTTAGACCTGAGAGGTTTGAATCAAGAGAAGATCTGGGAAGGTTACAAGAAAAATATTCGTAGAGATGTTAGAAAAGCCCAAAAGAGTGGAATGACAATTCGTCGTGGGGATTCCAGAAAAGATGCCGATATATTCTATAAACTCTATCTAGCCTCCATGGAACGGAATAGGGCTATGGCCAAGTATCCATTACGCTGGTTTGAGACCCTTTATGAAATTCTAACAAAAAAAGAGTTGAGTGATATCTACGTGGCTGAACTGAACGATGTGGCGATTGCCGGGGTCGTTCTCATTTATTCGGTTTCTTCAACACATTATTTCCACAATGGCTCGCAATATGAATTCTTAAAGTTCTGTCCCAATGAGCTGTTGGTTCATTCGTCGATAGAGAATGCAACTGAGAGAGGGAGTTCCTTTTTCGATTTCATGGGTTCGGATCCGAATGACCTTTCTTTGGTCCGATTTAAAGAGAAATGGGGGAGTCAGTCAAGGGATATTTACACTTACATAAAGGATGTTCATCCTTTCAAGAGCAAGATTTGGGAACTCGGGAGAAGTACGTTTGCTTCAAAGTGGGGAGCAAAGGCGTTGAAATGGATTCGGTGAATGAAACGAACCAGTTCGAAGGAGTGGATTGGGGGAAAAGGGCCAAAGCTGGATTCTTAGCCTCCGGGATTGATCCTGGAGACCGAAAAGGTCACAAGAATCTATATATTGATACACTCCAGAAGATAGCCTTGGAGGAAGTGCTTAAATTGAGGGGAGATGAAGTCGTTTTGGATTTTGGATGTGGAAGTGGGAGATCTTCTTATTGGATTGCACC
>Ga0105107_10003761_pt1 | contig 10129 bp, 8 predicted proteins | sample PPLLaktember2015_6_FD_79335 | JGI IMG/M metagenome (GOLD analysis project Ga0105107, IMG submission 79335) | Freshwater sediment microbial communities from Prairie Pothole Lake near Jamestown, North Dakota, USA - PPLs Lake P8 Core (1) Depth... | ecosystem: Environmental > Aquatic > Freshwater >...
AGGTTGCGCGCGTAACGCACCAGCGCCGCCGGCAACTCGGAACCGAAATATTCCATGCGCATGAGGCGCTCAATCAGCGGCATGGAGCCGCGCCGCAGTGTCAGGCCAAACACAATCATGAGTCCGGAATTGATCAGCAGCGGCGGCAAGTACAGGGAATAGACGGTGTCGGTGAGCAGATTCAGCGACCCGACCGCGGCCAGCAGCGCATACACGCCGATCCAGGCGAAACGCACACGCGGCTCCGCGTGCAGGCGCAGCATGGTGTAGAAATACACCAGGCTCGTGGCCACCAGCCCGGCCACCGCCACAGCCGGCAGTTTGTACAGGATCAGCAGATGTACCAGCAGGGGATAAAAAATCATCCCGATGGTTTGTAAAACGGCGCGCACCGAAGTCCCGCGTCAGGCGGCGCGGTTCTGTTCGATATGCCGGGACAGCGCGCGCAAGGACCGGAAAATCTCGGAATTCTGCTTGTCGTCGGATTGCAGCTTGAAACCGTATTTCTTGGAAATGGCGAGCGCCAATTCCAGGGCGTCGATGGAATCCAGCCCCAACCCCTCGCGGAACAACGCCGCCTCCGGTTCGATGGACTCGGGCTTCACGTCTTCAAGATTGAGTGCTTCCACAATCAGTCGTGCCACTTCCTGCTCAAAAGTTGTTGCATCTGCCATTACAAGGTCCTGTTCAGTGTCACTGTGTCGGTTTAAGCGGTTAGCCGCCGAAGGCGGGGAACACCCCCCATTTTGCCACAGCACTACCCCTGACGACCATGCCAGCGACCTGCCATGCCAATGCAGTTCGCCGGCCTATCCCTGATCGCGCCGCTCGGAAACCTGGTTAACCGTGCCGGGCAATTTACCGGCCGCCAGAAATCAGTATGATTGCGTGCGCAATCGGCCCGGTTCGGCCCACATTCCGGCCAGTCCATCACCCCGTAACGAGGAATACCCGATAAATGGTCATGCAGGCAGCAGCAATCGACGAACACAAGACCCCGAAAACTGTGGCGACTACCTGCGATGTCCTGGTGATCGGCGGCGGGCCCGCCGGCTCGGCCATGTCGGCTTTCCTCGCCAAAAAGGGCTGGAAAGTGGTACTGCTCGAGAAACAGCACCACCCGCGCTTTCACATCGGTGAGTCGCTCCTGCCCCTGAACATGCCGATCTTCGACCGTCTCGGCGTGCGCCGGGAGGTGGAGGCCATTGGCATGCTAAAACCAGGCGCCGAATTCAATTGCGCGGGCTACAAGCCGGTGGTGTATTACTTCAGCAACGCGCTGGACAAGAATTTCCCGATCGCCTACCAGGTGCGCCGCTCCGAATTCGACAACATCCTGCTACGCAACAGCGCGCGCCTCGGTACCGACGTGCACGAGGGGGTGCGCGTCACCGACATTGAATTGCGCCCCGGGCAACCCACCCGCGTGCTCGCCGAGGATGAATCCGGCGCACAACTGCTGTGGGAAACGAAATACCTGGTCGACGCTTCCGGACGCGACACCTTCCTGGCCAGCCGCCAGAAAATTAAACAGCGCAACTCCCAACACAACAGCTCCGCGATATTCGGACACTTCTCCGGTGTCGAACGCCGGCCTGACGCAGATGCCGGCAATATCAGCATCTACTGGTTCGAACATGGCTGGTACTGGATGATTCCGCTGAAGGACGGCGCCATGAGTGTCGGCGCCGTGTGCTGGCCATACTATCTCAAGAGCCGCAACAAACCGGTGGATGACTTTCTGTGGGACACGCTGCGCTTGAACCCGCTGCTGGCCGAACGCATGCAGCACGCCAAACTCATGGGGCCGGCGCTCGCCACGGGAAACTTTTCCTACCAGTCGGAACAGATGTACGGCGACGGCTGGCTGCTGATCGGCGACGCCTACGCTTTCATCGATCCAGTATTCTCGAGCGGCGTGTTCCTCGGCATGAACAGCGCCGAGCTTGGCGCCCAGGTCGTGGACAGCATGCTGCACAAGGGTAATGTCTCGGTCACGGCCAACGCGGCGCTACTGCACCGCTACGAAAAGACCCTGCGCCGCGGTCTCAAGACCTTCTCGTGGTTCATCTACCGCATCACCACGCCGTCATTGCGCAGGATGTTCATGTCGCCGCGCAACCTGTTCCGCATGGAGGAAGGCATCCTGTCACTGCTGGCCGCGGATATCTTTCGCCGCACACCGATCCGCTTGCCGATATTCCTGTTCAAGCTGATCTATTACGCGTCCTCGATCATCCACTGGCGCGAAAGCCTGGCATCACGTCGCCAACGGCATCAGGCATGGAACTCCCGGCTTGATTTTGAATGGAAGTCTGGCGCGGAGTAGTAAGCGCGCCGCCAATCCGCGCCCCAGCTAGGGGTGAAATTCGATGCCGATGCGCAACGCGCTGGTGCGCACGTTGTAAAACAGTAGCGTCTCGCCGTAACCCGTCCACAGCTGCGCATACAGATAGGGACGCATGGTGTTGCCCGTGAACAACGATTTCGCCGGCATCGAAAGGTCGATCTGCAGGCTGCCGTGCTCCAGACCCTGACGACCGGTCACGGCGAAACGCTGGCGGGCTGCGGTTTCGATACCGAAAACGATGTCGGCATATCCGTAATAGTCCGCAATATCCCGGTTCTGTTCGTCTTTAGTGACAATCACCCACAGCCTGGGTTCGAAAAAAAACGCCCGTCGGCGGAATTGCGGCTCGACATAGGCGCGGTTCCAGGCACGCGAGTTCACGCCGTCCTTGCCGTTCGACTGGTGCACGAATCCGGTACGCACGCTGTCGATATGCCAGCGCTCGGCGATCCCGCTCTTGGATTTCCAGTAGTAGAACACCTCGGGCTCGATGTTGTGATCAATAATCGGTGACGATTCACGCGCGATGTCCCAGTAGGAGCGCTGGGTATAGGCGAAATACCAGTTGGCGCCCGTATCGTACTTGAGGCTCAACTGAAACTTGCTGGTGGTATTGCCGGCCACGGGCGAGTGTTCAGCCCCGATAACCAGGTAGTTCGCGCGATAAGTCGAAAACAGCGAAGCCGGCGGCGCACGGTCATCGACCGCGCGTTCCCGACGCGGCCCACCGTCGCCATCCCGGACGTCGTTGACCGGCTCTGCGGCAAGTGCAGCCGTTACTGGCATTGTGGCCAGCAACAATAAAGTGAGGGAAGCGGCGGAGGAATTAAACTTTAAGTGGCGCATCGATCTCCTTTCGAGGTCGCCCCCGTCCATCGAACAACAAGGGAAGTCCGTTGCCTATCGATACCTAGAACCCGAGCGCCCTGACTTCGTTTCGGAACCGCTCCACGCTGCGTAATTTGACTGACTCGTAGCCCCGTATCAGGTCGGGAAGCCTGGCGAGTTTGACGGCGCGTTCGACGTTGTCCGGTGCCAGACCCGGCAATAGATTGGCGATCGACAATTGGTACTCGCGAATCAACGCACGCTCCATGCGCCGCAGCCTGGTATATCCGAACGGATCGAACACGGTTCCGCGCACGCGCCGGGCGGCGACCAGCACACGCAGGAATCCGTCCAGCCACTTCCCAAATTTTATTTTATGTTTGACGCCGAGCTTGCGCAGGAAAGCCGGCTGCAAGTGGTAATGGATTTTCACCCCGCCCGGGAATTCCTCCGCCAGGGCCTGCGCGAGATTCATGCTGAGGTGCAGGCGCGCCACCTCGTACTCGTCCTTGTAGGCCATGAGCTTGAACAGGTAGCGCGCCACCGCTTCGCTGAGGCGTGTTTCGCCCGGTAACGCGTGCTGCTCGGCCGCGCGCACGCGCGCCACCTCGTCGACATAGGTACGCGCGTAGGCCGCGTTCTGGTAGCCGATCAGTTCGGGAACGCGGACTTCCAGCAGGCGGCGCAGCTCGCCGCGCGCGCCGCTGGCATCGATCAGTGCCAGCGCCAAGTCATTGAGCGGCGATGCCGTCGTGACCGCGCCGGGCCGTGGGCGTTTGACGTCCGCCAGCGCACCGCGGTCGACCACAAACAGCCGGCCGGCGCGGAACGCCTGCGTGTTCATTTCGATTTCAACACCATTCAGGCGGATCGCCTGTTCGATGGCCGTGGCACTCACCGGGATGGCGCCCGCCTGATAGGCCACACCCAGCAACAGGATGTTGGCTGCCATGTGATTGTCAAACAGCGCTTCGGCCAGCCCCACGGCATCGGCAAAGACATTTTCAGGCTGGCGCGTGACGGCGTTGATCGCCGCGACCAGCCCGTCCCCATCGGGAAAATGCACGTCCGTCGACGCCACCATCTGCCCGGTTGGAACCTGGCTTGTGGACACCACCGCGATCGTCCTGTCGGGATGCGCGCACTTCAGGTTGTCCGGCTGCGTGGCCGTCAGGATATCGAAGCCCAGATAACAATCCGCCCCGCCCGCCGTGACCGTGTTCGAACCGTATTGCGGGGCGTTCGCGATTTTGAGATGCGAGATCACCGGACCGCCTTTCTGGCTCAGGCCGGTCTGATCGAGTCCGCTCACGTGTTTACCGTCCAGCAGCGCCGCCGTTCCCAGAATCTGGTTTGCGGTCACCACGCCCGTACCGCCGATACCCGTCATGTACAGGTTGCAGTCCGGACCGACCCGCAGCACCGGCTCGGGCAAGTTGCGGTCTACGCGGTACGGCTTCCTGGCGTTCTTCTGCGCTGTGCCGATCGGGACCACGCTCAGAAACGCCGGGCAATCCCCGAGCAGACAGGAATAGTCCTTGTTACAGGATCCCTGGTGGATCTGGGTCTTGCGACCATACTCTGTCTCGACCGGATGCACGCTCAAGCAGTTGGATTTCACCCCGCAGTCGCCGCAACCCTCGCAGACCGCCTCGTTAATGATCAGGCGCTGGGCCGGATCCGGCAGCCGGCCGCGCCGGCGCAGCCGGCGCGCCTCGGCGGCGCAGCGTTGGTCGTAGATGAGCACCGTGACACCGGGGACCGTGCGCAACATCTGCTGCACCTCCTCGAGGCGGTCGCGATGCCAGATCGTGACGCCACGCGCCAGGCCTGCGCCGGACGCGTAGTGGTCCGGTGCATCGGTTACCACGACAATCTGCCGGACGCCTTCCGCCGCGAGCCCGTGCGTCAACGCGGCGACCGGCATGGCGCCGGCGGCATCCTGCCCGCCGGTCATGGCCACGACGGCATTGTAGAGAATCTTGTAGGTGATGGTCGTGCCGGCGGCCACCGCCTGCCGGATCGCCAGCCATCCCGAGTGAAACAGCGTGCCGTCGCCCAGATTCTGGAAGATGTGCGCGGTCTTCGAGAACGGCGCGATGCCGACCCACTGCACGCCCTCGCCGCCCATTTGCGTGATGTCCAGGGTGTTGCGATCGTACAGATGCAGCATGCTGTGACAACCGGTGCCGCCGCCGCTCAAGGATCCTTCCGGAACCAGAGTCGAACGGTTGAGCGGACAGCCGGAACAGAAATACGGCGGACGGGCGAGCGTCGGCGGCGGCGAGCGTTTGCGGATCGCGTCGAGCAAGGCCAGCCGTTCGGGGATCGATGCGGATTCCACACGCCGCCGCCCCTGATTCACAAGCCGCGTCGCGAGCAGCCGGGCGATCGTGTCCGCATCGAGCTCGCCGTTTGCCGCGACCAGCTCGCGTCCCTGCTCATCGTGTTTGCCAACAATGCGCGGCCGCTCACGCTGGTTATAGAGAACATCGCGGATGAACAGCTCGATGAAAGCGCGCTTCTCCTCGATGACGAACAGCTCTTCGAGTCCCAGGGAAAACTCCTGCACGATGGCGGGCTCCATCGGGAACAGCATCCCGATCTTGAGCAGCCGGATGCCGTGGCGGCCGAGTGCGGCATCGTCGAGTCCCAGCGTGGCCAGCGCTTCGCGCAGATCGAAGTAGGTCTTGCCGGCCGCCGCAATGCCGAGCCAGGCGCCGGCCGTGGGAACGGTAATGCGATTGAGCCGGTTCGCGCGCGCAAAGGCCCTGGCCGCTTCGAGACGGCCGTTGTAAACTTCGCGCTCCGCGTCGAGCGAGTGTGGCGGCATGAGCATGGCATGCTGCCTGGCCTGCCACGGCTCACCCCGGTGCTCGAACAACGGATCGACGCTCTCGGCGCGCGCCGCGCCTACCGCAACCGTGCCGAATGCATTGGCAACCTCGGTGCTGATCTTGAAACCGACCCACAGGCCTGTGTAGCGCGAGAGCGCGAAGCCGAGCCGGCCGAGGTCGAGAATCTCTTGCACGTTCCCGGGGTAGAGCACCGGCATCAAGGCATCGTAAAACGCCGCCTCCGACTGCGATGGGATGGTCGAAGACTTGGCGCAGGCATCGTCGCCCGCGACGGCCAGGACCCCGCCGTAGCGGCCAACGCCGGCAAAATTTGCGTGCTTGAAGACGTCGCCGCAGCGATCCACGCCCGGCGCCTTTCCGTACCACAGGCCGAGCACACCGTCGTATTTCGGCAGCGGATAGAGGTTGGCGAGCTGACTGCCGAAGACCGCCGTGGCGCCCAGATCTTCGTTCACGCCGGAGATAAACGTGACGTCGTGTTCGTCCAGCAGCCTGGAATTCGCCGCCAGCGCCATGTCGAACCCGCCGAGCGGCGAGCCGCGATAACCCGAAATAAGCGTGGCGGTATTCAGACCACGGCGCCTGTCGGCGCGGTGCTGATCGAGCGGCAGCCGCACCAGCGCCTGGACACCGGACAGGATGATGATGCCCTCCTCCCGCCGGTATTTGTCCTCGAGAGAAAACTCGCTTTCCTTTAATACCATGCCGGCGAAACCCTTGTCTTAGGCCGTCGTGGCCATTGCCACAGCCTCGATCTCCAGCAGCAATTCCGGCCGGCAGATCTCGGCTTCGAGGTAGAGGCATTGTGCGTGTTGCGCGAGCAGCGCGTCGAGGCGGGCACGGATGAGCGGAAAATCCCGCGGGCGGCGGATGTACACCTTGAGGTGGGTGAGGCTTGCGAATCCATTGAAGCGCACCCTTTCCTCCACGGCGGCCGAATCGACCAGCGCCTTGATGTTGGTGAGGGTTTCCTCGAGTTGCGCCGCGGGATCGTCCGGGTGCTGCGACTCATGGCCAATGATGCTGGCGGTACCGGAGATATACAGGCAGTCGCGATCCGCGCCGCGCACCAGGGTGGCGCGCGCGAACGACGGGCTTTTCGGTCCGTATTGCGGCGGGTAACAGTAGGCGCTCATCTGACGCGGGTTTTCGCGGTGCTGTCCCGGCGCGCGCCCGGCGAGGAAGTAGATGACAATGCCGCCGTGACGGCTGCCCACGGCGCTCGCCGCCGGCAACCAGCGATTGAGCTTGCCGTAATGTGCCTCCAGCGCCTGATAACGGCCGCGAGAAAATACCATGTAGCGGTCAACACCGCCCTCGCGTTCGCCAATGCCCGGAAAGTAATTCCACATCCGCAGCAGATGCGGATAGCCTTCGCTGTCGATCAGCGTCAGCAGACGCGCGTACGCTTCCTGGATGCGCGCCTCGAAGGTGGCAAAATCGGCCGGTGAATCGGCCGCGAAACAGCCGAACAGCTGGTCGCGGTTGCGTGCAAACGTGAGCGGTCCGGTACGCCCCGCCACCACCGGCTGTTCACTCGTCCACAGTTCGATATGCGCCGCGCCGTCGAGCAACGGCATGCCGATCCAGGCCGCAGGCGCCAGCGTCGAATCCGGAAGCGCCGGACTGGTACCGAAATGAATCTCGCCCAGTACCGCCTGCGCCGACGCCGGCATCTGCTGCACATAGTCCAGCCTGACCGGGTAGCTGGCCACACCACGAATGTCCGGACGCTTCGGGCTCATGCAGCCCCCGCGAGTGGTGGGTGGTAGATCATCTGCACGGTATTACCGTCGGGATCGGAGCAGTAGAAACTGCGCGCGCCATCGCGGTGCGTGCGCGGTTCCTTGAGAATGCTGACACCATGCTCCTTGAGAAAAACATGCCACGCGTCTACTTGTTCAATGCGCTTCAGCATGAATCCGATATGGTCGAGACGCTGTTGCGAGGCATCGGCATGCGGACCGGTAATGCGATGCAAGGCAAGATTGTCGGCACCGCCGGTGAGATAGGCATTGTCCGCATCCGGGCGCCATTCGACGCGCATGCCGAGTAGTTCCGTGTAAAAGCGCTCACAGGCTTCGAGATCGCGCACCTGCAGGGCGACATGCCGCAAACCAAGCGTGGGTTCCGGGCGTTTCATGACACTTTCCAATTCAATACAACGGCAACATCCGCCGCAAAGACGCGAAGGACGCAAAGGAATACCGATTCTGGAGCGCCATTCATATTGCCTTTGCCATCTTTGCCTTCTTTGCGCTCTTTGTGCTGTACAGGGACGTACGAATGCCGCGAGCGCAGGATGCGCAGGAGCGGCCGTCTTTGCGGCAGGTGTCTGTTTTCACGCCACCTCGACAATCTCGAAATCATGCGTGATATCGGCGGTTTTGGCGAGCATAATCGACGCCGAACAATACTTCTCGGCCGAAAGTTTGATCGCCTGCTCGACGCGTTTCGGATCGAGCTTGCGGCCAGTCACCACGAAATGCACATGGATGCGCGTGAATACCTTGGGATCGTCCGGCGCACGCTCGGCATCGATCTGCGCCACGCAGTCGGTAATATCCTGCCGGCCCTTGCGCAGGATCAGCACCACGTCGAACGCCGTGCAACCACCCATGCCCAGCAGCAGCAGTTCCATGGGCCGCGGGCCGCGGTTCTGGCCGCCGAATTCCGGCGAGCCATCCATCGTCACGCTGTGTCCGCTCTCCGACTTGCCTTCGAAGCTCGCCTCGCCCGCCCAACGCACCGTTGCCTTCACCTGTTCCTCCTGGACAAAGATTCATCAGTGACCGGCGCACTGCCAAATAGTTCAACGAGTTTTGCGCCCGGATCCGGCGCCTTCATGAAGGTCTCGCCGACCAGAAATGCATGCACACCGGCGGCGCGCAGGCGCACCACGTCGGCGGGTGAGTGAATGCCGCTTTCCGTGACCACGATGCAGTCGGTGGGGATGCGGTCCAGCAGTTCGAGCGTGGTCTCGATGCGCGTCTCGAAGCTGCGCAGATTGCGATTGTTGATGCCGATGAGCGGCGTATGCAGTGTAAGCGCCCGCTCCAGTTCCACGGCATCGTGCACCTCGACCAGCACGTCCATGCCGAGATGCCGGGCGAGTCCGGCCAGGTCGGCAAGCCGGGTATCGTCGAGCACGGCGACAATCAGCAGGATGCAGTCGGCATTCAGCACGCGCGCCTCGTACACCTGCCAGGGGTCGATGGTGAAATCCTTGCGCAGCACCGGCAGCGCACAGGCGGCGCGCGCCTGCTGCAGATACGCGTCCGCACCCTGGAAGAAATCCACGTCGGTGAGCACCGACAGACACGCCGCCCCGGCGCGCTCGTATGATTTCGCAATTTCGGCCGGATGGAAATCGGCGCGCAACAGGCCCTTGCTTGGGCTGGCCTTCTTGATCTCGGCAATCACCGCCGCCTGTCCCCGGACAAGCTTGCGCTGGATCGCCTCGACAAAGCCGCGCGCCGGATCGGCGCCGTCGACACGCTGACTCAATGCGCGCATGGACACCTGCGCGCTGCGCTCGGCGATTTCTTCGGCCTTACGGCGCAGGATCTTGTTGAGGATATCGGACAATGGCACGCAACCCTTATACACCGCTCGCCGGTCGCCGGCTGGCGGCAATCAGCGAGGCCAGGCGCGCACGCGCCGATCCGTTCTCGATGACGGCGCGCGCCTGCTGCACGCCCTCGCCCAGCGAGCCCCCCAAACCGGCGACATAAATGGCTGCGCCGGCATTGAGCAACACGATATCGAGTGCCGGTCCGGGGGTGTTGTCCAGCACCGCGCGCATCATATTAAGACTCTCCTGCGGGCTTGTTACCGCCAGTGTCTTGATGTCGGCGCGCTTCAGGTTGAATTGCTCCGGCCAGATGCTGTAGGTGCGCACCGCGCCATCCTTGAGTTCGGCCACGTGAGTCACGGCGCCGATGCTGATCTCATCCATGCCGTCCTCGGCGTGCACCACCAGCACGTGGCGGCTGCCGAGCCGTTGCAACACCTGCGCCAGCGGCTCCAGCAGGGTCATGCTGAACACGCCCAGCACCTGGTTGGGCGCGCCGGCCGGATTGGTCAGGGGCCC
>Ga0105107_10003762_pt1 | contig 10127 bp, 6 predicted proteins | sample PPLLaktember2015_6_FD_79335 | JGI IMG/M metagenome (GOLD analysis project Ga0105107, IMG submission 79335) | Freshwater sediment microbial communities from Prairie Pothole Lake near Jamestown, North Dakota, USA - PPLs Lake P8 Core (1) Depth... | ecosystem: Environmental > Aquatic > Freshwater >...
CGTCGTGCCGAGGCCGGCGAGCGGGAAGAGCTTCACCGACGCCGTGCTCGCCCGTGAGGCCCAGGCGCTCGAGTACCGGAGCCGCGCCGAGGGCCCCGGCGCGGACTTCGAGCGCCTCCGCCTGTCGCGGGCCGTCTACTCGCTCCTCGCCGACCTGGCCGTCGTCTCCGGCGGCGGGGCGACGCCGGACGAGGGCGCGATTCGTCGCGAGGCGGCGGCGCCGCGCAAGCTGACCCTGCAGGTGACGACCGCCGGCCGCCGGATCGTGCCGCCGAGCGGGTACGCGCAGACGATCCCGGGGACGCTCGTGATGTTCACCATGCTCGTCCTCCTCACGAGCGGCTCGATCCGGCTGGTGGTGGAGCGCGAGCAGGGCCTGCTGCGCCGGCTCGCGTCCACGCCCATCACCCGGGCGTCGCTCGTGGCGGGCAAGTGGATCGGCAAGCTCGCGCTGGGCCTGATTCAGATCGGCTTCGCGCTGGTGGCCGGCACGCTCGTGTTCGGCATGGAGTGGGGTGGGGCGTTGCCGATGGTGGGCGCGGTGCTCCTCGCGTGGGCGGCGTTCAACGCGTCGCTCGGGTTCCTGCTCGGCAACCTCGCGCGCACCCCCGCGCAGATGTCCGGCATCGGCGTGATCGCCACCATGGTGCTCGCGGCGCTCGGCGGCTGCTGGTGGCCGATCGAGATCACCCCGGCGTGGATGCAGCAGCTGGCGCTCGGCCTGCCGACCGGCTGGACGATGGACGCGCTGCACAAGCTCGTCAACTTCGGCTACGACGCGCCCGTGGCGCTGCCGCACGTCGCCGCGCTCGCCGCCGGCGCGCTCGTGCTGGGGGTGGCGTCGGTGCGGACCTTCCGGTATCAGTGAGGCACAGGTCTGAAGACCTGTGCCACCGAGTCACTGACGCGCAGGCCTGAAGGCCTGCGCCACCACTCCGCGAGGCTCGTCGCCGACGGACAGCTCCTGGAACATGACGGCGAGCGGCCGCCCTTCCCGATAGGGCCCTTGGGATCCGTCCAGCAAGAGGCCGGCCACCGCGTCAGGGAACTCGAAGGCGATCGAGAGCGTCCAGAGCCGGTTGCCGTCCCAGTCGGCGGGGACGACCGGCAGGCTGATCTCCGCGGTCCTCGTCAGCACGATCTCGGCGTGCCGGCCTTCCCCCCACGAGATCGTCACTCGCTGGCTCGTGAGGCCCTCGGGCAGGAACGGCGCGAGGCGCAGATTCACGTAGAGTGACCGGCCGACCCCGACCCGCTCCGGGTCCGCGATCAACGTGAGCCGCGCCGACGACCGGGCGTTCCACCGGCCGTCGGATTCGCGCTGACTCAGCCCCTGGAGGTCCACGAACAGGAAGCTGCGGCTGAACGGATACGCGACGTCCTCGGCGAGGCTCGGCGGCGCGAGCAGCAGGCACCCGACGCCCTCCACGGTCGTCGTCTCGTCGTGCCCGACGCCTTCGCATCCGTAGTCCTGGATGAGCATGGGCCACTGCGGCGAGATCTGATCGAACGACAGCGGCTCGCTCGGACGAAAGGTCGAGCTGATCACGTGCACGCGCTTGGAGGGAAGAAAGTAGAGCGCCACCCACGTCGGCAACTCGTCAGTCTGGGACATCCAGATCGAGATGTCCCTGCCCGGGCGCCGATCGACCTGCGCGATGTTGCGCAGGGCCCCCGGCAGACGCAAGGAGGCGGGCTCGCTGAAGGCACGAACCAGCAGGTTGCCCGTGACGAGCGCCGCGGGCACGCCGGCGAGCAGGGCGACCGTCAGCCGCCGTCCGCGAGCGGTTCGGGAGAGCCGCTGGCAGAGAGACGACTCGCGCAGAAGCGGCCAGGCGCCGGCGAGCACGACGAACGAGAGCGGAAGGACGGAATACGACGCGAACTTCCACTGCTGGTACGACGGACCCTGCAGGAGGTAATACCCGCTGTACGAGAGGCACGCGCCGGCCGTCAGCCCCGCGAGCGTGCGCGCCGCCGGCGTGGTCCGGTGACGGAAGCGCCAGAAGTACAGGACGACGAGCGCCGTCGCGATCGCGGAGAAGCCCGCGACCGCCCAGGCGCGGTGCGAGGGATCGACGACCTCGACGACGGGGCAGCCCGCGCAGGCGAAGACGTCGGGCCTCGGGACCGGCACACCGACCACCGCGAGCGGCGAGACGACGTCGAGCGGCCAGCCGGCGACGCCTGCGCGCGACAGGGAACGCACCATGTCGATCGACCACGACACGCGCCCGTAGAAGGCGGCGGCCAGGAGCGCCAGCGGCGCCAGCATCGCGCCCATCGTTCCGATCGCGCGGCGGCCCGCCGCCCGCCACGCCCCCTCGGCGCGCTCGCCCGTCTGCAGGTCGGCTGCGACCCCGATGCCGACGGCCGCGAGCTGGGCGGCGATGCCCGCGAACAGCAGGAACGGATACATGAACAGCAGCAGGACGTAGGCGCCGGCGAAGCGGATGGCGAGGGGCGGGTCGAAGCGGCGCGTCGAGTGGTGCTCGACCGTCGTCCACAGCAGGTACAGCAGGACGGGCGTCGCCATCAGCGTCGACAGGAAATACGCCCCCGCCACGTACCGGAAGAACGGCGCGCTGATGCTTACGGCGCCGATGGCCAGCGCCGCGGCGCGCGACACGGAGAACACGGACCGGGCGACGCGCGCGACGATCATCGCGATGAGCGCGCGGAAGGCGAACGCGGCCGGCATGGCGGCGTGGAGGGGCTCCCGGCCGAAGAGCAGGGACAACGAGCCGAGCAGGTAGAACACCGCCGGCGTCTGAAGGTAGACGAAGTTCAGGTACGAGAAATTGACGAGATTCGACGGCCCCAGCCGCTCGAGGTACTTCGTGTAGCGCGCGTAGGTGAACAGGTCGAGGTTGCCCGTCCAGGCCACCGGCAGCTGGTCGGAGGTCGCCGGAGGCATCGTGAACACGTAGGCGAGCAGGTAGAGCGCAGCAAACGACAGCGCCCAGGCGGCCACGCCGCCGGATCCGTCGCTCGTCGCGAGGGCGTCGAGCAGGCGCCGGCGGCCGGCCACGGCCAGCACGATGGCGACGGCCAGGAGCGCAATCGCGAGGCGCGTCAGCGGCACGCCCAGCGCGATCCCGAACCAGCAGCCGATCACGTAGAGCGCCGCGCCGAGGACGACGGGGCTCTCGCCGCCACCGAGCGATCGGCGCCACCGCGGGGGGACGAGCGTCAGGCCCACGACGAAGAACGCCGCGAGCCACGCGAGCGCCGCGACGATGCCGTGGGCGACGCTGAGGGCATGCGCGGCGATGAGGCCGCCGATCATTTGGCCCCAGTATACCGCCGCCGGATCGCCGCCTGGGAATTCCTAATTTTTTAGTTGACAGGCATCGGCGGCCAATCGTAGAGTACCACTGTCTCTTAAGAAATTAAGAGATACAAGTACCTCGCGTGGCCAGTCAGGAGTCCCCCGCCCGTGGCCCGAAAGCGCACCGTTCCGTTGACCGACGGGGAGCTGCGCCTGATGCAGGTGCTCTGGATCCGCGGCCACGCCACGGTCGGCGAGGTCGTCGACGATCTCAAGGGCCCGCGCAAGCCCGCGTACAACACGGTTCTGACGCTTCTGCGCATCCTCGAGCGGAAGGGCTTCGTCGCCCATGAAAAGGCCGGCCGCGCGTTCGTCTACCGGCCGCTCCTCGATCGCAATCAGGCCCGCCGCCGGGCGGTGTCGCACCTGCTCAGCCGGTTTTTCGACGATTCGCCGGAGCTGCTCGTGCTCAACCTGATCGAGCAGTCGCGGATCGACGGCGACGAGCTGCGCCGCGTGAAGGCGCTCATCGAGGGAGCGAGGGAGATCGGCTGATGGTCGTGCTGGTGGCCTGGCTCTGGCAGGGGATGGCGCTCACCCTGGCAGTCGCGGTGGCGTTGCGGCTCTCGAGGCCCCTCGCCGCGGCGACGCGGTACGCCCTGTGGTGGGCGACGCTCGGGGCCGTGCTCGTGCTCCCGTGCGCACCCGCGATGGCCGGCCTCGCCGGGTCCGCCTCGGCCCCGGCCGCCGGGTCGGCCGTGGCCGGGTCGGCGCCGCTCGTCGAGCCGCTGGTGCCGATGGCGCTCCCGGCGCCGGCCGACTGGCTGATCGCGGCGGCCATCGGCGTGTGGCTCGGGCTCGTGCTCCTGGGGCTGCTCTCGCTCGGGCGCGCGGCCACCCATCTCGCCGCGCTTCGCCGCGGCGCTTGGCCGATGCCGGCCGGCCGCGAGGCCCGACTGCCGCTCTGGCGCGCCGTGCGCGGCTCCGGCCGCGCGGTCGCGCTCGCGCTGTCGGACGAGGTGACGGCCCCCGCCGCGCTCGGGCTCGGCCGGGCGATGGTGGTCTTGCCGCGCGCCCTGGTCGAGCGGCTGACCGACGAGGAGATCGATCAGATCGTGCTCCACGAGTACGGTCACCTCCGGCGCCGCGACGACTGGGCGCGCCTCGCGCAGGGCATCGTCCAGTCGCTCGTCTGGTTCCATCCGGCGGTCTGGTGGATCGACCGTCAGATCGAGATCGAGCGCGAGGCCGCGTGCGACGACTTCGTGGTCCGCCAGACGGGCGCCGCGCGCCGCTACGCGGCGTGCCTGGCGCGCGCCGCGGAGCTGGTCGGATCGCGCGCGCACGCCGGGACGCTCGCGCCCGGCATGGCCGCGTCGCGGCGGGTGCTGCTCGCGCGGGTCGGCCGCCTGCTCGACGGGCGCGTCCGTCGCCACGGGCTGGGCCTGGCCGCCGCCAGCCTCGCGGCGGGGGTCGCCGCGCTCGCCGCCGGCGTGGGCACGCTGGCGCAGTCGCGGCCGCTCGTCGCCGTGGCGGCGCAGGTGGCGATCGTCCCGCCGTTCGTGTCGGGCCCGGTGGCGGGCCTCGGGTTCGCGCCGGCGCCGATCGCGCCGCTCGGCGTGCCGGTGCTCCCGGCGCCGGCCCGGCCGATCGCGCGAGCGGCGGGCGCTGACGGCGCGACGCCGCCGGCGGTGATGCCGGCGCTCGCCGCCCTCGGGCTCCACAGGGCGGGGGACCTCGCCGATTCACGATTCGGCGTTCCCGGCGTGCCCGTTCCGCCGCTCGCGTGGGCGGCGCCGGCACCGCCGACGCTCGAGGCGGCGCCCTTGGTGGCCGCGATGCAGCCGGTCGCCGCGCCGCGTTCGCGCCCGGCGGCCGGCGGGCCGATGACGGCCGGCCCCTCGGGCGACTCCGGGCCGTGGGGCACGGTCGCCGACGCGGGCACCAGCGTCGGATCCGGCCTGAAGAAGGCCGGCGTCGCGACCGCGGGCTTCTTCACCCGGTTCGGCCGTTCCGTCGCGTCGTCGTTCTAGGCGTTGTTCGTCCGTCGGATGTGTTCTACTGTTGTCTACTCCAGGAGGCGCTCCTTGCGCGTGCACCTCGTCAATCCCAGCCACGTGTCGTTCGGCATCGCCGTCATCACGCCGCGGTGGCTGTACGTCCTCGCCGCGGCCACACCAGCGAAGTGGGGCGACCCGGCGCTCGTCGACGAGACCCTCGAGGTGTTCGACCCCTCCACGATAGGTTCCGGCGACATCGTCGGCATCGGCATCCACACCGGGAACGCCTTGCGCGGGTACGAGGTCGGCCGCGCCGCGCGGGAGCGCGGCGCGTGGGTCGTCTTCGGCGGCATCCACGCCACGCTCTATCCGGACGAGGCGCACGATCTCGGCGGCGCGCACGCGGTGGTCAAAGGCGACGGTGACCTCGCGTGGGGCCGCGTCCTCGACGACTGCGCGAACGGCACGCTCGAGCGGATCTACGAGGCCGGACGCGTGCCCGCCGACTACTTCCTGCGCGCCCGGTGGGACCTGCTGCCGCGCGATCGCTACATGTGGGCGTCGGTGCAGACGGTGCGCGGCTGCCCGAAGCACTGCTCGTTCTGCTCGGTGTGGCGGACCGACGGCCAGGAGCCGCGCCAGCGCGGCGTGGACGCCGTCGTCGCCGAGATCGTGGACTTGCGGCGGCTGGGCTTCCGCTTCATCGCGCTCGCCGACGACAACTTCTACCCCGTGACGCTCGAGGACCTCAGAATGGCCGCGCGGCGCGAGGACAAGACGCGCCTCCACGAGCTGGAGGCGCTGCGCGCCGAGCGGTTCGAACTCATGGATCGGCTCGCCCGGCTGCCCAAGGACATGGTCTTCTACACGCAGATCACCATGGAGGCGGCCGAGGACACCGAGTTCCTGGCCGCGATGAAGCGCGGGCACATCCTTGGCGCGCTCGTCGGCGTCGAGTCCGTCACCGCCGAGGGGCTCAAGGACATCTACAAGGGCTTCAACGCCGCCGGCGACGAGTTGGTGGCGCAGCTGCGCAAGTTCCGGGAGCACGGCGTCCACGTCCTGGGCTCGTTCATCTTCGGACTTCCGAGCGACCGGCCCGACACCTTCGACGCCACCGTGGCGCTCGCCGACAAGGCCGACATCACCTTCGCGCAGTTCGTCATGCTGACGCCGTTTCCCGGCACGCTCGACTTCGCGAAATGGGAGAAGGAGAACAGCGGCGCCGATCAGCACGTGGACGGCATTCCGGTCACCCGGCACTGGCTCATCCCGCGGGCGCGGCGGCCCAAGGTGTACGTGCCGCACCCGGTGATGTCGGCCGAGGAGATCCGACGGCGGACCCAGGCCGTGTGGGACCAGTTCTACAGCCTGCCGCGCGTGTGGGCGCGATCGAAGGTGGTCCGCTCGATCAAGGCGCGGCTGGCGTTCGTCCTGATCTCGAAGCTGTACCGGCAAATGTACGCGAACACGGGCATCTCGACCGATTCGGCGCGCCACGAGAGCGCGACCCGGTGGGCGCGGCTGATCGCGAAGCCGTGCCGCCGCCTCTTCGCGGCGGCGCCGATGCCCGAGCTGGAGATTCCGTCGGCGTAAGTTGGGGCGGGGCCGCCGGCCGGGCCGGCGACGCGCCCCGCCTGCGGCTTTCATGAAGTCTTAAAGAATTAAGACATATGAGAGTGGGCCGCATGTCCACCCGACGCATTTGGGGTCTTCTCGTCGCCGCCGCCCTGGCGGTCGTCCGGCCGGCCGCGCCCGCCGCGGCGCCGCCCGCGCCGTCGCCGGGCGTGCCCGGCCCCGACCTGCCCATCGTCAAGGTCCATCGCTACCGCATGTCGGGCCACATCCGGCCGCTCCTTTTCTGGATCTCGCGCGACGACGTCGGCGACGGCCGGCTGGTGTGGCGGCAGGGCGCCGACGGCGCGGCCGGCTGGGACTTCGTCCTCGGCACCGACCCGGACCGCGCGCCGCGCCGCCTGAACCGCTGGGGCTACATCACCGAGGAGGCGAAGGCTGGTCGCGGGAGCCTGTTCGCCATGATGTCGAGCGAGGAGGAGGACTCCCTCGGCGAGGTCAACGACAACGCCGACAGGGGCGCCACCGGCGGCGGCGAGTTCAAGGCCGTCCGCGGGCGTGTCACGGACAGCGCCGTCGAGGCCTGGGTGTCGCGCGTCCAGACGCCGCGGGTCATGGCGATCGGCGACGTGGACGAGCTGGTGGTGCAGGCGCAGGCCCATCTCGAGAAGACGAAGCTGACGACGCTCGAGCTCGAGGACGATGTGCGGCCGGGGTTTCTCGGGGCCGTCGCCGAGCTGGTCGATGCCAACGTGAAAGCGCACCGGGCGGGCGCCGCCGGCGCTCGCGAGCGGACGGTCGCGATCCCCTACGTCTTCGGCGACAAGCTGTACAGCCTCACCCTCACGTCAGCCCGCCGCCAGGCGACGTTCCGCGACGGCGACCGCCGCTACGCGAACGTCGTCAAGGCGAAATTCGAGATTCGCACGCGCGCGACGGGCGACCGGACCAACTTCGAGCTGGTCTACGGCCTCGACGGCGAGCTGGCCGGCGTGCCCGTTCTCATCGCCTTCCAGCCGCGCTGGTGGCTCAAGGTGGCGCTGCATCTCGACGACGAACGGCCGGCGACCGGCGGCTAGCGGCTCGCGAGCCGGCTCCAGGCTCCAGCCAAAGCCCAAAGCCCAAAGTCCAAAGCCCGGCGCCGAAGGCGCCGATCTGTGCGAGAATCCCCGGACCAGCCGTCCAGGAGGCCTCGCATGTTCCGACGTCCGCTCGTCGCGCTCTCGATTGCCGCCACGCTCGCCACCGCCACGGCGCTCCCCTCGGCGCAGGCGCCCCCTTACGACCTGGTGATTCGCGGGGGGCGGATCGTGGACGGCACGGGCGGCCCGTGGTACCGGGGCAACGTCGCCGTGCGCGGCGACACGATCGTGGCCATCGGGCCGATGGTGGACGGGCCGGCCGGCCGCGTCATCGACGCCTCGGGCCTGGTCGTCTCGCCGGGCTTCATCGACATCCACACCCACGCGCGCCGCGGCATCTTCCAGGTGCCGACCGCCGACAACTACGTGCGCCAGGGCGTGACGACGATCTTCGAGGGACCTGACGGCGGGTCGCCGGTGCCGCTCGCGCCGTTTCTCGCCAAGGTGGCCGCGACGCGGATCACGCCGAACTTCGCGATGTTCATCGGCCAGGGCTCGATCCGCGGGGAAGTGATCGGCGAGATCGACCGTCCCGCCACCGCGGAGGAGATCGAGAAGATGAAGGCGCTGGTCCGCCAGGGGATGGAGGACGGCGCGTTCGGCCTGTCGAGCGGCCTCTTCTACGTGCCGGGCGCGTTCTCGACGACCGAGGAGGTCATCGCGCTCGCGGCCGAGGCGGGCAAGATGGGCGGGATCTACATCTCGCACATGCGCGACGAGGCGTCAGGGGTCGTGGAGAGCGTTCGCGAGACGATCCGAATCGGGGAAGCGGGGCGCCTGCCGACGCAGATCACGCACCACAAGGTGATCGGCCCGGCCTACTGGGGGAGGAGCGTGGACACGCTGCGGATGGTCGACGAGGCGCGCGCCCGCGGCGTGGACGCGACGATCGACCAGTACCCCTACACGGCGTCGAGCACCAGCATCCAGGCGGCGCTCTGGCCGAAGTGGGCGCAGGAAGGCGGCCGCGAGGCGATCGTCGGGCGGCTCAAGGACCCGGCCACGCGCGCGAAGATCCTCGCCGAGAGCGTGGTGATCATCCGCGACGAGCGCGGCGGCGGCGACGCGCGCAACGTGCAGATCGCGAGCTGCGGCTTCGACGCCTCGCTCGCCGGGAAGACGCTGGCCGACGTCCGGACGATGCGCGGCCTCGCGGCCACCCTCGAGGGCGCCGCCGAGGCCACCGCGTGGATCGTCGAGCAGGGCGGCTGCTCGGGCATCTTCCACGCCATCGGCGAAGAGGACCTGGTGCGCATCCTGAAGCATCCGGCCACGATGATCGGCTCGGACGGCGAAGTGCCGATCTTCGGCCAGGCCTCGCCGCACCCGCGCAGCTACGGGACGTTCGTGCGGGTGCTCGGCGTCTACGCGCGCGAGAAGAGCGTGATCACGCTCGAGGAGGCCGTGCGCAAGATGACGTCGTTTCCCGCCGCGCGCACCGGCCTCGCCGACCGCGGCGTGCTGCGTCCCGGGATGAAGGCCGACATCGCGGTCTTCGACCCGGCCACCGTGAAGGACACGGCGACGTTCGACAAGCCGCACCAGTACGCCGTCGGCGTGCCGTACGTGATCGTCAACGGCGAGGTGGCGTTCGAGGGTGGGGCCATGACGGCCGCCCGGCCCGGGCGGGTGCTTTACGGGCCGGGGGCCAGGGCGAAGTAAGGAGTCAGGAGTCAGGAGTCAGGAGGGCTGACCGCTCCGCGGCGGGTTTTGCCGCGGCAAGGCCGAAGGCCGTCGCGCGAAGCGCGTGGCTGCTCGCGGGGGTGGGGCCCCGCGAGCCTTGAACAAAGAAGTCAGGAGTCAGGAGTCAGGAGAGGGCATGGAACGCTCGGTGCGCTGCGGAGTCGCCGGACTGATCACCTCTGCGCTTGTCGCCTGGGCCGTGGCCGGCTGTTCGCCAGCGTCGCGCGCGAGGCACGCCGGCACGCCCGCCGACCCCTGGGTGATCGGCATGAGCCAGTGCAACCTCGGCGAGCCGTGGCGCGTGCAGATGGACGCCGACGTCCGCGCCGCGGCCGCCGGCCACGACAACCTCCGGGTGATCTTCAAGGACGCGCAGAACAACTCCCTGACGCAGCGCGCGCAGGTCGAGGAGCTCGTCCAGCAGGGCGTGGACCTGATCATCATCAGCCCCAAGGA
>Ga0105107_10003763_pt1 | contig 10126 bp, 7 predicted proteins | sample PPLLaktember2015_6_FD_79335 | JGI IMG/M metagenome (GOLD analysis project Ga0105107, IMG submission 79335) | Freshwater sediment microbial communities from Prairie Pothole Lake near Jamestown, North Dakota, USA - PPLs Lake P8 Core (1) Depth... | ecosystem: Environmental > Aquatic > Freshwater >...
ATTCGCTAGCACATTTCCAGGCGGTTCCCCAATTAATATTTGCGCAAAATCCTTCCGGTGTGCTTTCAGGATTATTAATGTTAAAATATTTTAATTTTTGGGTGCTTGGTATTAGAAAAATTCTGGCTTTTTTCTCATTAGGGTGGTGAATTATCGGATAAGCTTTGAGCACAATAGGTTTGATAGCATTTGATACTCGATAGAGGCATTCTTCAGTAAAGGGTTGCAAATCATAAGTAAGAAATCCCACTTGAAATATTTTTGATTTGGATATTTTATTGTTTTCCAACCATGTCATATTACATTATCCGTAACATTTTAGCTCTTTGAAAAAAGAATAAAGAAAAAGCTGGCGTCGAAAACGGAAATATTGTATAAAGTTCTCTATGGGCGAAGAGAACAACCTCGAATCCACCGTTTTTCGATATCGGTCCCGCGAGCTGGGTCCTCAGGAGATCCAGGAGATCCAATCCCTGGTAACGGAGTTCTATGCCCGCGGGAGAACCTATATCTCCCAGGCGATCTGTCAATCCTGGCAATGGGTGCAACCCAATGGCAAGCTCAAAGAATATGCCGCCCGCGATCTGTTATTGCGCTTGGAGGAAAAGGGACTCCTCAAGCTGCCCCCGCGTTTGCGCCCCGACAATAACCGCCGACGAAAGAGTTTTGCGCAGATTCCCTTGTTTGGCCAGAGCCCTTTGGAAGGCTCCCTGCGCACGTATGGAGAACCCCGCTTGCAGTTGGTCGGCCCGGCTGACCGTTCCCTGTGGGATTACTTGGTCCACCATCATCACTACCTGGGGCGACCCCGAATCGTCGGTGAGCATTTACGATACTTAGCCTTTCTCCAGGGGCAGGTGGTTGCTTGTCTGGGTTGGGCCAGTGCGGCCTTCAAGGTTTCCGCCCGGGACCAATTCATTGGCTGGGATCCCGAGATCCGGCGAAAGAATCTGTCCGGGATCGTCAATAACGTTCGGTTTCTGATCCTGCCTTGGATTCGCATCCCTCATTTAGCCTCCAAGGTCTTAGCTCTCAATCTACGGCGGTTAAGTGGCGATTGGCAAACGGCCTATGGTCATCCCCTGTATCTGGCGGAAACCTTTGTAGATCGGAGCCGTTTCCCAGGCACCTGCTATCAAGCCGCCAACTGGATCGAGGTCGGCCTGACGAAGGGCAGCGCCAAGAAGGGCAATGACTATCACTACCATGGTCAGCCCAAGGCCATCTATCTCTATCCCTTACATCGGAACTTCCGGAGGGAGTTGACCCGATGACTCGGGAGGAAGCCCTGGCCATTTTGGCGCTCGAGCGGGATCAAGCGGTGGCTGCCATTTTGACTCTTGCCGAAAAGGCGGAAAAGTATGACCGCCTCTGCGGTCCCGTCAGCCCCACGACTCCCTCGGGCATGACGCCGCCCTTTTTAAAGCCGAATCACCGAAACCGGAAAAAACCTCCGGGTCAAAAAACCGGGCATCCGGGGACCGCCCGCCCCCGGCCGGCGCGCATCGATCAGTATCGGGAACACACCTTGGATCATTGTCCCCATTGTCAGACCCCGTTGAAAGAGCCCATCGACACGTACCGGCGGTATATTGAGGACTTGCCCCCCGTTCAGGTCGTGGTGACGGAGCATACCCTTCATCGTTACTGGTGCCCGCAATGTAAAAAGATCATCGCCCCCCCGGTCCCGGAAGCCTTGCCAAACGCCAGGATTGGCCTGAGAGTGGTGGTCTTGACCGCCTGGCTCCATTACCTGGTGGGGGTCAGCTTGAAGAACTTGGTCCAAATGCTCTCCGTCTTCTCCGGCTTTCAGGTCAGCATTGGAGGCCTCACGCAGGCCTGGAAAAACCTGGCTTCTCTCGTAAAGCCCCTTTATGATGAAATCGGCCAGCGGGTTTCCCAAAGCGCGGTCCTTGCCGCCGATGAGACCGGCTGGCGGCTCAGCGGCATTACTCATTGGCTCTGGTGCTTTGTGACCTCCACGCTTTGTTATTACGTCATCACCCGGAGCCGCGGCTCTCCCGTAATCCGGGAGGTTTTGGGTCACATCTTCCAGGGGATTCTGATTTGTGACTTCTGGGGAGCGTATAATAAAATCAGCGCCCTGGCCAAACAGAGGTGTTTCTACCACCTCTTTACCGAGTTGGTGAAAGTAGATCAGCACAACCGCTCGGCGGGGTGGAAGGCTTTTCGCAAGAAACTCTCCCGCTTGCTCAAGGATGCGATCCGGCTCGGGGAAAAGAAGCCGCCCCTTAGCCCTTGTGTCTATCAGCGGCGAAAAGGAAGATTATATGCCCGCCTGGGTCATTTCTTGACAACACCCAATCCAGACCGGGATGCCCATCGGCTTCTCAAACGCCTGAAACGACACCAAAAGGAGTTATTCACCTTTTTGGAATATCCGGACGTCAGTCCCTATAACAACCATGCCGAGCAGCAGATGCGCAAACCGGTTCTGATCCGAAAAGTCTCACAGCAAAACCGATCCGAGGAGGGTGCCCATACCCAATCGATTCTGATGAGCTTGTTTCGATCCGCTGAACTCCAGGGCCAGAATCCTGTAGAAAGCATCCTCTCTATCGCGAAAAGCTCTCTCCAAGCCCGGTCGCCAGAGAATATTGCAAATTGCCAGCTTATTCTTTTTTCAAAGAGCTAAAATGTTACGAATTTTTAATGATCTCTGCGTTCTCCGCGGTGAAATACACCTTGGGTCAGGAAACAAAATGGGCAATCACGGCCTGGCCGAGGGAGAGACCGCCATCGTTGCAGGGAACCTGGCGATGGATCAAAACTTCAAACCCGGCGTTTTCCAAAGCCGCTTTCATCCTTTCCAGAAGAAAACGGTTCTGAAATACCCCCCCGCTGAGGGCTGCTTTCTTAGGGCCGCCCTGGCGATGAATCCTCCGGCAAACGTCGACGCCGGTTTTTACCAGAGTATTGTGAAATTTAGCTGAAATCGCCGGCTTTGCCTCTCCCTGTTGGAGATCCCGAAGAATTCGGGCGAAGAGAGGCTGAAAGCGGATTACTTGGGCTTCTCCCTTTTCTTCTGAGAGGAAATCGTAGCTCCGTTGTTCTTGCTCGTCGGCGATCATTTCAAGGGCGACCGCGGCCTGGCCTTCGTAAGAAATCGAGGAAACCAGCCCGAGCAGGGACGAAACCGCGTCGAAGAGCCGGCCGCAGGAAGAAGTCAGCGGTGAATTGATCCGCTGGTCGATCTGCTTCAAAACGATGCGGACTTTTTCATCCTCAAGGGGTCTTAGGAAGGGCAGATACGGAATGAGTCCTTCCTTTCCCAAGAAGTGGTGGACATAGCTCAAAGCCATTCGCCAGGGGTGCCGAATCGCCGCGGCCCCGCCCGGCATGGGAACGGGCTCAAAATAAGAGGCGCGGCGGTACGAACCGAAATCGCCAACCAGGCATTCCCCGCCCCACAAGGTTCCGTCCGGTCCATATCCCAGGCCGTCAAAGGAGAGGCCGATGACGGGCCCTTCTTCTCCGTTTTCCGCCATACAGCTGGCCATGTGGGCGTGATGATGCTGGATGCCGATCTTCTTATCAATGGGAAGCTGGAGGGCGAATTTCGTGGCTACGTATTCGGGATGAAGGTCATAAGCCACGATTTCGGGCTGGATGCGAAAGAGTTTTCGATAGAGGTCGAGGGTATGCTGGAAATGAGTGAACGTCTCCAGATTTTCCATATCCCCGATATGCTGGCTCACAAACGCATACCGGTCCCGGGTCAAGCAGAAAGTGTTTTTTAACTCGGCCCCGCAGGCCAAGATGGGTTTCAGGGAAAAGGGGAGGGCAACGGGGAAGGGGGCGTAACCCCGGGACCGCCGCAAGATAGCCGGCGCCCCGCCGACCACCGCCGTTACGCTGTCGTCGTACTGGACGTAGATGTCCCGATCGTGCCTGAGGAACCCATCGGCAATCCCCGCCAGCCGGGAAAGGGCCTCGTGGTTGTCTTTCGCAATGGGCTCTTCGCTCAAATTTCCGCTGGTCATGACCAGCGGCATATTTGCCTCTCTCATAAGAAGATGATGGAGGGGGGTATAGGGGACCATCACTCCGAGATACTTCTGCCCCGGCGCAACCGCTTTCATGATGGAGGAGTCATCTCTCCAGGAAAGAAGAACGATGGGGCTTTCCGGGGAGAGAAGAAGCCGCTCTTCTTCCCTGGAAACCCGGCAGTGAAGGCGGGCAGCCGCCAAATCCGAGAGCATCACGGCAAAGGGTTTGTCAGGCCGGACTTTGCGCCGGCGAAGCTCTTGAACCGCAGTTTCAATCCGGGCATCGCATGCCAGAAGGAAGCCGCCCAACCCTTTGACCGCGAGGATTTTTCCTTCCTGCAAAAGGGCGATGGCGGACCGGAGCGGATCTTCGGTCGAAAGAACGGCCCCCCGGCTGTCGCAGAGCTCCAAACGGGGCCCGCATACCGGGCAGGCATTAGGCTGGGCGTGGAAACGGCGATCGGCCGGATCGTCATATTCTTTCCGGCACTGGGGGCACATGCGGAACTTAGCCATGGTTGTTTTGGGGCGATCATAGGGGATATCCTCGATGATCGTAAACCGGGGTCCGCAGTTCGTGCAGTTGGTAAAAGAATACCGGTGGCGCCGATCTTGGGGGTCAAAAATTTCCCGGGTGCAAGCCGCACAGGTTGCAATATCGGGGGATATTAATTGATACTGGCCCTCTTCCTCAAGGCTTTCGTGAATCTCAAATGCCGAATAACCGGCCGGGGGCAGGTCTTCGAATTTCAGCGCTTCGATGCGCGAGCGGGGAGGCGCCTGAAGAGGGAGTTGCTCTGTAAATCGCGCGATGGCTTGCGGCGGACCTTCTACTTCAAGGTAGACTCCGGCCGAGGAATTTTTCACCCAGCCCTGCAGGCTGCACTTTTGGGCAAGCCCGTAAACGAAGGGGCGGAATCCCACGCCCTGGACAACCCCCTTAACCACGAAAGAGCGGCGCAATTGGGTCGTATCCAAAACCGGGCTTTTCAAAATTTGACCGGCCTCTTTATCTGCCAACATGAAGGAATTAAATCCTTTTCCCTAATCAATCGCCATGACCCAGAAACGCCCGCAAACCACGGAAATGGCATTTGTCTTCTTCGTTTACGCTCTGCGTTATGCTATTTTCAACATCATCATACATAAGTTTTTTCCAAAAGGTCAATGACCTTACCCCGGTTTCTATCCATATGCCGGAAAGGGCCATTGCCTAAAAGAAAACCGACATTATGGACCACCAAGACCGGGAGGTGTTTTTCACCGCCCCTCTTAAAGTTTTACATTTATGAACCGGATAGTGGGCAAGTTTTTAAAAAGCCTTGACTTTTTGTCAAAATTCAGCGCATAGTTTGTATTAGGATCATTCCCAAAGCTTCCTGCAACTAATATTTTGTAAAAAAAAACGCTTCGGTTGATTTAAATCATATACAGTATGTTGTGGTTAATTTAGAGTAACATACTATAGGTTGATTCGTCAGGCATTATTTTAAAAAATTCAAACGGAGGACGGACTATGACGCTGGAAGAATTTGAGAAGTTTGTGGAGAAGGACGGGATCGAGTGGGCCGAAGACAACGATCATTTCTATTTTCGGGACCGGAATCTGGCCTGGTATGCTAAAGACGCCAAGAATGCTCTTCGCATCGAGAAGGAACGGATGAAAGAGCTGCCCGTTATGGACCTGGAATCGGAGCTGAGCCGCGGGCTCAAGGTGGAGCACATTACCCGGGTGACTGGCTACTTTGCCAAGGTCAATTCCTGGAACCCGGGAAAAAAGGGCGAACTCCAGGACCGGCATAGGGCGGATATTTAAAAAGAACAATCCGCTTTCAGCAAAAACTTAAAAGTCCCCGATCCTCTTGCGCAAAGAGGGTCGGGGGCGCGCTTCGATAACCCTGCCACAAAAATCGTCCCGCCTCGTTCTTATTTTTCCTTCTTGCCGGCCGCTTCCCGGACCAATTCGCTGAGGTGGACAACCCGGGTTTCCAGCCCGGCCCGTTTGGCCCCGTAGCGCAGCTGGATGATGCAGCCGGGGCACTCGGTGGTCAGAATTTCGGCTCCGGTTTTCTTTACATTTTCAACCTTGCGCTCCAGAACCTTCATGGACTGTTCGTAATGCATGACGTTGTAGCTGCCCGCGGCTCCGCAGCAGCGGTCTGCCTCGGGCAGCTCCACATAGGTCACGCCCGGGATCTTTTTGAGGAGGGCGCGGGGCTGGGAGACCACTTTCTGGTACCGGCTCATATGGCAGGGATCATGATAGGTGACCTTGGCGGAGACCTTAGGGGCGGAGGCGGAAGCCGGCAGGCGGTCTACCATGAACTCGCTGAAACCTTTGACTTTTTTGTTCAGCTCCTTGGCCCGCTTCTGCCAGGCCGGGTCGTTTTCAAAAAGTTCCGGATAATCCTTCAAAAAAGCCGAACAGCTGCCGCACTCGGTGACCACCACCTCGGCCTTGGTCTTCTCCAGGACTTCGATGTTGGTTTTGGCCATGTGGCGGGCTGCTTCCAAATCGCCGTAGCCGTACGCCGGAAGACCGCAGCAGCAGTTGTCGGCGATGCGGACGGCGGCGCCGGTTTCCACCAGAACCTCGATAGTTGCCTCGCTCACCTCGGGCAGAACGAAATTAAACCCGCACCCGACAAAATAGGCCACCTTGATATCCGCTTTCGGAGGGTCAAGGCGCAGTTCCTGGGTTCGATCCCGGAAGAAGGTGGTGGGCAGTTTTTCCACGATCCCCTCGACTTTATCCAGGTCCTTGCCGAACCAGTTCAGGATGCCCATGGCCCGGGCCAATTTGGCCATCCCCGAGTTTTTCCCCAGGGCGGCCAAGCGGACGAATTTGGCCATTTTTTCATGATCCGGGAGAAGGCTGTGAAAGAGAAAATTCATGATCCGGGGCTGCCCGATCCGGCGCATATATTCCGCCCGCCCGGCAATAACGCTCTTATCGGTCCGGACCGCCGGAAAACAGTTGGCCACACAGGCTTTGCAGAGGAGGCATTCAAAAAGAGGGTCTTTGAAATCCGGGTTGATTTCCAGGTCTCCTTCGGCCAGCTTGCGGACATGAACATTGTGGCCCCGGGCCACGTTCCGTTCATCTCCCGTGATATCAAAGATCGGGCAATGAGCCTGGCAGAAACCGCAGCGGTTGCATTTGGAGACTTCGTCGTATACCGATTCGAACTGTTCGTTCATGGAAAACCTCAGGTCTGAATCTATGAGATGACGGGGGGAAAGATCCCCGCCGGGTCCAGTTTCTCCTTCAAAGGCCGGAGAACTGAATTGTGGATGGATGGCTCCACCCTCGACCCCCAGGCCGAAAGGAAGGCTCGGGAACCGCAGACCGGCGCTGCAAAGCCCTCGGCGGCCTTTCCGATCTCTTTCACGCCGGTTAGGAAGCGGGGGGCGGTCTCCGCACTCAGATTGCCGGCGTACATCAGGAGAATCCCGTTGCCGGGGAAGAGAACCGTTTTAACCTCCGCCTTCGTTTCCTTGGAAAATTTTTGGAGCGCTGCGAAGGCGCCGACCCCCCGGGATAAGGGGACGGAAATTTTCAAGGTGAGAAGCTCCCCGGAACCCCATTCCGGATTCACCGCGGACCGAAGGGTGTGAACCATTCCCTCGCGCCCTAAGCGGGCGTCCCCCCTTCCTCCGAATTCCAGTCCCAGCTTTAGAAGGTCCCGGTTCTGCCGCTCCACCGCCTGTCCGAGGCCCTCGAAACCGATCAGCACGCGGTAGCGCGGCCCGTTCCGCCCCGGCCCTCCCGGGACCGCCGAAATTTCCGTTACCGTCACGGCGGAAGGGACCCATACCGATTTCCGAAGAGCGGCCAGGAATTTTTCCAGGCCCTCGACGGCGTCCAAGATCAGGTCGCAGAGGGAAGCCGCTTCCGGCAGAGGGTAAACGCGAAACGAGATGCTGGTAATCAGCCCCAGGCTTCCCGCAGAACCGATAAAAAATTTTGTCAGGTCGTAGCCGGAAACATTCTTGACCGTCTTCCCTCCAAACCCGATCTCCCGCCCCAGGGCGTCGGCGCCCCGAACGCCCAGGACCTGGTCCCGGACGGCGCCGTACCTAAGCCTCAGGGGTCCGCTGGAATTGGCGGCATAAACACCGCCGATCGTGGCCCGGTGGGAAAGAGGCGGATCCAAAGGGAGAAAAAATCCTTTTCCCTGATCCGCCAGATATTGGTTGATCGCGTCGATGGTGATTCCCCCCAGGACGGCCAGGTTCAAATTTTGCGGGTCAAAGGCCAGGACCCGGTTCATGCCGGTCATGTCCAAGGCGATATCCACGGTTTCCGGCAGAATGCCCGCCCCCATGGCGGTCCCGCCTCCGCAGGGGAGAACGGTGTGCTTTTCCTGAAAGGCTTGGGCCAAAATCTGCTGGGCCTCCTTTTCTTTTGTCGGCCGTTCGATGTTACGGGCCCGGACGCCTAGAGAGGCGAGTTCATCCACTCCCGTGAGGATCTTTCCGTCGGGGTGAGCCGATTCATTGGCAGCCAATCTATTCCTCCTCTTGCGTCAAAAACGCCGCTCCTCCAAAACTTCAGGCAGCGGGCGGGATCAGTTTGCCGGGGTTGCAGAGACCTTTCGGATCCAGAGCGGTTTTTATGCTGCGCATGGTGTCTAAGTCCGACTCCCTGAAGATCAGGGACATTTCCACCAATTTCTCCGTGCCGATGCCGTGTTCTCCGCTGATCGTCCCCCCCAATTCGGCGCAGATTTTCAGGATTTCACTTCCCGCTTTGTGCACGCTTTCCAGTTCGTGGGCGTCCCGGTCATCGAAGAGGATGAGGGGATGGAGGTTGCCGTCGCCGGCATGAAAGACGTTTCCGATGGAGAGGTTGTACTTTTCACCGACCTTCTTCACGGCGCTCAACGCCGCCGGCAGCTGGGTCCGGGGCACGGTTCCATCGCAGACCAAGTAGGAAGGCCTAAGCCGGGCCACGGCTCCGAAAGCCCCCCGCCGGCCCGCCCAAAGGTCGGCCCGTTCGGCCGCATCCTTGGCCTCCCGGGCGCTGACCACGCCGTTTTTCCGACAAATGGCCAATATTTTTTGGGCCTGCTCGTCCATGCCGTCGGTAAGGCCGTCCAGCTCGATGATCAGGACCGCTTCCGCATCCAGGGGGTATCCGGCGTGGACCGATTCTTCCACGGCGCGGATGACCAAGTTGTCCATGATTTCGAGCGTGGCGGGAATGATGCCCTCGGCGATGATGTCGGAAACCGTCCGCCCGGCATCCTCAAGAGAATTATAGATTGCCAGCATGGTGAGAACCCGTTCGGGAGAGCGCAGAATCCGGACGAGAATTTTGGTGGCGATCCCCAGGGTTCCTTCCGCGCCGATCAGGAGCCCGGGAAGATCGGGACCCGGCGAATCGGCAGCCTTCCCGCCCAGCCAGACGATCTCGCCGTTTGAAAGAACCGTTTCGATCCCGAGCACATGGTTGCTGGTCACCCCGTATTTCAAGCAGTGAGGGCCGCCGGCGTTTTCTCCCAGGTTTCCCCCCAGGGTGGACACCTTCTGGCTGGCGGGATCGGGGGCGTAATAATATCCTTTGGGGGCGAGAGCGTTTTGCAGCGTCAGATTGTAGACGGCCGGTTGCACGAGGGCGCGCTCGTTCTCCAAGTCGATTTCCAGGATTTTGTTCAGGCGGGAAAGCTCGATCACCACCCCGCCTTTCAGGGGAATGGTCCCGCCGCTTAAGTTGGTTCCGGAACCCCGGGGCACGAAGCTGATTCCTTCCTGATACAAAAACCTGACGACCCGGGATACTTCCTCGGTCGAGCGGGGAAAGACGACGAAGCTCGGTTTCCCCCGCCCGAGGCCGGCGTCATATTCGAAAACGGCCAAGTCGACCGGCTTCCAAAGGACGCTCGCTTCCCCCAGAATTTTCTGCAGTTCTTTTAAGATTCGATCGCGGTCCATGTCGCCCCTCTATCCGTGTGAAATGAAAAAAAATTGAAAAGGCAATCCGGATGTTCTCGTGAAAACTTACCGGAATGATGGTTTCGTAAAAAGTCCATCTGCGGCGTTGCGCTTCAACTTCGTCGTTGCAGCGTACCTTTATGTACGCTTCACTCCTCAGTTTTTGCGCGCCTTGCATC
>Ga0105107_10003764_pt1 | contig 10125 bp, 7 predicted proteins | sample PPLLaktember2015_6_FD_79335 | JGI IMG/M metagenome (GOLD analysis project Ga0105107, IMG submission 79335) | Freshwater sediment microbial communities from Prairie Pothole Lake near Jamestown, North Dakota, USA - PPLs Lake P8 Core (1) Depth... | ecosystem: Environmental > Aquatic > Freshwater >...
CCCTTTCGATAAAGACCCGGATGATGATTTACCATTTCATGGTTTTGAGGAAGATTCCGAAGAATGATAAGTTGCCAATAATCCATGAATTCAATAATAACCATACTCTAATAATTTTTGGCGGCAATTTTGTATAAATATTCATATAAAGCATGTTCATTACAAGCTTGTTTCACGCAGTGTTTTTAAAATACATTATAATATTTTCGGCCAAAATCAAATTGAGCTGACGGCGATGCCGGCCGCCTTTTCAACAAGCGAACTCTTTCCCCAGCGGCGGGGAGAAATGATTATCGTATTTATCACTGATTTGAAGTTGACTGCAAGATGGCCGGTTTCTTTCTCCCTGTCCGGTATGGCAATTATTATTATTCTTTTGGTTTTGCTTCTTGTAACGTAGACAAAAATAAAATCGAGGGGAGTCCTCAATTCCGTCACCTTCTTAAATACAAAAACCCGCAAGACGTTGATCTTACGGGATTTGCAATTTCACGAAGTGGTGCCAGTTGCGACCACAGTAGAATTTTTAATGGAAAACTATAAGTCCGTATAAGTGTCAATCAGACTTCTCACCAAAAAACCTTTGCTGAATTCTTTGTTGGGAACTTCAGAAGAAATGACCTCGTTTTATCGTACAGCCACTTTCCCATATTGGACAACTACTTGTTTGTAATCCGGACCGTTATAGCCATGGTTGGTCACAACCACAGTAAGATCAAATTCTCCCGTATTTGGATAATTGTAAAAGACATACCATCCTCCATCTGTCTGAGTTCCTTTGTACCCTCTGGCACCCACCAGACCGTAGTCACTAAAACAATCGCTGCTTTTAATCACCGGATGATTGAACATATCCAGTGAATCGATGGTGGTACCTATCTTTTTCATAATAATTCTGACACCGCCTGGCCAGACAGCACAAATTTCAGCACTTGTTTCCACAACAATTTTAAGTGTTTCCCCTTTTGCTACTTCGGTAACAAGCGAGTCTTTATTGTTAATGTCAGTCATATACATTTTAACGGTAGTTACTGACGGTTCCGGAATGTCATCCTCTTTCAGGCATGAAAAAAATATTAAGGGAACAGTCAACGTAAGAACCAGTGAAAATTTTACCTTTTTCATATTATTCATTTTTAATTCCACATTTTTAATATCCTTCGTTCTGACTTAAAGTCGGGTCTTTTGCAATTTCAGTGACCGGAACAGGCAGTAATAATTGGTACAATTCTATCGGGCCAACGCGGTTAATCTGATTGTCATAATCAATTTTAGTCAATAATGCATAGCTTATTTTTTCAACCGCTTTCCCGGTTCTGACCAGGTCAAAATAACGATGCCCTTCGAAAGCCAGTTCCATTCTGCGTTCGTGTAGAATAACATCAATATTAAGAGTATCAGGATTTATTAATATCGGAACTCCTGCTCTCGTGCGGACCTCGTTGATATAAGGCAGAGCGTCGCTCTTTTGACCTAAGAGCATCAATGCCTCGGCATACATAAGAAGAGCATCGGCATAACGGGTTACAGGATAATTATAATCGCACCCGGCAATAACGGCGTATTTTGCGACATCTGCGGGAGCGGGAGTTAATTTCCTTGCCCAGGGCTGTAATGGCGGACTGGCAGACGGAATTTTGCCGGAATCAACTGTAGAAGTATACCTTATTGTTTCACCATTGTTTACAAATTCCCGCATCAGGTTGTGCTCAATTGCTACCTGTTCCCTGTATTTTTTAGCGCACAAAATTGCTCCGATGTCAGGGCACATCCATCTGAAAAAATCACTTGGTTGTCCTGCAGCCGCATTATAATTTACTTCGAAAACAGATTCGGCATTAAATTTATTGGCAGGCAGGAAAAAATTCTGAAAGTTTGAAAAAAGTGAATAATTCCCCCCGGCTTTATCAACAATCAGTTTTTCCAGGGTTTCAGCTGCTTTTGCCGGATTATTCATGGTCAGATATACCTTCCCCAGAATCGTTAATGCAGACCCTGACGTAGCGCGGGCTTCTTCACCATTAAGTGCAATATCACCTTTTTTATAGCAATTGGCGATTGCAAATTCAAGATCAGGAATAATAACACTGGTATAAATATCATCGACCGAAGCACGTCCGATGCCGAATGATTCGTTCGGATCATCAAAAGGAGCAGTTACTTTAGGAACATCGCCATATAGACGTACCAGATTAAAATACGATAATGCACGAAGAAAACAAGCCTCCCCCCGATAAGCTTGTATTAATACACCTTCCGCAACATTTTTGGGCTGGTATTTGTCGATTGCGGCAATGATGTTATTGCAATTCACAACCATTTTATAACCACTGGTCCACAAGGACGTAATTGAATTACTATTGGTTTTTATGAAAAGATGAAAAACATTAGTCCAGTGCAGATCTTTAAGGTCATCAGACATCATCTCGACATTAAGTGGCAAATTAGAAGAAGTACAACCATAAATCGTTTGCAATTTTTGATAACATCCTACCAGACCACTTTTTATCTCTGTTGCATTGGTAAAGTAGGTTCCGGTTGAAAGATTATCTTCAGGTTGTCTGTCTACAAATTTTTCAGAACAGCCAAAAAACATGGCCGTTACAGCCAACAGCATATATTTTTTCATAATGATTTTATATTTAATTTTAAATCAAATAGTTAAATTAATACCAAAACTAATTGTCCTTGACAATGGATATGCACCACGGTCAAGTCCCTGCGAAGTTGCATCATCACCTTTTGAATTGATTTCAGGATTGTATCCGGGGAATTTGGTAAATAACCATGCATTCTGGATATTCATATAAATACGGGCATTCCCCAGCCTCATTTTCTGAATAGTTGATCCAGGGAATGTGTACCCTAATGTAACAAATTGAATATTCATGTAAGATCCTTTGAATATAAGTGCTCCGGAAACATCAGACCTATCATATGACTTTCGGGTTGGGCACGCATATTTTCCATCTGTCCTGTCTGGTGTCCAGTAATTGTTAAAATAAAAGTATGTAACGTTCGTCTGGCCATTGCCTTGTGCCGTAGTAGCATAATTTGTCATATTAATATCGCCCCCCTGGGTTCCATTCATTTGAACTGTCAGGTCAAAACCTTTGTATTCGAAAATGTTTGTCATTCCCCAGGTAAAATCCGGGAAAGCAGAGCCAATAACGGTGTAGTCGCTTAGGTCAAGTATTCCATCACCATTTACATCGGCTATTTTGGGCGTACCCGGATTCGAGCGAGTTATCCATTTTGCAGTGGTTGCGCCAAAGATAGGATTTGTCTTTACATCCTGCCAATCGTCAAAAGCGCCAAGATCAACAGGCCCATAAAGACTGGCCAGCGGTCTGTTTTCGGTAGTGTAAGTACCATCACCGTTTAACGGACTCGTAATATCGAGTACACGATTGCGGTAATAATAAAGATTGAAGTTGGTAGTCCATTTTATTCGACGCGTCAGGTTATGTGTGGTTAACACCCATTCAAATCCACGATTCCGCATCTTTGCAATGTTTGTCAGATATGAATTAAACCCGGTAATGACTGGCAATGGTTTATTGTAGAGCAAATCCTGGGTCAACCTGTAAAAATAATCAACGCTCAGGCTGATTCTGTTGTTCAGGAACTGAACATCAGTAGCAATGCTCCAGTCTGTATTGGTTTCCCAGCCAAGCGTTGAATTTGCAACTTTATTTGTCTCATACGCAGCCGATACTGCAGATGTGCTGCCTAAAACATAATTAAGTGGACCTAAAGTGCTTATGGCGTTATAATTCCCAATACCTGAATTACCTGTTTTACCCCAGCCTCCACGAATTTTCCAATCGTTGATATATTGTTTCAGAGGACTAAAAAAGGATTCGTCCGAAATACGCCATGCGAAAGACATTGAAGGGAATATTCCCCATTTGTGGTCTTTCCCGAATTTCGAAGAGGCGTCTCTACGTATACTTCCCGTTAAATAATACTTTCCGGCATAATTATACATGAGGCGTCCAAAAGATCCGATCAGGGATTCGCTTGAAAGGTTTGTACTTGCATCAGTTTGCGCATTCAAAATCGTAATGGCTTGATTTAAAGTAATGATTTGATCTCCAGGGAAGTCATATTTCAAAATATAAGCTGTTTTATATTTTGCCTCCTCTGCGGAGTAACCTGCCATTGCTGTAAGATTGTGTCTTCCGAATGAATTTTGATAAGTTAAAACGTTTTGCAGGTTCCAGAAAAAACGGGAAGTGACTGTGTTGCTTCCGGTTGTTCTGTCAGTGGCAGTATTCCTGGTCGCGGCAGTACTGGGTGAATAGGTATTTCTTTCCCAGTATCGGAATTCATTGTGTAATTCCGATCTGAAAGTAAGTTTATCCGTGATTTTAATTTCTCCGAACAGGGTAGTCAGATTTCTGGCGGCTTGCCTTTTATCAGTTTTTTGATACACATGATATGGATTTATTAAAGGCGTAAGGTTCCAGTTCTGATAACTATTCAAACTAATCGCCCCAAGAAGATAAGGTGTACCATCCGGATTAAATACAGGAAGAATTGGTGGCGCAAATATAGGAACCGTCAATGGATTTGTCAGGTTACCCTGTGCGCCCGTACCATCAGAAAGGGTAGTATTAAGTACATTTAAATTTTCAAAGGAAGGGGTAAGGTTTAATCCCACTTTGATTCTCTTGTTTATATTGGCATCAATTTTGGCATGGAAAGAAAATCGATTGTATCCGGTGGTAGGAACAATCCCTTTCTGATCAAAGTACCCGCCGGAAATCATGTATAGAATATTATCAGTGCCCCCGGATACTGATAGTTGAAGATCACTTACTTTACCGGTTCTTGTAGTTGCATCCTGCCAGTCGGTATCATAAGGACTTTGGGAGATACTGTCAACTGTGGTGATCCAACGATGGTGATTGGAGCCGGGGTCGAGCATTGCAGTTTTATGTTGAGAGTATTGTTTCCAGTTTGCAATTCTGACCTCGGGCGGATCAGTCCACTGCCACACAGGGGCCTCAGAGTTATTTGTACCAAGATTTGGATCTTCAACCAGATAGGCTGCTATACGGGCATCCTCAAAATATTGTAAATAGTCCTTTTTATTTAGCACATCTACTTTATTAATCATATTTTGAAATCCTGAATTTACATTTACAGAAATAGTAGGCTTCCCGGTTTTACCGCCCTTGGTAGTAATAAGGATGACGCCATTAGAAGCTTGTGTCCCATATATTGCGCTTGAAGAGGCATCTTTCAGGACTTCGATTGATTCAATATCGGCAGGGTTAATGGAATTAAGCGGATTTTCATATTTATCGAACCCGTCTTTCAACGGAAAACCGTCAATTACAAACAGCGGACTGGTAGCTGCATTAATAGAACCAATCCCACGGATACTAATCTGTGAACCACCTCCGGGAGCAGCATTAGTGGTGGTAATTCTGACACCGGCCATATTCCCGGTTATTGCCTGGGCAAAATTGGATACAGGTTTGTCTTTAAGATTTTCGGAAGAAAGTGAAGATATAGCTGTTGAAACATCTCTCTTTTTCATTGTCCCATACCCGATCACGACAACCTCTTCCAGACCAACAGCCGACTCAACCAGGGTTACATTGATCTGGGTTGATGCACCAATTATGATTTCCTGGGATTTCATTCCGATAAATGAGAATGTCAGGCTCCTGGCTCCCTGGGGAACATCAATAGCGTATTTGCCGGACAGATCGGTCAGCGTACCCAAAACTGTCCCGGTAACAACAACGTTCGCACCAGCAACAGGTGCACCCTTTACGTCGGTGACAGTACCGCCTATTTTTTGTTGTTGCAACAATTCTCCGGGAGCTATTATAATCAGATTATTGGCCATGATTTTAAACATAAACCCGGATCCTTCCAGGGTCAGATTCAGGATTTTGTCAAGGGGCTTATCAGTTTCATCCAGATTTACCAGGATGTTTTCAATAGCATCATCCCTGTACAGAAATTTATAGAATGTCTGATGCTCTATTGAACTAAACAATTCTTTTATACTTGCATCTTTCAACTGAACAGTAACTTTTTCTGACTGGGAATACCCGGTAGCAGCAAAGCTTGCAAAGTTGATTAGCAAAAGAAAAGTGGAAAGTTTCATGATGATTAGTAGTTTAGGCAGGTAAATAATACGGTTACCATGTAATGAAATTCGGACCTTTTTCATAAATTTGTAATGTTAAATGGTTAGTTTAATTTCGATTTGACAGATCATTTATCATGGCGGAGGATGCTGTAATCATCTTTCGCCTTTTGTTATTACTCGTCTATCCCATAGGCAACTAATTTTAATAGTTAGAGATCTTTAGTTTTTTGTGATAGTTATAATATTTTGTTTAATAGTATACTTAAATGGTGTGACCGTAACCAGGGCATTCAAAACTTGCTCCAGAGTTTCCTTATCAAATTTTCCTGTAAACCTGGCTGAATTAAGCTCCTGATAATAAACCTCTATCTTCACATTGTACCAACGTTCTATTTTAATTACCAGATTACTAAAAGGCTCGTTATCAAATATTAATTTGTCCTCTTTCCAGGAAACGGTTTGTTCAATCTTTGATGGAGGCTGAAGGTTGACTGCCCTGAGAGTTACCGGTTTAAATACAGGGCTGGCTGCTATTGTATCATTAGTCAGGAAATCATTTTCGGACTTAACAAATACCGCCTTCTGATTCGGTTTTAGAACAATTGGCCGTCCTTTTTCATTTTTGTCAGAACTGGCATAGATTTCAACCTCTCCCGTAACAACTGTTGCCTCTTCAATTTCCTCATCCGGATAGGCCTTTATATTGAAGGTTGTACCTAAAACCTTTACTTTTATTCCGGGCGTGATTGCATAAAATGGTCTTGTAGAATCTTTGGAAATGTTAAAAAACCCTTCACCAGTTAAGAAAACAGATCGACTACCGGAAGTAAAATCTGAAGTAGAGTATTCTAAGTCCGATCCGGAATTAAGAACCACAACCGAACCATCCGGAAGGTTAATGCGGGATTTTGATCCCAAAGGGACCTCCACCTTCTGGATCTGATCAGCAATCAGAGAGGTTGCCGTTTCATTCCAAAAATACCCATGTACCAGCCAGAAAAGACTGAAGGCTAAAAGGAAAACAGCTGCATACCGCATTATTGAATTAATATTACCTGTAAATGAGATCTTCTTCCGGCTTTCTTTTAATTGCATTGATCTATCACCTGAAATGCCAATTGTTCTGATAATCTCATTATATAAAGAGTCAGAATTTATATCATTTTCATATTTTTCTTCATTGGCCCATACGTTTTGATAATATTCCGAAATTTCACTACCGGGTTCTTTGTCTTTTAAATAATTCAATAAGAAAACCATTTCTTCATTTGTGATGGTCCCACGTCTGAATTTCTCAGTTAACTTTTCAATTTGCATATTGTTTTCCATAACTACATAGTATTGTATCGTGGTTAGATTTTCCGTGACAAAAAATTAAAAAAAATCAGACGGAGGCGTAACCTAATATAAATTTGAATAATATAATTTACTGTAAAAGCCTGATCTTAGCTATAATGTAACTTTGATCATGAATACGGAAAACCAATGAATGGGCACGACCCATAATAAGCTTTGTATCTGTTCCGAATAAATTCCAGGGCTCTTCTGATCTGAGTGTCAACTGTATTCTCGGTAATATCCAGCTGATCAGCAATCTGCCGGTATGTTAAGCCTGAAAACCTGTTTAATTTAAAGATCTCCCTTTGCCGATCCGGAAGTCTTTCTATAGCAGATTCGAGAAAGGATGCTAACTCATTGTACAATACATCATCCTTTGTTGTATTATTAAAATCAGATGAATTAAGGATTAGATAGTCAAAAGCGGCCTTTTTGTAAACCTGCCGTCTGAATTCCTGATATACCATATACCTGGCAATAGAATAGAGGTAGCAGATAATGGGTTTATTTTCATCCACTTTAAGGCGTTGTTCCCATAGCGCTACAAAAACCTTTTGTACCGTTTCCCGGGCATCTTCCGGCGATTGATACAGGCTGATGCAAAAGTTATAGATTCGCTTATGGTATATCGAAAAGACTTTCTCGAAGACTGATATACTACCCTTCTGTAAATCCAATATCAATGATTTTTCATTCAGGAGTGACATGGTGTCTTACTGATACAGTAAATTTATTAAAAATTTACTTATTAGAAAAATTCGAGGACTGCCGACTACTGGCTTTGATTTAACAATGATTTTAAACCTGCAATTCATTGACAGTGTGCAAAATAAAAAATTCGTGAAAAGCAATTTGGCATTGAGAGACCATTTGCTAAATGGGAAGCGGGTATTCCTGTTTGAGAGTGTTTCAAAGGGCTATGTAAAGTTTAAATGCGAAGCAGAGGTATTTGATGCCGACTATTTTGAGGAATACCTTGTTTATGTTTCTGTAATGCACTATATTTGATGCATAATAGAAATAAAATGAATTTCATTGAATTCAGAAACAGGTTTATATCCCTGGCATGCTTTACAACAAACCAGGTGTATGCATCCTATCCTGAGTTTAACAGGAACAATCTGGGACACTGGGTAAGGCAGGGTTACCTCATCCGGCTTCGACAGGGTTATTATGCCTTCCCTGAATACAGGGAGTCTACAGAATTTGCATTCTATTTTGCTAACATAATATACAAGCCCTCTTACATATCATTACATACTGCTTTGTCATTTTATGGGATTATCCCCGAGGCTGTGCCTCAGGTAACAAGCGTAACAACTTTGAAGACAATGACATTCAGCAATGATTTCGGTAAGTATTCATATAAAAATTTCAAGCCTGACATGATGTTCGGTTATGATCTCAGGGAGATGGAAGGCGGCAGACGGATAATGTTCGCCACACCTGAAAAGGCATTAATAGACTTGCTCTACCTTTATCCATTTTATAATACAGAACGTGACCTTGAAGAACTGCGTCTTGATGAATCTTATATGGAGGATGACTTTAATGCAGAAAGATTAACGGAATTCTCTGACCGTATTGGCAGCAAAGCACTCAATAATCGCCTTGAGATCCTGAGAAAAGTACATAACCTTAAGTAAGAACCATATGGTAGACCTGAACTTGATAAAGAACTATTTCCCTGAGCAGATCAGGAATAATACACTTCTTGGTAAAAGCATGATGAAGGAATATATACAGTTGTCAGTTCTGGACTTCCTGTCCACGACACAATACATCCGTAAGCTCATTTTCATTGGCGGTACCAACCTTCGCCTGGTAAAGGGAATAGACAGGTTCTCAGAAGATTTGGACTTTGACTGTAAAGAGATGAACCAGGAGGAGTTCCTGCAAATGAGTGATGATGTCATGCATTTCATTAAAAGAAACGGATATCAGGTAGAATCTAAGGATAAAAAGAGTCCGAAGCTGACGGCATTCAGAAGAAATATTTACTTTCCTATGTTCCTTTTTGATACAGGGCTTTCAGGACACAGGGATGAAAGGTTCCTTATAAAAATAGAAGCTCAGGATCAGGGAGTAACTTATACTCCGGAAATAAAAAATATCAAAGGCTGTGGCTTTTACTTTCCATTCCCTGTACCTCCTGACGCCGTTCTATGTGCAATGAAAGCGACAGCCCTTATAGAGAGAGGAAAGGGTCGTGATTTCTACGACCTGATGTTTCTTCTGGGTCAAACGAAGCCTGATTATGACTTCCTTGCAAAGAGGATCGGCATTAAGAATGCAGTTGAATTAAAGGCTGAAGTTAAAAAGCGCCTCAAGAATACCGACCTGAAAACCAAAGCCAAAGAATTTGAACATCTGCTGTTCAATAAGGAAAACAACAAACGTATACTCAGATTTGAAGAGTTTTTTGAAGAGAGTATTCTATAGAGAAATTAAAAGTCAGGTATAATCCGTATCGAAGTTGATACTAAATGGCACTGTGCTGATGATTTACCATTTCATGGTTTTGAGGAAGATTCCGAAGAATGAAAAGTTGCCTGTGACGAATGTTCAATAATTTAATATTTTTGTACAGGTAATTATCACATGAGAAGGATGAGGAGGAATGGTGCCGGAAGATTGAGAAAGAGTTATTGGATTTTATAAAAGAAAAGGGA
>Ga0105107_10003765_pt1 | contig 10125 bp, 6 predicted proteins | sample PPLLaktember2015_6_FD_79335 | JGI IMG/M metagenome (GOLD analysis project Ga0105107, IMG submission 79335) | Freshwater sediment microbial communities from Prairie Pothole Lake near Jamestown, North Dakota, USA - PPLs Lake P8 Core (1) Depth... | ecosystem: Environmental > Aquatic > Freshwater >...
AACAGATTATTACGACTTACGATGGTTCCGAAGCCTATCCTATGGCACTGAAACATGATCTTACCATGCAAATCCCCGGACTGGCAGGTAAATATCCGAAGTATGATATGTACAAGGATCAGACGGTAACGGATATTTTCACAGCGGATCAGATCAACAGGTCGGTTCGACTGGATGTTACTTTGCTTGAATCCTCCGTATTTATTAATCAGGGATCCGGGAAATTCATTCAGAAATCCCTGCCGGATGAGGTTCAATGGTCAACCATGATGGCAGCTGAAATAATGGACGCGAACCAGGATGGATATCCCGATATTATAGCAGGAGGGAATTTGTACAACGTAAAACCCGAGGTAGGAAGATATGATGCAAGTTATGGAGCTCTCTTGCTGGGAGACGGGAAGGGCGGATTCAGAAATATTCATGCTAAATTCTCAGGTATAAAGATTCGTGGTGAGATCAGGGATTTCATGGTAGTGGAAACCAATGGGGGTAAAATTCTTCTGGTAGCGCGAAATAACGATTCGGCTTTGGTATACAAAGTTTCAGAACCATGAAAATCTTCCGTTTTTCAATTGTCGTGTTCCTGGCTTGTCAAATTCTGATTTCATGCAAAAAAGGTGAAACGGGAAGGGATTCCGTCCTCACCCTATTACCCGCCTCCGTTACAAAAATCGACTTTGAGAACCGGCTCACAGAGACCGAAGAAATGAATATTATTGAATACCTGTATTTCAATAACGGTGCCGGTGTGGCAGCAGGTGATATTAATAATGACGGACTTACGGATTTGTATTTCTCAGCAAACCAGCTCTCCAACCGCCTTTATTTAAACAGGGGAAACCTGCAATTTGAGGATATTACCGGGGAATCGGGAACAGCTGGCAAGGGTTCATGGAAAACCGGGGTAGCCATGGCCGACGTAAACGGTGATGGCTTTCTGGATATTTATGTATGCCAGGTGGGAGATTATAAAAGCCTGAAGGGCAGAAACCAGCTCTTTATAAATAATGGTGATCTTTCGTTTTCGGAGCAGGCTGAAGAGTATGGCCTTGATTTCCGCGGATTTTCAACACAGGCTGCATTTTTTGATTATGATGCTGACGGCGATCTGGATATGTACCTGCTTACGCATTCTGTGCATTCCTCACGCAGCTATGGAAGAGTGGACCTGCGTTTTGAAGAAGATGAACAGGCAGGAGATAAGCTATTCAGGAATGATGAAGTGAACGGCCGGCGATATTTTAGAGATGTAACAGATGAGACCGGTATATTCAGCAGCCAGATCGGCTATGGACTCGGTGTTAGCATTTCTGATATAAATAATGACGGATTCCCGGATATTTATGTCTCAAACGATTTTCACGAAGATGATTACCTGTATATAAATAATGGTAACGGTACTTTTACAGAAATGCTCTCCGAATGCATTGCCCACACCAGCCGCTCATCCATGGGGAACGATATTGCCGACTTCAACAATGACGGGCTGACTGATATATTGGTTCTCGATATGCTGCCCGATGTGGAGGAAATCAGGAAAAGATCAGGCGGTGAAGACGATTATGAGTTATTCAACATTAAGCTTCAATACGGATATCATCACCAGTTTGTCAGAAATACACTTCAATTGAACCTTGGCCAATGCGTGTTTAGTGAAATAGGACAGCTGGCCGGAATTTATTCAACCGACTGGAGCTGGTCGCCTTTGTTTTGCGATCTGGATAACGACGGCTGGAAGGACATTTTCATTTCAAGCGGAATTTACCGTAGGGGGAATGACCTGGACTATATCGACTTTCTGACCGGCGGAAACCGGTATTTTCCCGTAAAAGACAACAACAGGGCGTCCGACAAAGATTTATATGAGAAAATGCCATTATACCCGAATGTGAATTACATATTCAGGAATAATGGCGATATGACATTTGAAAAGCTTGAAGGCGAGTGGAATAAAGTCAGATCGTATTCCAATGGATCGGCATATGCTGATCTGGATAACGATGGCGATCTCGAGCTCATTGTGAACCGGATAAATGAGAAGGCAGTTGTTTACAAAAACGAAGCTTCAAAAGCCGGGAATCATTATCTGGCTTTGGTTTTAAAAGGTACTGCTCAAAATACCCATGCTGTAGGATCAAAAATTACGGTTTACACAGATAGTATAAAACAAATCGCGGAACAATTTACTACAAGGGGATTCATGTCGTCTTCAAGTGCAATATTGCATTTCGGACTTGGAAAGTCAGATTGGATCGATTCGGTAATTATAAGATGGCCGGATAACTCGTTAAAGAAGCTGGGCAGGATCCGCGCTGATACGATCCTGACAATCAGGCAGGAGGGCACATCTCAAACAGAGCAGGAGTCTTTATTGCCACCCAGGTTGTTTATAAAAGATTCGATTCCCGGATTTGAATTCATTCATAATGAGGACAAGCGGGTTGATTTTTTAAGGGAACCGCTTATTCCCCATAGCCTGTCGGCCGAAGGTCCTTCTCTGGCTGTGGGTGATATTAACGGGGATCAGCTGGATGATGTATTTGTGGGTGGCGCTAAAGGACAAAAATCATCGCTCTTAATTCAGGCAGCGAATGGTCATTTCCGTCGTTCATCAGTACAAGCTTTTGAAAGGCTAAATATTTCGGATAACGTCGATGCATTGTTCTTTGATGCTGACGGAGATAAAGATGCCGATCTCTATCTTGTAAAAGGCGGTAACGAATATCCCGCCGGCCATCCCTTTCTATTTGACCAGTTGCTTTTAAATGATGGTAAGGGTAATTTCATTTCAAAAAAAGGATTTTATCTATCCCATAATGGTTCCTGTGTCAGAGCGGCCGACTTTGATCAGGACGGAGACCCTGATTTGTTTGTTGGCACTCGGTCGGTGCCGGGATACTATGGTCTGCCTCCTGAACAATTCCTTTTACGGAATGAAGGAAAAGGTGATTACTCCGACGTAACTACATCCATAGCGAAAGAACTGAGGAATATAGGCATGGTAACGGATGCCTGCTGGTTGGATTATGATGCCGATAATGATCCGGATTTATTGGTGGTAGGTGAATGGATGAGAATAAGCTTATTCAGGAATGATGAAGGAAAATTCACTGATGTAACTTCGGAGGTCGGATTTGAAGGTACTGCAGGTTGGTGGAGCAGTGTGGAATGTACTGATATCGACCATGACGGTGCCCCGGATATTATCGCAGGAAATCTGGGTTTGAATTCCATGTTAAAGGCGTCACCTCAGGAGCCTGTTACATTATATCTTAATGACTTTGACAACAGCGGATCTCTTGATCCCATTATCTGTACTTCGATCAATAATATTTATTATCCGTTTGCATCACTTGATGAATTGAATGTTCAGATAAAGGGGATGAAAAACCGTTTCCCGGTCTATGCTGATTTTGCTGGTAAATCGGTTGAAGAAGTTTTTGGTGCGGAAGCATTGCAGCAATCACTGGTTTTAAAAGCAGAACAGCTGGAAAGCTGCATATTTATAAATAATGGCAAAGGAGTTTTCAGTAAAAAAGAATTACCAAAAGAGGCACAGTTTTCTCCTATACGTGATATTCTTACCGGTGATTTCAATAATGACGGAGTAACCGATCTTCTGTTGGCCGGAAACAATTACCAGGCAAGGCCTTCGCTGGGAAGATACGATGCATCGTATGGCTGGTTCCTGGCCGGTAACGGACCAGGTTCATTCAGGGCACTAATGCCTTCCGAAAGCGGGTTTATTGTAAAAGGAGATGCAAGAAAAGTCTTTCCGGTAAGAATTAATAACCGAAATTATGTAATTACGGCGGTTAATAACGGAAGTATAGTATTGTCATCCTATTACCGCTGAATCAACTCTGACAGGTCTTTCAGACTCTGTCAGGATGATTCAGCTAATCCATGGGAAACATCCTGACAGAGTCGCGAGACCTGTCAGAGTTGTTTCACGTCAAACATCCTGACAAGGAACTCACACCCAAGGCTCACCACAACACATCCAGCATCCAGTATCCAGCGCCCAGTATCCAGTATCAGATCTTCATATCTCCCCAGCCCTCTCTGTACTCACGTTTTACAAACTGGTTGGCCTGGTCGAAGTTGGTGATCTTCATGTTCTCGCCATCCCATTTGAACGATTTGTAGCGACCAGGATAGATAAAGCCTTCCATTTCACCATAAACAGGATCAACACGTTTGATTTTCTCCCGGATATTGAAAGACCGAAGCAGAAGATTTCCCATCAGCACCGTTTCGGTAAGAGGACCGGCATAGCCAACAAAAGGCGAATCCACTTCCATATTGCCGTATCCTGCAATGCAGGCATCAATCCATTGCCACCAGTGGCCATCCATATCGCCTTCTACCCGAGGGTATTTTTTGGGAACTTTCACATCCTGATTCCGGGATAACGGCAGTAGAATAGGATTTCGTCCGCCCCAACCGCAGGCAGCTTTACCTTTTGATCCGATAAAAAGCGTGGCTCCTTCATAATCGTTCAGTCCCGGCCAGTCGCCCATAATATCATTCATGTTTTTATCGGCTTCAATCTCGAAAGGCCGTTCGGGAGTAATTCCTCCGTCCATCCAGACCAGATCCAGGTTCTTTCCGTTTTTAAGTTTATAGGTGAACCGGATGGAACTGGAAACCGGTCCGCTTTCCGGATACTGTGCTTCCGTGAATATACCGTTGTAAACGGTACTCGCGCTGCAAGACACTTCAATTGGATATCCGAGCTCCAGTAATTTGAATGGCGGGCCCATTATATGGCATCCCATGTCGCCCAGTGCACCGGTTCCGAATTCCCACCAGCCCCGCCAGTTAAACGGCACCAGGTTATCGATGTAATCCGTATTCTTTGCGGTTCCGAGCCACAGGTCCCATTTAAGTTCTTTGGGTACCGGGGGACGGTCTTTCGGCCAGGGAATTCCCTGGGGCCATACCGGACGGTCGGTCCAGCAATATACCTTCTCAATTTCACCCAGGATTCCGGCCTCTATCCATTCGCGCAGTGTCCTCATGCCGTCGCATGAAGCGCCCTGGTCGCCCATTTGAGTTACTACTTTATATTTTTCAGAAGCCTGTGTCAGGATCCGCGTTTCATAAATATCGTGGGTAAGAGGTTTTTGCAGGTACAGGTGTTTTTTAAGCTGCATGGCTGCGAGTCCCACAACGGCATGGTTATGGTCGGGAATTGCCACCGAAACGGCATCAATATAGCTGCTTTCTTTATCAAAAAGCTCGCGCCAGTCATAGTAAAACTTAGCCTTTGGGTATTCCTTTATCCTCGGGGCTGCCATCCGGTCGTCCACGTCGCAAAGGAAAGCTATTTCCGCGTTCTTTTTAGGCGCAATATTATAATGTCTGATGTCATCTGCACCTTCTCCACCGCATCCGATAGCGGCAATGAGCAGTTTATCGCTTGGTGCAACATGACCCAGGCCGCTCACAGCGAAACTGGGAACAATTGTAAAGGCTGCAGTTCCTGTAACTGCAACTTTTACAAAATTGCGCCTTGTAAGGGACGTATTTTTTGTTTTCATTTTATAAAAAGTTAATTAGAAGCAGGAGCAGAGGTCTTTTTCACCAGCGGTTTTACAGCAATCTCCTTATAAAATACCACATCCGCTTCGCCATGATTCTGGATGCCAAAATAGCCTGAATCGGGACGAGGCCCATGGAAAGGTTCGAAGTCGAATTTGCGTTCCGGAACAGTATCCCCGTCTGTATAATCGGTGAGCAGCTGTCCGTTGACATACACAATAGTTCTAGGGCCGTCCAGAGTTATTTCAAATGTGTTCCATTCCGGACCGGGCCTTCCGGCTTTTACCTTCGGATAAGTCAATGAATAAATTGTACCGGTATAATGATAATCATCCTCATCTGAAAGTTCAGGTTTATTGTCAACCTGTATCTCATGCCCGTAGTATACCGGCATCCATGCTTCATAGGGTTCTATCGGTATTCTTACAAACACTCCGGAATTGCTGTTTTCATCACGCATCCGGAATTTAAGTCTGAAAGTACAGTTGCCGAATTTCTGACCGGTCCAGTATAGAAGTCCCATTCCGCCGGTCGATTTGATCAGGCTGTCTTCTACAAAGTGTGTTCCGTCGCCCACATGTTTCCAGCCCGTAAGATCCACACCATTGAACAACTGTCGCCATCCGGTATCTTGTTTTACCAGGGCGGTTTCATCTTTTTTTACAGTTTTATCCGCCTGGTTGCAGGAGATTAAAAATGCCAGCATAAGTGCAGCAAGAATAAACAATCCAAACAATTTTTTCATTTAATATGTTTTTGTTTTATCCACCCCCAACCCCCGCCAGCGGGGGACATCATTCATTCGATCCTGGATTTTGTCCCCCTTTGGAGGGGGCAGGGGGAGGATGATAATTACACTACCTTCATATTTACAGGATCCCAGTTAATGATCTTCTTCTGGAAAGAGCTGTCGTTGCAGGCTAAAGTAGGAGCAGCAGCTCTGAATGCGAATTCCGGTCCCTCGATTACCGGTTTGTTTTCTCTAACCCCATCGTAAAAGTTGACGAAATGTTCATAATGTTCATCATAATCTTCGGGAGCTTCATACATTACACCCGGAACATCGGGTTGATCCTGGTCAGCCTTTGACCACTTCTCGTTATACTTTTTTAAAAGCTCATCCTGCATGGCCTGTGGATAAGTATGCAGAGCATCCCAGCCGCCAATACCCGGTGCCTTTGACATTATACTTTTAGTCAGTGCAAACCCGTTATCCAGCATATCCATGACTCCTTCACTACCAATAAAGCGTGTGACACCTTTTTCACCCTGGCCGCTTACGAAGTTTACCCTCAGCATTACCTGGAATGTAGGATGTTCTTTCGATTCGGGATATTCCATAATGGCAGTCATGATATCCGGTACATCCCTGCCGTCTTTCCAGAAATTGGTCTGACCATTTGCAAATATCTTTACAGGGCCCATGGAGTCAGTGATCAGGTGAATACCTGAAAGCAAATGGACAAACAGGTCACCTGCGACTCCTGTTCCGAAATCGCGGTAATTTCTCCACCAGAAGAACTTTTTGGGATCCCATGACATTTTTTCGACTCCCCGGATATAAGCATCCCAGTCTACAGTCTGAGGTGATCCGTCAGTCGGCATGGTATATTCCCATGCACCCAGTGCACTCTGGCGATCATAGAACGCTTCGATGCAGTTCAGGTTACCGATGGCACCTTCCTTGTATAGCTTTTTTGCCTCGCGGTAAACAATACTGCTTACGCGCTGGCTTCCAACCTGCATGGGTTTTTTAGCCTTCTTCCATGCTTCGATTACTGGTAAACCTTCACTTAACTTTTGAACCACAGGTTTTTCGCAGTAAACGGCTTTGCCGGCATTAAGTGCCTCCGTGGTGATCCGGGCATGCCAGTTGTCGCTGGTTGCAATAACAATTGCATCTATATCACTCCGGTTTATCAATTCACGGTAATCGCGGGTGGTGATTACATCCTTTCCGTATTTTTCCTTGACTCTTTCCAGTCGGCCGTTGTAGAGATCGCATGCAGCAGCCAGTTCAATACCCGGGACCTTAAGTGACGTGTCGGTGTCCGCATGGCCCATAATGCCCATGCCGATTGTGGCAATTCTTAATTTGTCATTTGAAGAAATCCTTTTCCTGATTGGAATAAGACGTTTTTCCATTGTAGATTCATTTCCTAATGAGTTTAACGAACCTGCCGCAAGCAACAATGATGATCCTCCGAGTTGCCTGATAAATCTCCTGCGCGATGGTTTTACTTTCATAATTTGTTTTATAAAATGTATGGTGTTTAATTGTTATCTTTAGCTTATCAAAAAGCTTAGATAAATTTATATCATTCAGATCAATTAGTAGCTGATATTTCTAATTAAAACAGCGCTGTTAACTGCTTTTTCGAAATGGAACTTTATCTCATTATAGCCATACTGGTACTGGCTGTTGCAATTCTCACCGTGCAGTTAATTCTCGGATCACGTGGCCTAATCAAAGGAATTTTAACGCGCCTGGATCATAGCGACCGGAATAATGAACGTATTGAAACCGCTGTCAGGGATGAAGTCAAATCGAACCGCCAGGAACTTAACAGTACAATCGCAGCCTTTCAGAAATCATTTCTTGAAGCATTGAGCAATATTTCGAAAGCTCAACTCGACCAGCTCAAGGTAATCAACGATTCAAACCGCGAAGATCTGGCGCGAAGCCTGAAGGAATTCCAGGTTGCATTTGACAGGAACGTGGAAGCATTCAATAACCTGCAGAAGGAAAAGTTCAGCACGCTTGAAACCAGGCAGATCGAGCTGATAACAGATACTTCTAAAAAGCTCGACCTGATGCGTGAAACAGTTGATGAGAAATTGCAGAAAACGCTGAATGAACGACTTGGTCAGTCGTTTGAGCTGGTGAGCCGTCAGCTCGAGAGCGTGCAGAAAGGACTTGGAGAAATGCATAACCTGGCACAGGATGTGGGCGGACTTAAAAAAGTGCTAAGCAATGTTAAAATGCGTGGCGGACTGGGTGAGGTACGGCTGGAAATGCTGCTCGAACAGATCCTTGCCCCGGAACAGTATCAGGCAAATGTAAGAACCCGTGAAGGATCTTCCGACCAGGTGGAATTCGCCATAAAAATGCCGGGAAAAGATGATGAACGGGGAGTGGTTTATCTTCCCATCGATGCCAAATTCCCGCAGGAAGCCTATCACCACCTTATCGACACTTACGAATTGGGTGATCCCGACCTGATCGAATCGGCCAGCAAAAGCCTCGACGGGGTGATCAGAAAAATGGCGCGGGATATACATGAAAAATATATCGATCCGCCCAATACCACCGAGTTCGGAATTATGTTCCTCCCGTTTGAAGGATTGTATGCAGAAGTGATCAGGCGAACCAACCTGATGGAACAATTGCAGCGTGAGTTTCAGATCATGGTAACGGGCCCGACTACCCTGGCCGCCATTCTCAACAGTCTTCAGATGGGATTCAAAACGCTTGCCATCCAGAAACGCAGCGGCGAAGTCTGGAAGGTGCTGGGTGCCATCAAAACGGAGTTTGAGAAATTCGGCGGCATGCTTGAAAAAGCACAGAAAAACCTGCATACGGCCTCCAATCAAATTGATGAACTGGTTGGAAAACGAACAAAAGCTATACAGCGAAGGCTAAAGGACGTGGAATCGCTTCCACAGGCAGAAGCGGCTGCTTTTCTTCCCCTGGCGGATGCTGATGAAGACGGAGATGAAGAAGAGCAGGTGGAAAATGAATCGGAACATCTTTAATCGTCAAGTGTTATTAATCAGATGAGCATCATCAAAAAGGAATTTCTCGAAGCCAGGTCGGTTCTGGATACATACCTTTCAGACGACTCCAACTTTGAACGTATAGAACAGGCGGGGAAAATCATGGCCGAAGCTTTGAAATCAGGCCATAAGCTGATCTCCTGCGGAAACGGAGGATCAATGAGTGATGCCATGCATTTTGCAGAAGAACTGTCGGGTCAGTACAGGAAGCGTCGTAAGGCGCTGGCGGCAATTTCTGCATCTGATCCTTCCCATATTACCTGTGCAGGCAATGATTTCGGTTTTGAACATATTTTTTCACGGTTCGTTGATGCCGTGGGTCAGGATGGTGATGTATTGCTGGCGATAAGCACCAGCGGCAACAGTGCTAATATAATAAATGCAGCAGTTTCAGCAAGAGAGAAGGGCATGAAGGTTATTGGCCTTACCGGAAAAGCGGGCGGACGTCTTGCAGCGCTGTGCGATGTTGAGCTGAGGGCACCTTTTACAGATTATTCCGACCGCACACAGGAAATACATATCAAGATCATTCATGCGCTTATACATTATATCGAATTGAACATTTAGGATTTGTATTCACCTAATGTGCTTTATGAAGGGATTCCCTATTGCCGGCAAAAGGGCTGCAGTTGTTTCAATCATGCTGGCCGTCATGATTCCGGCTTATGCCCAGCAGAATAACACCCTTTTCTTTATGCATTCTCTGCCGGAGGCAAATTACCTGAATCCGGCCGTTCAGATCGAATGCGGAGTATTCATCGGATTGCCGCTTGTGTCATCATTTCATATGAATGTGGC
>Ga0105107_10003766_pt1 | contig 10124 bp, 17 predicted proteins | sample PPLLaktember2015_6_FD_79335 | JGI IMG/M metagenome (GOLD analysis project Ga0105107, IMG submission 79335) | Freshwater sediment microbial communities from Prairie Pothole Lake near Jamestown, North Dakota, USA - PPLs Lake P8 Core (1) Depth... | ecosystem: Environmental > Aquatic > Freshwater >...
AAGCATCGGCCTTTACCGTGTCAAGGAAGTCGGCGAGCGAGAGTTTGTCCTCAACCACGGGGGCATTTCCTTTCCGGTCGGCACCCTGCTGGAAATCGTGGATTTTCAGCGCCTGATCCCCCATTCCCCCTACCAGCGTCTCAGCGCGACCGTTGTAGACAATACCTACAGCGGCATTCGGCTGGCGTGGTGATGGGCAGGCAAGGCTCAACTGAAACGGAGATGACAATGAAAAACATCAGGCGAATCGTTGCGTTGGGCATGCTGGGCTGTCTGGCCGCGACAGGGGCCTCGAGCGCACTGGCCCAGGATGCGGATGAGTGCCGCGGGGGCTATCGGATGATGCTGATGACCCCAGCCGAGTGCCAGGCCTACCTTCAGCAGTTGAAAGAAGTGCGCGCCCGTTCCGACCGGCTTGCCGAACTCGAACTGCGGGAGTGGCATACCTCACTTCTCATCGAACGGGCGGAAGCCTGTCCCTGCCGGGCCGGCGAGCATATCGTGGTCTATCAGCGGGTTTCGGGCGCCCAGCAACCGAGAAAGAGCTGGTTTTACTAGAGGCAGTCAACCCGGCCCGCAGATCACGTATTCACCCAGACGAGCGGCGCTTTCGGGCGGCGTTTTCTGTTACTTACAAAGTCGATGAAGCCGTGACGGGTGATTCTGGCGCATAGCCAGGGGTCACGATAATCCTTGCTGACTTTTGGCTGCTTGGGTGCGGGCACACAAATGCGAGGCTTGAGCATGTCTAGGAAAGTCGGGGCGATTCACACTTATAGCGGCTCCTATTCCGTTCGGTAACGCACACAGCTCTCGCCTAAGTGCGCTGTCGCACAGCGCTGGTCATCTAACAAGGTCATCCTGTAGACAGACCGCTTAACAAGGAGTCGCGAAAATGGATGAGTCAACATTCTTGGGATCGTGGGCAGACCGCCTTGTGCGGTTGCCCGCCATCACCTTGCCCGGGATTGCCATGTCAGCTCAACATGAAAAGGATTTATCGTTAACACAAGCCGCCTCTGCCAGAGACGAGGTATTTGCGCACGATCCCTTGCGGCGAAAATTGCATCTGACACTCGCGTTCGGCATCGCCTTCCTGATCGCGACGCTGGTAACCAGCTACATGCAGGGTAGCGCCGGTCTTGATGCCTTGTCGCGAGTGGCGCTGACCAACTCACACGCTGACCACGTAGATCAATTGCGACTGCACATAACGGGCGCCCAATTGATTTCGAGCGCATATATGCTCACCCGCAATCGTGAATACCTAGTTCGCTTCAACGAAAAAATCCGTTTGATTCGTGATGACATCAAATCCATCAGCGAGAATATGAAGGACGAAATCGCCATCGACCGTCTTGTAAAAGCGGCACTTGCAACGGTTGTAACAATGGAGATCCAGGTTGGCAGAGTGATGCGCGGAGAAGCACAGGAAAAACAATCTGTGACGCAAAGCCCCCTGCTTATGTTGCGCTATGAAGCCGAAGATCAATCAGTAAAGCGCTTATTGGCGATGCAGAATGTGCTCGACGTTAAGCAATCGGTGGCCAGCTTTCGCCAAATCCAGATTGTAACCGTGGTGCTCGCTGTCGCAGCACTGGTGTTACTACTGTTGGCCATCACCGAAAATCATAAACAATATACCTTGCGCCGAAAAATCAACCAGATGCTGGTCGCCGAGAAAGATAGTCTCGAACGAATGGTCAGAGACCGTACCGAAGAATTGACTACGCTTGCCAGTTATCTGTCTGAAGTTCGCGAGGAGGAGAAACTGCATCTGGCTCGCGAACTCCACGACGAACTGGGCGCATTGATGACCTCCGCCAAGCTCGACTCCGACTGGATCGAACGCAAACTGCCGGATGAAACACGGGCGTTGGTGGCGTACCGACTTGCGCGGCTGCGTCAGTCTCTTGCCAGCGGAATTGCGCTCAAACGCCGTATCACCAATGACCTGCGCCCTGCCTTCCTGTTTGACCTTGGGCTAGTCGAGGCGTTGCGGGTCTTGGTAGGCGAGTTCAATCAGGGCGACGAACTTGTCCTGAATCTCGACTTGCCCGACGACGAAACCGTGTTTACCGAAGATGTGGCGCTGAGTGTGTTCCGGATTGTTCAGGAAGCACTGACCAATATCCGCAAATATGCGCAGGCGCAGCAGGTAGACATTACGCTGCAACTTGAATCTGGCGTCTTGGACCTGAGGGTTGCAGACGATGGCGTAGGGTTCGACACCGCACAACTCAAGTTAGGGCGGCATGGCCTGGCCGGAATCAAACATCGTGTGCTCACCCATGGCGGTACGCTGGATATTCAATCAACGGCAGGCTGCACCACCCTGCAGGTGCGTATACCCATTACGCCTGCAGCAAGACCGGACGCACTTTTCGCTCTGGCTGCCTGAGCTTGTGGCGATTCAGTATTCGTGGGCCGCAGCTGCAGCCAGCTCGATGTATTCCACCAGTTCATCGGCATTGAGCGACTTGTCATAAAAAGCATCGCAGCCCAGACGTATACAGCGATGATGCATGCTGGCGTGCGCATAGTTGGTGAGCACCACCTTGATGGGTGAACCGTAGCGTTCTGGTTCAGCCTGCAACGCCGCCAGCACGCCAATGCCACTGCCTTGCCTGAGTTCGATATCAATGACGACCAGCTCGACCGGAAACTGCATCAAATACTGCAAAGCCTTGGCTTCACCGTCGACGCTGCCCCGGAAATCGATGGCATCGATCTCACCCAGGATGCCTCCCAGCAATTCCTGTAACAACAACGAGTCTTCGATCAACAGAACTTTGAACATGGGTGGATGAAGCGTATCCGGACTGCCTACCCTCCAGGGTAAGCAGGACTACTCGGTGATCAGGCCATGACGCATGGCGTAGGTGGCTAATTCGGCATTGCTCGCGACGTTGAGCTTTTCGGTAAGTCGGGAACGATACGTGCTGATAGTCTTGACACTCAAATTGAGTTCGCGGGCGATGTCCGATACGGATTCGCCGCGCGCCAGTCGCAAAAAAACCTGCAGTTCGCGATCTGACAATCCTTCGTGCAGCACAACGCTGCGTTCGCCGCTCATCTCGTCAGCCAGCAACTCCGCTGTGCGTTCGGATACATAACGACGGCCCTGCGATACGATATGAATTGCGCGCAGCAATTCATCCGCCTCGCAGTCCTTGCATAAATAGCCATTGGCGCCGTTGCGGATCATCGCCAGCGCATAGGTTTCCTCGGGGAAACCGGTGAGGATCAACACCTTGAGTGCAGGGTAACGCTGACGTACTGAACGCAATACATCCACACCGCTCTTTCCGGGTAAGGAAATATCAAGCAACAACACATCGCACGGCTTCGTACGTAATTGCGCAAGCGCATCGTCACCATTACCCGATTCGAAACTGATCTGGATCGATGCATCCTCGCTCAGCAACTCGCGAAATCCGGTCCGCACAATCTGATGATCGTCGACGATAGCAACCGTGATCATGCTGCGCCTTTCTCGTTCCAGCTACGACGAATCATCCGGCAGGCACACACCGTTAGCGCCCGTGATCCATATTGACTACAACAGTGACGATAGCCATCACCAAAAAAACCACAAAAAGGACTTTGGCGATGCCCGCTGCGCCTGCCGCCAGTCCTGTAAAACCCAGGATTGCGGCGATTATCGCGATGATAAAAAATACGATGGCGTACTGCAACATGGTCTTTTTCCTTAGATGTGAGGCCGGCCACCTGTAACAAGGCTACCTGTAACAATGTGTCAGGCTGCCACATCCCGAGCTTAGTCCAGAGGGGATTCCTGTCTATCAGTTGTCACCTAGGTGCATGTCAGACAATACCCACAAGCAACCGTAGCTGAACAGGTCAATCACTACTTGATTGCCTTGACGGCCAGTAAGCCGATCACAAGGAACACTACGAACAGGGCGATAGCGATGTAGAACAGGATTTTTGCGATGGCACCTGCGCCCGACGCGATGCCTCCAAAACCGAATAGTGCGGCTACCAGCGATACAACAAAAAATATCAAGGCCCATTTAAGCATGATAGAAACTCCCGACAGTGGACAAGGAAAGCAACAAGCTGCATGCAAACATGTCAGCACGCAGTCATTATTTGGCATCCACCCAACTATGTCAGTCGGATAGCGCCACAAGCAATCCGAATCCAAGCCTTGTCGTGCTGTAAGACATGTCTGACGAGCTGATGCAGCGGCTTGGTGTCGGATGACGCCTACACGCGTGTAGTGTATCGGCGTACACGTGATTGTTGCGTTCTCTCATAGGCGCAGATTCCAGCGATGGGTACGATGAACTTCATGCAGCCATGTCGGGTTTGCATGACTTTTCAAACCAAGGAGATCCAAATGGAAACCACCGCTTTTGCCAAACCCGTTGAAACGCTTGCCGACGACGTCAAGAACAGTGCAACCGTGGAGAACGCCAAGCAATCAGCCGACGAAATTCGTGCCCATACCGAAGAATTAATTGCGCGCAGCAGAAATGCCGTGCGCCAGGGTGCAACCCACACACGGGAAGCTCTATCCCAAACAACGGACCAAGTCGCTCACTATGTGCAGGATCAGCCGCTCAAATCCTTACTGATGGCAGCCGCAGCCGGGGCCGCAATTGCGCTGCTCGCAGCGGCATTGAGCAATCGCCACAGCCATCATTGAATGAAAAGCCGACAAGCCCCAGGAGCGGCTAGATGTTGTCGCCACTGATCCGTCTTCTCATCAGCGAACCAGGTCTGCTGCTTGACCATGCAACGGGTTATGTCGCGGTAATCCGGCAGGATGCAAGCGGCTGGCCGACGCGCCTGAAGCAGCGTATCGGCTGGCTCATGGTGCTGGCGGCAAGTGGACTGATAGGCATGATGCTGGCAGGCGTCAGCCTGATGCTCTTTGCCGTTACCGGGGTGCAACACTGGTTACTCTGGGCAGTACCGGGCTTGCCGCTCGCCATCACGCTGGTTACCGCCGTGAGACTCGCTCAAGCCCCACGCACCCATCCCTCGTTCGCCCATGTACGCACTCAACTGTGTGAGGACATGAAATTATTTGGCCACGAGCTTCAGGAACCAGCCGACAGGCATGCCGAAACATGAACACAGACAACCCAGCCCCGACGGGTATCGAATCAGACAGCTTTGATCCGGAAGCCGCCATTCCAATCAATGCTGAAGCCCGGCTGGAAATCAATCGCGCCATATTGCGCCAACGACTTTATCGTCCGGAGGCCAAGCCGAATAACCGCATGCTAGGCGAAATGGGCGGCATCGCGGCGCCATTCGCGCGTCAATGGGTACGCCAGCATCCTTATGTCAGCTTGGGGGGTGCGGCCCTTGCGGGCGCGTTACTGGTTCGCTGGAAACCATGGCGAGGCTTGACGGGGTCGCTGCTGGCCGGGCTAGTTATGCGCAAGGTACTGAATTTGTCTCTTACTCGGGCGGCCACGCACTGAACAAGTTGCTGAATGGCTCCGGGAATTCGCAATCCACATCACAGAAGCTTTGAATCAAAGCCCCATGAACGCCAGGGCATGGTCTTGAGACGCATGTTTACATCTGTTCTGATTTCTTTGTGTGGATATCCATTGAGGGGTACTGAATGAAAACCCTGATAGTGGGCCGCTTCGTACGCTACGACCAAGGCGAAGCGGCGGCATATGAATTGCAACAGGCGGGCTGTTCAGCGGATGAAATGAGCCTGTTCTATATCAACCCTCAAGGACAACACGACCTCCATTCGCTCGGCGGCGACGAGGATGAATCTGCGTGCACGCATGATGCCGGTTTCCGTGCAGTTGCCACTGCGGCAGGTGGGGGCGGGATTGGCGGACTGATAGGGCTGGCAACGCTTCCTTTGCTGGGGCCAGCCGGGCCGTTGCTGGGTGCGGCGGTAGGTGCCTATACCGGATCGCTGGTGGGCGCGCTGGGCGGCATGAAACGATCCGAAGAGGCAGCAGACGAAATCGATGCACGCAACACGAACGAGTTGCCAGCCCCAGAGCCCGCCATGCTGCGTGACGCGGAAATCTCCCCCACATCCCCGACGCTGACGAAGTTGCTGCGCGTCAGCCCGGCGTGATGCTAGCGGTAGCCGTCGCCACCGCAATACAAAGTGCAGATGCGGAAACCATGCTAGGTCGATATGCCTTCCAGATCCAGCAGTCCAAAGGCGATCTGCGTAACGGCGACTGGATCGACTTTGATCCACTGGCAACCCCTGAACAAACCGGATAACCCCCTCCCTAAAACCATGCGAAGTGATCCACCGCCAACAGACAGCTTGCTCTATCGGACTGGAATGTCTTAGTGCAGGTGTCTGTTGAGTACGCCGTCCATGGACCGAAAAACTGCTCGAGCACAGATCAGTGCTGTTGCGTTTGCAACTCTGACTCGGCTTTGATGACTTTTCAGGACAACGATTTTGCAGAATCGAGCTCAATCACGCTGATGCGGCCATCGCCTTCCAGATAACATCTTTTCACCCTGCTTACAGCATCGATGCCCTGTTCGCGCAGCTGGCTCATCAGCTCTTCGACGCTGATCATTTCCTGCCGCAGATTGCGCCGCTGGATTAGCCCATCCTTGATCAACAACAATGGAGCGGAGCGCAACAGGCGTTGTACCAATGGCGAGGATAGCCCAGCCAGTCGAGAAAATAATCCCAGAAGGCTATTGTCGCCACCAGTACGATGCCTTCGGTAATCGACTTGTAATCACTCGCCATTGCGTTTTGCGACGCGTCGGCAACCAGCACCACGACGAGCACATCGGCAATGCCAATTTGTCCACCTTCGCGCCGCAACAAACGCAGCAGAAAAAACATAAACAGATAGATGATCGTACCGCGCAGAAAATCTCAGTGAGGTCAATCGTAGGGACAAAAATCTCGTGCCAATCCATATCGAAAAATTCCGTACTGCGTGCATGCAGCAGTAGGGAATTGTCGGCATCAGAATGCGCCAGATACTCTCGTTAGACGCGGAGGAATACCGTCCACTGTGACTTTCAACTCTAAAGGAACCCAGTGTAGTCCACTAATTTACGCAAACGACCGCAACCACCCTGCGGCGGATAAGCACGCCAGACATCGGTTCGGATGCTTGGCGGATTCAACTCTGTTCACCAGCCTGCGTGAGAAATTGTGCGCGTGCGGGAAACCGAATCTGTCACGACATCAGCTGATTAACGTAAGAGAAATCTTAAAATTTTCCAGACGTGTCCGACGGGTAGCTGCGTATCCGATATCCAACGCCGTCGACGGAGTCCAGCATGTCACCAAGACGCCGCGATCGGGTTTCGTTGATTCGTACAGGTCCGGACAGAACTGAGCAACACTCCGGGTGCCGGCGCTGTGCTTCAGTCATTTCCTACACACAGCATCGCCAGAGGATGACTTTTCTCTGTCGCGGTCCGGTCTACGCTTGAGGTCCATTCTATCGATCCAGCCTGCCTGCTGTGCTACGGGCGCTGGCCCACTGTTCAAGGAAGGAGGGCCGTCATGCAAAATCCAGCGCAATCATCTGCCTTGGCATATCCTGATGAGTCACTGATCCACCACTTCGAGCAGTTTATTACTGCGGATTCATTCCCCTGCGTCGGCGCAAAGTCGGCACTGAGCCGCGGACAGATCGTGTATCAGATCGAGCACGATTTGCTAAGCGGCCCAGCCGCTGCTACGGTGACTTCCCTGCAGCGTTTCAGCCAGGAGTACGATCGCGACACGGCCTTGTTCCGGAGCGTAGTCGTCTTGTTTCGCCACCCCGCTACGTTCACGGAATTGTCGTTCGAGTCGGCGCTGTGGCGCTATCTCCAGAAAATGCACTATGCCGATGACATTCACCACTACTGGGACCCAAGGGTGAGCAATGACCCGGCGTCTGCGAATTTCAGCTTCAGCGTCGGCGGACGGGGCTACTATCTCTTGGGTATGCATCCCCGGGCGAGCCGGGCCGCACGACGTTTCATTCGCCCCGTCCTGGTATTCAATCTGCACGATCAATTCGAAAGATTGCGCAGCGACGGCAAGTCGCTGACGATACGCGACACCATCATCAAGCGCGACACGCAACTGGAAGGCACACCGAACCCCATGCTCCAAGCTTTTGGCAACAGTTCAGATGCCGCTAAGTACAGCGGGCGTGAAGTAGACGACCAGTGGACCTGCCCGTTTCATGCGCGCTGAAATCCCCCCGCGCTGCGGAGTCGCCTTCGAACTTATGGCCGGCTAGCGGCTGCGGGTCATCGATCCGAGGGGCGAGCAGGTCTCCGACCTGATTGCGTTCAACCTCGACGACACGCAGGAGTACCTGTCCTCGGGGCGCACGCTCGACTACGCGTCCAGGCTCTTCCTGACCCGGCGACCTCCTGTATTCCAACCGCAGCAGGCCGATGTTCCGGATCGGCGAGGATCGTACACGACGCCATGACTTTCTGTTGACACCCTGTTCCGCCGACACCTTCCGTATCCTCTACGGCCACGAACATCCGCACCGCGGCTGCCACGGCAACCTGGCAGAAACACTCGCGCCTTACGGCATCACACCCGACCAGATCCCAGTCACCTTCAATGTCTTCATGAACGTTGACGTCAACGGCGAAACTGGTGAAATCGCGGTCAGGCCGCCCCCAAGCAAGGCGGGCGACTGCGGGGATTTCGTTGCGCAAATGGATTTGATCGTTGGCCTGACCGCCTGGTCCGCCGAGCAGTCAAAAAACTACAGCTTCAAACCTATCGAATACGACGTGTTCAACGCCTGATTGCCAGAGGACTGGGGTTTCCCATTCAGTCGCTGGCGCACCCCGGCGCGGCCGGATCAGTATTTCAGCTTCATCTTCGATATCGGTGGGCAGCAGCCGACCATGGCAATCGGTAAAGGCAACAAGCTGACATTGCCAAACGTGGAAACGTCTTAAAACGCTTGTGCAGGATTCATTTCAGGCTTCTTGCGGGTTCGTTTCCCTTCCATCGAGTGCGGTTAGCCAACCGTTATCCCAACAACCGGCCAGCTTCAACACTGCCATTCGTTGGAAATCGCCAGTAATGATGACGGTATTGCTGCATCTGCAGTTTGACGAATTCGAACGCGCGGTCTGGGCAGGTCTTGCCGGATTGCGCCGATCAGGTCATGCAGCGAGCCGATTCGCATCCGCGCGGGCGGTCACCCTCATCGTGAGCAGCATGCCGCCCACAATTGCAAACCATCGGGCGTTCGTCATGGATCAAGAGGCAATGGGCAAAGTCCCATTAATATTTTGACAGCCACTTCATCCTGACCTTCTGCAGCCAGGACAAAACCTGGTTTCCGCATTTTCAGACATGTCTGACACGGAAGTCGGACGAAACTACGCTGCCAATCACCGACGTTATGCGCATTATTCAGTTGTCGCTTGCGATTGGCCATATTGCTGCGTAACCGACATTTTATTGACAGGTTTGAGCTGACATCAGCAGCCCTGCACACAGGACAAGAACATGAACTGGACCGCCGTGGAAGACCTGAACTCCCTCTTTGATAAGGATGGTTTCTTTATCGATCCTGGGCAATGGGATATCGCGTTGGCGCAGCGCATCGCGCATTCCGAGGACATGGGTGAAATGGATGAGTTACAGCAGGAGTTGTTACTGACCTTGCGCGATGAATTCCAGAAATTCGGTGCGGTCACTGCTTTGAGCCACATCTGTCATCTCAATGATCTCGACGCGGATTGTCTGCATCAGCTGTTCCGTTCCCCGCGTCAGGCATGGCGTATCGCGGGTCTGCCCAATCCGGGTGAAGAAGCCAAAGCGTACCTGGCCTGAATCCCCGCCCAATCACAGCGCCGCGATGACGCGAAATCGGCATCAAGGAGGCAGCATGACGACCACCAAAATTCGGGGCCTGAACGCAATTTTAAAACCCTGTACCCGGCAGGCTTCCTGTTGGTTTCGCACCCGAATCATCGTGAACCCGCGCTGATTTTTCCAACCCTGAAATGAGGTTAATCGAATGAAAAAACAAATGATTCTCGCTACCTGCCTGATCTTGACACCCCATCTGGCCAACGCAGCAAACGAGCCCGCAGCAACCGAAAAGCCCATGGTGCATGACGGAGATGCCAGCAATACCGGCATCAAC
>Ga0105107_10003767_pt1 | contig 10123 bp, 10 predicted proteins | sample PPLLaktember2015_6_FD_79335 | JGI IMG/M metagenome (GOLD analysis project Ga0105107, IMG submission 79335) | Freshwater sediment microbial communities from Prairie Pothole Lake near Jamestown, North Dakota, USA - PPLs Lake P8 Core (1) Depth... | ecosystem: Environmental > Aquatic > Freshwater >...
AGGAAAACGCCCTGGTCTTCTCAACGACTCCAAGTGGATTAAGGAATGACCTGACAGTTCTTAATGATGCTATCGCTTCCAGTCCGCGAAACCCTCCTTTCAACAACAGCTGGAATACTTTCTGGGATGTTAAAACCAACCATGATAACAATGGATGGTACCTTGAAATGCGAATACCCTTATCAAGTATGCGGTTTAAGGAGGATAACGGGAAAGTAACCATGGGTCTGATCTGCTTCAGGCGTATAGCACACAAGAATGAAATTGATATTTACCCTGCAATTCCGCCCGACTGGGGAATATACAGCACTTACCGTGTATCAAAGGCTAAAGAGGTGGCATTTGAAGGAATCCATTCAAAAAAGCCTTTCTATATTGCACCATATGCACTGACCGGTTATCAGCAGGATAATGTTCTTAATGAATCAGGGACAGCATACGAATTGAAAGGGAGTCCAAAATTAAGTGCAGGTCTGGATGCAAAATACGGACTTACAAACAACCTTACTCTTGATGTCACTATTAATACAGATTTTGCACAGGTGGAGGCAGATGACCAGCAAATTAACCTGACCAGATTTTCTCTTTTCTTTCCAGAGAAAAGGACCTTCTTCCAGGAGCGTTCAAGTATATTTAACTTTGGATTTGAAGGGAAAAGCAACATATTTTACAGCCGTCAGATTGGTCTGAACAAGGGTGAACAGGTACCTATTCTGGGCGGAGGAAGGATCACCGGTATGGCAGGTAAATGGGATATCGGGTTTCTGGATTTACAGACACAATCTTTCGATCCGGCAGACACTTTACAAAGCTCATTGCCTTCGGAAAATTTTGGAGTTCTCAGAATTCGCCGTCAGGTAATCAACAGAAACAGTTATGTTGGCGGGATTTTAACTTCCCGTATGGGGATGGACGGTTCCTATAGTACTTCATATGGTGTTGACGGGATATTTAAAATACTGAAAAACGATTATGTAAATATCAAACTTGCCCAGGTGATGGCAAAAACAACCACTAATAATCCTGTTTCGCTCGATCCGACCAGGATTTTTTTCAACTGGAAGAGATATAACGATAAAGGATTGGGATACGATTTTACATATACCTGGAGCGGCAAAGATTTTAAACCTGCAATGGGCTTTCAGCAACGGAAAGATTATTCATATTATGCTGGTAGCCTTCAGTATGGTTGGCTCCCGGGAGCATCTTCTCCACTTATGAATCATAAATTTGAACTCAATGAGGAGATGTATTATTCCAATCCAACAGGATATGCTCAGACTGCCAATACTGAACTTGCTTATAAATTTAATTTTAAACAAGGATTCGGTGGAATGGTTTCTATCTTAAATTCATACGAAAATGTTGAAAAAGAATTCAGCTTTTCTGAAACTTGCAGTGTTCCTGTCGGTAAATACAACTTCACCCAATTTGTGGCACATCTGAACACTTCTGAGGCAAAGACATTAAGTCTGGCATTAGATGGTTATGCAGGCACTTTTTATGATGGTAATCGCCTTACAGTTGGTCTGGAACCGCTGTGGAATATAGGATCTTCATTACAGCTGGGTCTGGCATATGAATATAACCATGTTGATTTCCCTGAACGTAACCAGACGTTTACCGGAAACATTGCCAGGTTCAAAACCTTGCTGATGTTCACTACAAAACTTTCTATTAATGCTTTTGTGCAGTATAACAGTACAGATAATGCTCTCTCTAATAACTTCAGGTTACGCTATAATCCGCGTGAGGGAAATGACTTTTATATTGTTATAAATGAAGGAAGAAGTACGTACAGAGACCTGGAAGATCCACGACTTCCAGCCTTTAATAACAGGTCAATACTAGTGAAATATACGTATACTTTTACTTTATAAATACTCAGGAAGGATTAGGAAAAAGAAAATTGACTAAACAAAAAAATGTAATTAAACTGGAATAATTATGGAAAACAAAGAAAAAAAATCACTTAACTATTACATGCGTTTTATGCACAGAAATGTCGGATTCTTTATATTAGGTTTTGTGATTGTCTACGGCTTAAGCGGGATAGTACTAATATACAGGGATACAGATTTTCTCAAACTTGAGAAAAAGATCCATACAACTTTACCTGTTGGATTGAATCCTTCTGAAGTTGGGAGTGCCCTTAGAATCAGAGATTTTAAAGTTGCAAAGATCGAAGGAGATCATATTTATTTTCAGGGTGGTTCATATAATAAAGCAACAGGCGAGACAGACCAGGAAGTCAAAGAATTGGTTTATCCTCTGAATAAGCTAACCGGATTGCATAAAACAGCCAGTAAGAATACATTGCACTGGTTCACCTTAACTTTTGGCATTATTATGCTGTTTATGGCAATCTCATCTTTATGGATGTTTAAGAGAGGTTCAGTTCTTTTCCAAAATGGTATTCTGACCGCTTTGGCAGGAATTATTTTTGCAGGTATTCTGTTATTTTTTATTTAATCTGATTAATTCATAAACATCCTTAAGTTATTGTATTCCTTTGTGTTACTTAGCGATAACCTTTGAGAGACTTTGTGGTAAAAAAAATTTAACCACAAAGGAACAAAAAGGCTTACACAAAGGATTCACAAAGTAAATGAATAATAAAAGTTAAAATACCTCAGATTGAGGGAATCCAATAATAATTTCCGGTATTTTACTATATTATTTATTCCCGGATTAATTGTAATTTGGTGCTTACAAGAATTCCTTTGGCCTCTTTGCAACAAATGACAATAAAACTGAGACTATCATGAGAATAAATTACTCAAGACGGAAATTCATTAAGAGTACGCTTGGTGCAGGAGTTACCCTGGCGGGAGCACAAATTGCATTTTCTGAAATATCCGGTTCCGAAAATCAAACGAAAGGGTTTAAAACCCAATATGATCCAAAAGGATTACCGACTTCTGTGCTTGGTAAAACCGGGGTTCTGATACCAAAAATGGCCATCGGACTTGGCAGCAGGTTCCTTACTATTAAAACACTTGATGAAGCTTTAGAGATGTGTAATTATGCTCTTGACAACGGTTTGTATTATTGGGATACAGCTCACAGTTATGTTAATAATGAAACCGGAGCAATAAGTGAAGAAAGACTTGGACATATTGTAAAAAACCGGAGAAAAGAAATATTTCTTTCAACAAAAATTGCTGCCCGTGAGACTGATGATGCAAAGAAGGAAATCGAACTAAGCCTTAAGAGACTGCAGACCGATCATCTTGACATGATGAAAATTCATGCTGTTGAATCCCCAGAAGATGTGACAAATATTTGCAAAAAAGGAGGAGTTCTCGACCTTTTTTCAAGGATGAAAGAGGAAGGAGTTACCAGGTTTATCGGATTCTCAGGTCATGGGAATGCCACCGCATTGAAAGCCATGATCGATACGGGGAGATTTGACAGTATGCTGTTTGCAATGAATCATTATGATGCAAATAATGAGAACAGGCAGGGTACTTTAATCCCGTCTGCAAAAGAGCGGGGAATGGGAATCATGCTGATGAAGACAATACGACCTAAAGAGACAATAAAGGGGATTGACGCTAAAGAACTTGTCAGGTATGCCCTATCAATCGATGGGCCTAGCGGAATAGCCGTAGGCATGGACAGTAAAAAAGTCGTGGATTCCAATCTGGATCTGCTGCGGAATTTCAAACCTATGAATTCTGATGAAATGTTAAAATTTGCAATTATCTTGCAACCCTTTTACAGGCATGAGAACCTGGAATGGATGAAACCCGGATATTTTGACGGACAGGCAGGGAGAGCAACTTAATATATTGCGACCGCTGATTCGACAAATTTTCAGAAGCAATCCCGGCTATTCTAAATTTTATTTGCGATGAAATAGGTTATCAGCGAAATAGAAGATGCTAATACAGAACCCCAGATTAAATCAACAACCGTGACTAATAACGGCCAGTCTTTCAAAGTGGCCAGATTTGTTAAATCGTAAGTAGCATAAGTAATCAGACCAAATAATGCTCCAAATAAGAGTGCATGAACCCATGAATGCTTTTCAACAGCCGGTGAAATAACAAATATTACCAGGCCGGCAATAAACAATAAATAGAAAATAATTGCAGCAAACCAGTTAATATCCGGTTTCATCAAAAACCCAATTTGATCCTGATAGAACTTTTTTGCTACAAGAACCAGCCAAACTATGTCAATTATAAAAAAGACCGGTAACGCAATCAAAAATAGTTTTATAAACATTGTATTAATATTTACAGATTTACACTCTCATAAAATTAATCAAATTTGGACAGATTGATTAGTATATATTATAATTTTAGCTTTAATTAAAGAATGGAAACGCCAATTATTTTCTGGATACTTTTTAATGCTTTTGTACTAATTTTGCTGGCACTTGATCTGAGTGTTTTTCATCGAAAAACTCATTAAGTATCTCTAAAGGAAGCATTAACATGGACTTTTATCTGGATTTCCTTGCGTTGGATTTAACGCAATTATCTTTTATTCGAGAGGCCGGCAACAAGCTCGGGAGTTTTTTACCGGTTATTTAATTTAGAAGGTCTTAAGCGTGGATATAATCTTTGTATTTATAATGATTTTTACCTACTTCCAGATTCCTTCAAAATATAAGCATAGAGTGTTGTTCTGGGATATTCTGGGTGCTATACTGGTTTACGCAGGCAATAAAATGTTTTATCATAATAATGCGAAGATTGAACCTGATAAAAACCATTTAATAAGGTTCTTTCAAAAATTCATGCCGGTAACTCCTAATTTACAGGAAGATATTTTTTTTGTAAGACAGGATGGGAAGCGATTTGCCACCCCTTTATTCTTGGTTTTGATACTCATAGAAACTACTGACCTTATTTTTGCAGTGGATATTATCCCTGCTATTTTAGCAATAACACAGGATCAGTTTATTGTTTATACTTCCAGTGTGTTTGGAATACTCGGATTATGTTCCCTCTATTTTGCATTGGCAGGCGTAGTGCATCGGTTCAGGTTATTGAGCTATGGTCTGGCAGTATTACTGGTCACTGTAGGTATAAAGATGTTGCTCATCGACTTATAAAAAATTTCAATCGAATGGTCGTTGATTTTTATAAACACTATAATTACAGGGAGTTTCTTCTTACCTTAAAAATAAAGAGAAAAAGTTAGCTTAATCGTTGAACCCGGTGGTTTAAGATAACAAATGTGTATTTAAAAGTAAAAAAGCCATGAACCTTATTTTCAAATTAGCTCAAAAAATCACTAGGAATAAAGCATTCACTGCTTTCATATTTGTTCTCATTTTGTTTTCAGCAATTATTATCGGCATTGAAACCTATTCCGAAATTGCTTCGAAACACAGATTTTTACTTGAATTTCTCGATAAGTTAATTATCTCATGCTTTGTTCTTGAAATAAGCTTGAAAATTGTTTCCAATGGGAAAAAGCCCTGGAACTTTTTCTTAGACCCATGGAATGTTTTTGATTTTGTAATAGTTGCCATTTGCCTTGTTCCGGCAGGTGATACACATTATTTTGCAGCATTCCGAATATTAAGGGTTTTAAGAATACTACGGATGATAACCTTTCTTCCGAAGCTTAGGCTTCTTATTGGCGCTTTGGTAAAGAGTATTCCTTCTATGGGCTATATCATTCTGCTTATCGCAATACTATTTTATGTTTATGCAATTGTAGGCGTTTTTGTCTTTGGAGCTTCCGATCCCATGCACTTTGGTGATTTGCACCATACTCTGGTCACTCTTTTTAAAGTGTTAACGCTTGAAGGGTGGACAGATATAATGAATCCTCTTATTTTTGGTTCAGTTTCGGATGAGAATTTGCAAATAATATCTATCTGGCCTTTCCTGTATTTTGCCAGCTTTATTTTAATCGGAGCTATGATAATTATGAACTTATTTATAGGTGTAATTATGAACAGCATGCAGGAAAGCCAAAATGAATTATCTCAAGAGCTTCAGGAGATTAAATTCCAGGATATTAAATCGGAAGAGCTTTATTTACATTTAATTACTAAGATAGACGAACTTCGTAATGAGATTCAATCTCTTAACAAAATGAGGAAAGAATAGTGGTATTAAAAAAGATCCAGATGAAAGTCAACCATAATTTCAGTATTACATTATGATAAAATCAATAAATTGCAATCAAAAAACCAATAATATAAAAAAATGAAACTTAAATTCTCATTAACAATATTGTATTTGTTTTTAGCATTAGCTGCAAAGGCTCAAGACAAAACTGCCGATATTAAATGCGACACCTCGAAATTCAAATTCCGTGCAGTATCAGAAATAGGCTTTGTATCGGTTCTTGCTCATCATATTCAATTGGGTCAGAATGGGACCTATTTTGATTATGTGAAAGATGGAGGGCAGGATGTGCTCTTCCCGATATTCCGTTTTTCCCTTGAGATGGATGTGAATAAAAGGAACACTTTTATTTTGCTTTATCAACCCTTACGCATAGAATCTCAGGCGTTTCTCAGAACGAATGCTGTTTTTAATGATATAACTTTCCCTGCATCAACCGGGATAAACTGTCTTTATAACTTCCCGTTTTACCGGTTCAGTTATCTGAGGGAACTTATGCCTAATAATAAAAAATACAAGTTTGCCATAGGCGGTACTCTGCAGATACGTAATGCAACAATATCATTTGAATCGACAGATGGATCGCGCTTTACGACCAATGGAGGGACCGGACCTGTTCCGGCATTAAAAATCCGTGGCAAGGCTCAGTTAAATAAATGTTATTATGCTGAACTTGAGGCAGATGGAATATATGCACCGGTGAGTTATCTGAACGGAAGCGATAATGAAATTGTTGGCGCAATACTTGATGCCAGCTTGCGGATGGGGGCACAAATAGATGAGTCAGGCAGACTATTTCTTAACTTAAGATACCTTGGCGGTGGTGCTACGGGAACAGATACCGGAGATGTATGGCCCGGAGATGGCTATGTAAAAAACTGGCTCAATTTTTTAACTGTTTCAACTGGATTTGTCTACCAATTTTAAAAATCCTTCAGTTATAATTATTAACTATTCAAATTGCTGACCTTTAAGCAGAGTTGTTGAGATCAGCTCAAAACTGGCATTTCAGAGAGTTGAGGAATAAAATGCAAAGAGTTCTGATGCAAGCAGATAATCGATTAATTTTATCCGAGTTGAATATTAATTAAAAGGTACTGAAATGATGAAATACTTTGATCCGGGGATAATTATTGTAATAGTAATCACAGTTTTGCTTTTTACCGTTGATTTGTTTGTAAAAGGTTTTACGAATGCACTTTTACTAGAGGCTGGAGTACTACTTGTTTCGATCAAGCTGATAATGATGGCATATCGGAACAGTATTAATTACAGTGATTTAAAGAAGGAGCTGATGAGATCAGGCGACTGCTGGAGGAGAAAAGCCAGAACACAATTAAGTAAATTAGTTATCTGATAGTTGACTTGGCTAAATAACAGCAATCCTATGTGGTATCTTTTATTATTGATTGCCGGCTTTGTCCCATTAATTATCGGAGCGAATCTTTTAGTTGATAATGCATCCTCTCTTGCAAAACGATTAAATATCCCTGCGATGGTTATAGGCCTAACAATTGTTGGTTTCGGAACATCTGCACCTGAACTGGTTGTAAACCTTTTTGCCTCAATTGAAAAAAACTCAGATCTGGCTTTGGGGAACATTATCGGCAGCAATATTTTCAATATTCTGGGGATACTTGGAATTTCAGCAATCGTTTATCCGCTGGCTATAAAGAAAAATACTACTTGGATTGAGATTCCCCTTTGCCTTCTCTCAGCAGTCACAGTTATCCTGATGGCAAATGATAAACTCATTGATAAGATGAACTACTCCGTTATCAGCCGGATAGATGGATACATTCTTTTGTTATTTTTTCTTATTTTCCTTTCATATAATATAACACTTTTAAAATCAGAACCATATAATGATGAGGTTTTAGTTAAAGACAAGCCGGTTTTTAAATCTGTATTGCTTGTCATTAGTGGTCTTATACTTCTTATCACTGGCGGCCGTATTATTGTGGTTTCAGCCGTAGAGGTAGCATCTGCAATTGGACTTTCCCAAAGGGTTATTGCTTTGACTGTTGTGTCGATAGGAACATCCCTTCCTGAACTTGCCACAAGTTATATAGCAGCCAGAAAGAAGAATGTAGATTTAGCTATCGGGAATATAGTCGGATCAAATATCTTTAACGTCTTCTTCATTTTAGGCATAAGCTCAGTTGTTCATCCTGTTTCATTACAACCCTTCTCAAATATTGATATGATCCTGAACATTTTTGCCAGCTTATTATTGTTTATATTTATTTTTACCGGGAAAGGGAGGAGAATCGGGATGAGAGAAGGAGCTTTTTTCCTGCTTATTTATATTATATACATTGGTTTTCTCATTGTAGTATGATTGGTTAACCGTAAAATGGCCCCAATCAAAATCGATAACATTCTTCCCGGATTTAAACTTCAGGATCAATATGGAATTTTTTCAAACACCAAAAAGAAATTTTGTTTTATTTTTATAACTGAATCTCTTTTGATCAGTAAGTATTGAGGGATATTAAAATGGCTGAAATGGATGGATATGCAGCAACAAGGCAAATCCGGTATTTAAACAAGGACATTTTCATAATTGCACAGTCAGCCTATGCACATAAGGGCCACAAAGAGATGGCAATTGAAGCCGGATGCATTGAATATATTTCAAAACCGATTAATAAAGATGAACTCTTGTCATTAATAAAAAAGCATTTTATGAAATCGGAAAGATGTAAAAGCCAACGGCATTTCTTTTAATTACGGTACCGGAAATAGTGCTGAAACAAATAGACCTGGAGTTTGTTAACCATAAAGAAAGCAGATATATAGCAGCGCAAACAACTAATGAGTAGAAAATTCAAAAATATTACTTCATTACTGTTATTGCTGGTTTTTCTTCTGCCTTTAATAGTAAAACTTGAACACCACCACCAACACTTTGTTTGTAAGGCTACAAATGAGAAACACTTAAATATTCAACATGATAAGTGTGTTATATGTAATTTCGAATTTTCTGTCTTTTTGTCAAACACTGGAGATATTGATTTCCAAAAAGAAAACCCCTTAGAATATTTCTGCAATAATTACGATTCCGTATATTTTTCTAATCTCTCACAATTATCTTTTTTATTACGCGCTCCTCCCATGCTTACAAATAGCATCTAAAACATCCTCCCGGATGTAAGACATCTTATTTGTAAAACACTAACTCGTAATAAAATGAAAAGAATACTTATACTATGCGTTTTAATAGTATATTATCATTTACTGAACGCACAAAACAAGATAGTTGGAAAGATAACTGACCAGAATAATCTAGCATTACCCGGAGCGACAATATTCATCTCAGACATGAATAAGGGAACAATTTCAGATAAAAACGGGAATTATCAATTAGTAAATTTACCTAATGGGAAAAACAGGATTCAATATTCATTTGTTGGTTTCGCTAACCATATTGAAACAGTTGAGTTAAACGGAGAAAGCATAGAAATTAATATTTTATTAAAGCAAACTGCAGTTGAAGCAGAAGAAGTAGTGGTTTCCGGCGTTTATAATTCCACCCAACATGATAATGCCGTAAAGATTGACGTTTTAAAACTTGATCCACATACAGTTAAAATTACACCTAATTTCTCGGAAGTACTCACTCAGGTGCCAGGAGTTGACATGATTTCAAAAGGGCCCGGCGTTTCTAAACCTGTTATCCGTGGACTTTCGATGAATGACATATTGGTCTTAAATAATGGAGTGCGGTTTGAAAACTATCAGTATTCCAGTCATCATCCTCTTGGAATTGACGAATTTGGAATTGAAAATGTTGAAATAATTAAAGGACCGGCTTCATTACTTTACGGTTCTGATGCTATTGGCGGTGTCATTAATTTTATCAAAGAAAAACCAGCACCTATTGGTAGCATTGCCGGCGATTACAACCTGCAACTCTTTTCAAACACTCTTGGGATGACAAATAATTTTGGAATAAAGGGAGCATCGAAGAAATTCTTTGGCGGAGTAAGAGTCGGTCAAAAAACAAATGCAGATTTTTTGCA
>Ga0105107_10003768_pt1 | contig 10123 bp, 8 predicted proteins | sample PPLLaktember2015_6_FD_79335 | JGI IMG/M metagenome (GOLD analysis project Ga0105107, IMG submission 79335) | Freshwater sediment microbial communities from Prairie Pothole Lake near Jamestown, North Dakota, USA - PPLs Lake P8 Core (1) Depth... | ecosystem: Environmental > Aquatic > Freshwater >...
CGTCGTCTCCTGGCAGCTTCCGACGCGCCTCGAAGCGCTGGTGCTGGCGGCGGCCCTCGCCCGCCTCGGGGCGGTCCAGAACCCGATCCTCCCGTTCCTCCGCGAGCGCGAGGTGGGCTTCATCGTGCGCCAGTGCGGCGCGCGGCTGCTGGCGGTGCCGCGCAGCTTCCGCGGCTTCGACCACTTCGGCATGGCGCGCGGGCTTGCGGCGAAGACCCCGGGGCTCGAGGTCGTCGACATCGACGGCGGGCTGCCCGAGGGCGACCCCTCGCGCCTGCCGCCGCCCCCCGCCGATCCCGCGCCTCCCGACGCGGGGCCCGTGCGCTGGATCTTCTACAGCTCGGGCACGACCGCCGACCCGAAGGGCGCGAAGCACGCCGACGCCTCCCTCGCGTGCGTCGGCCGCACGCTCGTGGAGACTCTCGAGCTGCGCGCCGAGGACCGCAACGCCCTCGTCTTCCCGCTGACCCACATCGGCGGCATCGGCTGGCTCTTCGCGGGCCTCGAGGCGGGCTTCGCGCAGATCCTCGTCGAGACCTTCGAGCGCGCGGCGACGGTGGAGGTTCTCGAGCGACACGGCTGCACCGTCGCCGGCGCGGGGACCGTGTTCCACCAGGCGTACCTCGCGCTCCAGCGCGAGCGCGGCGGGGCGCGGATCCTGCCCCGCGTCCGCGTCTTCCCGGGCGGCGGCGCGCCGAAGCCCCCGGGCCTCCACGCAGAGATGAAGCGCACCTTCGGGGGAGCGGGCGTCGTGGCGGGCTACGGCCTCACCGAGCACCCGGTCGCCACCATGAGCTCGGTGGGCGATCCCGACGAGAAGCTCGCGGCCTGCGAGGGCCGCGCCACGCGGGGCACCGAGATTCGCGTGGTGCGGCCGGACGGCGCGCCCGCGGCAACCGGCGAAGAGGGCGAGATCCGCCTGCGCGGCCCCCACCTCTTCCGCGGCTACGTCGACCCGGCCCTCGACGCCGACGCCTTCGACGAGCACGGCTTCCTGCGCACGGGCGACCTCGGACACCTGGGCGCCGGCGGCTGGCTCGTCGTCACCGGCAGGCTCAAGGACGTGATCATCCGCAAGGGCGAGAACATCAGCGCCAAGGAGATCGAGGATCACCTCTCGGCCCATCCGAAGGTGCGCGACGTCGCGGTGGTGGGCCTCCCCGACGCCGAGCGGGGCGAGCGCGCCTGCGCCTTCGTCGTGCCCGCGATCTCCGCCGAGCCGCCCACCCTCGCCGAGCTGGGCTCGTTCCTGCGCGCTCGCGGCCTCGCCGCCCTGAAGCTCCCCGAGCAGCTCGAGCTCCTCGCCGAGCTGCCCCGCAACGCAGCCGGCAAGGTCCTGAAGCGCGAGCTCCGGGCGGGGACGGAGTCAACTAATCAACTTGCTGCCCCTCGGGGCAGCAAGTTGATTAGTTGACTCCGTCCCCCGCTATTCTCGGCGCGTGGCCGCGACGCGCCTTCCCGCCTCCGCCTCTTCCGCCGACGTCGCCGCCGGGCTGCGGCGGGACGGCTTCGCCATCGTCGAGCGGCTGGTGGCGCCCGAGCTGATGGACCGGGTGCGCGCCGAGCTGGCGCCGTGGATGGAGAAGACGCCGACGGGCGACGACTTCGGCGGCCGGCGCACGCGGCGCACCGGCGGGCTGATCGCCCGCTCGCCCGCGTCCCGGGAGCTCGTGATGCATCCGCTGGTGCTCGGTGCGGTGAAGGACGTGCTCGGCCACGCGTCGGGCTTCCAGCTCCACCTCACCCAGCTGATCGCGATCGGCGCGGGGGAGAAGGCCCAGGCCGTGCACCGGGACCAGTGGGCCTTCGACTTCTTCCCGTTCCCGAACGACTACGAGGTGCAGTGCAACACGATCTGGGCGATGACCGACTTCAGCGACGAGAACGGCGCCACGCGCCTCGTCCCGGGCAGCCACCAGCTCGCGGACCGGCTCCAGTTCAAGAACGAGGACACCGTCCCCGCGGAGATGCCGAAGGGCTCCGTGCTCTTCTACACCGGGAAGCTCTACCACGGCGGCGGCCCGAACCGCACGGGCGCCGCCCGCTGCGGCGTCAACATCACCTACGCCGTCTCCTGGCTGCGCCAGGAGGAGAACCAGTACCTCTCGGTGCCCCAGGAGCTGGCCCGCACGCTCCCCGATCCCCTGCTCCGGGTGATGGGCTACGCGCGGGGCGCCTACGCCCTCGGCTACGTGGACGACGTGCGCGATCCCCTCGACGCCCTGCGCGGCGGCGGGCCGCCGACGAGCTTCGGCGACCTCGAGGCGGCCCAGGCACGGCTGCGCCGCCGCCCCTGACGGGCGACCGCTAGCGCCCGGCCGGCCTTCGCAGCCCCGCGAGTGCGAGGTCCACGATCGGCTCCACGATGTCCGGGTGGAGCGCGCGCCCGGTGAAGAAGAGGCGCACCGCGATCGGGCCCACCACGAGGTCCGCGGCCAGCTCGACGTCGAGGTCCGGCGAGAGCTCGCCGCGCGCCACGCCGCGCTGGAGCGCGCGCACCAGCGGCTGGCGGCGGTCCTTCATCACCGGCTCGAAGCTCTTCGCGAGGCCCTGGTTGTGGAAGCGCTCGCCGGCGAGGCTCGGCACCACGGTGCCGAGGGGCGTCTTGTGGAACAGCTCCATGTAGGCGCGCAGCATGGTCTTGAGGTCGCGCTCGACGGAGCCCGTGTCGACGTCCTCGAGGGCCGGGAGGCCCCCGAAGGCCTCCACCACGAGGGGCAGCTTCGAGGCCCAGCGCCGGTAGATGGTGGCCTTCCCGACGCCCGCCCGGCTCGCCACGCCCTCCACCGTGAGGGCCGAGAAGCCCACCTCGGAGAGCAGCTCGAGGGTGGCGTCGAGGATCGCCTGGTGGGCCTCCTCGCTGCGCGGACGGCCGGCGCTGGGTCCGCTCTCCGGCTGGGTGGCCACGTTTTCCCCTTGGCTTCCGATGGGTTCGCGGGCCAGGGCCGCGCTCTTCCCGGCGTCGGAATTACGATACTATACGTTCCGTTCTAATTCTATCCGAGCACCCGGGAGGTCCGCGATGGCAGCCAGGCCCGCGAAGTGGGATCTCGAAGTCGACCTCGTCTGCGTGGGCTCGGGCCTCGGCGGAACCTCGGCGGCGATCGTCGCGACGGACCTCGGCCTGCGCTGCGCGCTGCTCGAGAAGGCGCCGAAGCTCGGCGGCCTCTCCGCCTTCGGCGGCGGCGAGGTGTTCGTCCCCGCCAACCGCCACATGACGAAGCTCGGCCTCGTCGACTCGAAGGAGGACGGCCGCCGCTACGTCGAGTTCCTCGCCATGGGCTACGGCAGCGGGGCGCACCGCGACAAGTGGCTCGCCACGATGCACGAGGCCGTCGAGTACTACGAGGACAAGGCCGGCGTGCGCTGGAAGGCCTGCCAGGGCCTCCCCGACTACTACTACCCCGACGCCCCGGGCTCGAAGGGCAGCGGACGCTACCTCTCGGTCGAGCTCTTCGACGGCAAGTCCCTCGGCGAGTGGCAGCAGAAGACCTTCCTCACGCCGATCATGCCGATGGGCGCCCTCCACGAGGAGATGTACGAGTGGGGCGGCCTCGCGAAGATCACGAGCTGGAACTTCGAGCTGCTCGGCCAGCGCATCATGGACGACCAGCGCACCTTCGGCCCCGGGATGATGGGCTTCTTCGTGAAGGCGGCGGTCGTCGACCGCAAGATCCCCGCCTTCGTCGAGACGCCGGTGCGCGAGCTGGTCGCCCTGAACGGCCGCGTCGTCGGCGTGCGCGCCGAGAAGAAGGACGGGAGCAGCTTCTTCGTGGGTGCGAGCCGCGGTGTGCTGCTGGCGGTCGGCGGCTACGACCACAACAAGGACATGGCGTGCATGTTCGAGGACATGCACGACTGGCACGGCGTGTTCCCCGCCTACCTCGACGGGGACCACATGGTGATGGGCCCGGAGATCGGCGCGGCGATCGCGTCCGTGCCGCCGACGAACCTCGCGCTGTTCTGGGGCTACCAGATCCCCGGCGAGGAGTCCGAGGGCCGCCCGCTCTACCGCTCGAGCTGGGAGTGCGGCTGCCCCCACGCCATCTGGGTGAACCAGCGCGGCGAGCGCTTCTGCGACGAGTCCTTCTACAAGGACTACCAGCCCCGCGCGCGCTACTGGGACGGCAAGAAGCAGGAGCAGCCGAACCTCCAGCCCTACCTGATCTTCGACGGCAACTACCGCGAGCGTTACCCGCTCGGCTCGTTCATGCCGGGCCAGCCGCTCCCCGAAGGCATGGTGGTGCAGGCCGACACGCCGCGGGAGCTGGCCGCGAAGCTCGGCCTCGACCCGGACACCTTCGTGCGCACCCTCGAGCGCTTCAACCAGTACGCCGAGAAGGGCGAGGACCCGGACTTCGGCAAGGGCTCGCTGCCCTGGGCGGTGCGGCTGGTGGGCGACCTCTCCTACCCGAACCCGAACGTCGGGCCGCTGAGCAAGCCGCCCTATCACGGCGTGAAGCTCGTCCCCGTGTCGGTGGGCATCAACTCCCACGGGCTCAAGTGGAACACCGACGCCCAGGTGCTGCACGTGCGCGGCGAGCCGATCCCGGGGCTCTACGCCGTCGGCAACTCGGCGGCGCTCCTCGACCTCGGGGGCGGCTACCAGAGCGGCACCTCGAACTGCCGCGCGATCACCTGGGGCTACGTCGCGGGCCGCCACGCGGCCGGCCGGCCGGTCTGAGCGCCGGTGCCCGAGGTCGAGTACGCGACGACGGCGCGCCTCCCGGTGCAGACGATCTGGGAGTTCGTCGAGGAGATGGACAACTGGGCGCGCTTCGTGGTGGGCTACCAGAGCCACGATAAGCAGAGCGACACGGACTCGACCTGGGTGCTGAAGGGCGACGTCGGCATGCTCGCGCGCACCGTCAAGTTCGCCGTGCACATCGACGAGTGGGACGGCCCTTCGCGGGTGAGCTTCTCCCTCGAGGGCCTGAACGAGCCGATGAAGGGCAGCGGCACCTTCCTGCTCGAGCCTTTCGAGGACACCTCTCTCGCCCCGGCGGCGGCGCCGCCGCGCAAGGGCGTCTTCGCACGGGCCCTCGAGGCGATCGCGCGCTTCTTCTACCGCCTGCGCCACGGCAGCCCGCAGCGCGCCGCGAGTGCGAACGCCGGCCCCGCCGCTGGGACATCGCGCCTCACCTTCCGGCTGCGCATCGAGCCGGGCGGACCGATGGCGCCGATGATCAGCGCGCTCGTGAAGCCGCTGCTGCAGCCCGCCGCCGAGGATCTCGCCAACCAGATCCTCGCTACCCTCGAGAGGCGACACGGAATCCAGTAGCTCCGCGCGCCTCCACTGCCGAGAGAGGAGTCCCCGATGACCGAGCCGCTGCACTACGACCCCTTCGCCGAGGACGTGATCCGCGACCCGCACCCGGTCTACAAGCGGCTCCGCGAGGACGCGCCCTGCTACCACGTCGAGAAGTGGGACTGCTACGCGCTGTCTCGCTTCGAGGACATCTGGACCGCGTCGATGGACGCCGACAACTACTCGGCGGCGCAGGGCACGACGGCCTCGCACCTGCTCACGAAAGTCCAGCCCGTGACGCCGATGATCAACCTGATGGACCCGCCGGATCACACCCAGCTCCGCTCGCCGATCGCCAAGTTCTTCACGCCCGGGGTGGTGCGGCGCCACGAGCAGCAGATCCAGAAGTTCGTGGACGACGCCTTCGCGGAGGTCGCGGACCGGAAGGAGGCGGACCTCTTCAACGACTTCGCGGCGAAGGTCTCGGTGAAGGTCGCGTGCCTCGCCAACGGCTTCCCGATGGAAGACGCCGAGATGCTGAACCAGCTGGTCTGGCGCTTCTTCAAGCGCGACGACGAGCACCCCGCCGGCATGACGCCCGACGGCCTCGCGGCGATGGGCGAGCTGTTCGGCTATTTCGCCGAGCTGATCGGCAAGCGGCGCGCGCAAGGCACGCGCGACGGCAGCGTCGTCGACCTCGTGCTGAACGTCGAGATCGGCGGCCGCAAGCTCGCGGACGAGGAGATCAGCTCCCACCTCTCGATGTTCATCATCGGCGGCGCCGAGACCTTCCCGAAGACCTTCGCGAGCGGCGTGCACCGGCTCTGGCAGCACCCCGACCAGCGCGCGGCCCTCGCCGCAGACCCGTCGCTGATCCCCGACGCGTACCAGGAGATCCTGCGCTACGACATGCCGACGCAGTTCCTGATGCGGGTGATGACGAACGACGTGACGCTGCACGGAGTCACCATGCGGAAGGGCCGACCCGTCATGTTCCTGTACCCGTCGGCGAACCGCGACCCGCGGGAGTTCCAGGACCCGGATCGCTTCGACGTGCGGCGCCGCCCGCCGCGCATCCTCTCCTTCGGGCACGGCATCCACGCCTGCATCGGACGTCACTTCGCGCAGATGGAGGCCAAGCTCTGCTTCGAGAAGCTGCTGGCCTTCGCCCCCCGCTACGAGGTGCAGGAGAGCCGGCTGAAGCGCATCCGCACCGAGTTCGTGCAGGGCTGGGAGTCGATGCCGGTGGTGTTCAATCGCTGAGGCCGGCCGCGGGTGACGGCGCGGCTCGCGCTCTCGGTCACGGTCTCGGGGCTCTCCCGGCTCTACGGCGGCGAGCTGGCCGCGCTGCTCGAGACGGCGCGGCTGGCCGACGACCTCGGCGTCGACCAGCTCGTCGTCCCCGACCACCTCGCCATGGGCCGGCGCATCGACCGCTACCCCTACGGGCGCTTTCCGCTGCCCCTCGAGGAGCCGTGGCTCGAGCCGCTGACCGCCCTCGCCGCGATCGCCGGCGCGACGCGGCGCCTGCGCCTCGCGACGGGGGTGCTGATCGCGCCGCTCCGCGCGCCCCTGCTGCTCGCCAAGACCGCCGCCACCCTCGACGTGCTCTCCGGCGGGCGCCTCGACCTCGGCGTCGGCGTCGGCTGGCAGGAGGAGGAGTACCTCGCCGCGGGCGTCCCCTTCGCCGAGCGCTGGCTCCGCCTCGAGGACGGGCTGCGCGCCTGCCGCGCGCTCTGGCGGGAGGCGCCGGCCTCGTTCCGCTCGAAGACCGTGTCCTTCGACGAGCTCTGGTGCCTGCCGAGGCCCCTCCAGCCGGGCGGCGTCCCGATCTGGTTCGGCGTCGGGCTCGGGCCGAAGAACCTCGCGCGCATCGTCGAGCTCGGCGCCGGCTGGATGCCGATGGACGCGGGCCCCGAGGCGATCCGCAGCGGCGTCGCACGGCTCCGCGAGGCCTTCGCCCGCGCCGGGCGCGACTTCGCCGGCTTCGGCGTGCGCGCCCACGCGCCGCTCGTGCTCGGTGCGGATCGCCGGCCGGACCTCGAGCGCACCCTCGAAGGCCTCCCGGCCCTCGCCGAGGCCGGCGCCACCTCCGTCTCCTTCGCCCTCGGCGCCTTCGCGGCGAGCCGCGCCGAGGTGCGGCCCTTCCTCGAGCGCCTCGCCCGGGCGGCCGGACGGTGAGCGCGCCGTCGCCCGCCTACTCCTGGTACGTGCTCGCCGTGCTGCTCGCGGTCTACGTGATGAACTTCGTCGACCGTCAGATCCTCTCGATCGTCCTCGACGACGTGAAGGCGGAGCTCGGTGCCTCGGACACGGCGATGGGGCTGCTCTCGGGCCTCGCCTTCTCGGTCTTCTACTCCCTGGCGGGGGTCCCGATCGCGCGCCTCGCCGACCGCGGAACCCGGCGCAGCATCGTCGCCGTCGGGCTGGCTCTGTGGAGCGCGATGACGGCGGCCTGCGGGCTCGCGGGGAGCTTCTGGCAGCTCGCCCTGGCGCGCTTCGGCGTGGGCATCGGTGAGGCGGCGGGCACGCCGCCCTCCCACTCGCTGATCTCCGACTACTTCCCCCCGGAGCGCCGCGCCACGGCCCTCGCGATCTACGGCATGGGCATCTACTTCGGCGTGATGTTCGGCTTCCTGGCGGGGGGCATGATCCGCGACGCCTTCGACTGGCGCACCGCCTTCCTCGCCGCGGCGCTCCCGGGCCTCCCGCTGGCGCTGCTGCTGCGCCTCACGGTGCGCGAGCCCGCGCGGGGCGCCTCCGAGCACCGCGTGGTGCGCCTCGAGCCCCCGTCCCTCGGCGAGACGCTGCGGGTCCTCTTCGCCCAGCGCAGCTTCCTGACCCTGACCCTCGCCGCCTGCTGCCAGGCGGTCTCGGGCTACGCGGTGCTCACCTGGGGCGCGCCCTTCCTCGGCCGGGTCCACGGCCTGAGCGGGACGCAGATCGGCACCAGCTTCGGCCTCGTCGCGGGCCTCGGAGGCGCGCTCGGGATCACCTGCGGCGGCCTGCTCGCCGACCGCCTCGCCCGCCGCGACGCACGCTTCCACGCCTGGCTGCCCGCCGCCGTGTCGCTGCTCGCCTTCCCCTTCGCTGTGCCGTTCTACCTGGCCGCGGACACGGGCCTCGCCCTCGCCTCCTTCGCCGTCTTCTACACGATCAACAACATGTACGTCGGCTCGCTCTGGTCTCTGGCCCAGGGCCTCGTGCCCCCGCGCGTGCGCGCCCTCGCCTCGGCGACGCTCCTCACCATCCTGAACATCGTCGGCCAGGGCCTCGGCCCGCTCTTCGTCGGCATGATGAACGACGCCCTCGCGCCCTCCTACGGCGCCGAGGCGATCCGCTGGTCGCTCCTCGTCACCGCCGCCGTCGGCGCCTGCGCCGCGCCCCTCTTCGTGCTGTGCGCGCGCACGCTGCGCCACGACCTGGCGGCCGCCGCGAGGACCTGACGGAGGGGGGACGGAGTCAACTAATCAACTTATCGCCCCGAGGGGCGACAAGTTGATTAGTTGACTCCGTCCCCTAGCGCCGGCCGAGGGTCACCAGCATCGAGCCCGCGACGACCGCCGCCGCGCCGACGACGCTCGTGGGCGAGACGGCCTCGCGGTGGACCAGATCGGGGACGAGGGCGCTGCCGAGGAGCGTGAAGCCGAGCGTCGCGAGAGGCGTGAGGGCGAGCAGCGCCGAGACGCGCGAGGCCTCCCAGTGGTTCAGCGCTGCCGCGAAGGCTCCGTAGGCCACCAGCGTGTTGGCGGCGCAGAACAGCAGCACGCCGAGGTCGAAGGCCGAGAGGCCGGGGATCGTTCCCGGGCGCGCGCCCGGCGAGAAGCACAGGAAGCAGCCGACGTAGATGCAGAGCATCAGCGCCTGGGAGGGCAGCGCCCGCAGCAGCTGCTTCTGGGCGAGGCCGTAGGCGGCCCAGGTGACGGCGGCGAAGACCATCATCCCCGAGCCCAGCAGGTAGCGGTCGAGGTCGGCGACGAGGGCGTGCAGCTGGCTCGCGAAGAACACGAGCAGACCCAGCACGAGGACCGCGAGGCCGAGCCACTGGAGGCGCTCGTAGCGTTCCCCGAAGACGGCGAGGCTCCCGAGACCGAGCAGCATCGGGGCGAGCTGGATCAGCACCTGCGCGTTGGCCGGCGTCGTCAGGTCGAGGCCGACGAGGAAGGCGAGGAAGTTCGCCGCAAGGCCGAGCACCGCCACCGCGAGCAGCGCCCAGCTCGTGCGCCCGAAGCCGGAGAGGCGCGGCAGGCCGCCGCGGGTGGCGAGCCAGGCGCCGAGCACGAGGCTCGCGACGCCGAAGCGGAACCAGGTGATGGTCGGCGCGTCGAGGGAGCGCAGCGCGAGCTTCAGCGCGTGGGGGAGCACGCCCCAGAGCAGCATGGTGGTCGCGGCCAGCGCGAAGCCGAGGCGGCTCCGGCCGGTCGGCTGATGGAGCGCCATGGCTCAGACGAAGACCTTCTCCCAGCCCGTCGCGTGCGGCGCGAGGAACACGACGCCGAGCTTCATGTGGCTGTGGAGCCATGCCCCGCCCACCTTCCGGTAGGCGTCGTCCTCGACGCCGGCCATCCAGTGGGGGCGGCCGTCCTTCGTGGTGCAGGGCGAGAGGATGTCCCAGCGCCCGCGGGCGGAATCGCCCTCCACCTCGATGCGCGGCTTCAGGAAGTAGTGCCAGGAGAAGAGCAGCGTGGGCTCGCGCATGCGCGCGGCGATCTCCTCGCGGCCCCGCGCGACGCCGAGGGCCTTGCCGCCGTCCCAGACGGCGTCCTCGGTGAAGAGCTCGGCGATGCGCCGGGCGCACTCGGCGAGCTTCGCCGGCTCCACCACCCGCCCCCGCGAGTAGCGCGCGTCGACGAGCTCCGCGTAGCGCGCCTTCAG
>Ga0105107_10003769_pt1 | contig 10121 bp, 6 predicted proteins | sample PPLLaktember2015_6_FD_79335 | JGI IMG/M metagenome (GOLD analysis project Ga0105107, IMG submission 79335) | Freshwater sediment microbial communities from Prairie Pothole Lake near Jamestown, North Dakota, USA - PPLs Lake P8 Core (1) Depth... | ecosystem: Environmental > Aquatic > Freshwater >...
GGTGGTCGAGCAGCTCGGCCACTCGGCGCTCTTCGCGGCGCAGTTCCGCGAGAACGCCGCGCGCGCGTTGCTGCTGCCGCGCCGCCGCCCGGGTAGCCGCACCCCGCTCTTCGTGCAGCGCCTGCGCGCGCAGAACCTGCTCGCCGTGGCGCGTCGCTTCCCGAGCTTCCCGATCGTGCTGGAGACCTACCGCGCCTGTCTCCAGGACGTGTTCGACGTGCCCGGGCTGGTGGAATTGCTCCGGGCGATCCGCGCGCGGGAGATCCGCGTGGACGAGTGCGAGACGCGGGCGGCCTCGCCGTTCGCGCGCTCGCTGGTGTTCGCGTGGACCGCAGCCTACCTGTACCAGGGCGATACGCCCGCCGCCGAGCGGCGCGCCCAGGCGCTGACTCTCGATCGCGCGATGCTGCGCGACCTGCTCGGGCAGGAGCAGCTCCGGGATCTGCTCGACGCCGCGGCGATCGCCGCCGTCGAAGCGGAGCTGCAGAGGCTCGGCGAAGACGGGCTCGCCTCCGGCGCGGAGGGGGTCGCCGACCTGCTCCGACGGCTGGGCGATCTCTCGGCGGCGGAGCTCGCGGCGCGCTGCGACGCCGATCCCGGCCCGTGGCTCGCCGAGCTCGAAGCAGCGCGCCGCGCGGCCGCCGTGCGGATCGCGGGCGAGCTGCGCTGGATCGCCGCGGAGGAGGCCGCGCTCTACCGCGACGCCCTCGGCGTGGCGGCGCCCGCGTGGCTGCCGGCCGCGTGGCTCGAGCCGGCGGACGACCCGCTCGGACAGCTGCTGATGCGCTTCGCGCGCACCCACGCGCCCTTCGCGAGCGAGGTCGCGGCGCGCCGCTTCGGGCTGCCGACGGGGGCGGTGGCGGAGGCGCTCGCCGGCCTCGAGGCGCGCGGGCGGGTCCTGTCCGGCGAGTTCCATCCGGGGGGGCAGGGCCGCGAGTGGTGCGAGCCGGAGGTGCTCCGCCGCATCCGCCGGCGGACGCTCGCGCGGCTGCGCGGCGAGGTCGCCCCCGTCGAGGCCGCCGGCTACGCGCGCTTCCTGCCGGCGTGGCACGGCATCGGGGCGGGCGGGCCGCCCGAGCGGCGCCTCGACGAGGCCCTGGCCCAGCTGGAGGGCGCGGCGCTGCCCTTCTCGGACCTCGAGCGCATGATCCTGCCCGCCCGCGTGCCCGGCTTCGATCCGCGCCAGCTCGACGAGCGCGGAGCCCTCGGCCAGCTCGTCTGGGTGGGCTGCGGCGCCCTCGGCGAGCGCGACGGGCGGGTCGCGCTCTATCGGCGCGACCGGGCGCCCCTTCTCGTCGTGCCGGCGGAGCCGCCCGCGGACCTGTCTCCGATCGCAGCCGCGCTGCTCGCGCATCTCGAGCGGCGCGGCGCCTGCTTCTTCGCGGAGCTGCTCGCGAGCGCCGGGGGTGCTGCGGAGCGGGACGTGCAGGGGGCCCTCTGGGATCTGGTCTGGCTGGGCCTCGTCACGAACGACACCTTCGCTCCGCTGCGCGCGCTCGCGCACCGGGGCGAGCGGCGAGCTCGGAACCGGGGCGCGGCGGGCGCCGCGGCGGGTCGCTGGTCGCGGGTGGTCGACCTCGCGCCTCCCGCGGACGCGACCCGGCCGGCGGCCGCGGCGGATGCGACGCGCCGCGCCCACGCGCGCGCGCTGCTGCTGCTCGATCGCTGGGGCGTCGTGAGCCGCGAGGCGCTGGCCGCGGAGGAGGTGGCCGGAGGGTTCGGCGCGGTCTACCCGGTGCTGCGCGCGATGGAGGAGGCCGGCAAGCTACGCCGCGGGCACTTCGTCGACGCCCTCGAGGGTGCGCAGTTCGCCTTCGCCGGTGCGGTCGACCAGCTCCGCGCGCTGCGCGCGCGGCCGGGCCCCGCCGCCGCGTTCGCGCTGGCGGCGAGCGATCCCGCGAACCCCTACGGCGCCGTGCTCCCCTGGCCCGCGCCGCGCAGCGAAGCGGCCGGCCGGCCGCGGCGCGCGGCGGGCGCCGCGGTGGTCCTCGTGGAGGGCGCGCTCGCCCTGTTCCTCGAGCGCTCGGGACGCAACCTGCTCACGTTCGGCGAAGAGCCGGGGGCGCTGGAGCGGGCCGCGCAGGCGCTGCGCGGCCTGTTCCTCGATCGCCGGCGCCGCGCGCTGCGCGTGGAGCGCATCGACGGCGTGCCCGCGCTCGCCTCGCCGCTGCGGGCGCTCTTCGAGCGCGCGGGCTTCCGGGCCGAGTACAAGGGGCTGAGCCTCGACCGCTTCGACGCCGGCGGCGGGGCGGCGGGGCGTGCCGGAGAGCCGGGGCGCGCCTGAGCGCCGCGCTCACCAGGCGGCGTGACGCAGGCGACCGCGCAGGCGCTGGAGCGCGCGGCGGTAGAGCCGCCCCGCGCGATCCTCGCCGACGCCGAGCAGCTCGGCCGCCTCGGCCAGCGACTCGTCGCCCAGCACGTGGAGCCGCACCAGATCCGCCTCCGCGGGCGGGAGCTCGGACACGGCGAGGGCGACGAGCCGGCGGAGCTGCCCGCGCGCCGCCAGCGCCTCGGGCCCCTGCTCCGGGCAGGCGGTCGCGATCGGCCCGTCGGCCGCTTCCGTCGTGTCGCAGAGCAGGCCCTCGGCGCGCGCCGACGTGAAGCGCGCGCAGAGCTGCGACTCCGCCTCGGCCGGCTCGTCCGCGTCGGCCTCCTGGCGCGCCCGGTGCACCGCCAGCGGGAGCGGCGACATCGCGCGCATGCCGTCCAGCATCGCGCCTCGCACGCGCGCTCGCGCATACGCCGCGAACGGCACGCCCCGCGCCGGATCGAAGCTGCGCGCCGCTTCGACCAGGCCTTCCGACCCCCAGCCCACGAGCTCCTCGACTTCGGCGGCGGGGCCCGCGCGGCGCGCCAGGCGCCGCGCCGCTGCCCGCACCCAACCGAGCTGGTGCTCGAGGAACTCCTCCCCCCGGTGGATCCCCATCGCGCAGGAGTGGAGCAAACCCCCCGCCGCGCCACCGTGATCCCGCGCACGCAAGCGGCTGCGCGTCGCGCGATCGCCTCGGGGTCTTCACGCAGTCCGTCGGGTCTTCACCCGAGCTCGCTGGCGGTACCGACCCGATGCGCGCGGTGTAGAATGGCGCGCCATGCGCCGCTCCCCCCGGCTCGGCCTCTTGCTGCTCGTGACCGCGATCGCGCTCGCCGCGCCGTTTCCGAGCGCCGCCGGAGACGGCTTCGTCTCCCCGCGCAGCGCGAGCAAGGCCGCGCAGAAGTACCTGCGCTTCGCCACCGAGGAGATCGCGACGGGCAGCGTCCTCAACGCGATCGCGCACATGGAGCGCGACGCCGTCGACCCGCGCTACGCCGCGCCTGGCGGGGCCGTGGACGTCGAGGACTGGAGCGCGGTCTGGGACAAGCTCGACCGCCTGAACGACACGCGCGACTTCGACGGGCTGTACCTGCTGATGGCGCTGCTCGGCTACGAAGGCCATCCCTACCTGACGCCGGAGCTCTGGGAGCGCATCCGCCAAGCGCTGCTCTCGTTCAAGATGTGGTACACGGACCCGACTCCGCCGCAGCCCGATCCCGACGATCCGGAGCGCGACTTCGACGACAGCTACTACTGGAGCGAGAACCACCAGATCCTGTTCCACGTGATCGAGTACCTGGCGGGCCAGCGCTTCCCCGACGAGTGCTTCTGGATCGCGGGCCTGCCGCGCACCGAGGACTGCTCCGGCGCGGGCGAGATGACCGGAGCCGCCCACCGCGAGCGCGCGCGGGGCTTCATCGCGCGCTGGATGGAGGAGCGCTGGGAGGCGGGCTTCTCCGAGTGGCTCTCGAACGTCTACTACCAGAAGGACGTGACCCCCCTGCTCGCGCTGGTGGAGTTCGCCGAGGACCCCGAGCTCGCGACGCGGGCGGCGATCCTGCTCGACGTGGTGCTGCTCGACATCGCCACCCACCTGCATGGAAACGTGTTCGGCTCGACCCACGGCCGCTCCTACATGAAGGACAAGTACCGCGGCTTCGAGGACGACACCTGGGGCCTCGCGCTGCTGCTCTTCGGCAAGCCGAGCCGGAAGACGCCCTACCTCTCGCGCGGAGACCCGGGGGCGACGCTGCTCGCGCGCGCGAAGCGCTACCGGCTGCCCGAGGCGATCCGCGAGGCGGCGAACGCGCGCAGACCCTCGCTCTCGCTCACCCGCCAGAGCTACCCGCTCGACGAGAAGGGCCCGGTGGCGGACGACCCCGCCCATCCGCCCGGACATGCGTTCGAGGACAACGAGGCGAACTTCACGTTCTGGTGGGGGCTCGGGGCCCAGACCGTCTGGCAGGTGGTGCCGCTCACCGTGCTGGGCGGCGACCGCCACAACCTCTGGAACACCAGCGCGCTGCGGCCGTTCCGCACCCTGCGCGACATCCTCGGGCAGCCCCCGGACCTGCTCGCCGGGCAGCAGCTCGCGGTCACCCTGGCGCCCGCCGCCGCCCTGCAGCTGATGAGCGAGGCGAACACCTACACCTGGCGGCGGCGCGAGTACATGCTGTCCACCGTGCAGGACTGGCGCAAGGGCTACAACGCCGCCCAGGTGCACGCCTGGCAGGCGACGCTCGATCCGGACGCGCTGGTCTTCACCACCCACCCGATGAACGCGCTGCAGCCGCCCTCCGAGTGGGTGGGCCGCGACGAGGGCTCGCCGGGCTATTGGACGGGTACGGCCTCGATGCCGCGCTCCGCCCAGCACGAGAACGTCGGCATCCACATCTACTCGCCGGCCTACGCGGACGGCGGCCTGGTCGGCTTCTTCAACTACGAGGCCGTCACCCACGCGTACTTCCCCCGCGACCACTTCGACCAGGTGATCCGGCGCGGCAAGTGGACGTTCGGCAAGAAGGGCAAGGCCTACGTCGCCCTCTACTCCTGGCGCGAGACCGAGTGGCAGGACTACCCGGACGACGAGCTCGAGCGGCCGGCCAACGGGCCCCTGAAGCAGTCCTTCGACCTGGTCGCCCCCGGCGGCGCGGACAACGTCTGGATCGTCGAGCTCGGGACCGAGAAGGAGTACGGGTACTTCCGGTTCTTCTTGAACGCCTTCGAGGAGGCCGCCCGGGTCAAGGTGACGCCGCGCCCGACGTCCTTCGCCCACCAGACCTTCGACGTGGTCTACGACTCGCCCAGCCAGGGGCGCATCCGCTTCGGCTGGGACGGCCCCCTCGAGGTGCGGGGGCGCGAGCAGCCGCTGGCGGGCTACCCCCGTGCGCAGAACGACTGGGTAACCGCCCAGCGGGGCGACCCGATCTGGGAGATCCGGGGCAAGCGCAGCCGGGTGACGCTCGACTGGCCGGCGGGGACGCGGAGCGTCGTCGGCCGCTAGCCGGCGGGCGTGGTAATCTGTCGCGTTCTCGCGGAGGCCCCCCCATGCGTCGATCTCCCTGGCTGCTCCTCGCTACGACCGTCAGCTTCCTGCTCGCGGCGCCGGCCCCCGTGCGCGCCGGCGTGGACTGCGACCCCCCGAATACCACGGATCCTCGCGTCGAGTACGGTATCCAGACCGTGTTCGGGCTGATCCGCATCCGGCTCCTCGACCAGCCTGGCGAGGCGCCCCTCACGGTCGCGAACTTCCGCAACTACGCGGATCGCGGCGACTACGACGGCACCTTCTTCCACCGCCTGGTTCCCGACTTCGTGCTGCAGGGCGGCGGCTACTTCTACGACCCGGTGGAGGGCTACGAGGACATCGCCAAGGATCCGCCGGTGATGAACGAGCCCGGCATCTGCAACGTGCGCGGCACCGTGGCGATGGCCAAGCTGAACAACCAGGTGAACAGCGCGACCAACCAGTTCTTCATCAACACGGTCGACAACACCCAGCTCCTGGGGAACCAGAACGGCGGCTTCACGGTGTTCGCCGTCGTCCACCCCGACGACATGGCGATCGTCGACCAGATCACCGAGCTGCATCGCGAGTACGGGCCCGTGTTCGTCTACGACCCGGACGACCCGGGCGATCCGGACGACGTCTCGGTGTCTCCGTTCCTCGACAACCTTCCCGTGCTCGAAATCCTCGATCGCGACCCGAACGGCTGGGGCTGCGTGAAGTTCATCGACCCCGACCCGGTCTATGTGCCGCAGTACCAGCTCTGGCTGCCGGCCGCGGACCAGGAGGACTGCGGCAACGATCAGATGCTGATCGACCAGGCGCAAGCCCTGATCTGGGCCGCGATGTCGCCGCAGGTCCCGGAGCGGCTGGTCGTGGTCCAGAGCGTGCCGGAGCCCGGCGCCCTGCTGCAGTTCGCGGCGGGCGCGGCGACGCTGGCCGGCTTCTGGATGGCGCGCCGCCGCCGGGCCTGAGCCGCATTCAACTCGCGAACGCGCTGCGGCCGCCTCGCACGCGGGCGAGGTAGGCGGCAGGCGGCCAGAACGCCAGCAGGGTGCAGGCGCTCGTCACCAGGCCGCTGACCGCCGTGACCAGGGGCAGCAGGACGTCGCGCGCCCGCGGGATGTCGCTGTAGAGCAGCAGCCCGTCGATGGCGACGCAACCGACTCCCACCGCGGCCATCAGGCCGAACAGGAAGATGCGGTTGGCGACGGCCGGATCCGCGAGGCCGAGGATCGCGCGCCGACGCAGCATGGCGTGGTAGCGGAGCGCCTCGGTCGCGGTCCAGCACCAGGCGGAGCCGCTGAGCAGGAGGCTGCCCGCCGCCCAGCGCAGGCTCGCCGCCATCCGATCCGCGTGGGACGCCGCGCCGGCCTGGGCCAGCAGGTTGCCGGCCGACTGCGTCGCCAGCAGCGCACTCGCGACGGCGACGGCCGCCCAGGCCCAGCGCGCCTCGGCCCGGAAGACCCGGGCGGTGAAGGCGTACAAGAGCCCGATGCCGGTGTTGTTGCACAGGGAGGCAACGGCGCCGATCGGCAGCGCGTACGCCACCGGGAACTGGGCGATCACCGAGAGCGGAAAGCCGATGCCCGCCTGGAGCAGCAGCGCGAGGCCGAGCAGGAGCTCGGGCAGGGCCCGGCTGCGCCGGGCGAGCGCCACCAGGCGCAGCCCGGTCACGATCCAGACCCCGCACAGGGTGGCCACGGCTGCGCCCATCAGCAGGACCATCCCCTACCTGTCGGTAGGCCCGGGGACGGCTTGAGTTTGACACTGCCGACGCTCCCGGGTTACACCGGACGCACTTGGAACGCTTCGTCTCCCTGGTGCTCGCCCGCCCGCGCACGGTGGTCTTCTGCATCGCCGTCGTGACGGCGCTGCTGGCGGTGGAGCTGCGCAACCTGCGCCCCGAGGTCGAGCTCGAGGACCTGATGCCCAGGGGCCATCCTTATCGGCTGATCGACGACCGGCTGCGCGAGGAGTTCGGCACCGGTCAGACCGCGCTGCTCGCGATCGGCGTCGCGGAGGGCGACGTCTTCAGCCCCGAGACGGTGGCCCGCATCCAGCGGCTGACCGCGCAGGTGGAGCGACTTCCGGGCGTCGAGCCGGCGAGCGTGCTCTCGCTGACCTCGGCCAACGCCAAGGCGGTACGCGCCCACGCCGACGGCGTGAGCGTGGCGCCCCTGTTCGAAGGCCGCGCCGACGATCCCGCCGCCCTCGCGGCGCTGCGCGAAGCGGCCCTCTCGAACCCCATGTACCTCGGCCAGCTCGTGACCCGCGACCTGCGCGGCGCGCTCGTGCTGGCGGACTTCTCGGATGAGGTGAGCGCGGAGGACACCACCCGGGCCCTCGAGGCGCTGGCCGCGGGCGAGCGGGTGCCGGGCACGGAGATCCTCGTGGGCGGCCAGTCGCCGGCCCTCGCCGCGCTCCAGGACGCCACCCGGCGCATCGTGCCGCTGCTGCTCCTGGCCATCGTGGTGGTCGGCCTGGTGCACTACGAGGCGTTCCGCACCGGTCAGGCGGTCGTGCTTCCGCTCGTCACCGCCTGCCTCAGCGTGATCTGGAGCATGGGGCTCTCGACGCTGCTCGGCGTTCGGGTGACCCCCTGGACCGCCGTGACCGCGGTGCTGGTGCTCTCGGTCGCGGCGGGGCACGCGGTGCAGATCCTGAAGCGCTACTACGAGTGCTACGCCGAGCTCGGCGACAATCGAGCGGCGGTGGCGGCGTCGCTCGAGCGGATCGGGCCGGTGACCGTCACGGCGGGCTTCATCGCCGCGGCGGGCTTCGCCTCCCTTGCGTCCTTCGGAGTGCCGGCGGTACGCGACTTCGGCCTGATCGCCGCCTGGGGGATCGTCAGCGCGCTCGTCATCGAGCTCACCTTCATCCCCGCCTGCCGCGTCCTGCTGCCCGCGCCGCGCACCGCGGAGACCCGCCGCGAGCGCGAGCACACCGTGCTGGCCCCGCTGCTCGAGGCGCTGGCCGTCTTCGTGGAGCGCCGGCCCGCCACGCTGCTGGCGGCATCGCTCGCCGTCGTCTGCGGCCTCGGGCTCGGCGTCCGCGATCTGCAGGTCAACACGGCCTTCCGCGCCTGGTTCGGTCCCGACGAGCCGATGATCGTGGCCGACCGCGCGATCCGCGAGCGCTATACGGGGACGTCGACGATCCGCGTGCGCGTGGCGGCCGAGGAGGGCGCCACGCTACTCGATCCGCAGGCGATGCGCGGGATCGCGGCGCTCCAGGCGCTGCTCGCGGGGGAGCCGCAGATCAGCGCCACGCTCTCGGTCGCCGACTCGGTGCAGCTCATGCACCGCGCGCTGGACGAGAGCGCCGCGGAGCCCTGGGCGGTGCCCGACGACGGCGCCCTGATCGCCCAGTACCTGCTGCTCTTCGACCCCGAGCAGCTCGCGCGGGTGCTGACTCCCGACCAGCGTGTGGCCGCGATCCACGCCCTCTCCCGCTCGGACGACGTCGCCTGGGTGGAGGACGTCTTCGCACGGCTGCGCCGGCTCGGCGCCGAGGTGATGCCGCCGGGCGTCCGCGTGGAGGTGGCCGGCGGCGAGCTGGCCCAGGCCGCCGCCAACAACCAGACCGTGGTGCGCGAGAAGCTGCTCAACATGCTCCAGGTGAGCGGCGTCATCTTCGCCCTCTCGGCGCTGGTGTTCCGCTCGCTGGTGGCGGGGCTGCTGGTGCTGGCGCCCCTCGCCTGCGCGGTGGTCGTGAACCTCGGCGTGATGGGCTGGATCGGGAGCTGGCTCAGCTTCGCCACCGCCAGCTACACCTCGATGGGCATCTCGCTCGGCGCCGACTTCGCGATCTATCTGCTGTTCCGCCTGCGCGAGGAGATGCGCTCGAGCCCGCTCGAGGCGGCGCTGCGGGTCACCTTGCGCAGCTCCGGGCGCGCGATCTTCTTCGTCGCCTCGGCGATCGCCGCGGGCTACGGGACGCTGGTGTTCTCCGACTTCGCGCTCTGGCGCCAGCTCGGCGCCTACGTGGCGCTGATGATGGGGTCCAGCGCCCTCGCGACCCTCACCGTGCTGCCGGCGCTGGTGCTGCTGGCGCAGCCGCGCTTCCTGGGCGGGAAGCGTCCGGTGCCGAGCGCTCCGCTCCGCTGAGCGAGGGCTACTCGGAGCACTCGACGGAGCGAGGCGGCGTCCGGTCGCAGGCGAGGCCGCCCGTGACGCCGCTCGAGAGCACCGCGCAGGCGGTCATGGACGCCCCGCGCAGCGCGTCGTCGCGGCGCGGGCCCACGGCGGTCCGGCAGGCCGAGCGGCCGCCGTAGTCGATGCACACCGTGCACTCGACCGCGGCCTCGCGCTGGGTGGCGGCCCAGAGCGCCGCGACGACGCCGATCGCGACCAGGACCCCGACGACGCCTCGCGCCATCGGCGAACGCTAGCACCTCGACTCGTCCTCGACGCGTGGGGGAGATCGATGATCGGCGGACGGAGGCGGACCCGGAGGCGCACGGCGACGACGACGGAGTCGCGAAGCGACGACGAAGCGGCGCGCTCGCCTGCGGGTGCGAGGTCGCCGGAGGCGATTAGGGCAAAGATCGGTGGGAGTCCCCTCGATCCGCGTCGGCGGACGCGCGGCGCGGTCGGGGGCTACCGTGGCGGAGCCGCATTCGCCGTCCGCTCGACCATCTGTCTACCCGGGCACCTCCGTGGGATCGAGCAGCCCGAGCCGCCGCCAGCCCGCCGATAACAGCCACGTGCGGGGAGCCCGCACCGCAGGTGCATCCGCCGCCCCGGACGCCTCTTCCGCGCCCACGCTCCCGCTCCGCCACCCGCCGAACCACCGCGCCGA
>Ga0105107_10003771_pt1 | contig 10117 bp, 5 predicted proteins | sample PPLLaktember2015_6_FD_79335 | JGI IMG/M metagenome (GOLD analysis project Ga0105107, IMG submission 79335) | Freshwater sediment microbial communities from Prairie Pothole Lake near Jamestown, North Dakota, USA - PPLs Lake P8 Core (1) Depth... | ecosystem: Environmental > Aquatic > Freshwater >...
AAAGAAGAATCTTAACCCTGTTCATTACAGATTGACTCGGTTCAAACTTTCCAGGATCACCTTTAAAACCGACGACACCGATATATAAAATTAATAAAGAAACTATGGCTAAAGTATATTTCATTGAATTCCTATATTTATAAAAACTGTTTTTATTTTTCCTGGTAAACTCTTACATAATCAATTTCCATCTTCTGGGGAAAAATTGAATTGTCAACTCCTTGAGCACCTCCCCAACTTCCGCCGACGGCAATATTCAGAATCAAATAAAAATGTTTATTAAAAGGCCATCCCTGCCAGCCCGATCCATCATTCTCTGCGGTAAAATATTTAATGGTATCTACATAAGCAGACATTTTCTCCGAATCCCATTCCAATGTGTATGTATGAAAATTAGTTTGCACATTCTGAACATTTATTACGGCGGTTTTCTGAGTATTATTTGGCCAGTTATAAGTATGGCAGTGAGTAGATGCATGAATTACCCCGGGATCGTAACCAACATGTTCCATAATATCAATTTCACCGTTATCCGGCCAACCGCCGTCCCCATAATTCCATTGCATAGGAAGCATCCATATTGCCGGCCAGGTTCCCCGGCCGAAAGGAAGCTTAGCACGAATTTCAAGTCTGCCATAAGTCCAACCTGCTCTTCCTCTCGTTACAACTCTTGCCGAACTATATTCCGGTTGCCTTCCTTCATGCCTGCGGGCTTCGATTACCATAACTCCATTTTCAGCACGTACGTTTAACGGATCGGAACTATAATATTGAAGCTCATTATTTCCCCATCCGCTTGCGCCAATATCATAGCCCCACTTTGTAGAATCCAAAGAACCGGTATATTCAAACTCATCAGACCAGACGAGTTGTAATCCTGAACTATCCGGCGGGTTGCCTGCCACGTTATCTTTACAGGAAGCAAATAAAATCATTAATAATAAGCTGCACGCCAGATATTTATTTAATAAAAACATATTAACCTCGACAAAAAACTTTTTAATAAATAATTACATCAAATCTTTATAAAATAAATCTTAATTCAAAAGTATTAATTTCTTAACAATATTTTGATTATTCCCCTCAAGAGAATAAAAGTAAACTCCTGAGCTTAACGGAACTTTATAATTATTTTGTGCATTCCATTTATACTCATATTCTCCCGGCGGTTTTGTTCCAAGATCAGTTGAGAAAACTAATTTTCCAAGAAGATCGTATATTTTGAAAAAAACTTTTCTTTTAGTTGAAAGTGAATACCTTATAATTGTACTTCCATTAAACGGGTTTGGAAAGTTTTGTTCCAGAGTAAATGATTGAATGCCTTGCACAGGTTCGTTTAATATGCCGGTAATATTTTGTTCTATTACAATTCCATTGATCAAAGCATTGTCTTCTTCAGCGCAAAAATGAATTTCCAAAATTCCATCATTAACATCTATGTTTGAAAAACTGCTTTCATACGCAGTACGAAATCCTGCGTGATTATAAATATCAAGATTATCAATTAGCCTGCTGCCTTCAATATATACATCAAATATTCTAATTCCCGGTTCATCCCATACTTTTTCTGTAAACATTAATTTTACGTTATAATTTCCGTTCGGAACTCTTACCATATAAGTGACAAGCCCATACCTGTCCGACCAATAAATTGAATCATCTTCCGACCCATTTATATCAAGTTCCCATTGAGTTGAATTGCCGTCAAGATAACCATACTCTTTTGTATAGCTCCATTCCTGGTCAGGAAGATATTGTAAAGCCGCTGTTCCGCCAACATTAATTTTAACAGGAAAAGATAAAGGGTCTGCTTTAACAATTGTAACAGCTTTTGTCGCAGATACATTCTGAACTTCAGCTTTGTCTTTAATATTCATTACAATCAGGTTATAAGATTGGGAAGGATTCATTCCTGTTACAGAAAGCTCAATACTTTTTGTATCCAGCAAAAGAAGAGCATTGCTAACCGATACTGCGGGTATAATGTAATTAGCAGGATCTTCGGTAGAAGTTTCATCAAGCTCTTCCGAAAAAGACAGAAATATTTTATTGCTTTCATTGTTTGCTCTTGCCCAAATAATAGATGGCTTTTGCAAATCCGTATAACCTGTGTTAATGCTGTCAGTCAGACAAAGAATAAGCATTCCATCCTTAAAGACTGCGTTAGCATGAATGAAATCACAATTATTGCCGTTCCAGGTGTGTGTGGCTTTATCCCATTTTGCCTGGTCCCAGGAATCAAAATTATCTATCCAGGAATAAGTAAAATTATTATTTGTGCCGTAATTGCCGCTGCCTGGCGTATAAGAATAATAACTCACCCAATCATAATAAGCGAAAGCTGGCAATGCTTCGGCATTCCAATCTCCAACCCAATTATCAAAAGCAGGGTTCCAGATATTCATCATTATCTTTTGTTCTCTGAATAATGTTTGAATATGTTCCCCCGTTTGACGGTGAACTTCTTCACTATCAATAAACCAGACCACATAATCCGGAGTCCATTCAAATGCATAGGTGTGAAAATCGAGGTGGGGATTAAAGTTTACAAATTGGTGATGAACATGATCCATCTGACCGGGAGTTATGGTATTGAATTGAACATCATTATCGTATCTGCCTAAAATTTCTAAATCAATTTCATTCCAATCCTGAACTCCTGTTCCGCCATCATAGTAAGTAAAAAAAGAAGCAAGAACTCCTTCCCGGAAAGGAGTTTTATATCTTACTTCAAATCTTCCGTATAAATAAGATTCTTTTGTTCTGTATTCAGCTCCTTTAAAATCTTTTAAATAAACTATCTCAGCAGATATAATAAAAATGAAAAAAGACAGCAGTAAAAAATATTTTCTTTTCTTGTCACTCATTAAGTCATTTATTTTACTTACTACTTAGCTTATCCGGAATAATTCTTCCAAAACATTTAACATCAAAAATTTATAGCAACTGTAAATTTCTGAATATCACTTAACCTTCCAAAATCCTGGTATGCATAATCAAGAAGTATGGCAACATTGCCAAGAACAAGCTGCTTCAAACCAAAGCCAACAGCAAATGTTTCTTCCGAATCTTTAAGGAATAAAGATTTATACCCTCCTCTAAAAGAGATAAAATCATTAAAAGTATATTCTGCACCAACATTTACATTTTCATAGTTATCGCTTTGATGGAGTGCATCAACAGAAATTAATAACCTGTTATTATCAATTTTTATTGGTTCATAAGCGACTCCAACTCTGAAGTTCAGAGGAAGATCCCAGTTATCGGTCTGGAGGTAAGCCGGAATGTTGCTGTTATTGCCGGTACTGTTTGGATCAGGATCATAAATAATTAATGCAGAATTTCCCTGAAGATGCATCCTCGTTCCAAAGTTAGAGATACACATTGCCAGTATCATTCCATCAAATGGAGTTACATATTGCACACCAAGATCTATAGCGACTGCCGTTGCCGTCATCTTCCAGATATTCTGGTAAACAAACTTGGGATTAAATCCAATTGAAAATTTATCTGTTAATTGAATTGCCCATGCAAGACTAAATGCAGCATCGGTAACTCCAAATGTCTCACCGGTACCTTCAGGTTTTTCTACTGTGGTAACATTCATTTCATCTATATCGGAAATCGTAAAGCTCATACCTATAACACCGAGGCTTCCAATATTATAAGTAAGCGCCATAAAGTTATAATCAATATCAGCTATCCACTTTGTATGATCAACGATGAACCCAACACTTTTCGTCTTTGTAATACCGGCAGGATTCCAGAACAGTGCACTCGGATCATCGCTTACACCGACAAAAGCACTTCCCATACCCGTAGCCCTGGCACCCTGACTAATTGAGAGAAAGGGAGCTGCAGTAGTTCCGCGCTTGGAAACATCTGAAATAAATCCCTGGCTGAATAAAGACGTTGAAAATGTTAATACAATTATTGCAGATATTATAAGTTTCATTATTCTTCTCCGTCTTTATTTAATAATTGCAAATTTGCCAATCTTCTCACCCACTCCCGGAGCATCAACATGAAATATGTACAGTCCGTAAGCTATATCCATACCGTCCTCAGACACCAAATTCCAGGAAATTGATCCATCGGTTGGCGATGAATCTTTATATAAGCTTTTTACTAATGCACCTGTAATAGTATAAATTCTTATAGTACAGGTTGCAGGCAGGTTAACAAAATCTATTCTCCTTTCACCTCTGCCGGTAAGGCTTATTGTTCTACCTTCCCACCTGTTTGTAGCTACATAAGGATTAGGTACTACACTTATTTTTTCAAGCTCCTCCTTTGCTATTGTGTTATCTACCTTTGCAGCTTTTGGAGAGAACGTAAAGTAGTCGCCGCTTTTGTACGGCTTGGTAGTTGAAATAATATATTTATCTCCATCTGTAGGATAAATAATTTCAGTACCGGGAAACGGTGGTGGAGTATATGAAAGATTCCAGGAAACTCTTGAATTGGTTACATTGCGTGGTTCCTGTTTATATTCAATTATTTGAATAGTGTCCATCAGGGTTAATGATCTCGAACCATCAATATCTTTTAGTTCAATATCTACCTGCTCACCGCTTGTTGTATTAATTATTCTCAGAGGTACTGGAATATTCGTAAAGCGCGTTGTGTCAAGCGAACTTGAAGCATTAGAAAACTGCAGTTCATAATCGGAAGGCCAAGTAAGAGCTTTAGCCGTTAAATCTTTCGATGGTATTAATAAAAGATTGCTTTGGCCAACAAGCCAGCCGGTTCTGCCCGGAATAAAATTTATTAGCGTATCATTTAAAATTGATAAAATCATTCCGTCAAAAGGTGAGGTGAATTTATCTTCACCTATAGTTGATGCATCAATGTTTTTTGCGATTGTATCTGCTTGTCCGTTATAAGTTCTTACAATCTGGAAAGAAGTTGTTTGATATATAGGATAATCCGCCGTAGAACTAAATTCTACTTTATACTGAGCTCCCCCTATTAACTCGTTGGGATTAATAACTTGAGGTATATAGACTCCGGTTCCAAGACCTGCTTTATCACCGACTTCTATCTCAGGAGGAATATATCCTGCAACAGGAGCGTTAGGTGTAACAACTGCACAATTTATATCTATAAATTCAATATTTCCCGCAACGTCCTGAGAAATAATCTTAGTGGTTTCCGATGGGATTAAACCCTGAGTACCTAAATTAGGATCTCCCTGGTCATAAGCTACAAGTGCATAATAGTAGGTCTGTCCATTTATTACATCATTATCTATATAAGAATGCTGCAAACCGGTATTATTACCTCTCCAGAAATGAGCACCATTTATCCCAATAGGATCGGGGCCCTTAATGCTATCGGCAAGATCATATTGTGCAATAGGTTTCCAGTATTTCGCATCTCCTTTAGAATCAGTAATGATTTTAATGTCATTAAATTCTGGTTCTTCGCTTCTATATATAAGATAGCCTTCAAAATCCATTTTATAACCTTGTGCAGGGTCATTATTCTGGTAACCTAAAAAAGGATCTCTTGACTCTTCAGAAACATCATCCCAGTATAAAAATACTTTTTGATCTCCGGCAACTGCCGTTAAAGTAGCCTTATAAGGAGGTTTTGCAAAGTTATAATTTGCATTATAAATCTGCTGAACAGTTTCTTTATTAAAAGTGAGATCTTCAAGATCGCCACCATATACTAATGCAACAGAAAATCTTTCTCTTCTGTTTTTATCCAGGGGAAAAGGTCCAGAACCGAAAAGTATCTGGATGTTCGAATTCTGAACTGTTGTATCGAAAGAATAATAATTCATTCGCTCCCAGATTACGTCATCGTTCTTAGGCCAAATAGCCGTTGGGCCCTTGTTGGCGAGTCTTTCTATAGCAAGGCTTGTAAGGCCTATTTGATCGGATTCATCTTTATCCGTTTTATCGAAATTGGGTTCGCCATCTGTTTTTAATCCATCTCCTTCTCCTTCATCAGGACCAAAGTATTGTCGGTCTAAAGGTCCAACCCCATCTCTTCCGACGTCATCGTTTAATGGCTCATTTTCATCTGCATCCCATATGCCGTTTCCATTTATATCAATAAATGAAAGCCAGTCGCCATCATTATCTAATCCATCATCTCTTCTTTCGTCAATCATAGGGTTACCATTTACATCTGTATCTTCATCGTCATTTATTCCATTTTCTCCATTGCCCGGACTTTCTAAAAATGCATATCCAAGGTAACCTGTTTTCCAATTAGTAGGCGGTACAATTCCATCTGTATCGTAAGCATAAACTAAATCAAGTTTAGTATCATATGATGCATTGTCATCTCCATTATCTGTCGAACCACCAACACCTGTATCACAGTAAAATCCAAAAAAAGTAGAATCATAATCAAAGTCGGAAATATTAACTATATCATAGTGCCAGAAAATTATATCCTCAGCTAAAACATGAGACCACTGGAAACCCCTTATCTCAATTCTTAATCCCAATCCTCCTCTGCTCGAATCAGACAGAACAGGATAATAATAATAAGGCTGCCGTGTAAATTCTTTATCCTGCGAATCATCGAGAACAAAAAAAGTTTCAACATCTGCATTTTCAACACCGCGCCCAAAGTAACCATACCAGAATCCGTTCCACTCAGGCGTTAAGTTTAATGCGGTCGGCCATTCTGTCGGCCACGTTTTAGGCTTAGTACTAACTGCAGGTTCTTCCGAACCGGAATATGCATAACCCGGAACAGGCTGTGTTACCCATTTTATATTTGGATTTAAAGGATCTTCATCAATTTCTTCACGGTAAGAAGCTTCGGAAGGGTGAATAACCTGTCCATTGCCCGGAGCTACTACTCGCGATACAACTAAAGGTGTGCATCCATCTATATAATTATGCTGCGTCCCTTTTGGCCATTCACCTGACGGTCCAGGATATCCTGTTGAAACCCAATGTCCGATTTGTCCATCATTAAAAAAGTAGGTTCGCACAAGGTTACCATCTAATGTTCCCTTTTTCCTGTATATAGGATCTCCGTGTTGATCGTCTCTGTATTTTTGTGTTTCCGGGGTTATTTGTGCATAGGTTATAAAGGCATTTGAAAAAAGAATTAATACCAGCAATATTTTTTTCCCTGCGAAAAGGGATTTCATTTTATTTAACATTCTTATCTCCATAAAAATTAAAATCCGAAACCAAAACCCAACCTGATTTCCCTGGGAGAAGAGTAATCGGTTGGATTTAATAAATACTCATCTAAAGTATTCACTCCATAAACTGTCCCTGTGAATTCTTCGGCAGTGAGATCTATACCTGCACGGCCGCTTGTTGCACTAACATTATTTTCATTCTTAATATCAAATAAGTTATAGACTATTAAATAAGCATTTATATCCAGATCCAATACTTCGAAAGTTTTGGCTGCTTTTAAATCCAAATTCATAGTAGAGGGTTTTCTTCCATTATTTTCAAATCTCAGGTTTTGAGTGTACCTTGTATCTTCGGTATAAGGCGAACCGGAGCCATAACTCCATATAATTCCTACTGACCAATCGGCAAGATTGCCTACAGTTAGAGAAATATTTAAAGTGGAAGTTTGATCCCAGTTTAAAGGAACAAATTTCTTCGTTGTCTCTATAGGAGGAGAAGATTGGCTATTATAAAATATTTGAGTGGGATCGGAAGCATTTCCTTGTGCAACCTGGTAAGTGTAATCCACCTTTGCGCTGAAATAATCGGAATGTCTTTTCTCTAAAGTAACTAACAAACCTTTTACATTTCCATAGTCACGATTGACAAATCTTGCGAAAGAGTATCCCTCGTATGTTTCAAGAATTTCCATTCCAAGTAAATTCCTGATATCACTATAATAAACAGAAACATCCGCTGAGATATTGGGAAATAAAACTTGCTGAAGTCCTAATTCATATTTAACTGTTTTTTGAGCTCTTAATTCAGGATTACCTAACATAGAACTTAACGTGGTGGTTTGATCTATGTTGTAAGCATTATTCCTGTATAAGTTTTCAAAAGTCGGTATCTGAAAAAAATGTCCGTATGAAAAGTGGATAGCTCCTTCATCTGAAATAGGAAAAGAGACTCCTAATCTTGGACTTAACTGCGTTTCATATTTTGCTTTTCTCTCCACGTTTGCACCAGGGAAAAGAGGATTGTCTAACGGGTTCCTGATATCAGCTGGTAAGTATGTATTTGAATTGAAATAGTCAAACCTTACACCTGCATTAATAATCATAATATCATATTCCATTTTATCCTGTATATATGCGGATAGTTCATAAGGATATTCTTTATATTTTTCATGATACTTAGTGCCGGGATTGCTGTAGCCCGGCGTCCATATAGAATTTCCAAAATCATCTAGCTGGCCTTCTGTTAAATTTCTTAAATCCTTCCAATGATTATAAAGTACATGGTAGCGCCCTTCTACTCCTCCTTTAATTTTATGCTCTTTGCTAATTTGAGATTCTGCAGAGAGAATTGCTACATAAGACCATGTATACCTGTCGTACCTGTCGGTTTCATTTCCACCATACCTGAAAGTGTAATCGGAAATTGGTGTTGACTGATTTGGATCAACATATCTCGGATCTAATTCATCGGCATAAAGATAACCCCAGTATTTATTTAAGTTAGATGAAAGTTTTAGTGCGGCAAAAGTATTTTGTGAAGGGAAAAAAGAAATCTGAAGATTGTTAATAACATTACTCTTATAATGATTTCTTATTCCGTCAGGAGCTAATCTATAACCGTGATTATAATATTTATTCCACGTATCATCGCCGAAGAAACTGTAGCTGAATTTCCAGCTTTCAAGACTATAAGTTAGTTTCCCGTTATAAGATTTCCGTTCTTCAGGATTCATAGATATGAAAGCTTCATCTCCCGTATTATTATTAAAGAAGAAAGTGGGAGTGCTCTCGTCAGGTATTGTAGGTCCTGTATCCCCTATGTTATAGACTCTTTTTCCGTAAATAAAGCCATCAGTTTTAAAATATCTTCCCGAAAGGAAAAAAGTTAAATCGTTTAAAATTTTTGTCGGTCCGCTAAAACTGAATTGAAAATCTTTTGGCCCTTTTGCATTAACTTTTTCAAGATTCCAAAAGAGATCATCATTAGAAGTAAAGAAGTTTCCTAAATAAGCCGATGCGGTTCCCTCAAATTTCTGTGAACCATCTTTGGTAACAATATTAACAACACCAGATAAAGCCTGTCCATATTCTGCATTAAAAGTTCCGCTTATAACTTCTAATTGTCTTACAGAATTATTTTCAATTTCTAAAGAAAATTCTCCGTTAAAAGCATCATTTACGGCAACACCATCAACAAGATAAGCCACTTCATTAGATCTTCCTCCTCTGAAATGAAGCTTCCCTTCAGCGTCTCTCATAACACCTGCCTGGAGATTTATTACCTGGTCTAAATTATCCACGGGCATCATTTTAATTTCTTCGGAAGAGACAATTGCAGAAGTCGAGGTAAGATCTTTCGTAATCATTGGCTGTTCAGCCTGAACAACAACTTCACCCATTTGTATAGCTTCTGATGTCAACTCAACATTTATTTCAGTAGTAAGATCAATTTTTACTAAGACGTTTTCTATTCTTACCTTATTATAACCCACTGCACTTGCTATTAAAATATAACTACCGGGAGGAATATTATTTATATAATAATCTCCATCTAAATCTGTTGCAGCTCCAAAATAAGTTCCCTCTACAACAACATTGGCACCCAGGACAATTTCTCCTGTTTCCTTGTCAATGACTTTCCCTTTTATCTTTCCGGTAGTCCCTGCGTTGAGAGGAAAAGTAAATAATAAAAAAAACATTGAAACTATAACATAGGTAACAACATCCAAAAAAAAGTTTTTAGGTTTTATGTAAGATGTATTTGTGACAGGTTCTTTATTGTAGAAGTAACTCATAATCTTATCCCTGGAATAATTTAGAAAATCCAATTGACCTCGCCCCTAACCCCTCTCCTTATTAAGGAGAGGGGAATGGAGCCTTTTAATTTTAAGTCATGTAATTATTTAACAAGTATCATCTTTTTAGTACTTGAGTATGTACCGGAATTAATCTGATAGAAATATACTCCGCTTGTTAGAATAGAAGCATTGAAATTAA
>Ga0105107_10003772_pt1 | contig 10116 bp, 8 predicted proteins | sample PPLLaktember2015_6_FD_79335 | JGI IMG/M metagenome (GOLD analysis project Ga0105107, IMG submission 79335) | Freshwater sediment microbial communities from Prairie Pothole Lake near Jamestown, North Dakota, USA - PPLs Lake P8 Core (1) Depth... | ecosystem: Environmental > Aquatic > Freshwater >...
CGATGCACCACCGGCGCCAGCATGTGCTGGTCGATGATCACGTCGATGACCGCCGGCTTGCCGCTGGCGAACGCGCGCCGGATCGCACCTTCGAGGTCGGCGGGGCGGGTGACGTGTTCGCCATGGGCGCCGAAGACTTTGGCCAGTGCGCCGAAGTCCGGGTTCCGGTAGTCGACGGCGAAATAGCGACCGCCGAAGTGCTCGTTCTGGAACGCGCGTTCGTTGCCCAGACCCTGGTCATTGAAGACGACATAGACGACGGCAATGTTCTCGCGCACCGCGGTTTCGAGCTCGCCGATATTGCACATCGCACCCATGTCGCCGCCGGTGCACAGCACCGGGCGATCGGGCCGCGCGAGCTTGGCACCCATCGCGATCGGCAGCGCGCCGCCGACGGACGCCCAGTCGTCCATGCAGATGAAGGTATCGGGCGCGTAGCTCTTGAAATGGCTGCGCACGTGCTTGCCGCCGTTGCCGGCGTCGACCACCAGGATGCCGTTTTCCGGCAGCGCCTTGCGGATGGTGTGGGCGACGAACTGCGGCTGTATCGGTTCGGCATCGGGCTTGAGGACTTGCTGCAGTTCGGCTTCGCCCTCGGCGCGCAGCCTGGCGACATCGATCCAGGGTTGGCGCGGCCCGGCCTTGGCGGCGCGTTGGGCAAGGCCGCTGATGAAGCTCGTGGCAGAACCGGCGATGCCCAGCGCCACCGGAAACACGATGCCGATCTGGCCGGCTGCGGCAGTCTGATGAACGATTTTCGCTTGTTCGCTGAAGATGCCGTACTTGTACAGCGTCGAGAACACGTCGAAGTGCGCGCCGACGGCGATGATCACATCAGCCTGGGGTGCCGCGCGGTTGGCGCTGGCGAAACCGTTGCGGCCCAGCGGGCCCAGCGCCAGCGGGTGTGCCGAGGGGAAGGCGTCGGGCGAATACTGCAATGCCGCGGCCGGGATGCCCGTGGTCTCGGCAAGTTTTTGCATCGCCGCGACGGCCTGTTCCTTCATCACGCCGCGGCCGATCACGAACAGCGGACGTGCGGCCCTGGCGATCAGCGCCCACGCGGCGTCGATCTGCGTCGGGTCGCACACCGACGGCACGGTGTGGCGGTAGGCGGCGGGCGGGGTGGTTTCGGGCGTGATCTGCTGCAGCAGCACTTCACTGGCAGCCTCGATGTGCGTCGGTCCCTGCGGCTCGGTCAGCGCGACACGGAAGGCCTTGCGCACGGCCTCCTGCACCTTGTCCACATACGGAATGCTGTAGGCCCATTTGGTGATCGGGCGCATGAACGGGATCTGGTCCATGTCCTGCGTCGCATCGCGCTCGCGCATGATGCTTTCCTGCACGCCGGTGATACTGATCACCGGCACGTTGCCCTTGAATGCGGCACCGATGCCGGTGACCATGTTGGTGACGCCGGGGCCCTCGGTGACGGTGACCACCGACGGCTTGTTGGCGGCGCGCGCGAACCCGTAAGCCATGAACGCGGCGCCCTGTTCGTGACGGGTCAGGATGAAGCGGATCTGCGGTGTCGCGCGCAGTTCGTCGAGGAAGGCGAGGTTCTGCGTGCCGGGGATGCCGAAGACGTGGTCGATGCCTTCGCGCAGCAGGCCGTCGACGAGCGCGCGCGCGCCGGTGATGGTGTTGACGGATTCGCGTGCGCTGGTGTCCATGCGGTGCTTCCTGTTGATGGCAGTGTATCGGTGGACTCAGGATGTTAGCCGAAAACCGCGGCGGAGCGGAACCGCGGGGCAACGTTTGCGGGCAACAACAGGCAATCGCAGCGGTTTTTTGGCGTGCAAATTGCATTTCACGCCATGCGGTGCTCCAATGCCCGTAGCGGCGCCGACAATACTGCCGCGTTGGAGGGGAGAAATATGCCGAACCTGATCCGTAATTTTGCCGGTGTCGTGCTGGCTGCAGCCGCAGTCGCAAGTGCCGCCCCGGTTTTTGCCCAGACCTTTCCGTCGCGGCCGGTGCGCATGGTGGTCCCGTATCCGCCGGGCGGCGCCAACGACATCGTGGCACGCCTGCTGTCGCCGACGATGAGCCGCGAGCTTGGCCAGAACGTGATCGTCGATAACCGCGGCGGCGGCAACACCATGATCGGCTCCCAGATCGTCGCTACCTCGGCAGCCGACGGCTATACGCTGCTGGTCGTCGCCGCAGGCCATGCGATCAATCCGGCGCTCTACAAGAAGATGCCCTTCGACGCCGCCCGCGATTTCGTGCCGGTCGTGCAGTTCGGCGACGGCGCCTATGTGTTCGTCGCGCATCCCGGCGCCGGCGTGTCCACGAGCAGCGAACTGATCGCGCTCGCCAAGGCGAAGCCGGGACAGGTGGCGTATGCGTCCTCGAGTATCGGCAACATGACGCACCTCGCGGCGGAACTCTTCAATGCACTGGCGGGCATCAAGATGCTGCATGTGCCGTACAAGGGCGGCAATCCGGCGATGGCCGACCTGCTGGCAGGCCGCGTGCAGGTGTTCTTTTCGACGGTGGCCGTTGCCCGACCGCATCTGCAGTCGGGCAAGATCAAGGGGCTGGGCGTGACCACGGCGAAACGCACGCCGGCATTGCCCACTGTGCCCACCATCGCCGAAACCGGTTTGCCGGGCTACGCGGTCAGCGGCTGGTACGGCCTGGTGGCGCCGAAAGGCACGCCGCAGGCCGCGATCGACAAGCTGCATGCCGCGGTGCAGGTCGCACTGCGCCAGCCCGAGATCAGGGAGCGCCTGCTCGGCGTCGGCGTCGAGGCGGTCGAGACCTCGCCCGCCGAATTCGGCAAACTCATCGCTGCCGACATCGCGAAGTGGCGCAAGGTGGTGCAACCGCTGAACATCAGCATGGACTGACGCATACTCTCGCGCACGACTGGAAAAACCCCGCCGCAGCGGGGTTTTTTGCGGCGGGTGGAGTACGGTTACGCGGCTTTCTGCAGCGCGCGCAGCTGTCTGGCGATGAAGGCTTTGACCATTTCGTGCGAGCGGTCGGCGGCGGGGCCGGGTGTCGCCGTCCATTCGTGTTCGCAGCCTGGAAAAATCTCGAGCTGGCAGTCGCCGCCGGCGGCGCGGTAGGTCGCTGCGAATTTTTCCTGGATCGCCGGGATGACGTTGTCGTCCTCGCCGCCCTGCATGATCAGCATCGGCAACAAGTTGACTTTTTCCTTGCGCTCGAGGATTTCCTGCGGGTTGCCGTCGTGGATGGTTTCCGGCGGGTTGAAGAAGGTATCGGATTTTTTCATCATATCGGCATTTTTCATTTTCTCGGCCTGCGCGCGGCGCGTGACCGGATCGCTGATCGGCGAGCGGGTGGCGACATAGGCGAAGGTGGCATCGAGGTGCGGCGCTTCCGGCAGCGGGATCGCGGCATAACGCGCGTCGTGCGGGCGCATGGCCAGCAACTGCGCGATATGGCCGCCGCTGGAACTGCCGAGCACGCCGAAATGCGTCGGATCGCCGTTCCATTCCCGCGCTTTGTGCTTGAGCCAGCGGATGGCGTAGTGGGCATCCTGCACCGCAGCGGGGTACGGCGCTTCGGCGGAAAGCCGCATGTCGGGTGATACCACCAGCATGCCCGAGGCGGCGATGGCGCGCGCCATCGGTTCGTTGGCGTAGCGGTCCTTGCGGCTCCATGCGCCGCCGTGCAGATCGAGCAATACCGGGAACGGACCCGTGCCCTGCGGCTGGTAGATGCGGGCGATCAGCGTGCGTTTGGCGGTCTTGCGGAACTCGATTTCCCAGACTTTGACGGCAAACAGGTTGGCGGGGTTGTAGGCGAGGGTCATGGTGGTTTCTCCGTGCGGGGCGCGTCGTAAAAGTGCAATATCATAAGCCTTCCCGCGCCTGGCAGATCATCTGCGGGACATCATGCGAGAGTCCACATTTAGGGAGCCACATCATGCTTTGGGCCATAGCCTGCGTCGACAAACCGAACACCGTGGCAATCCGCGAATCCGTGCTGCAGCCGCATCGCGATTACCTCGGCAGCCAGAAGGGCATCCTGGTGCTGGCCGGTGCAACGCAGAACGACGAGGGCACCGCTGCCATCGGCAGCCTGTTCATCGTCAACGTCAACAGCCGCGCCGAAGCAAAAAAATTCTCCGACGGCGACCCGTTTACGCAAAAGGGCGTGTTTGCCAGCATCACCATCACCCGGATGCGCAAGGGCCAGTGGAATCCGGGTGCGGCCGAAGGGGCCTGATCGCGGTTGCCTGAAAACGTGCCAGGCGGCGGCGCATGAGCAGCGAACAGTGCTACGCGACGCTGCCGGTGATTACCGATTTCGAAGCGATCACCCGGGCGGAGAGTTACGCGCCGCTGCCGGCCGATTGGCATGTCGCGCTGTGCGATGTGCGCAATTCGACGGCAGCGGTGGCCGACGGCAAGTACCGCAACGTCAATTCAATCGGCGCCGCGGCGATTACCGCCGTGATCAACGCGGCTGCCGGCATCGAGATCCCGTTCAGTTTCGAGGGCGATGGTGCGCTGCTGTGCGTGCCGCAGCGGCTGCTGCAGGGTACCCGCGCAGCACTGGCGAGGACGCAACAGCTCGCGCGCGACGTGTTCGGTCTGGAGCTGCGTATCGCCACGGTGCCGGTCACCGCCATTCCCGCGGGTTTTGCGGTGCGAATCGCGCGTTACCGCGTATCCGAGAACTACATGCAGGCGGTATTTTCCGGTGGCGGCATTGCCTGGGTCGACGGTGTGATGAAGGATCCGGCGACCGAGGCGCAGTATGCGATCGCGCCGGGAAGCGTCGAGCCGCGCGGCAATTACGACGGTTTCGAGTGCCGCTGGGAGGACATCCCCAGCCGCCACGGCGAGACCGTGAGTCTGATGGTGCTGGCGCTGCACCACGAACCGGAGCGTGCGGCGGCGGTGTACCGCAGCGTGATCCGCAAGGTGCGCGAGATTTATGGCGATGACGACGCCTGTCATCCGGTCGCGGTACCGCAACTGGCGATGACGCTGGATGCGCGGCTGCTCGCCGACGAGGTGGGCATCCGCTCCGCCGGCGGCCGGTTTGCGCGCTGGAAGCGGCTGCTGATGACGCGGATGGTGGTGGTGCTTGGCAGGGTGCTGATGAGGTTCGGCATCCATACCCGGGAGACGGACTGGAGCCAGTACAAGCCGATGCTGGTGCGCAATTCCGACGTGCGCAAGTTCTCCGATGTCTACCGGCAGATCCTGTCGGGCACGGCGACACAGCGGCTCGCCCTCGACGGCTGGCTGAAGCAGCAATTCGAGGCGCACCAACTGCTCTACGGGCTGCATGTCGCCGACCGCGCGCACATGACCTGCCTGGTATTCGATTACGCCGGCCGGCATCTGCATTTCATCGACGGCGCCGACGGCGGCCTGTTTCTGGCGGCCAGGGCGTTCAAGAGCCGCGCCACCCAGTATGTCAGCCGCACCGGGATTTAGGCGCGTGCGCCGCCTCTGGGTAGTCCCGGCGACCATGATCTGGTCCTTGCCCGATGCGCGGCCCGGTTGATCTATGTCAAGATGCCGGTGTTATGTCTCGGCAATGCTGCCGGTGTATGGTGCTACGCGGCGAGCCGGGGTCATCGGGTTTGCCGTTTCGATAATTTGCAGAGCCGGTCGCAGACGCATTTTGAGTGCGCGCTGCGTTGCGGTTTACCAGGAGGAAATGCCATGAAAAAGCTGTTTGCCGCATTATTTGTTGTGCTGATGGCCGTCCAGGCCCACGCGCAGGATAAGTCCCTGCTTGACCGCGCGCGGACCGAGGGCAAGGCATCGTTCTACGCCAACATCACCGCGATCGAGCCGATCCTGAAGGCGTTCTCCGCCGACACCGGTGTGAAGGCCGAATACACGCGGATTTCGACGTCCAAGTTCGTTGCCACGGCGATCACCGAGTTCGAGGCCGGCAAGCTGATGGCGGACGTGGTGCAGGCGCCGCTGCCGGTGCTGGACCTGCTGAAGGCAAGAGGCGTGCTCGCGTCGTACCGCTCGCCGGCAGCTGCGGGTTACCCGGACTGGACCAAGAAAGATGACCGCATCCAGTTGTTCGGCATCGAATACGTGGCGCTGATCTACAACAAGGAGCGGGTCAAGGCCGCCGATGTGCCCAAGCGTTACGAGGACCTGACGCTGCCCAAATGGAAGGACAAGATCGTCATGGCCAACCCGGCCAATCACGCGACGACCATTTCCTGGCTGATCGGGCTGAAAGAGAACGTGTTCAAGTCCGAAGCCGACTGGCGCAAGTTCCTCGCGGGTCTCGCGGCCAACAAGCCGATGTTCGTGGCATCATTCGGCCCGACGCCCGCTCCGATCGAGAGCGGCGAGAAGCTGATCGGCATCTCGATGCCGAAATACATCGTCACCAAGGCGCCGGCGCCGCTCGACTGGGCGCGGGTTTCGCAGCCGATGATGGGGACGCCGCGGGCGATCGCGGTGACGTCCAAGGCGCCGCACCCGGCTGCCGCGCGGGCCTTCGTCGACTACTGGCTGTCGAAAAAATCGATGGATATCCTGGCCAAGGATGTCGGCGAGTATGTGCTGGCCCCCGGCGTCTATCCGCCGATCGACGGCATCAGCAAGGCCAAAGTCATCGCCATCCGCGAACTGTCGGACGACGAGATCCAGAAGTGGGGCGCCGAGTTCAAGAAAATCTTCGACGTAAAATAAGCTGCTGCAAGCTGTGTTGCATCGGCCGCCCGGCATGCCGGGCGGCTGTTTGATTACCGCGGGCGTTGCTCGATGCCCGCGCACCTGGGCCGGTCTGCCACCGGCATTAACGGTTTACCGGGACACCACCATGGACATCCGCATCCGGGGCGTCAGCAAGTATTACTACTCCGAGGGCAAGACCATCAAGGCCCTGGATGACGTTAACCTGACCATTCCCGCCAACCAGATTTTCACGCTGCTCGGTCCCAGCGGCTGCGGCAAGACCACGCTGCTGCGCTGCATCGTCGGTCTGGAGATGCCGGATACCGGCGAGATCAGCATCGGCGACGATGTGGTCTGGTCGAAGGACCGGAACATTTCCGTGCCGCCGGAGAAGAGGGGTCTGGGCATGGTGTTCCAGACCTACGCCATCTGGCCGCACATGACGGTGTTCGACAACGTCGCTTACCCGCTGCAGGTGCGCGGCGCGGCAAAGGACCGGATCCGGGAGAGCGTCGCGAAGACGCTGCGCTTCGTGCAGCTCGAGGGCTTCGAGGGGCGGCCGGCGACCAAGCTCTCCGGCGGGCAGCAGCAGCGCGTCGCGCTGGCAAGGGCGCTGGTGGCCGAACCCCGGGTCATCCTGTTCGACGAGCCGCTGAGCAACCTCGATGCCAAGCTGCGCGAGGAAACGCGCAAGGAACTGCGGGCGTTTCTCGGCAAGCTGCAGATCACTGCGGTGTACGTGACGCACGACCGCGTCGAGGCGCTGGCGCTGTCGGATTCGATCGCGGTGATGCGCTCGGGACAGATCATCGAAATCGGCACGCCGAAGAAAATCTATTTTGACGCCGACCACCGCTTTGTCGCGGATTTCATCGGCCGGGCCAACCTGGTCAAGGCAAGGGTTCGCGGCGTGGAGGGTGGCTACACGATGGTCGACTGCGGGCTGGGGGTCATCGCCTGCCAGCAGCGCGATGTCGCCGTCGGCAGCGAGGCCACCCTGTGCATCCGGCCGGAGTTCATCCGCATCGTCGGCGGCGAGGCGCCGGCGGCCAAGAATCTGGTCAACGGCCGCATCGAGTCGCTGGTGTTCGTCGGCGAGGCCTACGAGGCGGAAATCCGCGTCGGCGACGAACAGCTGCTCGCCAAGATCGATCCGGATGCGAAACTCGACGAGGGCGATGCCGTCAGCTTCACGCTGGATCCCGCACACTGCCTGCTGGTTGCGGTCTGAGCGCGGCCGGCCATGGACCATACCCGTTCCTCGAAGCTGACCTGGCTGCTGATTGCGATCGTCGGCGCGCTGACGGTATGCCCGGTGCTGATGCTGGTGCTGGGCAGCTTTTCCGAGGGGTTGACCGCGTTCGGCGATTTCACGACGGACAAGTACGTCGAGGTCTATACCGATCCGGCATTCTTCGAAGTCATGCTCAACACCACCATTTTCGTGCTGGGCTCTTCGACGCTGTCCACGGTGCTGGCGGTATTCCTCGCCTACCTGAACACCCGCACCGACATCCCGTTCAAGTTCCTGTTCAAGATCATCTCGATCATCCCGATGATGATCCCGCACCTGCTGTTCTCGGTGAGCTGGGCGCTGCTGCTCAATCCCTCGAACGGGTTGATCAACCTCGGGCTGATGGAGGCGTTCTCGCTGGACAATGCACCGTTCAACATCTATTCGATGTGGGGCATGATCCTGATCGAGGGGCTGCTCGATCTGCCGATTGCCTATCTGATTATCGCGCCGGCCATGGCGTCGTTCGACGTGGCGCTGGAGGAGTCGTCGCGGGTCAGCGGCGCGAGCAGCTGGCGGACGCTGTTCAGGATCACGCTGCCGGTGCTGCGGCCGGCGATTCTTGCGGCTTTCATCCTCGGTGTCGTGCGCAGCCTGGCGTCCTTCGCGGTGCCGTCGGTAATCGGCATGCCGGGGCGCGTGCAGGTCCTGGCGACGCATTTGTACGAAATGATCGCCACCGGTTTTGCCACTGATTACGGCAAGGCCGCGGCGTTGGGTATGAGCGTGCTGGTGGCTTCGGTTACGCTGATCGTCGTCTATCGCGCGCTGACGGCGGAGAGCGAGAAATACGTGACGATCGCCGGCCGCGGTTTCCGGCCGACCGTGATCGAACTGGGCAAGGCCAGGATGCCGCTGTTCTTCGTGGTCGGTGTGCTGTCGTTCGTGCTGATCGTGCTGCCGGTGGCGGTACTGTTGTACACCTCGTTTGTGCCGTACTCGATGGTGCCGAGCGCCCGCGCGTTTTCGATGATGAGCCTGAAGCACTGGCACGACGTGCTCAGTGACCCGATCTCGCTGTTGTCGCTGAAGAACAGCCTGTTCCTGGCAGTGGTCGGCGCTACGCTGGGCGTGATCCTGTCCATATTCGTGGCTTATGTCATCGTCAAGGTGAAGACCCGGGCGTCCGGGGTGCTCGATTCGCTGAGCTACCTGTCGTTCTCGTTTCCGGGCATCGTGATCGGCGTCGGCTTCATGTGGTTTTTCGTGCAGACGCCCCTCTATGCAACGATCTGGGCGCTGCTGCTCGGCTACATCGCCACCTACCTGCCCTACGGCATCCGGCCGATGTCCAGCGCGTTCATCCAGATCCACAGCCACCTCGAGGAGTCGTCACTGGTGTGCGGGGCGAGTCCGCTGACGACGATGCGCCGCATCATCGTGCCGCTGCTGGTACCGGGCATCGTCTCGGGCTGGATACTGATGGCATCGATGTTCGTGCGCGAGCTGACGTTGTCGGTGGTGCTGTCGCGGCCGGGAACCGAGGTGCTGGCGGTGCAGATCCTGCGCTTTTCCGAAGACGGCCTGTGGGGCCGGCTGTCGGCGCTGGGCATCGTGATGATCGGCATCTCGACCGCGCTGGTGGTCACCGCCACGCTGATCGGCAACCGGTTCAGGACCGTATAGACGCCAGCGCGCCGTTCACTGCAGCTTGCCGATGACCTCCAGCAGTTCATCGTTAGGCAGGATGCCGCGCGGATCCCCGACCTTGGCGTAGCGAAGGATGCCGGCCTTGTCGATGACGAACCACGCGCGCTTCGCGCGCAGATAGCCCGCGATGCGCCTGGCGTCGTTGGCGGCGGCCGGATCGTCGCTGAGCGCGCCGTAAGCGCGCGTGATCACGCGGCGCGTGTCGCTCAGCAGCGGAAACTTGAGGCCGAGTTTTTCGGCGAACACCGTATTGGCGGCGTTGAAATCGACACTGACGCCCAGGACCTGGGCGTTGGCGGCCTCGAACTTGGGGAGATCAAGCTGGAAGGCCACGACTTCGGTCGTTCAGGTGTCGGTGAAGGCGGCGATGTAGAAGAACAGCACCACGTGTTTTTTGCCGAGGAAATCGGCCAGCGCCACCGGTTTGCCCGTAGTGGACATTACCGAAAAGGCGGGGGCCGGGTCGCCGACCTTGAGCGTCTGTGCCTGCGCGGCACCGGCACACAGCGCAGCGCCACCCAGCAGCCCAACTGC
>Ga0105107_10003775_pt1 | contig 10114 bp, 9 predicted proteins | sample PPLLaktember2015_6_FD_79335 | JGI IMG/M metagenome (GOLD analysis project Ga0105107, IMG submission 79335) | Freshwater sediment microbial communities from Prairie Pothole Lake near Jamestown, North Dakota, USA - PPLs Lake P8 Core (1) Depth... | ecosystem: Environmental > Aquatic > Freshwater >...
CAAGTTGACTTTCCTGAAGGAGCCGAAGCCAGTATTTTGTTTCTCTTGCTTCTTTTGATGCAAGTGACATTTTCATAATGAAGTCCTTTCTTGTCTGCCCAGCTAACGCTTCTTCAAATATTTGCCCCAATGCTTGTACCACTTCTTAATAATTGTTTTGATAGAATAAATTCTTTCTTAGCAGTTAATTCTTTGTATAATTTTATTATATCAAGAGAAAAACTAAAACTTTTTTGCTGAATAATATTATTGTTTTTCATTTTAAATTAATTCAAAATCCATAACTTAAAATTCAAAATTCAAAAAAGTATTCCCGCTAATGTTGCAGTAGTTAAAGTTGCTAATGAACCGCCAATGACAGCTTTTATCCCAAGGCTGGCGATCTCAGGTCTTCTGTTGGGTGCTAAAGGTCCTATGCCCCCAATTTGAATAGCTATAGAACTAAAGTTTGCAAATCCGCATAAAGCATATGTTGCCATAAAAATTCCTTTCTCAGTAACCAGAGTTTTTGCAGCAATCATTTTACTCATTTCGAGGTAAGCCACAAATTCATTTAACACAATCTTGGTTCCGAACAAACTACCAAATTCAAGCGCGTCCTTCCAGGGTACACCAATTCCGGCACCTAAGAATTGTAATCCCCATCCTATTAAAAGCTGAAAACTAAGAGGCTGACCGTAAGTTTCTCTCAATGAAGCGTTCCATCCAGCAAAACTGCCAAGTTCTTCCAATCCATAGTTAACAAGAGCAATTAATGCTACAAAAGCAATAAGCATAGCTCCGACATTTAATGCCAGTGTTAAACCATCGCCTGCACCATTCGCAGCAGCTTCAATAACATTAGAAGCATTCTTTTCTATTTTAACCTTAACAGTTCCTTTGGTTTCAGGGATTTCGGTTTCAGGGAAAAGTATTTTAGAAATTGCTAATGCAGCAGGTGCAGCCATGACACTTGCACCAAGCAGATGAGTTGCAAATAAATGCTGTGCCTCATTTACCGGAATTCCGAGAGATTGAGCATAAGAATCTCCAAGCATTTTAACATAAGCCGCCATTACACCTCCTGCAATGGTAGCCATACCTCCGATCATAATTGTTAATATTTCACTTTTGGTCATTCCCTTTATAAAAGGTTTAATCATTAATGGTGCTTCAGTCTGACCCACAAAAATATTGGCTGTACAGGACAAAGATTCTGCACCGCTTGTACCCATAAATTTAGCCATTACCCATGCCATTGCCTGTACTACTCTCTGCATTATTCCCAGGTAGTAAAGAATTGACATCAGGCTTGCAAAAAATATAATAGTTGGGAGTACCTGGAATGCAAAGAAAAATCCTATACTATTAACATCCCCGGGGCTGAGTGCTAACTTATCAAATACAAAAAATGCACCTTCAGTTGTAAAATTCAGAATGAGTACAAAGCCTCCGCTTACCCATGAAAAAAAATCTTTTATCCATCCGAGGGGATAAAATATTTCTCTTAGTGCGTCACCTTTAATTATTAGTATTGCAAAAATTAATTGCAGACCAAGTCCGGCACTAACCAACCTCCAATTAATTTTTTTCTTATTGTTGGAAAGAAGGAAAGCAATAGCAAGTATAAGAAGTATTCCTAAAAATCCCCTGAGGATATTAGTAAATTCCATAGGATACCTTAATTTTCATTTGGGATAAAATGACATTTTCTGCACCGGGCTTCATATATATCTGAAGCACCAACAACTACTCTTTCAGATGAGCTGTTTTTTCTTTGAGTTTTATCTGCAGGATTTCCGCATACTACACATATAGCAAGAGTTTTAGTTATATACTCTGCAATTGCAAGTAATTGAGGTATAGGCTCAAAGGGAATACCTTTATAATCCTGGTCGAGTCCTGCAACGATTACTCTTTTACCTTCATTTGCAAGATTGTTACATATCTTTATTATATCGGGTGAGAAAAATTGTGCTTCGTCTATTCCAATTACCTGTGCATCCCGGGATAAATCCGGCACTTTATTAATATCTTTAATAAGAACCGAAGGAAGAGATTGTTCATTATGGGAGACGATCGAATTTTTTGAATATCTTGTGTCAATATCAGGTTTAAATATTTTTACATTCTGTTTTGCGATTTGGGCACGTCTTAATCTTCTTATGAGTTCTTCAGTTTTTCCGCTGAACATACATCCGGCTATAACTTCTATCCAGCCGGTTTCTTTAGGCATTGCGTGAGGGGTATATTCCATCATCTAATATTTTTTTCCTATTAATCTTTAATAATGTTAATAGCATTCAAGATTCATTTTAAATTTTCATCTCCGAACGGCAGAGGCAGCAGCTGAGAGAGTTTCAGAATTTTTAATTCTTTCTTTTGATTGACAAGAATAACATCGAGATTGTCTCCGCATAAATCATGAAGCACCTGTCTGCATGCACCGCAGGGTGAACAGAAGCCTTTATCATCACTTGCAATTGCTATTGCTTTAAAATTTCTTTCTCCTTCTGATACTGCTTTAAATACAGCAACCCTCTCTGCGCAAATGGTTAAACTATACGAGCTGTTTTCAATATTGCCGCCCGAATAAATTTTCTCATCTTCAGTTAATACTGCTGCTCCGACATGGAAATTTGAATAGGGAGGGTGTGCTTTTAGTTTTGCTTCAACAGCCTTTAGTGCCAGTTCCTGATAATCCATAATTAATATTATTTATTCTTAATCAAATATAGGGATGAAAATTATTTTAGAAAACCTTCTTTATTCTTTCCAATCATTCTTTCCCAGAAAAGCATTGAAGAAATTTACTATCAGGAATATCTCATATACTATCTGCAAATAAAAAATCTTTAAAAGACTAAAGTCATATCCAAATTTCTTTTGAAGATTAGTCACCATAATAACATCAATAAACATCTTTACTAATAATAGGGATATAAAAATTGAATCAATAAAAATTAATGCGGGTGAGAAAAGAAATAGAAAATTAATTAAATGCCAGGCGCCTAATAGAAATTTATGTAACGGAAGGTAATGCAGCGAAGTTTCAGTATGTCTTGCTTTCTGTTTCAGGTAATCGCCGAGGTTATTTTTTGTTCCTGAATAAACAAAAGATCCTTCTTCAGTTGCCAGCCCGATCTTCATTCTATTTTTTACAGCTTCTCTTAATAAAAGATCATCATCGCCGCTTAATGTTTCAGTTGTATTTGAGTATCCTTTTAGCCTTTTAAAAGAAGATTTTTTAAAACCAAAATTTCTTGCAGCAGCCGAATATGGAACTCCAATAATTGCTGCGGTAAAGGTCAGGATACTGCTTCTAATATTTTCAAAGCATGATAGATTATTAACGAAAGAGTTTGTTGTGTAGAAAGGAGCGGCACCAAAAACAAAATCAAATTCTTTTGAGAAAATTTTTGAATAAGTTTTAATCCAGTCTTTTTGAGGTATGCAGTCTGCATCGGTAATCATTATAAAATCATTCTGAGCTTTATCTATCCCGATTGTTAAAGCACCTTTTTTGCCGGGTAAAGATTTATCTTCAGCTTTTACAAGTAAAAAGTTTGGTTTACTCTTTATCTCTTCACACACTAATTCAAAAGTTTTATCAGAAGAATTATCATCCACAATTATTACTTCAAAAAGATTTTTATCATAACTCTGCTCCCAAAGAGTATCAATAAGTTTTGAAATTTTATCTTCTTCATTCCTTGCAGCTACAACTATCGAAATTTTAACATCGGAACTTAGATTTATTTTTTGAGAGAAAACTTTTTTGACAGAGAGATAAAAGAGAAGGTTTACAAGGAGAAATATGAAAATCAAAACTATTAAAATAAAGAATAACATATAGAAGATTATTTATCAGAAATCTTCATCAATAAGCCAGCCTTCTGCAAGCTGCGGATTCATTTCCTGTATAAAGCGCGAAGGTTTTGAAAGGGTTATTCCGGCTTCCCTGTCATATAAATTCATCGGGTAGGTAACAAATAAATTCTGCTTTGCTCTTGTTGATGCTACATACATTAATCTTCTTTCTTCTTCGAGAGTTTCAATATTATCGTATGAACGGCTTGACGGGAAGAAACCTTCAACTGCATGAATAATAAACACTGAATGCCATTCAAGCCCCTTCGCAGAATGTATTGTTGAGAGCGTAAGATATTCATCTTCTTTATCTGTGGCATCAACGTCTATTACACTATCAATTATAGGTTCAATTGCCATATCGGCAAGAAGTGAATCAAGCGACCTGTAATTTTCAGCTATGTTCTGGAATATTTCCAGATCTTTTTTCCGTTTATTAAAATCATCATAATTTGTTTTGAAGATAGGGTAATAATATTCAAGAACTAACTCAAGTTTTTCAGATGGTAAATCATTCTTTGTATGAATATTATATAAAAGCTGAAAAAGTTTTACGATCCTGTCATTATAACTGAAGCCTGTTACATTTTCGGGGTTGGCTTTTATAGTTAATTTTGAGGCAGCAAGCTCATCAAGAATTTTTTGTGCAGTTTTCGGACCTACACCTTCGTGCAAAAGTAAAACTCTGTACCAGCTCACAATATCTTTCGGGTTACTTGCAATTCTAAGGAAAGCAAGGACATCTTTTATATGTGCAGATTCAACAAATTTCATCCCTCCGAATTTCTGAAAAGGTATATTAGCTTTTGTCAATTCTATTTCAAGATCAAAAGAAAAGAAAGATGATCTGAAAAGGACAGCCATATCTCCGAGAGATACTCCTTCTTCTCTCAGCTCAAGAATTTTTTCTACGATAAATTTTGATTGCAGGTTTTCTGTAGAGGCGGCAACAATAAAAGGAAGTTCTCCGCCCGGTTTAATTGCATAAAGATGTTTTGTATATTTTTCAACAGCACCTTCATTAATTCTGTTTGCAAAGTTTAAAATTTCCTGTGTGCTTCTGTAATTTTCCTCAAGTTTAATTATCTGAACGTTATCAAAAAGATCCGGGAATTCAATTATGTTTTTAAAGTTTGCTCCTCTGAAAGAATAAATTGCCTGGGAATCATCACCGACCACCATTATATTTTTGTTTATTTGTGTTAATCCTTTAACAACATCTGCCTGAAGTTTATTGGTATCCTGGTATTCATCAACCATTACAAACTTGATAGAACCAAGAAGAGACTTTGTACCGGGATTAAAATCTTCAAGAAAATTTCTTAGGTAAACAAGCAGATCATCATAATCAAGAAGATTGTTTCTCCTTTTATATTCATTAAAGATTTTTTGAATTCCTAGAATCTTATCTATCTGGTCCATAAAGTGAGGATAATCTTCCTGGATGATATCTTCAGGCTTTTTGCCTGTGTTAACACTCAGGCTGTAAACTTTATTGAGAGTTTCTTTTTTTGGGAACCTTTTTTCTTTTCCTGCAAACCCGCTCTGAGTTCTGATAAGATTAATAACATCCTGAGTATCTCCCTGGTCAAGAATAGTAAAAGAAGGATCGAGCTTTGCAGCTTTCGAGTATTTTCTAAGAACAGAATTTGCAAAAGAATGAAAAGTCCCGCCAAGTATTTTTGAGCAGCGGTTATCCAGAAGAGTTGCTGCCCGGTTCATCATTTCGTTGGCTGCTTTGCGGGTGAATGTAAGAAGAAGAATTGATTGAGGTTCATAACCAAGTTCAACAAGTCTGGCAACTCGGTAAACGAGAGTTCTTGTTTTACCTGTCCCAGCTCCCGCAATAATTAAATGTGCACCTTCTACAGCAGAGGCTGCTTCATACTGTGCGGGGTTTAGTTCATTTTTATAATTAATAATGAAGCGGGATTCATCTGGAATATTTTTTTTTAGATCAGCCTGCCGCTCGGGCAGGCTTAGTTCATTAATTCTTTTAAGCTTATATTTTTTTTGAATCATTCCTGAAATGCTTTTGGCTTTCCTATAATCTCAGAAAAAACAATATACTCTTTTAGAGTCTTTGGATTTTTAAAACTATTCCTGATATTTTTTCTGATTTCCGATTTAGTTCCTTGTTTCACTGCAAGGTGTTGTTCAAATATCCGGGCACGTCTTTCAGTCTCTTCATTTATTGCTTTCCGTTTCGCTTCCGCTTTTCTGGTTTTTTCCTCCCAGGTTTCTGCCTGCTCTATAATTGTTTTATGTTCCGAGGGAGTAGGCTGATGCCATTCGGAAGTATCGAAATGTTCGGAGGAAGGTTCATAACTTTTTTCTTTTTCAAAAGTTATTTCTTCCTGTTTTTCAGGAAAAGAAGATTCAGTTTTAAACATCTTCTCAATTTCTTTTAAGAGATCATATTCTTCCTGCTGTGAAGATTTAACCTGGGTTGGCTCTGGTGGAGGTTTTATAGTTTGTCCTCCCGGTTTTGTTTCAGGTTTTTTCTTTCTGAAGAAAGAACTTAGAAAGCTGATGATAATAAAGAGGTAAATTAGTATTTCAAAAATATTATCCATTACTGGTTAGGGTCCTCTTTTTTTCTTTCAGGTTTCGCGATAGATTCTCTCATATCGGTATCTGATTGAATATTTTTCATTTTGTAATAATCCATAATTCCCAGGTTGCCCGATCTGAAAGCATCAGCCATAGCACGCGGAACTTCAGCTTCAGCCTCAACAACTCTTGCTCTTTGCCTGGATACCTCAGCTATCATTTCCTGTTCAAGTGCAACTGCAGCAGCTCGTCTTTCTTCAGCTTTTGCTCTTGCTACTTTTAAATCAGCTTCAGCCTGATCAGTCTGTAAAATAGCTCCGATGTTTTGCCCAATGTCCACATCTGCAATATCAATAGAAAGGATTTCGAATGCAGTACCGGAATCAAGACCTTTTGCAAGAACACTTTTAGATATTTTATCCGGGTTCTCAAGAACTTCTTTATGATCAATACTGGAACCGATGGTTGAAACAATACCTTCTCCCACACGTGCAAGAATAGTTGCCTCTCCCGCACCGCCAACCAGACGTTCAATATTTGCTCTTACAGTTATTCTTGCAATTGCTTTTAATTGAATACCGTCTTTTGCAACTCCGGCAACTAAAGGAGTTTCAATAACTTTTGGAAGTACAGACATTTTTACGGCTTCAAGAACATCTCTTCCTGCCAAATCGATCGCGGTTGCTCTTTCAAAAGTTAAACCCAGGTTTGCTTTGTCGGCGGATACCAAAGCATTAATTACTTTAATAACATTTCCGCCTGCAAGAAGATGTGCTTCAAGTTTTCCCTGTTCTACTTTAATACCTGCTTTTGTCGCAGTAATTAAACTTCTAACAATAACTACGGGTGGAACTTTTCTTAATCTCATACCTATTAAATCACGGAAAATTTTTACCTTCACACCTGAAAAGTATGCAGTAATAAATAATCCAAGAGGAACAAAATAAAGGAAAAGAATTAGGAATAGTATAATTCCTATTATAATTATGAGTGATACTCCTGTAATAGCTTCCATTTTATCTCCAATTATTTAGATCTGGATTTTAATGTTACCACTTATTTAGTTTTTTAGCAAATAATGTAGTTGTTATAATGATATTAAAATTATGGAACGATTTACTGTAATATTTGTATACTTTCGGGATGAAATATTACCTGAAGAGATACACTTGTCACTGGTCCTGGTAAGCTATCATGGGTATATATGATAAATTTATATTTGTTGATAAGGAAACAAGACTTCTTGTGTATGGTATAATTATTGTCTTTAACTTGTTGAGAGAATCCTTTAACTTATAAACGGTAATTTGTTAAGGTTGATAGAGTTCAACGATTTATTGGATTTCATTTAGCTTTTTGCTAATATCAGATTGTGTCGTTAATATGATTTATGATAGAGGACAAGAAACTTATCTATATAAGGATGAAAAATAAAAATTATATGTTAAATCACTGAACATTGATAAAATGTTCATTATTGTTAATCCTAAAGAGGAAGAGGAATAATTAAATGGATGGAAATTTTTCAGATAGACTGCAGGATGTAATAAGATTAAGCCGTGAAGAGGCTTTAAGATTGGGGCATGACTATATCGGTACTGAGCATCTTCTATTAGGAATAATCAGAGAAGGGCAGGGTGTTGCTGTTAGAATTTTAAGGAATCTCGATTGTGATATGATAAAACTGAAAAAAGCAATTGAGGATACCGTTAGAACTTCCGGGGGTACATTAACAATAGGAAATATCCCCCTTACCAAGCAGGCAGAAAAAGTTTTAAAGATTACACAAATTGAATCTAAAATTTATAAAGCAGATGTCATTGGTACTGAACATCTACTGCTTTCATTATTAAGAGATGAGGATAATATTGCAACTCAGATTCTTCACCAGTTTAATGTTACTTATGATGGTGCAAGAGCAGAATTGAATGCAATGCTTTCAAGTAAGGGAAGCAAAGAATCATCAGGTTCAGTTCCGCCTCCTCCGGATAGAAAAGTAGAGAGAACTAAAACTCCGGTGCTCGATAATTTTGGAAGAGACCTTACAAAGCTTGCAATTGATGATAAGCTTGACCCGGTTGTAGGCAGAGAAAAAGAAATTGAACGTGTTGCACAGATTCTTAGCAGGAGAAAGAAAAATAATCCTGTTCTTATTGGTGAACCTGGTGTCGGTAAAACAGCTATAGCTGAAGGTCTTGCTTTAAGAATAGTACAGAAGAAAGTTCCCCGGACACTACAGGATAAAAGAGTAGTTACTCTGGATCTTGCAGGTCTTGTTGCGGGAACAAAATATAGAGGACAGTTTGAAGAAAGAATGAAAGCTCTTATGAATGAGCTTGAAAAAGCTAAAGATGTAATTCTCTTCATAGATGAACTTCATACAATAGTTGGTGCAGGCGGTGCCTCCGGCTCTCTTGATGCTTCAAATATGTTTAAACCTGCATTAGCGAGAGGAGATATACAATGTATAGGAGCAACTACTCTTGATGAGTACAGGAAATATATTGAAACTGACGGCGCTCTTGACAGAAGGTTTCAGAAAGTAATGGTCGATCCTCCAACTTATGATGAAACTCTTCAGATCCTGAATAATATAAAAATTAAATATGAAGAACATCATAGAGTTAAATATTCAAGTGATGCTATCGAGTCTGCTGTAAGATTAAGTTCACGATATATCACAGACAGGCATCTGCCTGATAAAGCAATAGATGTTCTTGATGAAGCTGGGTCAAGAGTACATATGGGTAATTTTGAAGTACCCGAGGATGTTCTAAACCTTGAATCAAAAATTGAAGATGTCCGTCATGAAAAAGCTTCAGTTGTAAAAAAACAGGATTATGAAGAAGCTGCAAGATTAAGAGATAAAGAACGTACATTACAAACAGAACTTGAAGTAGCAAAACAGGAATGGGAAAATAAAACAAAAGATGTTATCCATGATGTGAACGAAGAAGATATAGCTACAGTTGTTGCAATGATGACCGGTATTCCGGTTAACAGAGTTGCACAAACCGAATCGGAAAAATTACTTAGAATGGAAGATGCACTGAAAGCTGAAATCGTTGGACAGGATGAGGCTGTTAATAAACTTACTAAAGCTATAAGAAGAACAAGAGCAGGATTGAAGAATCCAAACAGACCAATAGGAAGTTTTATCTTTCTCGGTCCGACCGGTGTTGGAAAAACAGAGCTTACAAAAGCTCTGGCAAGATATCTTTTCGATAGTGAAAATGCCCTTATAAGAATTGATATGAGCGAGTATATGGAAAAATTCTCCCTGTCAAGATTAGTTGGGGCGCCTCCCGGATATGTTGGCTACGAAGAAGGAGGACAACTTACTGAAAAAGTCCGCAGAAAACCTTACTCGGTTGTTCTGTTTGATGAAATAGAAAAGGCACATCCTGATATTTTCAGTATACTGCTGCAGGTTCTTGATGATGGTACTTTAACCGATTCTCTCGGAAGAAAGGTTGATTTCAAGAATACAATTATAATTATGACCTCAAATATCGGGGCAAGGGATATAAAAGAAATAGGCTCATTTGGTTTTGGTTCTGAAAAAGCTGAAGACAGATAGTCTGCTCTAAAAAATACAGTTGAAGATGCAATGAGAAAACTCTTCAATCCGGAATTTTTAAACAGAGTTGACGAAACCATTGTATTCAGAAATCTTGATAAAGAAGATATTATGAAAATAATTGATATTGAG
>Ga0105107_10003777_pt1 | contig 10114 bp, 9 predicted proteins | sample PPLLaktember2015_6_FD_79335 | JGI IMG/M metagenome (GOLD analysis project Ga0105107, IMG submission 79335) | Freshwater sediment microbial communities from Prairie Pothole Lake near Jamestown, North Dakota, USA - PPLs Lake P8 Core (1) Depth... | ecosystem: Environmental > Aquatic > Freshwater >...
ATCCTCGTGCCGCACACCTCCCGGCAGCACCGGCAAGGGCGCGTGCGCGTCGGCAGCATCCTCGTCAGCGAAGCGATCGTGGAACGCGGTGTAGATGCCGGCCAGCATCGCGTCGAACTGCGTGGAGAACTGCTGGGCGGCAGCCGACAGGTTGTTGCGTGCGCGCAACTGCTCGAGCTGCGTGAGCTCGCCCGTCCACCGGTACTGCAGCAGCGCCAGCGCCGGCAGCAGCAGGCCGATGGCGACGACCAGCAGGACCGTGCCCCTGCGCGCGAGCCACGCCCCGAGCGTTCCCATAGGGATGGATGGTAGCAAGTCGGCCCTGCTCCGGCGGGCCCTGGCCCTGTTTTTACCACCTCTTAACGATCTCTTAGCGACCTCTTGAAGCCTCGGGCTGGCGCCCACCGCTACCCTTCCCATGGAAGGGTATGGGTCTCATCAATGTGACCGCCGGTGCGGCGCTGTTCGTGGCATGTGGCATCGGCGGCGTCTGGCTGACCGGGCAGCCCTCGCCTGGGAGCGGCGTGTTCACGGCCGAGCAGGCCTCAGCCGGCCGCCAGTCGTACCAGAAGGAGTGCGCCAGCTGCCACGCCGGCGACCTGGGCGGGCGCGACGATGCCCCGGCCCTCAGCGGTGACGCGTTCATGGCCACGTGGGGCACGCGCACGACGAAGGAGCTCTTCGAGTTCGTCAGCACCACGATGCCGCCGGAGGGCTCGTCGATGACGCCGGACGACTACCTCGGCGTCGTCGCCCACATGCTGGAGCGGAACGGTGCGGCGGCAGGCACCCGCCCGCTGTCGGCCACCACCGACGCCACTATCGGCTCGGTGGCCACGGGCAAGAAGCCGCCGTCTGCCGCGGACGCGCCGATGATGGCCCGCCACTCGGACCGCCGGCCGCGAGCCGAGCGATAGACGAGGACCGACTTGCTGACCAGACGACATTTCATCGAGCGGGCCGCGCTGGCAGGCGGCGCTTCGCTCGCCTACGAGGCCATGACGGGAATGGGCCTGCTGGCCGCGCCGCAGGCGGCCGCACCCTTCAACCTCCAGGGCAGCGGCAACGGCGTTCGCGTCGTGGTCATCGGCGCCGGACTCGCCGGGCTGACGGTCGCCTACGAGCTCGGCAAGCGGGGCTACGCGGTCCAGGTGCTTGAGGCGCGCGAGCGCCCGGGCGGCCGCGCGCACACCATTCGCCGCGGCACGGTGAGCGAAGAGGACGGGTCCACGCAGAGCTGCGCGTTCGACGACGGGCAGTACTTCAACTGCGGCGCGATGCGCATCCCGTATCACCACACCACCACGCTCGGGTACTGCCGTGAGCTGCAGGTGCCGGTGGAGACCTTCGCGCTGGTGTCCGAGGCCGCGTATCTATACCAGACGAAGACCCCGGCGATGAAGGACCGGCGCGTGCGCTTCCGCGAAGTGCACACGGATATGGACGGCTACGTCTCGGAGCTGCTGAGCAAGGCCGTATCGGAACACGCGCTGGACGAGGCGCTGTCGCCAGAGGATCGGGATCGGCTGCTCGAGTACCTCCGCAGCAAGGGCGCGCTCGACGCGTCGGGCAAGTACGGCGGCGGTTCGCTGCGTGGCCCGGACGTGGCGGCCTCGCCCGATGGGACGCCGCACTACACGCCGCTGCCGCTCGGCGACCTTCTCGGGTCGCGCACGCCGTACTACCTCGATCTCGGCTTCCAGTACCAGCAGACGATGGTGCAGGTGGTGGGCGGTACCGATCGGCTCCCGCGCGCGCTGGCCGCGCGCGTCGGCAGGCAGGTTACTTACCGGGCCGCCGTGCAGTCCATCCGACAGCACGAACGCGGCGTCACGGTCGTCTACAAGGACGCGCACGGCGCCCCGCACGAGGTGCAGGGCGACTATTGCGTGTGCGCGGTGCCGCTGCCGCTGCTGGCGGACATCGACACCGACTTCCCCGCCGACTTCAAGTCGACGATGGCCAGGGTGCCCTATGCGGCCGCGGGCAAGATGGGCCTGCAGTTCAAGCGTCGTTTCTGGGAAGAGGACGACCACATCTTCGGCGGCGCATCGAAGACCGACATGGAGATCGGCCAGATCGTCTATCCGTCCGCCGGGTACCTGGGCAAGAAGGGGGTGCTCGTCGGCTACTACCTGCAGGGGCAGGCGGGCCGGCCTATCGGCGACAAGACGCCGGCCGAGCGGCTGGCGCTGGCGCTCGAGCAGGGCGGCCGCATCCACCCGCAGTACAAGACCGAGTTCGAGACCGGCTTCTCGGTGGCCTGGCACCGCGTCACATGGAATCGCGGGTCGTGGTCCAACACCAACCCGGCAACGAGGCGACTGCTGGCCGAGCCGCAGGGCCGCGTGTATCTCGCCGGTGACCACCTGAACATGAACGCCTGGATGCAGGGCGCCTTCGAGTCTGCACGGCAGACTGCCACTGCCGTGCACGCCCGCGCCGCGGCCGAACGGGCCACGGCACGGGTCTGACGACGTCCGCGCCGGTTTTCGCCTCACCCGGCGCGGCGTCGTCAGGATCGTTTTCGCGAAGACCTCGAGCAGGCGGCGTCATGCCGGCGAGCGGCGCCAGGTCGCGGGGTCCTCCGGCCTACCGCCTTGTCGAGGCCAGGCGCGTCTCGAGTTCGGCGAGCCGCCGTTCGAGGGCGTCGTTCCTGTCCTGCAGTTCCTTCACCGCGTTTACCAGTACCGTCGTCAGGCGGTCGTACTTCACGCCCTCCACCTCGCCGCGGTCATTGAGCGTCGTCAGGCGCGAGTCGATGGCGGCCACGTCCTCTGCCCCAAAGCCCACGTCGCGCAGGCCGCCGTCCTTCCACGTGAAGCTGATCGGGCGCAGGCGGTGCACGACGTCGAGGCCGCTCGCGAATGGCGCGATGTCCTGCTTGTAGCGCAGGCTCGACGAGCAGGTGGCGATCTGGTTCGTGACGTTCCGGCACAGCGGCGTGGCGCCCGCGGCCCCCAGCGTGACCACCCGCACCGTGCCGTTCACGTCGAGGGTCGACTGCGGGTTCGACGTGCCGATTCCGATCTCTCCGTCGTGATCGATGCGCAGGCGCTCGATCTCGCCCGTGGTGCCGTTCGGCGTCGTGGACAACCGCCAGCGGGTCCCGGTCGCCGTGGACGTCCAGTTCTCGGCAGCTTCGGCGACGAGGAACGCGCGCTGGTTCGGCGTGAACTCGGTGCCCGTGTGGCCCATCCCCTGCAGGAACATCAGGTTGTCGCCGGTCAGGAGGGCTGCCGGCGCCGCTGGCGTTCCACGCGCGGAGCGAAAGGTCATGCGAGCACCCTCGGTGAGCCCGAAACGTGTGAGCTGGAGCAGGTTCCCCTGGCCATCCCGCACGATGTCGAGCGCAGCAGCGGGGCTGGTCGTACCGATGCCCACGCTCGTGTTGAAGGCGGCGCCGTTGACGCCAGCAACGCTGCCGAGCACCATCGCCTGGCTCACGTCCACGCGCGCGCGAGAGCCAATGGCCGCGGCGTTGGTCAACCCGGTGGCGGCCTCGGTGTTGTGACCGATAAGCGTGAGTTCGTTGCCACTGGCCGTCGAGAGGCCGGCGCGGAAGCCCACGGCGGTATTGGAATCGCCCGACGCGAACAGGACGAGTGCGCCTGCACCCAGGGCGGTGTTGAAGTCTCCGTTGGTGAGGCCGGCCAGCGCGGCGTTGCCGGCCACCGTGTTGCCGCTACCGTCAGTGAGCAGCCGCAGGCCGTTTCGCCCGAGCGCCGTGTTCTCGACGCCCGTCCCGAACGACTCGAGCGCGCGCGAGCCCACCGCCGTGTTCCTCGCGCCCGAGAACGAACCGCCGAGCGCGCTGAAGCCGAGCGCCGTGGTGTCGGCTGCCGTCGAGAGGGCCAGCGCCCCGGGGCCGACGCCAACAGAGCCGGCACCAGCAGCGGCGTGCTCGTGATCGGCTCGCGCGGAGGCCGCCAGGACACCGTCGCCGCCGAAGGCGACCGCCAGCGAGACGTCGCCCGCCGTGCCACCGCCCGTCAGGCCGGCGCCCGCGTTCACCGCCGTGATGTCACCACCCCCAGACCCCGTGATGGGCTCGCATACCGCCGTCCCGTTCTGATTGATGCTTCGCAGCGCCTGCCCAGCCGGGCACGCCGTCGTCACCCGGCTCTGGATGACCGCCGTGTCCACGGCCAGGGCCACGTCCCCAGCGGTGCCGCCGCCAGTCAGGCCGGCTCCCGCCGCCACCCCCGTGATGTCGCCGCCGGTCGAGGGTGTATTCGGCCGCGGGATGCCGCCCGTGTTTGCGCCGAACGCGAACACTCCGCCGTTGCCGGCCGCGTCGCTCCACGTGCCGCTCAGCGTCGCGAAGGAGATGCGCGCCTGCACCGGAATCGCCTGCCCCGTTGGGGAGACGATGTTCAGCCCGAAGGCGATGGTGCCGTCCGGGTTCAGCGCCGCCAGGCCCACCAGAGGTGCCGTCTGCGCCGCGCCGCACTGATCGTCGGTCCCGTCCAGCGTGTACACCGCGCCGTCCTGCCGGACGTTCACGGTGACCCGATTGCAGAACGGCTGCAACTGCCACGTGAAGCTGCCAAGCGGCTGGGCCAGCGACCAAGGAACAGCCGCCAGTGAGGTGGCGAGGGCGGTGAGGACGGCAAGGGTCCGGACAAGGCCAGGCATCGAGGGTCTCCTTCCTGGGTTGGAGCCGTCAGACTATCCGATTGCTCACGGCCAGCCTTCACTTTTCCCTGCCCCTCTGCCTCCGCCCGGGTGACACTTTCACCTGCAGGGGACACCCCGATTGCGAAACCGTGGCTCGAATCCCGCTAAACTGACGGGGATCGACCGCCGGATGCGGGCACGCCCCTTGCTGTAGCAGCCGGCAGCGAAGGAGTCACCGATGGGTATCAACAAGCTGGTCGTTGCTGCGCTGGCGGTCGGTTGCCTTGCGGCAGCCGGGTTGGGCGGCTTCATGGCCGCGCGTTACGGCCAGCCGGCGGTTTCTGCCGACACCCCGTCAGCGGTCCCTGTCGCAGCGCCAGCGCCCGGGGCTCCCGCCACGGTCACCGAATCGGAGGGGGTCATCACACCGGCCCCGGCGGAATCGCCGGCCCCCCGCGTGACGCCTCCGGTGGCCGAGGCGGCCCCGGCCCCCCGTGCCACGGCGCCGGCCCGCGCCAGAGCCACACGTGAGGCCGCGCCAAGCCGCCCGGCCCCACGCCCTGAAACCCAGCGCGCCGAGGCCGCGCCTGCACGCACCGCGCCGCCGGCCGAGCCCGCCCCCACCGCCATCCCCGAGAACACCGGTTCCATGTGGGAGACGCGAGCCCCCGTCGAGCCCGAGGCGCCCCCGGTGGCCACCTACGAGCCCGAGGAGCCCGCGGCGCCTCCGGCGCCCGAATACGTGGATCTGCAGGTGCCGGCCGACGCCGTGCTGGGCCTCCAGGTGGAGCGCACCGTCACCAGCGAAACGGCGCGGGTGGAAGACAAGGTGACGGCCCGCGTCACCCGCGACGTGCGGGTGGGCACGCGCATCGCCATCCCCGCCGGATCCATCGTCAATGGCTCGGTCACCGAGGTGGAGCGCGGCGGCAAGATGAAGGGCAAGGCACGGCTGGCCGTTCGCTTCCATACCGTCACGCTGGCCGACGGCACGCAACTGGCCATACGCACCGACGCGGTGGTGCGCGAGGGCGAGTCGCCCTCGCGTGAGACCGCGGCCAAGGTGGGCGGCGCGGCCATCGGCGGCGCCATCCTCGGCGCCATCCTCGGCGGCGGCCGCGGCGCGGCCATCGGCGCGGGCGTCGGCGCGGCAGGCGGCACCGCCGCGGCCATGACCAACGACCGCAACGCGGCCACGCTCCCTGGAGGCACCAGCGTCACCGTGCGCGTGCAACAGCCGGTCACGGTGACGGTCGCCAAGGAATAGGCTAAGGACTAGATCGGGAGTCGGGAGTCGGGAGTCGGGAGTCTGGAGTCGAGAACCTGAGAACCCGTTACCTCCACCACTGGCCACGGCCCAGCAAGGGTCGTGGCCCTTTTTACTGTGCGGGGTACAATGGGGCGATTCCCTGGAGGGTCCGCGCATGCGCTTTGTCCCCACCGTCGTCGCCGTCGTCCTCGCCACCACGTTTGCCGTCGCGCAGGAGAAGCAGACGCGCGCGGGCATCTCGAACTACACGAAGGTCGACGCCGTGGTGGCCTGCGGCGGGGCCACCGACACCGCGGCCCTCGACGGCCTGAAGGCCGACGGCTTCAAGTCGGTGATCAACCTGCGGATGGCGAGCGAGAACGGCGCCAACGTTCCCGAGAACCAGGCGAAGGCCAAGGCGCTCGGCCTCAACTACTTCCACCTGCCGCTCTCGGGCGCGGCGCCGGATCCGGCCATCGTCGATCAGTTCCTGACCGTGGTCTCGAACAAGGCGAACCAGCCGGTGTTCATCCACTGCGCGTCGGCCAACCGCGTCGGCGCGGTGTGGCTGGTGAAGCGGGTGATGCAGGACGGCTGGCCGGTGGACAAGGCGACGACCGAGGCCAAGGCGATTGGGCTGTCAGCCCCGGGCCTCGAGAAGTTCGCGCTCGAATACATCGCCTCGCACAAGAAGTAAGGCGAAAGCGGAAGGCAGAAGCCCTTCTGCCTTCTGCCCTCTGCCTTGTGCCTACGTCTTCCTCTGGCACCTTTTCTGCTTCTTCCGTTCCCCAGGGGCATCCCTCGCCCCAGTTTCGTCGCGTTCGTGGACACTTTATGGAGGGAGTTTCCTATGCGTCCTGTCCTGTCGGCTCTCTTCGCTCTTCTTGCGCTCGTGGCGCTGCCCGCGTCCGGGCGCGCGCAGGGCACGTACTTCACCCCCTACATCGGCAGCTCGTTCGACTCGACGTTCGACGACTACGACTTCGGCACGAAGCTCCATTACGGCGCCTCGCTCATGTGGCTCGGCGACGGCGGACTCGGCTTCGAGGTGGACCTCGGGTACGCGCCGACGTTCTTCGAGCCGGGTGACGACGAGTTCTTCGAGCTGGACTCGGAAGGCAGCGTGACGACGGTGATGGGGAACCTCGTGTTGGGCGCGACCGGTGGCGGCGTCAAGCCATATGTGTCGGGGGGCCTCGGGCTGATGCGCTCGCGGATCGAGTCGCCGTCGGAGTTGTTCGAGTTCAGCGACAACGGGTGGGGGGTGAACGTCGGCGGTGGCCTGCGCGTCGGGTCCGGCAACTTCGGCGTCCGGGGCGACCTGCGCTACTTCCGCCAGTTGAGCGACCTGGGTTTCATCAACGACTTCGAACTGGGCGACTTCTCGTTCTGGCGCGGTACCGTGGGGCTGTCGATCGGCTTCTGACGTCACAAGAAACCACGAAGCCACGAAGGACACGAAGGACGGCACGAAGACATCGGGCGGCTTGGAGTGCTGTGGTCTCGAGATCCTGGACCTGAGATTCTGCGCTTCGTGTTCTTCGTGGTTCCTTCGTGGCTTCGTGGTTCCTTCGTGGCTTCGTGGTTTCTTTCCGCCCTGTTTGACACGCCCGCCAAGAGCGGGCGATACTACAGGGTCGTTTGTGCGGCGATTTCCTCGACTTGAGGCCGCATCGTGTCCAGCGCCGCTGGGCACGAGAACAATCTAAGTCGCGAGCCAGGCCCGCGACCAACGCGGGCTTTTTTTTTGGAGTGTGAATGGGCAACCGATACATCTTCTCTTCGGAATCGGTCGGCGAGGGCCACCCCGACAAGGTCGCCGACACGATCTCCGACGCCGTCCTCGACGCGTGCCTCGCGCAGGACAAGACCAGCCGCGTCGCCTGCGAGACGTTCGTGAAGTCGAACGTCGTGGTCATCGGCGGCGAGATCACGACGAAGGCGAAGCTCGACTTCGTCAAGATCGCGCGCGAGGCGATCCGCGAGATCGGCTACGTCAACGACGACGACGTGTTCCACGCCGATCGGGTCTTTGTGAACGTCCTGGTGACCCAGCAGTCGCCCGACATCGCGCAGGGCGTGGACGCACGCAAGGCCGCCGGCAAGAAGACCGCGAAGCAGGGGGCCGGCGACCAGGGCCTGATGTTCGGTTACTCCAGCAACGAGACGCCGGAGCTGATGCCGGCGCCCATCATGTTCGCCCACCGCCTGGGCCGCCAGCTCACGAAGATCCGCAAGCAGGGCAAGGTGGCGTGGCTGCGCCCCGACGCCAAGTCGCAGGTCTCGGTCGTCTACGAGAACGGCAAGCCCGTCGCCATCTCGAACGTTGTCATCTCGACACAGCACGCCGCCGACGTCTCCCACAAGGAGATCGAGGGGTTCTGCATCGAGGAAATCATCCGCAAGGTCCTCCCCGCGAAGATGCTGACGAAGGACACCGAGTTCCTGATCAACCCGACCGGCCGGTTCGTCATCGGCGGGCCGCAGGGCGACTCGGGCCTCACCGGGCGCAAGATCATCGTGGACAGCTACGGCGGGATGGGCCGGCACGGCGGCGGCGCGTTCTCGGGCAAGGATCCGACGAAGGTGGACCGCAGCGCCGCGTACATGGGCCGCTGGGTGGCCAAGAACGTCGTCGCCGCGGGGCTCGCGGCGAAGTGCGAGATCCAGTTCGCGTATGCGATCGGCCACCCGGATCCGGTCAGCGTGCACGTGGACACCTTCGGCACCGGCACGGTGCCCGATCAGCAGATCATCCGGGCCATCAACAGGGTCTTCAATTTCCAGCCGGCCGAGATCATCGACCAGCTGAACCTGCGCCGCCCCATCTACTCGAAGACGACCAACTACGGCCACTTCGGGAAGAGCGACAAGGACCTCACCTGGGAAGCGACGAACAAGGTGGCGGCGCTGAAGAAGGCGATGTAGCACGGAAGGTTCAAAGCGAAGGGGTTCGGAGCACGGAGGTTCGGCACCGTCGCGCTTGGAACCTCGGCGCTTTGAACCTCCCGGCTTTGAACCCCCGTGCTTACGGGTTTCGCATCCCCTCCGTGATAATCCCCACCCGCTCCACGCCCGCGCCCTTCCCCGCGTCCACGACCGCGACGATGTCGCCGTAGCGCAGCGAGCCGGCGCCGGCGATGTAGAGCGTCTTGTCCCGGCGCGCGGCGGAGATTTCCCGCAGGCGCGACTCGAGTGCCGCGAGCGTCACCGGCTGCTTGTTGACGGCCAGCTGCCGGTCCGCCTGATACTCGACCACGATCTGCTCGTTGACCACAACGGGGCTTGACGTGGTCTCCGCCGGCAGGTCCACGTCCAGCCCCTTCTGAGACAGGGGCAGCGACGCCATGAAGATGACGAGCAGGACCAGGAGCACGTCGATCATCGGCGTGATGTTCATGTCCGAGTGTGCGCGCAGCTTCGTTGGTTCCATGGGCCACCTCCTCTACTGCAGCTGGAAGTTCACGGTCACGGTCATCACGACGGGCACGGGCCTGCCGTTCAGCAGCGTCGGTGAGTAGCGCCACTGGCGCACCGCGGCCAGCGCTGCTTCGTCCAGGAGCGGTACGGACCGCAGCACGCGCGCCTGCTGTACCACGCCGTCCACGCCAATCGTCGCCTCGATGATCACGACGCCCTGCACGCGCGCCTCCCTCGCGATGGCCGGGTAGAGCGGCGCGACGTCGTCGGTCTTCGCCGGCGCGCGGATCCCGGCGCCGGGCCGCACCGGGACCTGGGGCGCCGGTGGCGGAGGGGGCGGCGGATCCCCGACGGTGGTATCGATGCTGCTGGCCCCCGGCACGATGCTGGAGAGTGGTTCGTCGCTGGGCCAGGCGTCGACGAGTCGGGGGGACTCGGGGGCAATCCCCTCGGGCGCCGCCGTCGGCGCGGCGTTCGGATTCGGGGGTGGAGGCGCCGGATCCCGCGGCGCGGGTGGAGCCGGCGGCGGTGGGGTCGGCGGCAACGCGATGGTCGTGTAGATGATGTCGGAGCTCGCCAGCCCAGGGAGGACGACGGGGCCGAGAACGGTGGCGCCGACAATCGCGAGGATGCCCGCCGCGTGCGCCGCCAGCGAGAGGGGCACGGTGTAGCGGCTGCGCGTGCCGACGCGCACAGTGGGTCGCTCGATTTCGCCGAACAGATCGCGAGGCATGCCGGTCTCCTTTCGAGAGAGAGGACATTTCAAGCGACGCGGCGATCGGCCGATCTCGCGCTGTTGAGTGGGTTAGACACCCGTACCCGAAG
>Ga0105107_10003779_pt1 | contig 10111 bp, 9 predicted proteins | sample PPLLaktember2015_6_FD_79335 | JGI IMG/M metagenome (GOLD analysis project Ga0105107, IMG submission 79335) | Freshwater sediment microbial communities from Prairie Pothole Lake near Jamestown, North Dakota, USA - PPLs Lake P8 Core (1) Depth... | ecosystem: Environmental > Aquatic > Freshwater >...
AGGATCTGGTTGTCGGCGCGGCGCTCCACCACCTGCACGAATCCGAGCGTCGTGTAGGCGTCGGTCACGTCGCGCTTGCGCATGAGCCGCATGCGCAGGCGGCCGACCTGGACGATGGTGACCTCGCTCCCGGACGCGTTCGAGTCGCTCACTTCCACTTCGGAAGTCGCGAAGCGCGTGAGCGCGTGCTCCGAGATGTCGGTCGCATCGCTCTCCTCGCTGCCGGCGCGTCGCACCGGAAGCGCGAGCACGAGGACCTCGTCTTTCAACTCGGGAGGAACATCGAACGCGGTGGGCGCCGGATCCTCCGCGGGAAAATCGAAAGGTGTGCCGTCGGCGAAGATGCCGCGCGCCGCGGTGATCTGGACTTTGCCGAGCGCGAGCGCCGCGCGATCGAGCTCGCAGTTGACGAAACCCCAGCCGTGCCCGAGCAGCGGTCGCGCGCGACCGTCGATGTGCCGTTCCCAATAGCGGTCGTGCTGCTGGAAATGCTGGGGCTGAAGGAACAGGCCTTCGGACCAGATTACCTTATTCTTCCATGACATTTTTCTGTCCAGAGGTTCGACCGCGTCAGTGCAGTCTGATGTTCACTTCGTTGCGGTCCAGCCTGATCTCCATCCTCGTGGTCTGGTTCGGGTATACGAACGTGGTCGCCCGCCAGCGCGCGCGGTCGAGATCGCGGAACGCCGCCACGACGCCGACGTAGCGCGTGTCGCGCTGGAGATTCTTCAGCGCCTGCCGGCTGTTGCCCGGAGTCAGCGCCCATTCGTCGCGCGCGACGAGATCGCCGCCGAGCACTTCCTTGTCGCGATCGAACATCGCGAAAAAATCCGAGCTGTTGAATACCGTCGCCGACTTGAGCTCGTAGGTGCGCACGATCACCGGTGAAGGCCTGCCCGTGAGGTCGGGGTTGATGTCGGCGCCGACCACGAACGACATCTCGGCGACCGAAGGCTTGGGCGGCGCCGGCGCCGCCTGCACCGGAGGCGGTTGAACGGCGGGCGGCTGCATCGCGGGCGGGGCGACGGCCGCGCCCGGTGCCACCGGCACGCCGGGTGTTGCGGGCGGCTGATAAACCTGGACGCCGGGTGCGCCCGGATAGACCGGCACGCCCGGCGTTGCCGGGGGCTGATAGACCTGCACCCCCGGTGCGCCCGGATTTGCCGCCGGAGGCGGGGGCTGTGTGCCTACCGTCACGCCGGGCACCACCTGCACCGGAGGAACCACGGGCACTACCGAGACACCCGGCACGCCCGGCACGGCAATCCCCGACTGCGGGGCCATGCCTGGCAGCGCGGGGACGATCTGCACGCCGGGCGCCGCCGGCGCGGGCTGCACCGGCTGGACGGGTTGCACGGGCGCGGGTGCCGGCGCGGCGGGCGCGATGATGACCTGCTGGGCGCGGACCGACGGCGGAACGGCAAATGCCGCCGCGAGCCCGGCGATGCCCACCGCAGCTTTCCACCGCACCTTTTGGCCCAATCTTCCTCCGGCTGAGGCGTTGCGCCCCGCGTCGTTGTGTTTCCCGAAGTTTACGATACTAATGGCCCCTTGCCGCCGCTGGAACGTCCTGTCATCCGCGGCGTTCGGCGCGTGGCGCGTCGCGCGCGGATTCGTTTGCGCATCGCCGTCGTGTGCGGCCGCACCTTATAATCGGTGAATTCAACGAAAGGGGTCCTCTGTGAGCCTTTGGAAGCGACTTTTTCGTGATCTCTCCGTGCTCTTCGCGCTCGCCTGCGCGTGGGGTATCGCCGCTGCCGCCGAATCGGTCGTCATCGACCGCGATTCGCCGCTGCTTGCGACCCCGGCGAGCGACGCCGCCGTCGTCGCCCAGCTCACGCAGGGCACCGCGGGGGAGCTGATCGCGAGGAAAGGCGCGTGGATCAACCTCAAGACCGCCGCCGGCACGGGATGGGTGATGTCTTTCAACGTGCGATTCGGAGGCGGCCAGGCGGCCGGCGGTTCGGGGTCGGGCGGCGGTGGACTCCCCAGCTTCCTCGGCGGGCGCAAACCCACAACGACGGCCACAATCGGCATTCGCGGCCTGGAAGCAGAGGATTTGAGGAGCGCGAGCGTCGACCCCAGGCAGGTGCAGCTGCTGGATAAGTACGCGGCGAGCAAACAGCAGGCTGAGGAGGCAGCGCAGGCTTCGGGACTGAACGCGGCGCGCGTGGACTACTTCAACCCGTAGAATCCAACCGCTGTGGTCCTGACTACAGGAAAGCCGACTGTATGAAGAGCAAGCGAGTGCATCACGTGATCGCCGTCGCCATCGGCGTGAGCGTCGGCGTCGCCGCCCACGCGGCGACTTTCGACATCGGGCGCGGGATCGACGCGCTCAGGGGTTTCGGCGCTGCGACGACGGAGATCGACGAAAAGCAGGAAATCGCCATCGGCCGCGAGCTCGCGGGCACGGTGCTGGGCGCGGCCCCTCTCGTCAACGATCCGGCGCTTCAGTCGTACGTAAACAAGGTGGGACGATGGATCGCCTCGCAGAGCGAGCGGGCGGACTTGCCGTGGCGCTTCGGTGTCATCGAGACGCCGGGCATCAACGCGTTCGCCGCTCCCGGCGGCTACGTGCTGGTTACTCGCGGGCTCTACGAAATCCTCGAGAACGAATCGCAGCTCGCGGGCGTGCTCGGACACGAGATCGCGCACGTGCTGAAGCGTCATCACATTACGGCGATGCAAAAACAGGGGGCGTTACAGGGCGTTGCGAGCCTCGGACAGGCTGTGGCCGGTTCGCGCGGGGGCCTGGGCGGCGCGGTGGCGGAGCAGGTCGTGGCGGCGGGTAAAGAACTCCTGACCAAAGGTCTGGACAAGGATTACGAATACGAAGCCGATCACCTCGGCGTCGTGCTTGCGTCACGGGCGGGGTACAACGCGTACGGTCTGGTGGCCGTAATGCAGAAACTGCAGGCGCGCGCGGCGGACGCGTCTCTTGCGCTGCTTTTCGCGACCCACCCGCACCCCACCGACCGTCTCGGCAAGCTTGGTGAAGCGATGACCCCGCGCATGGGCGCGCTTCCGGAGGGCCTGGAGCCGCAGATCAGGACGGTTTCGGTAAAAGCGCCGCCTGCCCGGGCGGGCGGTACGCGCACGCCCAGCGGAGTTCGCGCGATGCAGCAGGAGGAGCAAAGCGCCTCTCGACCGGCGGGCACCGATCCGGCACCCCGCGGCGGGATGGGCCTCGATCCCGGCAACCTGCTGCGCGGGTTGATGGGCCGCTGACGCCACGGCGTTAGCGCTTACACACATGCCGGGTATAGAGTTCAAGTACCTGATTCTCGGCGTATTCCTGCTCTCGGTGCTGTACGTGCACCGGCGCGGCAAAGTGCGTTTCAGCTTCATGCGGCAGCTTTTCAACCACTCGTCGCTGCTCGCGCCCTACAACGCCCTGATGTACCTCTACTCGGCGGTGCCGCCACGGCCTTTGCTGACCGAGCGGGAGTTTCCCGACCTGGCTCCGCTATCTGCAAATTGGCAGATGATGCGCGACGAAGCATTGAAATTGAAAGACGAAGGGTACATCCGCGCCGCCCTTCACAACAACGACATCGGTTTCAACTCTTTCTTCAAGCGCGGCTGGAAGCGCTTCTACCTGAAATGGTACGACCAGCCGCTCCCCTCGGCGCAGGCGCTATGCCCGCAAACGGTGGCGCTGCTGAAAAAGATACCCACTGTCAAAGGCGCGATGTTCGCGCTGCTCGATCCCCGCAGCCATCTCAATCCCCATCGCGATCCTTTCGCGGGCTCGATGCGCTATCACCTCGGCCTCGTGACGCCCAACTCCGACGCCTGTTTCATCAGCGTCGACGGCGAGCGTTATTTCTGGAAGGACGGGGAGGCCGTGCTGTTCGACGAGACGTTCATCCACTTCGTCGAGAACAACACCGACGAGACGCGGATCATCCTGCTGTGCGACATCGAGAGGCCGCTCACCGCGCGCTTCATGCGCGCGGTCAACAGCTGGGTCAGCCGCAAGATCGTCACGGCGAGCGCCACCCAGAACGTGGAGAACGAGCCGGTCGGCGCGCTCAACCGCTTCTACGGCCGGGTCTATCACCCGATCGCAGCGCGGGTGAGCGGCGCCGCGCGCAGGCTCAAGCAGCTCAACCGGCCGCTCTATCGGACGCTGCAGTACGGGCTCGTGCTGGGCGTGCTCTATCTAGTGTTCGCGTAGCCGCTCGCGCGCGCGGGCGATCGCTCTCGCGATCGTTTCGCGCTTCCTGCGGGCTGCGTTCGCCTCGCGCTGCGCCGCCGTATTCGCGGCTTTCTCGTCGTCGATGCGCGCAAGACGCGTGTTGCGCGCATCAAAGCGGTGCTGGGCCTGCGACTGCGCACGCGCGCGGGCCGCTGGATCGCGCGGGGCGATCTCCACGATCGCGATGCAATCGACCGGGCACGGCGGCACGCAAAGCTCGCATCCGGTGCACGAGCCCGCGATCACGGTGTGCATGAACCTGGAAGCGCCGACGATCGCATCCACGGGGCAGGCCTGTATGCACAAGGTGCAGCCGATGCAGTGTGCTTCGTCGATCACCGCGAGCGCATCGGCGAGCGGCTTTAACGCCGGCAGCGCGCTCATGCGCGGCCTTCGCAAAGCGCGGCGATGCATTCCCCCACCAGGCGCGGCCCTTTGTAGACGAGCCCGGTGTAGAGCTGCACCAGGCTCGCGCCCGCGTCCATTTTCGCGCGCGCGTCGGCGCCACTCATGATCCCGCCCACGCCGATCACGGGCACCGCACCCGCGAGCGCGCGCGCGAGCCGGGCGATCACCTCGTTCGCCCGCGCGCATAGCGGCGCGCCGCTTAAGCCCCCGGTTTCGGTCGCGTGCGGGAGAGCGCTCACGCCGTCGCGCTCGATCGTGGTGTTCGTCGCGATCACCGCGTCGATGCCGTGCTCCTGCACGAGGTCGGCAACCGCAGCGGTCTGCGCGGGCTCGAGATCCGGCGCGATCTTGAGAGCGAGCGGCACTCGCCGGCCGTAGCGCTGGGCGAGCGACACGCGCTCGGCGGCGAGGGTCTCCAGGAGTGCGCCGAGGTGATCGGAACCCTGCAGCTCGCGCAGCCCTTTCGTATTCGGCGACGAGATGTTCACGGTCACGTACGAGGCGAGGCCGTAGACCTTGCGCAGACACGCCACGTAATCTTTCACAGCGTGCTCGAGCGGCGTGTCGAAATTCTTGCCGATGTTGATCCCGAGCACGCCTCGCCATTTCGACTGGTGGACGTTCGCGACGAGGCGGTCGACGCCGTGGTTGTTGAATCCCATGCGGTTGATGAGAGCGCTGGCCTGCGGCACGCGAAAGAGCCGCGGTCGCGGATTGCCGGGCTGCGGTCGCGGCGTCACGGTGCCGATTTCGATGAAGCCGAAGCCGAGCGTCGCGAGCGCGTCGATGTATGCGCCGTTCTTGTCGAGGCCGGCCGCGAGGCCCACCGGGTTCGGAAAAGCGAGCCCCATCAGCGTGCGCGCGCAGCTCGCTGCAGCTGGCGCGGGCGGGCGCGCGAGCTTCAGGCGTTCAAGCGCTTTGAGCGAGCTTAAGGTGAGGTGATGCGCGATTTCGGCGTCCAGCGCGAAAAGCGCCGGGCGCAGGAGGGCGTATGACATGCCGCTATTTTAGCGGCATGGCGCTGCCGCAAAGAGTGATGACTACCGAAGGAGTGATGAGGGCTACCGCAAGGAGTGATGGGGCTGCCGCAAAGAGTGATGACTACCGAAGGAGTGACGAGAAACGGGTTTCCAACAACCCCTTTTCATCACTCTTTCTCGTCACTCCTTTTCGTCACTTCTTCGGTAGCCGTCACTCCTTGATCTTCAGCGAGCGGCTCCCAGCGACCGTCGGTGAGCCCCTGCATCGGCTGGAACTGGACCTTGTAGGCCATCTTGCGGCTTTGCCCGATCCAGTAACCGAGATACAGGTAAGGAAGGTCGAGCTTCCTGCAGAGCTCGATCTGCCAGAGGATGTTGTAGGTGCCGAAGCTCGCCGCGGGCACGTCGGGCTCGAAGAACGTATAGACGGACGACAGCCCGTCCTGCAATTCATCGACGATGCTCACCATCCGCAACGTGCCGTTCTCCCGAAACTCGATCAGGCGCGAATCGACGTTGCTCTGTAGCAGGAAATGGCGATACTGCTCGCGGCTGTCCTGGTCCATGCCGCCGCCGCTGTGACGCCGCGACTGATAGCGCAGGTAGAGGGCGTAGTGCTCGGCGCTGTACTTGAGCTCCAGCATCTGTGCGACGAGACCCGAGTGGCGCCTGAGCGTCCTTCTCTGCACGCGGTTGGCGCGGAAGTCCTCGGTGACGATGCGCACCGGGACGCAGGCGCGGCAGCTATCGCAATAGGGCCGATAAGTGAACGCGCCGCTGCGGCGGAAACCGGCGCGCACGAGCTCGCTGTAGACCGACCCGTCGATGAGGTGGCTGGGCGTGGCGACCTGCGAGCGCGCCATGCGGTCGGGCAGGTAGCTGCACGGATACGGTGCAGTCGCATAGAACTGAAGTACCGACAGCGGAAAATCAGTCAAATAGGTCATCGTCTAGCCGCCACAATCCCATGCGCGTCGGGTAGTTTACCAATTCTGCGAGGGCGCGGATAAACTCGTTCCGCGTGATTTCGCGGGCGCCCAGCGAGGTGAGGTGCGGTGTCGCCATCTGGCAGTCGATCAAGCCGAATTGCCAGCGCTCGAGCTGCCGCGCGAGGTGCGCCAGCGCGATTTTCGACGCGTCGGTCTCGCGCGTGAACATCGATTCTCCGAAGAAGACGCGTCCTATCGATACGCCGTAGAGCCCTCCTGCGAGCCGCCCGTCGGCCCAGGTCTCCACCGAATGCGCGTAGCCGGCGCGGTGCAGCGCCTCGTATGCCGACGACATCTCGTCGGTGATCCAGGTGCCGGCCTGTCCCGACCGCGGCTCCGCGCAGGCGCGCATCACTTCGCGAAACGACGTATCGGTGCGCACCTCGAAGTCGCCGCGGCGCAGCCGCTTGCCGAGCGAGCGCGAGACGACGATTGCCGCCGGCTCGAGGACCATGCGCGGATCGGGGCTCCACCATAGCACCGGCTGTCCCTCGCTATACCAGGGAAAAATGCCGTGCCTGTAAGCTTCGAGCAGACGCTCGACGGAAAGCTCGCCGCCTGCTGCGAGCAGGCCGTTGGGTTCCGCCAGTGCGCGGTGCACCGGCGGAAAAGGCGTGTCGGCCTCCAGCCATGGAATCATGGCGTTATTCTAGGAGCTTCGACGCGCCGGCCCCGGCGCGCGGGCGAACACACATGAACAGTCATTACCTCGCGTCGCTTTTCGAACCCGAATCGGTGGCCATCGTCGGGGCGACCGAGCGTGCCGGCGCCATCGGTGCGGTCCTCATCGACAACATGCTGGCAGCGCGCTATCGCGGTGCGTTGTACGCGGTGAATCCGAAGTACCGTCGCGTGCGCGGGGTCGCCTGCTATGCCAGCGTCGCGGAGATTCCGCAGCCGGTCGAGCTCGCCGTCGTGGCGACGCCGCCGGCGGCCGTCGCGGGCGTGATCGAGCAGTGCGGGATCAAAGGCATCCGTTCAGCGGTGGTGATCACCGCCGGATTCTCCGAGACCGGCGCCGCCGGCGCTCTCCTCGAGCGCGAGATCCTGCGAAACGCACGCCGCCACCGGGTGCGGATGATCGGTCCGAACTGTCTGGGCATCATGCGCCCGGACATCGGGCTCGATGCGACTTTCGCGAAAGGCACCGCGCTCGAAGGCTCGCTCGGTCTGGTGTCGCAGTCCGGCGCCATATGCACGTCGCTGCTCGACTGGGCGCGTCCCAACGGCGTCGGCTTCTCCAGCGTCGTTTCACTGGGCGGCTCGGCCGACATCGACTTCGGCGAGATTCTCGACTACCTCGTGTACGACCCGCGCACCGAGCAGATCCTGCTCTACATCGAAGGCATACGCGATGCGCGCCGATTCATGAGCGGGCTGCGCGCCGCGGCGCGCGTGAAGCCGGTCATCGTCATGAAATCCGGACGGCACCCGACCGGCGTGCGCGCGGCGATCTCGCACACGGGTGCGATGGTCGGCGCGGACGACGTGTTCGAAGCGGCGGTGCGGCGCACGGGCGCAGTGCGCGTCACCACGATCGGCCAGCTCGTCGCCGCGGCCCAGGCTCTTACTTCACGCGTGCACCCGCAGGGGGACCGCCTCGCCGTGGTGACGAACGGCGGCGGCCCCGGCGTGCTCGCAGCCGACCGCGCGAGCGATCTCGGCGTTTCGCTCGCCGAGCTTGCGCCCGATACGGTGAGCCGGCTGAAAAGCGCGCTTCCGGCGAACTGGTCGCACGCGAATCCGCTCGACCTGATCGGCGACGCCGACGCCGCGCGCTACGACGCGGCCGTTGCCGCGTGTCTCGCGGACCCGGGCGTCGACGGCGTCCTCGTCATCCTCACGCCGCAGGCGATGACGGCGCCGACCGGGGTTGCGCGCGCGGTCGCGCAGTGGGGCGCGCGCTCGACCAAACCTTTGCTCGCCGCGTGGATGGGCGAAGAGCAGGTGGCGGAAGGCCGCGCGGTCCTGAAAGCGGCGAGCATACCGGTATTCCGGACGCCCGAGCCCGCGGTGGAGATGTTCGCGCACGTCTCCTCGTACTACCGCAACCAGCGCCTGCTGCTGCAGACGCCGGCGCCGCTTGCGGCGCAGGTCGCACCCGACGTCGCAGCGGCGCGCGCGGTGATCGAGGCCGCGCTCGCGGAGCACCGTGCGGTGCTCACCGCGCGCGAGTCGAAGGCGCTGCTCGCGGCGTTTCGCATTCCCGTCGTGCAGCCGCGTCCGGCGCACTCGGCGCAGGCGGCGGCCGAAGTTGCGGAAGCGCTCGGGTTTCCCGTCGTCATGAAAATCGATTCGCCCGACATCACGCACAAGACCGACGTGGGCGGCGTCGTCCTCGACCTGCGCAGCGCCGACGCAGTGGCCGCGGCGTACCACGAGATGCTCGCGCGCGTGCGCGAGGCACAGCCCGCGGCAGCGATCACCGGGGTCACGCTCGAGCCCATGGTGAGGCCGCGCAACGGGCGCGAGGTCATCGTGGGCGTGCTGCACGACCCCGTATTCGGCCCTGCAATTACTTTCGGGGCCGGCGGAGTCGCCGTCGAGATCATGGCCGATCGCGGCGTGGGCCTGCCGCCGCTCAACGATTTTCTGGCGCGCGAGATGATCCGCTGCACGCGCATTTCCAGGATGCTCGGCGCGTTTCGCGGAATGCCGCCCGCCGATCTCGACGCGCTGGTGTCGGTGCTCGTGCGCGTGTCGGAAATGGTGTGCGAGCTGCCATGGCTGCGCGAAATGGATCTCAACCCGCTGATCGTCGACGAGGCGGGTGCGATCGTGCTCGATGCGAGGGTAGTCGTCCACACGCGTGCCCCCGCGGCGCAGGCGTATTCGCACATGGCGATCCATCCGTATCCGGCACATCTCGCGGAGTCGTGGCGCACACCCGAGGGCGTCGAGGTCGACGTGCGGCCGATACGGCCTGAAGACGCGGAAATCGAGCGCGAATTCGTGCGCGCGCTTTCACCCGAAACCAAGTACCTGCGTTTCATGAGCACGCTGAAGGAGCTGACGCCGGTGATGCTCGCGCGCTTCACGCAGGTCGACTACGACCGCGAGATGGCGCTGATCGCGGTGGTGACCGAAGGCGGGCGCGAGCGCCAGATCGGCGTTGCCCGTTACGTGGTCAACGCGGACGGAGAGACGTGTGAATTCGCAGTGGTCGTCGCGGAAGCGTGGCAGGGACGCGGCCTCGGGCGCCACCTCATGCAGCGCCTGATCGCGCTCGCGCGCGAGCGCGGTCTTGCAGCAATGCAGGGAGATATCCTCGCCGCCAACAGCGGCATGCTCGATCTCGTCGCGAGGCTGGGTTTTACTTTTGCCGAAGTGCCGGGCGTGCCGACGGTGAAGGAGGCGAGGCTCGCATTGCGCTAAGGCAACTCTGAACAAGTGTCATCGCGAGGAGCGCAGCGACGTGGCGATCCCGGGGATCCCGGGGATTGCTTCGTCACGCTGTTCCTCGCAATGACGCTTGATCAGAAGTTCCTTAGCGTAATGCGAGCCTCGCCTCCTTCACCGTCGGCACGCCC
>Ga0105107_10003780_pt1 | contig 10106 bp, 5 predicted proteins | sample PPLLaktember2015_6_FD_79335 | JGI IMG/M metagenome (GOLD analysis project Ga0105107, IMG submission 79335) | Freshwater sediment microbial communities from Prairie Pothole Lake near Jamestown, North Dakota, USA - PPLs Lake P8 Core (1) Depth... | ecosystem: Environmental > Aquatic > Freshwater >...
CCGCATCCTCATCACCATTTCCTTCCGGCGAGCCGGGAACTTATCAAAGCCGGGCGGATTGATCCAGCCCTCGATGACCTTCATCTGGCTCTGGAAGATCTCCGTCCAGTGCCGGACCTCGGCCTCCCCGTAGGGCAGGACGAACAGGATCTCCAGGTCGAAGGTCTTGCGGAGCCGGAGCTTGGCTTCGAGGTCGGCCAGTTCGGCGTACTGGTAGTGGCAGATCCAACACCAGGTGTCGTCGACTTTACCCCGGGGGAAAATGATGAGGACGTTCTTGCCTTTGAGTGCGGACGGGCCGAACGTCCCGCCTTGGAGCGCGGGCAGCGTGAAATCGGGCATGGGAAAGCCGATGACGCCCGGCCTGAGAATCGGGGCCTGGCCCGCCGCCGCTCTGGGAGCGGGACGGGCCGAGGCGACCGCCGCCAATGCGGCCAGGATGATCAAGCCGATCCGGAATTGGCGTTTCAACCTCATTCTCATTTCTTTGTCTCCTTTCCAGGATGGCCGAAGCCCCCAGGGGGTCCCCGGCCTCGAGCCTAACGATAGGAGGCGGCGGTCCTCCTGGCAATAGGACCTTGTTCCTTTTCGGCGAGTTCCGGCCAATATGGGCCGGAATTCCTGGGTAAGGCGCAAGGGCGGGCCCTGGTTAACCGGGCTTGTTTTCGGCTATAATCCGGCTCGATGGAGCACCTGAAGATCGCCTATTACTTCTTGGTCCTTCTCGTCGGGGCCGGGGCCATCGTCTATGCCGCCCTGATGAGCCGGGCCTACCGCCTTCCCTTCCTCAAGCCCTTGGCCTGGTTCCTGGGCTTCAACAACACCCTGGCCCTGATCAACCTGACCTCGGCGTACGCCTGCGCCAATCTGATCGGCTTCTGCGTCTTGGGCCAGTATACCGTCCTTGCCGGGATCCTGGGCCCCGCGGCCCGGCTTTCCCAGCTGGGGATCGTCTATTCCCTGTTCGCGATCGTCCGGGGATTCGGGGGCCGGCGTCTTTCCGGGACGTTCGACCGCTGGTTCGGGACGGCCGCCGGGCTCGTGTTCGCCAGCTACATCGTTACGTCCCTGTTGCCTCGCGAAACGATGCTCTGGCGCTGGATCGCCAGGACCCAGATCGTGGTGTTCCTTCTCGGCGTCCTGGCCATCCTCGGCGTTCTGATCAGCCTGGTCAGCCATGTCCGGAAGATCCAGGACTCCGCGGAACGAAAAACGGTCCTGTCGTTCGGGCTCTCCTATCTCGTGATCTACGCCCTTTTCGTCATCACCTCTTGGCTGCCGGACGCTGTCCAGTTTCCGCCCAACGCGCTGGCCCTTCTGGCCATCAATCTCTTTCCCTTGATCTGGTTCAGGAAACCGTTCGCCGAAGCGTACGCCACGACGGCGGCGTCCGGGGAAGACCGGGAGGCCCTCAAACAATTCTCCCGGACGCGCGGCCTCACGCCGCGGGAGGGCGCCATCCTCGAACTCATCCTCCGGGGCAAGAGCAACGCCCAGATCGAGAAGGAGCTCTTCATCTCGATCCACACGGTCAAGAACCACATCACCAGTATCCACCAGAAGCTGGGCGTCCGGAGCCGATGGCAGCTCATCAGCCTCTTTCATGCCGGCCGGAAGACCCGGCCTTCGGCCGAACCGCCTGTCTTGGAGACGGAAAGGCCAGCCCGCAATGGCCTTCGCCCTCAATAGCGTAGGGAGGATCGATCATGCGCCGAATGACGCCTTTTGCCATTGCCTCAGCCTGTCTCCTCATCATCGCATTCGCTTCGTGCGGGTCCCGGCGGACGGCCGGCCCGTCCCCGGTGGATGATTCCTTCTACGTGCCCGCGGCAAGACCTTCGAGCCGGTATGTCATCGATGCCCGCGTGGATGTCGCCGGCGGCTCCATCGAGGGGCGGGAGACCGTCAGCGTGAGGAACACCGGACGTCATCCCCTCGGCGTCGTCGCCTTCGATTGGGCCGTCGGCTCACAATCGACGCTCGAGGTCTCTGCGGGAGGATCAAAGCTCTTTCCCCCGTCGACGACACCCGCCGAGCCACTGCCACGGCCGATCATGGTCCCGCTGGCTGAGCCCCTTGCCCCGGGCGCCTCGGTCGATCTGACCGTCTCCTTCAGCCGGCGTGCCGACGGCGCGAAAGAACAGAAGGATTTCCTGACGAGCGACTGGTATCCGCGGCTGTGGTGGGACGGCCTTCCGGGACACGACGCTTACTCCGTCAAGATCGATGTCCCCGCGGGGTTCGCCGTCGCCGCCAGCGGACGCCTCGACCCGAAGACCGGGCGATATGAAGCCGCGGCCGCCAAGTCGTTCGGGCTCTACCTGGCGTCCGGCCTGAAGTCGGCATCGCGCGAGGCCGAGGGTGTCCTGATCACGGCGTATTTCACGGACAAGGGCGCTCCGGCCGCCGCCGTCTGTTTGGAGACCGCCGCCGACGCCGTCCGGTTCTACAAGGACTGGCTGGGTTTCTACCCCTTCCCGTTCCTGAACATCATCCCCGGCGGGTCGGGGCGCTGGGGCGGCTACCCCGTCGCGACCGGCATCGTGGCCATCCACGGCCAGGAGACCTACGTCGACGGCGAAGCGCCCCAGCACTGGCAGCACATCACCTCGCACGAGATCGGGCACGAGTACTGGGGCGAGTGGGTCCTCGAGGCGGACGATCCCGCCTGGGTCTGGATCGCCCTGGGCATCTTCGCCGACACCGAGTACATGACCGTCCGAGGCTTCGATCCCGACAGGGCCGCAAATTGGATGGGGAATTACATCAACGCCGTCCCGATGTACTATGACACCACCCTGGACGCCCCGCCCGGCCGGGAAGACGCCGTCCAATTCGACTACAACAATACGGTGGTCCACAGCAAGGGCCCGGCCGTCGTCTTCGCCCTCGACGACGTCCTGGGGCGCGAGACCTTCCTGCGCGTCTACAAGCGCTGCCTGCGCGACTTCGGAGGCCGGCCCTTCGGCTGGCGCGAGCTGCGCGAGGCGGCCGAGGCCGAGAACGGTCGGAACCTGGCCTGGTTCTTCGACGCCTGGGTGCGCTCGAACCAGTACCTCTGCTACGCCGTGGAGCGGGACGACAGCCGGGCGGACGGCGAGGGCGGCTTCACGACGGATCTCCGGTTGAAGCGCCTCGGGACGATGGCCATGCCGGTCTCGGCTGAGGCTTCGTTCGAGGACGGGACTGTGCAGACGGTCCGGGCCGACCGGACGCTTGGCGTCACGGAGATCGAGCTCAAGAGCCGGGCTCCGCTGCGGGGGGTCGTCCTCGACCCCCGCAAGCGGCTGGCTTTGATCGGGGCTCCGGTGCTGCCCATCTCCAAGGCGGCGGCCGCCGCGCTAAGCTTCGGCTGGGAATCGGGCAACGTCCAGTCCGTCTATGCGGCGGTGAAGGGCGAGCCCATCGTCAACACGGACATCTGGTACAGGCTCGGAGTGGACCTCTACGGGACCGGTCGTCTTGAGGAGGCCGGGGATTGTTTCGCCAAGGCCGACCGGCCGGATGCGTCGCCGGCCAGGCGGTTCGGGGCGCTTTGCTGGCTCGGGTTGCTCGACGATCTCAAGGGCCGCCGGGCCGACGCGCTGGCCCATTACCGGGCCGCCCTGGCCATCGCCCCCGACCGGCCGGTGCGGCACGATCAATTCAAGATCACCATGAGCCGGACCTGGGTGGAGGAGCGGCTGAGGACGCCGTACACGCCGGGTGTCCGGCTTCATGTGCCGGACCGCCCGACACCCGGGGATCTTGCCGCCGTCGTCGATGAGATGGGCTGGGAGAAAGAGGGCAGGATCCCGCTCCTCGTCTTTCGGAAGGCGGCGGGGATGACGATCGGGGAGAGGGGCTTCTGGTTCAAGCTGGGGCTGCTTCTCTATGACAGCCGCGACAACAAGGAGAGCCTGGCGGCCTTCGAAAGAACGGCCGCCTTGGAGAAGACGGGCGTTTACGCTTTCGCGGCGCGCGTTTGGCAGGGGCACCTGCACGACCTGCTCGGGAACCGCGAGGCGGCGCTTGCCTGCTATAAGGAGGCGCTGTTACTCGACCCCGGCACGGCCATGAAGCACAGCCAGTGGGGGATGACCATCGACCGGGCTTGGGTCGAGGCGCGCCTGATCGCGCCGTTCGTCCGCTAGCCGACTTGGCGTCCGGGGAGGGGAGGCCGCTGCGGCCGTCGATAGAAGGGAGCCGATCTTTTTAAGCTTGAAGTTTTGGCTATTGTGGGCCGGAGCGGGCCTGATGAAGACCGTCACCTCCTGAGATTCATAGTCCGCCTTTTCGATCTTGATCCGGACTTCGTGGATGTCGAGAACCAAAGCAATCGGGGTCGTCTCCTTTTGGAGGACGCCGTTGATGATCACGGAGGCGCCCGGCGGATCGGACGTGATCTTGAGGGAATACTTGAGCGCGGCCGGCTCGGTCCGACCCAGATCGTCGGCTTCCGCCCCCACCGGATCGGGAGGGATCTCCAGACCGCCGTCGAGAAGCGTCAGCGTGCTGAGCAGCGGGGACCTCTGACCTGCGCGGACCTCGACCTCATCCATCCGATCCTGGTATCCTGCCATACGGACTTTGATCCGGACCTTTCCGCCGGGCAGTCTCTTGACGAGAGGTGTTCTTCCCGCGGGGGCCTCGGAATCGTCGAGGAAGACCTCGGCTTCCGGGGGGTCGGACGTGACCTCCAGGGTACCCAGTTCGGGGATTTGGGGGACGAGTTTGTATTCCTGTTTCAGGGGCCCGGCTCCGGCGGCCTCGACCATCAGGCTGGCGGTCATCTCTCGATAGCCCGGCTTGGTGATCTTGACGGTGTGATCCCCCGGGGAGAGGCTGAACGTGACGTTCGAGGTCCCCATGGACTTTCCGTCGATGATAATGGCTGCCCCTTCCGGCACCGTCTTAAAGGCCACCGGGACATCCTTGACGACTTCGGCCGTATTCTCCGGTTCGGCCGGAGCGGCGACCTGGACAACCGGGGTGGGCGGCACGGCCGCCCGGGGCTTCTTCAGCAGCGCGCTGATGCCGAATCCCGACGCGGTCAGAGCGAGAATGATCGCGCCGGCCGCTGCGATCCTGGCCCGGGACATGCCCCGAGGGGCCCTTTTTGGAACTTGAAACTCGTAGGTTTCGAAACGCCGGCCGGCCCTTTGAAGATCGGCGAGGAGCTCTTGGGCGCTCGCATACCGGGCCGTCTTGTCGATCTCCAGGCACCTAAGGATGATCCGGCCGAGATCGTCGGGGATGCGGGCGTTGAGGGCATGAGGATTGACAGGGCGATGCGTCTTATGCTCGAGGGCCAGCGTCAGAGTGGACTCGGCCTTGAAAGGGAGGACGCCCGTCAGCATGAAGTACATTGTGACGCCCAGCGCGAAGATGTCGCTGCGCTGATCCACGGTCTCGCAATTGAGCTGTTCGGGAGACATGTAGCACGGCGTCCCCACGGTGTGTCCCACCTCGGTGAGCTTCACTCCCTGCTCCGCCCGGGCCAGCCCGAAATCCATGATCTTGACGTTGCCCTCACGGTCGATCATGAGATTCTTCGGCTTCAGGTCCCGGTGGACGACACCGAGTCTGTGGACCTCAGCCAGTCCCTCGCAGACCTGCCGGGCGATATGGAAGCCTTTCTCCAGGGGCAACCGGCCCAGCCTCCGGATCATGTTGCCCAGGTCCTCGCCGGGGATATACTCCATGGTGATGAAGAGGGACGCGCCCTCCTCACTAAGGTCGTACATCCGGCAGACGTTGTGGTGGGTGATCCTCCGGGTGATCCTCAGCTCGGACCGGAAGCGCTCGACAGAGCTCTTGTCAGCGGCGATCTCGGGGTTGATGAATTTCAGGGCCACTTCTTCGCCGACCTTGGTATCGTGGACTCGATAAACGCTGCCCATGCCACCCTTGCCGATCTCGTCGATCACGAGAAACCGGCCGGCGAACAGGACGCCGTCCGAAAGGGCCCCCGAGGAATAGGTGAGGGTCGTGGCGTTCCCGGGATTGAGGGCGCCGTCCGGAGCCCGCCGGGGAGCCCCGCACCGGCCGCAAACCTCCGCATCCCCCGGCATCTCGAACAGACAGCAGGGGCATTTCATAGTACGACCTCGTTCAACCCCACGTCGCCGGCAAGAATATCAGGTCGCTTCGGCAAAAGCAATACGGCCATTCCCTTTCTCTTGACAAGGGCGGCCGGAATCGGATAAGTTAACCCCGATTTCAGCCTGAGAAACGTCTGGGGGACCAAAAAGGGCGTGGCGGTGTCTCAAGGACAGCTTCCCCTCGATCACGTCGGTAAATACCGTATCCTCGGCATCCTCGGGAAGGGCGGGATGGGGATCGTCTACAAAGGCCTCGATCCTGATATCGAGAGGGACGTGGCCGTCAAGACGATCCGATTCGACACGTCGCCGGACGGCCCCGTTAAAGAGGAAATGCTGAACCGGGTCATCCGCGAGGCCAAGGCTGCCGGTCATCTGACACATCCGAATATCATCACCATCTACGATGTCATCCGCGACAGAGACCTGACCTTCATCGTCATGCAGTACGTCGACGGTCAGTCGCTCCAGGCCATGATCGAATCCGGGAAGTCCTTTTCGCCTCAGGAGGTCCTCGCCATCGTCAGGCCCGTCGCCGAAGCTCTGGATTACGCACACGAGAACGGCATCGTCCATCGCGATATCAAGCCGGCGAATATCCTGATCGATACGGCGGGGAAGCCGTTCCTGGCCGATTTCGGTGTGGCCCGTATGGATACCTCGACCATGACGGGGCCGGGGACGACGATCGGCACGCTGAGCTACATGTCCCCCGAGCAGGTTATGGGGAAGACGGCCGATGGTCGGGCGGACATCTTCGCCCTTGGCGTGATCCTGTTCGAGCTGCTCACGGGACAAAAGCCCTTCCCCGGCGATAATCTTTCCACGATCGTCTACAAGATTGTCCACGACGAACCCCGTCCAGTCACGGAGGTCAACCCCGACCTGCCCGCGGGCTACGAGAGCATTATCCGGCGCGCCCTGGCCAAACAGCCTGAGGACAGGTACCAGACCTGCCGGGACCTTGTTCGCGACCTCGAGGATCCGGACAACCTCTCTGCCGCTTCGAAGGACTATGAGCTGAGGAGGGCCTCTGAAAATACCCCGGTCACACGGAAAAAGCCTCTGATCCTGGCGGCCGGGCTAATTACCCTGGCAGCGGCGATAGGAGGTTATCTCGTCCTCCGGCCCCGGGCCGTCGCGCCGAAAGCCCAGGAGGAGAGTGCGCTGCCCGCAGAAGGCTCGGCCAGCGACGGGGCCCTGATCTCGCTGAGGGAGAGCTTCTCAGCGAAGCGATACGAGGAAGCTATCCGCCTGGCCGGGACGATTCTGAGTGATGATCCCGGCAACGTCGAGGCCAAGGATCTGGGCTCAAAGGCCCAGTCCGAGATCAACTCGGCCCAAGCCGCTTCGTTCCTCAAGAGGGGGGTGGCCAGCTTCGAAGCCGCTGATTACGCGGCCTGCGTCCGCGACATGGAGGAGGTCCTGCGTCTGGACGCGGCGAACGAGGCGGCGCGGGGCTATCTCTTTAAGGCCGATACTGCGCTTTCCAGGCGGGAGATCCTGGCCATGATCGATCGGCGCCGCCAGGCGGAGGAGCGAGAGGACCTTCAAGGCGTGCTGAGGGGCGTCGACCCCGGGGGCTTGGCCGCCCTGGAGCGCTCTCGCTACTCGGCGATGTTCACGATCTATGACGGGATCAGGTCCGAGATCGAGAACAACACGATCGCGGTCGATTTTTCGGATCGGACCCACTCGACGGTGGGATTCTACCATGCCCTTCAAGGTTCGCGAAACAACGGCAAGCCGGAAGCCATCCGCTTCGCCCAGACATACTGGACCCTCGAGAAGCGTGGCGGTGTCTGGACGATCGTCGGAATTCAGGAGCGCTCATGAAAAGAATGCAGACTTGTTTAGTTGGGGGGGCCGTCCTCTGCCTGCTGATCCCTGCTCTCATGGCCGGCGGCCCGGCGACCAAACTGAAGGTCACCCATGCCCCCGGCGCTCCCGTGTTCCGGACCCCCGTGCTCGGCCGGCCCTTCATGACGCTGCCTCAGAATACGATCGTGGATGCCGAAGCCAAGCAGGGCGAGTACTGGAAGATCAGCGTCGACTTCAACGGTCAGAAGGCGGTCGGCTACGTCCATGAAGTCCTGGTTGAGGCGGTCAACGAGGCCGAGCTCCAAGGCGCCATGGGTCCTCTCGGGCCGATCAGGACTCAGCCCGAACTAGCCGCCGAGATCGAGCTCAAGATCGAGGAATGCCAGTATCGCGTCGTCCGGGAACGTGACCTGCCCGATCAGGTCGATACTCTCCGGTCCCTGCTCCCCAAGGTCTTCAATCTCGAGGACGCCCAGAAGCAAAAGCAGCTCGCCTGCGATATCTACCATTGGACCGGGCAAGCCATGTCAAAGCAGGGCGACGACGCCAGGGCGATCAGGGAATTCAAGAATATGTTCGAGGTGGATTTCCTCACCGCCAAGAAAGCCACAAAATACGTCTCCGACCCGAACATCAGCCAGCTCATCACGACTGCCGAGAGACAATATAACGGCACCTTCGTCGGCTACAGCCTGCAGGTCGACACGGAACCCAAAGAAGCCCTTTTGAAGATCGACGGCAAGGTCGCCGGGCACTCTCCGGACGTCCTCACGCTCGATACTCCCAATGTCGCCCTCGAGATCGAAAAGGAGGGCTACAAGACGGAAAAAGTCGTTCTGTCGCTGACGGACGGCAAGACGGTCAAGAGCTTCGTCCTGCAGAGCGTGGCGAGGACCGTCCGCATCAGCTCCGATCCCCCCGGGGCAGCGGTCTTCCTGGACGGCAAGGATACCGGCAGGATGACCGAATGCGACCTCGGCTATGTGCCTTTCGGGACCCATAAGCTCGCGGTCAGGAAAGAGCGCTATGCCGACTGGGAGGATGACCTCGTCGTGGCGGAAGGATCGGGGCCGATCTCCAAAGCGGCCGTCCTTTTCGCCAAGACCTATTTTTCGGTCTTCATATGGGGGGGCCCCGAGAGCAAGGCTTTTGTGGAGCCTCGGGCGATAAGCCTTGACAAGGACGGAAGCTACTATGTGATCGATAACGGCCCGGTCAGGGTGAGGAAGTTTACCCGAGACCGCGGGGGTCAGCCGAGCTGGGGTGAAGGGGGCAAAGCGTTCAAGTCCTTGAAGCAGCCGGCCGGCATCGCCGTTGACGGGGCGGGGGTCTGCTATATCACCGATGCGCGGGCCTCCACCGTGACCAAGTTCGACAAGAATGGGAAGTTTGTCCGGAAATGGGGGAAGCCCGGCGCAAAATCCGGGGAGCTCCTCCAGCCCACGGGCATCGCCGTCGACGCGAACAACGATATCTATATCGTTGATTCCGGCAACAGCCGCATCGTCAAGTATTCACCGACCGGGGTCGTGATCAAGATCTGGGGAAAGCTGGGCCCGGACCCGGGGCAGTTCTTTGCGCCGTCGGCTGTGGCTGTCAACACCCACGGTGAGATCATCGTCGTCGATAGGGGACGCATCCAGAAGTTCACCCCGGACGGCGAATCAGTCGCTGCCTTCGGGAAGCCCGATTCCGCCGAGGCGGAGATCAAGCTGCCCGTGGGGGTTTGCTGCGACGGATACGACAATATCTATGTGGCTGACGGGGCGACCCACCGTGTCAAGAAATTCCAGTCCAATGGCCGGTACATCGGCTCATTCGGGGGCAACGGGAGCGAAGCCGGACAGATGCTGGGACTCGTCGGCATCGCGGTCGATGTCAAGGGTTCCGTCATCGTCCTCGAGAAGGGCAACAAAAGGATACAGGAGTTCCAACCCCCCGCGAAATAGCCGCCTGACGCTCCAGCCGAGAAGACCTGGCAGGGCGAGTCCTTAAACGGCTCAGGACGAGGCGGCGTAATCCTTCTATAGGAGAAAGACCATGACACCCAAGATCCTGAGCCTGCTCCTGGCTGCCGCAGGGCTGTTCGCCGCGGACGCGTGCGGCGCGGCGTCCCGACCGGCCGCCGATGAGACGGCCGCCATCGAACGGTCCATCCGCGATTGCATCGGCTGGGCCAAGACCAAGGACTTCAAGCTCCTC
>Ga0105107_10003782_pt1 | contig 10101 bp, 6 predicted proteins | sample PPLLaktember2015_6_FD_79335 | JGI IMG/M metagenome (GOLD analysis project Ga0105107, IMG submission 79335) | Freshwater sediment microbial communities from Prairie Pothole Lake near Jamestown, North Dakota, USA - PPLs Lake P8 Core (1) Depth... | ecosystem: Environmental > Aquatic > Freshwater >...
ATAAGTATTAAAAGGGCCCGGCTGTACATACTGCTTTTCGGGAATTCTTTTTGAATCACCTATTTTTAAACCATTGTGTGTGACATTATTTTTACCAACAAGAATTTTGTTTAATGATTTAACAAGATATTTCCCTTCGTAAAGAGTGTTAAATCTTTCCGGTAATATTTTATTTAGCTCGTTAGAAGAATAATCAGAGAAAATATTTGTGTCAGAGCTATCCGCAAATCCTATATAAACAGCATTGTCTCCGCTATGAATTAAAACCGGTGTTCCTATTTCAATTTTGCTGTAAATATATTTTGCATCTTCTTTCGATATCCTTACACAACCATGAGAGCTTTTCCTTACACCCAAATATTTGTAATAAGAGTTTCCTGCCAAAGCGTGAAAACCTATTCCATAATTGAAACCCATCCAGTTAATTAATAATGTACTGTCAAATTGCTGCGAATGTACTTTAGCCATTTTGGACTGGATGACAAACAACCCTTCTTTAGTATCAACAGCTTCAAATAATTTTTTATTACCTGTTGAAATTTCAAACTTATAAACAGAATCTCCCTTTGAAAAAAGATACCCGGTTTGTGTTGTTAGATTGACTTCGATAAATGTAGACTTTATAGTATAAACAGTATCGCGTAAATCAGCATTAAAAAGTGAAGGAAGATTTTTTATTGCAGGAATATCTTTTGTTACAATTACATCAGTATCTGTTTTAATGTAATTAGCATAGAAAATCGCGATGATTGCTACAATTATAACCGGGTATTTATTCATAAATTATTTTTTTCTTCTTTAAAATGATTTAAGAGAATCTCAGCTTTTTGCTTACCAACTATTGCGATCAGTTTATCAATATCAGCAGATTTTACCACACTCAAACTGCCGAGCTCTTTAAGCAACTTGAGTGCCGTCGATTCTCCAATTCCATTTATTTCAGTTAGTTCGGTTTTAATTGTTCTTTTACTTCTGCGGTTGCGATGAAATGTAATTGCAAAACGATGTGCTTCATCCCTTATTTGCTGTAATAACCTTAATCCTGATGAAGTTTTTGGAATATTAACGGGATCTGATTCTCCCGGCAAAAAAACTTCTTCGAGTCTTTTTGCCAAACCAATAATGTTACATTTTGAAAATCCAATCTCATTTAGGACATCAACGGCAGAGGAGAGTTGCCCCTTTCCGCCATCAACCATAATTAAATCAGGTAAAGGTTCATTCTCTTCTTTAAGTCTTGTATATCTTCTTCTAATCACTTCTTCCATACTTAAAAAATCATCGGGACCAATGACATCTTTAATTATAAATTTTCTGTATAAACTTTTTTTCGGTTTGCCGTTTTCAAAAACAACCATACTCGCAACAGAATCAGTTCCTTGAAGGTTTGAAATATCAAAGCATTCTATTTTTTTTGGTAGATCAGCTAATCTTAAATCTCTCTTTAAAGCTGAAACAGAATAATTAACATTTCCTTCATTCTTCATTTTTTGCAATTGCAATTCTTTTAACTGCAATATTGCATTCTCTTTACACATTTTAACAAGAGATTTCAAATCTCCTCTTTGGGGGAAAACAAATTTTACTTTCTTTTGCGAATTAGTACTTAACCATTGAAGCAAAGTATTTGCATCGGAAGGCTGCGTATCCATCAGGATTTCCTGCGGTATTTCTACAAACTCACCGTAATAAAATTTAATTGCTGCTGCATAAATATCGGGTTCTTCCTCACCTTCGGTGATGGATAACTTCAACTGTTTTTTACCGACAAGTTTTCCACTTCGGATATTAAAGACTGAGCAGGCTGAGTCCTTTCCTTCATAAGCAATTGATATAACATCCCTGTCATCAAGATCATCGCTTACAACTTTTTGCTTCGATGCAATTGCCTTAAGCTGTTCTAATCTGTCCCTTATCTCTGCTGCTTTTTCAAATTCAAGCAGCTCAACTGATGAATTCATTTTAAGAGTTAAATCTTTAATAAGCTCATCTGTTTTTCCTTTAAGAACTTTAACAACTTCATTTACCATTTCGTTGTAATTAATTTCCGAGATTAAACCTTCACACGGTCCATCGCATTTTTTTATATGATAATCGAGACATACTTTGAATTTTTTCTTATCAATCCCTTCCTGAGTAATATCAAGTTTGCAGCTCCTTATCTTAAAAACCTGGTTAATCATCCTGAGTGATGATTTCATATTTTTAACATCAGTGTAAGGCCCAAAATATTTTGAGCCGTCTCTTATTACTCTTCTTGTAGGATAAACACGCGGGTAAGGTTCCTTTGTTACTTTTATAAATGGGTAAGATTTATCATCCTTGAGGTTAACATTATATCGCGGTCTGAATTTTTTTATAAGATTATTTTCAAGGACGAGAGCTTCAATCTCATTATCAGTAACAATCAATTCAAAGTCATCAATCTTCTTAACTAAAATTGCAGTTTTGGGTGAAGGAATATTTTCGTGGAAATAACTTCTTACCCTGCTCTTAAGATTATTGGCTTTACCAACATAAATAACCTTTCCCTTATCATTAAAGAACTGATAAATTCCAGGTTTATCGGGAAGGTTTTTAAGTTTCGTTTCTACTTTTGAGTCCATTCTGGTTTGGTGAAAATAAATAACACTTTCAATTAAAAATACGTGAAAATAAATCATTAAGAAATGAAATTTCAATTCGGTCAGCAGGCTTCCAAAATACATTGCAGGAACTTCATTAACGATGTTCTAATGGTATTGGCAGAAATAAAAAAGCCCGCAACCTGGCGGCTGAGGGCTTAGATTCCTTATAACCAAAAGGCAGGGGAGAACCTTTTGATAAGAATCCGTAGTAAAGATAAAGAAAATATTTGTTAAAAAGCAACTAATTCCCTTTATCAACATGGTTTTATCTCTAAAAATACTCAGGCATCTTTTTCTGAGTTTACTTTACTTGTTTGAAGTGAGATAATACGGGAATCTTTTCCTTTTACTAGAAAACTGTTTGCGATGCTGGCAAAAGAAATCTAACTTTTAAAAATACAGGCTTCTTTCTGGTTTGTTAAACCGATAGTCTTATCCTTGACCTTCAATTATCTCAATATATGACTTGTGTATCATTCCTTCATAAAAAGAATCAAATAGTCTTGACAAATCAATAAGGGCAAACTGATTGCCTCCGAACATAAGAGTAATTGTCGGGCGGTATAGTCCTTCTATTTTTAATTCTTGTCTTGCAATAGGTATTTCTGAATTTTTTATAATATTTATCAAAATGCTTGTGGAATATGATCTGGTCCCTGTTAAGTATGTTATTTTATCAAGAGATATAATTGATTTATCACATTCCCAATATTTAGCAAGTTGTGCGGTGATATCATTCAAATATTGCAACGCATCTTTTCTGAATCTGATTTCCTTTTCAAGTTCAGATTCAAAATGTTTTAAGATTTTATCATATTTACTCAAGTGGATTCTCCCTTATAATTTAGTGAATAAAATATAAGTTTAATTTAATGAAAAAGGAAACTCTCACTAAAAAGAGAGTTTGGCGGTTGAAGAATATCCAAGGTAATTAAATTATCTTAGCATAAATAGAATCGGGATCGTTATCTGAACCTTAACAGGTTCCCCTTTATTCCAGCCAGGTTTTTAAATTTAGTTTTTAGGATTGGGGTTCCTTGTGGATATGTAACAATTCAGATTACAGAGACTTTATTAAATTCCTTTATATCATGAAGTGGTTTTCGAAAAGAAAAATGCGAAATAACAAGGAAAAATTATAGAAAAGAGGTCTAATCCTTCAGTACTGTGTTCTTTGCAATTACAACAATACCGCTTTCTGTTACTGTAAATTTTTTCTTATCGCCCTCAAGGTCAAATCCAATTTCATAAGCTTCGGGAACGGTAACATTTTTATCAATAATTGCACGCCTTATTCTTGCGTGCCTCCCAATGCTGGTGTTGTTCATAATAATAGAATCGGTAACATAGCTGAAACTGTTAACCCTAACATTCGGTCCAAGTAAGGATCTTTCAACAAGTCCTCCTGAAACAATTGAACCATCGCATATAAGAGAATTTAAAGTTCGGCCGACTCGTTCGCCTTCGTGGGAGACAGTTTTTGCGGGAGGGAACTGGTACTGGTAAGTTCTCATTGGCCAGCTGATATCATAAAAATTAAACTCAGGTGTAATACTTATTAAATCCATGCTTGCTTCAAAATAACTATCAATTGTTCCTATATCTTTCCAGTAAGGTTTCATCTTTTTGTTTTCATCAAAAAATTTGTAAGCATATACTTTAAGATTTGATTTAACCATATATGGAATTATATCCCGTCCAAAATCATGGTTTTTAATATTTTTCTGATCCATATCAGTAAGCACATCTCTCAGAACATTTGCATTAAAGACATAGATTCCCATATTAACAAAAGAAAAGTCCGGGTTATCAGGTATAACCGGAGGGTCAACAGGTTTTTCAATAAATGAATTTACAGTGTGGTCTTTATCAACTCCAACAATACCGAACCTATGAGCTTCATCTTTCGAAGCCTCAACACAAGAAATTGAAAGATCGGCTCTCATATCTATATGATTTTGGATGAACTTTAAATAGTCCATCTTGTAAATATGATCACCACCCAAGATCAGAACCCACCGGGCTTTTCTATCATTTGCAAATAAATTTAAATTCTGGTAGATGGCATTTGCAGTACCAAGATACCAGTCATTATTCATTTTTCTTTGTGGAGGGATTGAGTAAATGTACTCACCGAGCTCCGGGTTAAAAATACTCCATGCCTCAAGTAAATGTTGATTAAGAGAATCCGATTTATACTGTGTCAAAACATAAATTCTCCTAAAGCCGGAATTGAGGCAATTTGATAATGCGAAATCAATAATCCTGTATTTACCTCCAAATGGAACTGCCGGTTTACTGCGCTGTGCCGTAAGTGGGTATAATCTTTCTCCCTGCCCACCGGCTAATAACATTGTTACTGTATCTCTAAGTATTGATGAGCCGGGGAAAATCATAATTTTCTTTTTGTTCTTTATCATTAATATATTGAATTATGATTTGATTGGCAATTTTACAAATTGTTAAATTGTAAGTGTGGCTTTTTTAATGTATTAATAATCTGATATGAAATTAAAAACTAAAACAAATGTATTCTCTTTTGGAGTTTTTGCTCTGTTTTTTATTGTAGGTTGGGAATTTGGCTTTTCTCCTATAAAAAATTCATTTGATATAATTAATGAAAACGCAAAAGTTGTTGAGGAGAAACTGTTTGGTCTTCCGCAAATATTTACTCCAACAAATTATATTTCCGATAACCAATACAAAACCGATATACTTCATTATGATTTGAGCTTTGACCTCAATTCTGAAAAAAAATTGCTGAAAGGCAAAGTTGTAATTACCGGGGTGGTATTAGGAGCTAATGTTTCTAATCTTGACCTTAACTTTTACGATAATCTGAAAATCAATTTTCTATCTCTTAATGGAAAGGAAATTCCTTATATCCATAAAGGGACAAAATTATCTGTTCCTTACAATGAAGAAAAATCCGACACATTCCAAGTAGAAATTATTTATGAAGGTACACCTAAAAGAATGGGACTTTCTGCTTTTGTGTTTGGAGAAATTAATAACAGGAAGGTTGTTTATAATTTAAGTGAACCAACTTTTGCTTCTACCTGGTTCCCCTGTAATGATATTCCTTATGATAAAGCTTTGGTTGATGTGCATATAACTAATGATTCGTTATTTACGTCAGTCTCAAATGGAATTTTAGTCTCGGAAAAAATAATGAACGGAAGAAAAACAGCACACTGGAAAACTTTATATCCTATATCAACATATCTTATTTCACTTTATTCATCGGAATATGTGAATTATACCGATTACTATTATTCCAACATAAGTGATGATTCATTGCCGATTGAATATTATGTCTTCCCGGAACACCTTGATAATGCCAAAAAAGATTTTGCGGAGCATCCTGAAATGATTGAATTTTTTGCTGATATTTTTGGTGAATATCCTTTTATAAAAGAGAAGTATGGTGTTGCAGAATTTTTATGGCAGCTTGGTGCAATGGAACATCAGACAATCACAGGGATTGGTTCCAACTTTGTAAGCGGCAGAAAATATTTTAATGACATTTATGTTCATGAACTTGCCCACCATTGGTTTGGTAATGCGGTTGGACCTAAATCCTGGAAAGATATATGGTTAAATGAAGGTTTTGCAACTTATTGTGAGGCTCTTTATTATGAACACAAAGCCGGATTTGATGGACTTAAATCATCCATGCTTTCGAAGTATTATACTAATTTTTCGGGCAGGCTTTACGATCCGGGTGATGATCTTTTCAGCATAACAATTTATAATAAAGGAGCCTGGGTTTTACATATGCTCCGGTGGGAAGTTGGTGATTCAAACTTTTTCAATATTCTCCGTCAATATTTTGATGAGTATAAATATAAATCCGCTTCAACAGAGGATTTTATTTCAGTCTGTGAAAAGATATCCGGAAAAGATCTAACTAAGTTTTTTAATCAATGGGTTTATGAAGGTGACGACCAGATTAAAATGAAACTTGAATGGACAGTCGATTCGAGAAAGAATAATAAGGTTACTGTAAAAATTGAATGTAATCAGCTACAGGAAAGTTATAAGGAATTTAAATTTCCTTTGGAAATTCAGTTTGTTGATAAAAAAGGGAAATACCAGGTTGAGAAATTCTATATTGATTCAAGACAAAAAACTTTTCTTTATGAATTGGATTTTGAGCCATTTATTATTGCGGCAGACTACAACAACTGGCTGTTAGCCGACATAAATGTTAACCGGAAATAATAACTTTTATTTTCATAGTACTGTTACGTAAATTACACCTAAAATATTAAACGATTTGTGAATAATACTTACCTTTTTATTTCCGATATCCATCTTGGACTTAGAAGCAAGATTGAAGAGAATCAAAAAGAAAGAATGCTTGTTAAATTTTTGCAGTATGTTAAAAATAACTGCAATGAGCTTTTTATTCTGGGAGATTTATTTGATTTCTGGTTTGAATATAAACGTGTTTACCAGAAAGGATTTTTCAGAACTCTAACTGCCCTCCAGGATATTGTTGAGAAAGGAATTAAAATTCACTATATAATTGGCAACCATGATTTTATGCACAAAGATTTCTTTGAAAAGGAAATTGGTGTTAAGTTGTATGAGAATGAAATTATCACTGAATTAAATAATAATAAATTCTATCTTGCACATGGTGATGGACTTGTAAAGAATGATCTCGGCTATAAAATTCTTAAACAGGTTTTGAGGAATAAGAAAATTCAGAAAGCATATTCATTAATTCATCCGGATTTAGGTATATGGCTCGCAAGCAGAACAAGCAAATCAAGCAGAGGTTATACTTCTAAAAAGAAGTATGGAGATACGGATGGACTATATGAATTTGCAAAGCAAAAGATTGAACAGGGATTTGAATATGTTCTTTTAGGACATGCTCACAGGAGATATTATAAAGAATATAATAAAGGTTTTTATATAAACCTTGGTTCCTGGCTTGATGCTCCTTGTTATGGAATCTTTAAAGAAAATAAATTTGAAATAATTGATTGGAATTGAGAGAATGGCAAAAAGAAAAAATTCCGATAGTGATTTGAAAAGATATTTTAATGATTCTACTTATAGAAATAAAAAGAGTTCATCAAAGGGTAATGGGAAAAAAACAAAGCTAATAATTCTCTCAGTTATTGGTATGCTTTTTTTGGCTTTACTTATTTATATAATTAGTGGTTTGCCTTCTCTTGAAGAGTTAGAAAATCCACGTCCTCAGCTTGCAAGCAAAGTATTTACTTCAGATGGAGAATTGCTTGGACAGTTCTTTATAGAAAACAGGATTGAAACTGATATTGACAGCCTTCCTCCTTATTTAATTGATGCATTGATTGCAACCGAAGACAGGCAATTTTATGATCACTGGGGAGTTAATCTGTCAAGGTTTTTCAAGGCAATGGTTAAAAATGTATTTACATTTTCGCGTGAAGGTGCAAGCACAATTACTCAGCAGCTTGCAAAGAATTTGTATGAGCTAAAATCTTCTGATGAGAATTCTTTTGAAACGGTGATCAGAAAAATCCGTGAGTGGATATCAGCAATCCAGATTGAAAAGAATTACACGAAGAAAGAGATATTGGAACTGTACCTTAACGTTTCATACTTTGGAAGAAGTGCTTACGGAATCGAATCTGCTTCTAAAGTATATTTTAATAAGAAAGCTATTGACCTTACAATTCCTGAATCCGCTTTATTCATTGCTTTACTTAAATCCCCGGTATTTTATGATCCGATAAATAAGGTTCAAAGTGCAACAAACCGACGCAATTTTGTAATGTATAATATGGTTGTTACAGGGAAATTAGGTAAAAGTGATTACGAGTATCTAAAGCAGCAGCCAATCAGTCTTGCTTCAGAAAGAATTGGTGGGTCTATCACTGAAGCTCCTTACTTTATGGAATATATAAGGCAGCAGCTTACACCTATTGCAGATAAATATGGTTTTGATTTGTACAGGGGTGGATTGAATATCTATACAACTCTTGACATGAGAATGCAGAAAATTGCAAACCGTGTTATGTCAAAACATCTTGCGGAATATCAAATTCTGTTCGATAAAAATTGGAAGTGGGATAAGAATAAAGATATCTTATCTATTCTTGTCGACAAAGCAATTAAAAATAATAGCCAGTATAGAAATGCAGCAGATAGAGAAGATAAAGCAAAAATTTATAACAGGTTAAAAGCGAGTCAGAGTTTTATTGATTCTGTGAAGAAAGCAGAAGCTACAGTCCAGGCAGGATTCGTGGTAATTGATCCTGTCACGGGGTACATTAAAGCGCTTGTTGGAGGAGAGAATCAATATTTTGGAAGAGGATTAAATCATGTTACAGGAATTAAAAGACAGCCGGGTTCATCCTTTAAACCTATCGTTTATACTGTAGGAATAGATAATGGATATTCTCCTGCATATACTCTTCTTAACCAGAAATTTAATTATAATGGTTGGTCACCGGAAAATTCCAATCTTGAATATGGCGGCTATATAACTTTACGTGAGGCGCTTGCTTATTCAATTAATGTTATTGCCGGTAGATTAACAATTGGTGAAATTGCTCCACCAAACCAGGTTCTTAAATATGCTGAGAGAATGGGAATACATTCGAAGTTAAATGCTTATCCTTCAATTGCTCTTGGTACTTCTGAATTAAGCCCTCTTGAATTGACATCTGCTTACGGAACAATTGCAAACAATGGTGTTCATGTAGAACCAATATCAGTACTAAAAGTAGAAGACAGGAATGGAATTCTTATTGCCGATTTTGCACCTGAATATACAGAAGCAATTTCTCCACAAACTGCTGCTGTAATGACAAGCTTGCTTCAGGACGTAGTGAATTATGGTACAGGTGCAGGGGTAAGAAGATATTTCCAATTTCCTGCAGCTGGAAAAACAGGCACAACACAAAATTATTCCGATGCATGGTTTGTTGGGTTTACTCCTAATCTCGTTGCCGGTGTTTGGGTTGGTTTTGATGATCACAGAGTCAAGTTTACTAACTGGTATGGGCAGGGTGCGAGAGCAGCTTTACCTATCTGGGCTATGTTTATGGAAGCTGCTTATAAAGAATTGGATTTGCCGTTAGAGTATTTTCATACTGCTGAAGGAGTTGATACTGTTAAATTCTGTAAAGAAACAATGAACCTTGGTGATACTCGTTTAGCAACGGATAATTGTCCTGAAGTTGTAACAGATATTGTTCTCAGTAAAAACATTCCTCAGTCTTGTGAGATTCATTCAGGTGGAGCAAAAATAAAACGTGAAGACAGAAGAGGAGATACGGGGTGGTGAGAATTCTTAATGAATAATTACAAAATTAAAAATGGACAAGTAAAAATAAAGATAGAATTTAGAACATTTAATTGTTAATTTTTAATTATTCATTTTTTTAGCCATAGGTTGATCCGCCTTTGGCGGAGCTTATTAAGCCCGGATGGTGGAATTGGTAGACACGCTAGGTTCAGGGTCTAGTCC
>Ga0105107_10003783_pt1 | contig 10101 bp, 9 predicted proteins | sample PPLLaktember2015_6_FD_79335 | JGI IMG/M metagenome (GOLD analysis project Ga0105107, IMG submission 79335) | Freshwater sediment microbial communities from Prairie Pothole Lake near Jamestown, North Dakota, USA - PPLs Lake P8 Core (1) Depth... | ecosystem: Environmental > Aquatic > Freshwater >...
AGATTCGTCGGCGTTGCGACGCCATTGGTAAAACTGCCAACCGTGCCATTCGTGAGCGCCGGATTAACACCGGCGGCGGGCAGCACGATATTCGGCGTCAGCAGCACGCCCTCAGGCACAGTCTCTCGCCCGTAGTTGGGCGCCGCCGCACCGCCTTGCGCGATGGCAGTCACTGTCGCCGTGAAGGGCTCGCCCGCGTGAATGAATTTCAGTCCCGCCGCACTGGCCGCCCCCGGATTGGCGAAAGCATCCGATGTGCGCTGAATCCCGGTCACGGTAAATCCAAACGGTTTGACCGCAAACGTATTGCTGGCACCAGTCATAAAAGCAGTGCCAATTGCCGGGTAGCGCGCGCTTAAGCTCATATTTCCGGCATCAGGATAATTTAGCGTAATGGTCGCGGTCGAGCTGGCGCCAAAATTCAGCGTCACCGGGGTGTAGCTTGCGATGCCCGATGCAGGATTGTTTGCGATCACAGTGCTGTTGATCGTCACCTGCTTACCGTTACATGTAGTCGGATTGATGCACTGCGATGCCATATTAATGATGACGTTGCCGGTAAATACGCCGGTACAGGCGGTCGAGTTGTCAGATTTTTTCACCGCTTGAATCGTCAAACTACCCGACGTCACGCCGGCGGTCTGAGCTGGAATGATCGAAAAAATAAAACCCGTGTCCGCAAAAACCAAACTGCAATTGGCCGCCGCTCCGACAAAGCATTGCGGGCTGGCGCCGGAGGGGGTGGGGCTGACGGCACTGGTACCCAAGGTGAACGTTGAAGGCGAAGTGATACTAAGACTTGCCGTCGTAGAACCGGTGAAGGTAATCGGGTTGACGGCCCAGCCCGCGCCGGACAGCGTCACCGTCGTAGCACCAGAATTGTAGAGGGTTGAACAGCTAGCGTCGGCGCACGCTTTGACTGTCACGATTTCAGGTGCACAGGTAAGCCCGGCGCCATCATGCTCTAATCGAATGTGATCCAACGGTGCCGGTATCGTAAAAGTAACCGTGATCTGCACATGGTCCACAATGATGGAATGTGACGGACCTGCCGCACTTGCTTTGGTGGCGGCGAAGGCCGCGCCGAAATTGGCCGCGTTGATCTCTGTCGGCGTCCAAGTCGTTCCCCACAAGTCGTTCACTCCGCCATGCGCTTCGATCACATCCGCCGTCGTATAGGTCGTGGTGGTGGACCGATCCGTGGTACCGATCACGCCGGCCTTGACCAAGCGCATGGCGGCATCCTTGCTGCCGCCGTTGGTGGTCCGGTTGGATCTGCGCTCCACATTGACGGTAATGCCGTTGATCGACGCACCGGCCGGAATGGCGAAGTTGTAGCCCAAGCAGCGCAGGTAGCGGGTGGTCGTGCCATCGACTGTTGCCGTCGCGTAACTATTGTTGCTGGAAACTGCGCGCACGGGGCGGGCCCAAGCCACCGTGCCGATGCCGGCGATGCTGGCACAGGTAGTGGGACTAGCCGTCACGGAATACGCGCCAGGCGCATAGGAGTAATCAACCGTGATTCGCACATGGTCCACGATGACGGTATGCGAAGGGCCAGCCGCGCTCGCTTTGGTAGCAGCGAAGGCCGCGCCGAAATTGGCAGCATTGATCTCTGTCGCCGTCCAGGCATCTCCCCACAGGTCGGCCCCGCCGCCATGCGCCTCGATCACATCCGCCGTCGTGTACGTTGTGGTGGTGGAACGGTCCGTGGTGCCGATCACGCCAGCCTTGACCAAGCGCATGGCGGCATCCTTGCTGCCACCATCGGTGATACGGTTCGATCGGCGTTCGACACTGACGGTGATGCCATTGATCGTCGCACCGGTAGGTATGGCAAAGTTGTAGCCGGTGCAGCGCAGGTAGCGGGTAGTCGTGCCATCGACCGCGGCCGTCGCATAGCTGTTATTACTTGAAATCGCCCGAGTGGGGTTCGACCAGTTCACCGTACCGATGCCCGCGATGGTGGCGCAGGTCGTGGGGCTGGCCGTCACGGTAACCGCACAGGCGGCATGGCTCATCAGCAAACCTATACCCAGCCATAGCGCGTTCTTCAAAGCATTCATCACATTATCCTTTTCCGGCTAGCACGCTGCCCCGCCCGGGTCGACGCAGCGCGCAATCCGCACGCCCACCTCGCGCGCGACATAATCGGCACTTCCCACCGTGCCATAGGTCGCGGTGGATGAGAGCACATACAGGCTGACGTTATTCGCGCCCTCGGGATGCACGGTCACGCTGCACGTCACCGTGGTCGTAAAACCGCTCAGCGGCGTACCGGCATAGGACAATGTCCCGGGTGACGCGGGACAGGCATTGGCTACTTGCAGCACTTGATACGCCCCCCACTCGACGCCGGCGCGCGCCGCCTGCAAGGCGCGTGCGCTTTGGACATCCATGGCCACCGTCGTGTGCTGCGAAGTCGAGATGGTTACCATGGCCGCCCCCAATCCCGCCAGCACCACCAAAATAAAAATCGCCGTGACCAGCGCAAAACCGCTTTGCCGGATGCAGGATGCCTGACGCCCGATGCCTGATCTAAGGAACATTGGTGACATGCACCTCATGATATAGCCGCACCGATTCACCCGCCTCGGTGATGATCAGCGTTAACGCCACCAAGCCCGAGCGCGCGGTGACGCCGGGGTCATAGTTGAATACGCAGCCACCGGCCCCCACATTGTTTGCCAGCAAAGCGGATAAGCCGCCTAAGGTTGGCAATGTTGCGGCAGTGGGTTGTGCGGCTTGAATCGGATAACCCCAATAACGTATCAATTGGCCATTAGCGCAAACATAACTCACGGGACCCTCGGTTACCTGAAATCGATTGCCCGGCGACTCGAAGGGAAACTTTTTTGCCGCAAAGTTGATTTTGTTTTCGTTGGCCAGCGCACCGGCGGCCGTGCCGCTGATGACAGCAGTATTGTCCCCCGCATAGGCATCCGCGCCGGGTATATTCAGGTTGTACACCACCAGCCTATCGCCAGCCGCGATTGCCTGACCGGTGCCTGTCGCAAACGGGCCGAGCTGATCAAAGCTAGCGTCATTGATCGTAAGGTCGAGCAGGTCGCCTGCCCCCGCACCATCATCCGCCGCACGATAACGCCCCCCGGTTTTGGTCAGCAAAATTTCAATCGTCGCATCACCATCCGTCAAGCGCACGCTATTCGGCAGCGCCAAGCGCAGATCGCGCCCCATGCGACGCAGCGCGGTGTCGGCGATATCGGTCATTTCCGCGCGCCGCGCGGTATCGACGTAGCTCTGCACGGGAAGCTTGATAAACACCGCCACCGCCGATGCGATGATGCTGGTAAGCACGATCACCACGATCATCTCGATCAGGGTGAAACCGCGATAAAGATGCGGGGGTTTTGCGTGCATTTGTCGATTAAGGTCCATACGCAGTCCGATAGCCTGCCAACACCACGCTGACGCCATCTGGCCCGTTCACCGTCACGGTGATTAATTTCGCTTGGTTGGAAGCGGCAGTAATCACACTGCCAGCCGGTCCCAAGTCGGCGCTCGCAATACTCACGGCAACGCTATAGCCGGCGAGACCGGGAATCGGGACCGCGCTATCGACGGGGTAGATGCCGCTGGTCGTAAAGTTGTTGTAATCGCCAATGTCATCAAACAATTGGCGATTCGCTTGGGTGGGCGCGACGGACCCACTGGTGACGGCAAAATCATGCAACGCCACTTCCTCCAGCATCGACTCCGCCACCGCAATCGCTTGCTTGCGTACCAGCGGGTCGGCACTGCGCTGGGTGGTGAGATCCATCACCGACAGCACGCCTGCCAGCGCGATACTCACGATCATGATGAATACAATCACTTCAACCAGGCTGAAGCCGCGCCGCATAACGGTCATAGCTTGAAGGGCTTTATCCCTATTTGTGAACATAGCCGGTCTCCCGCTCCACCACGATCTGGCGTGACGCGCCATCACCGCTGATGGTTAAAATCGTATGTGCATTGGGTATGGGTTGACCCAGGCTATTGAAGTTAAAACCGGGATTGGCGATGCCGATGCCCGAGGGGATGCTCACCACAAAATTGTCGTTGCCGCCCGGTGCTTTTACCGGCGACGCGCATCCCGCGTCATAGCATAAGGCCAGCGTACTCGCGTTGCTCACCACAAACACGTTGGCGCGCTGTGCCACTGCCACTTTTTGGCCATAGCGGATGGCGCTGATCGCGGCTTCGTGCAAGCGCGCGGCATCAAAAGTCGGTTGCGAAAAAAAACGTGGCGCTGCAATGAGCGCCACGATACCGACCAGGACGATGACGACGATCAGCTCAACCAGTGTAAAGCCGGTTTTTCGCACAAGCGTCTCTCATATCGGAAATATTGCTGAGCCCGCTCTCGGTCGCGCCGGAAATGGCGCACCCGATTCGAGTAGGCGCTTAACAGTCGCTCCGAGTCGATATCATCGAAATGGTTGGCGGTACACCTAGGCTAGCAGCCTCAGTGTAAGTCACCTTGCAGTTCGTATGTCCCGTATCGGTGCTGATGTCGGTAACGGTTCCGGAAGTATTCACCACGTTGTAATCGGTGGTGATCCCCGCCAGCGTGGCGATATCGCCCGCATCAGGATAACCATTTATCAGCGTGTAGTTAGTGCCCTCGATGCTCACCACGCTGCTACTGGTAACCAAGAAGGCTGCATGCGCCAAAGCCGAGGCCGATTTCACGGCACCCGCTGCACCTTGCGCTTTCGCCAAGCGCGCATCCTGCTGCACATCAATGAATTTCGGCAAGGCCGTTGCCGCCAAGATGCCCAAAATCACAATCACCACAATCAATTCAATCAAGGTAAAACCACGTTGGTTTCGCATTTCTCTCTCCTTAGGTAAATCATTAATACATTTCGCCCAACAGGCTGGTGAAAGCGCCCTTCAACGCAAACCACCCTTTCAACAGCCCGCTAAACCCTGTGTTAAGGTACAGCAATAAGCGTGCCCAAAGGCACCCACCACCCTTCAAAACCACCGATAGGGTTCCGTCACGGCCAGGATCACACCATTAACCTCCTGTTTATCGGTATTTTCCCGTCCTGCTTGAGGCGCGCGCGCATACACCAGCCGCACCCCATAGCGCACTTCCTTGCGACCTACCTGATCCGGCATAAAGTGACCGCCGCGCGCCACCACATACACCAGTTGCCGGTCCTTTAAATCGTAATACCAGTTACCCTTTTCCACCTCGCCCGGCGCCGGCCCGAAACGCTCGCCTACGTAATTCGCGGGTTGCTCGGCCAACCAATCCATCGGGTTGTCCTCCGCCAGATGGGGAATCGCTTGAATCTGGCCCTTAACCAACTTGTCCGCGATCTGCAAATGCAGGGCACTGCGTAAGGTGCCCGCTATTTGCTCCATTGCCGCTTTCTCGGCCGCTTCCTGATAAAACAACATTCGGTCCAAAAGTACCGCACCCAAAGTGCTGATGATGATAATCACCACCAAGAATTCGATTAAGGTGAAGCCGTGTGCACGCTTCAGCCTCATTTCTTCATCGCCACCGAGCCAAGGTCCCAGATCGGCAAGAACACACCCAGCGCCAGAATCAGCACGATCGCGCCGATGAAGACAATCAAGATCGGCTCGACCTGCGCCGAGAGGTTCTTCACCTGGTATTCCACCTCGCGGTCGTACATGTCGGCGATTTCATCCATCAACTCATCAATGGCGCCGGTTTCCTCGCCCACGGCGACCATTTGCAATACCACGGGCGTGAATACCCCACTGGCGACGGCGGCGCGCAAGATGGTTTCGCCGCGCTCCACGCTATCGCGCATTTGCGTGATGCGCAGTGCGATGTAGTCGTTATCCACGACTTGCGATACGACGGTGAGCCCCTGCACGATCGGCACACCGCTCTTTGCCGCGAGGGACAAGCTGCGCGCGAAACGGGCAAGCGTGGCCTTTTTGACAATATCTCCCACGATCGGGATGTACAGCTTGAATTTATCCCATTTGTATTTGCCGTTTGGACTTTGGGTATACAGACGAAACCCGATCACCGCGCCCACCGTGGCCGCCAGCATCAAGGGCCAATAGCTGAGCATGAAGTTCGAGCTGGCGATGAGGATTTTGGTCAGCAGCGGCAGCTCAGCCTTAAACCCGGCATACACTTTGGCGAAGGCCGGGATAACGAAAATATTGATCACGACCAGCGCAGCGATGACGGCGATCACCACGAACATGGGATAGCGCAACGCGGCCTTGATCTGCTCGCGTGTATGGCGCTCGAAATCCAGGTGATGAAACAGCCGCAAGAAAATTTCTTCCAGCCGGCCAGTGAGTTCGCCTACGCGCACCATGCTGACATAAAACGGAGTAAATACGCTGCTGCTTCGGCGCATCGCCGCAGAAAGCTCGCGCCCCGAATCCAAACTATCGCGCAGTTCTTGAATCACCTTGGCGAAAGTCTTGTTGCTAGTCGATTCCTGCAAGCCCGCCAGCGAGCGCAGGATCGGCACCCCGGCGCGCAACAGGGTATGCATCTGGCGGCTGAACATCAGCACATCGATGGTGCTGACTTTCTGCTCCAGCAGCTTCTCCAACCAGCCCCCGGCCATGAATTGCTTCGCCGCCGGCGCGAGATTGATCTCGATTGGCGTAATGCTGTTGTTAAAGAGCTGACTGGCGACCGCGCTCGAATCGGCGCTCTCGAGCACCCCTTGTACCAACTCGCCGCGCGGGTTGCGGCCTTTGTAGGCAAACGTAGGCATGGTCTGTTAAACCCTTATGAACCGCCAAGACGCCAAGAGCGCCAAGGAAACCAAAAGAGCAAACGGGTAAATAGCGCCTGAAGGGCCATCGCCAGTAATCTACGTTTTTGACTTTCTTGGCGCTCTTGGCGTCTTGGCGGTTCAATGGTTTTGATTAGAGGCATCACTCCTCCGCCACATTGCTCACCCGCATCGCTTCCGCTACGGTGGTTTTGCCGTTCACCGCGAGAGCGACCGCGTGGCGGCGCAAGGACCAGCCGGCCATGGATTGCCGCGCGAGCTTGATGAAATGGTTGGGGTCGTGATGGTTGACGGCCTCCGCCAGCGGCGCGGTCATTTCCATCATTTCGTATACGCCGATACGGCCTTGGAAGCCGGTGCCGTTGCATTGCGAGCAGCCGCGGCCCAACACGTAGCGGCGGTTTTTCGCTTCCGCCCCGATCTCCAGACCCAGCCAAGTCATCTCCGAAGGCAGCGGGGCATAGTCGGCAGCGCAGCTCTCGCATACCATGCGCACCAGACGTTGCGCCAGCACGGCTTGAATCGACATCGCCACCATGTAGCGCGGCACCCCCATGTCGAGCAGACGAATCGGCGTGCTGACCGCATCGTTGGTGTGCAGCGTCGAAAGTACCATGTGGCCGGTGATGGCGGCGCGCATGGCGATTTGCGCAGTCTCTTGATCGCGCATCTCGCCGATCAACATGATGTCCGGGTCTTGCCGCAGTGCGGAGCGCAGCACGCGCGAGAAAGTGAGATCGATCTTTTCATTTACCTGCACTTGGTTGATGCCAGGCAGGCGGTACTCCACCGGGTCTTCCACGGTGATGATTTTGGTCTCGACCGAATTCAGCTCGGACAGCACAGAATAGAGCGTCGTGGTTTTACCGCTGCCGGTAGGGCCGGTCACCAGCACCATACCGTGGGGACGGGAGAACAACTCGCGAAAGCGCTTCAACATCTCCGGCGGGAAACCGAGCCGGTCCAGACCCAACGCCCCTGCGCTCTGGGAGAGCAGCCGCATCACGACCGATTCGCCATGCTGCGTCGGCATGGTGGAAATGCGCACGTCGATCGATTGATTTTTCAACTTCACATTGAAGCGGCCATCCTGCGGCAGGCGCTTCTCCGAGATATCCAAGCCCGACATGAGCTTGAGGCGCAAGGCCAGCGCGGTAGCGATCTTAGGGTCGGCCTCGGTCTGCATGTGCAGCACGCCATCGATGCGAAAGCGGATTTGCAGCCGGGCTTCCTGTGGCTCGATGTGGACATCGGAGGCACGAATCTGCGCCGCGTCCTCGAACACCGATTGCAGCAATTTGACGACCGGCGCGTCCTCCAAATTCTGATTCAATCCCAGCGTGCCGAAATCGACAGCGCTATCGCCAAGGTCGTCTTCCAACTCTTGCGCTAGATCGGATATCTCTTCGGTCCGCCGATAAAAGCGGTCGATCGCAGCGAGCAGCAGGGTTTCGTTCACTACCGCGAGGTTGATATCGTGCTTCACGATGCGCGCGATCTCGTCATAGGCGAATAGATCGGTCGGATCCGCCATACCGACCAGCACGCCGCCCGCTTTTTGCTCCATCACCACCGCGCGAAAGCGCCGTGCCTGGGTTTCCGGCAGCAAGCGCACGATTTCCGGCTTGAGGTTGTAGTATTTGAGGTTGATGAAGGGGATGTTGAGCTGCTTGGCGATAGCCTCCCAGATCTGCTCTTCGGTCACATAGCCTTGCTCGACGAAAAACCGGCCCAGCTTGCGCCCGGTGCGTTTCTGCTCATCCAGCGCAAGCTTAAGTTGTTCTTCTGAAATGAATTTTTGGCCGACGAGGATCTCGCCCAGGCGGACTTTCTCAGGCCTGGCCATGACTCACTCCATAAATGTTTAAGCTTAACTTCATATATACTTTGCATCTCATTGATACTAAACAGTAACTGTTTTTAACTAGGGATACAAGGGAATGTTTGAACTTGTGCTGTATCAACCGGAAATCCCACCGAATACGGGAAATATCATTCGCTTATGTGCTAATAGCGGCACAAAACTGCATCTAGTTGAGCCGCTTGGATTTTCTTTGGAGGATAAGCAACTCATCCGTGCCGGCTTGGACTATCACGAATTTGCCAGCCTGACCGTGCATGCGGATTGGGAAGCATGTAAGCAGGTACTCGGTCCGCGCCGTTGCTTTGCGCTCACCACTAAGGCCACACGCTGGCACACGGATGTGCATTTCAAAGTGGGGGATGTATTCGTGCTGGGTCCGGAGACGCGCGGACTGCCGCCGGAGGTATTAGCGGAATTTAGTGCGGAGAATCGCTTGCGGCTACCGATGCAGCCTCAGGTGCGTAGCCTGAATCTATCCAATGCTGCGGCGGTGATCGTTTATGAAGCGTGGCGACAGGTGGGGTTTGCGGGGGCGGTTTAGGATATTGACCGCAAGCTGGCGGAAAGCGTGGCGAGCGGCACGAGTTTGCGCAGTAGCTTTACGCCAGCTTGCCGTGGCAATGCTTGTATTTCTTGCCACTACCGCACGGGCAAGGATCGTTGCGGCCGACTTTGTCTTCATGACGCACGAACGGTGCGTGCTCTTCATCTGACGCTTGTTCAGTTTGTCCCAGCACTTCGTCGTAATCGGCATGGTGGTATTGCACGTTCTCCGGCGCGGTGTGGGCATCCACCACTTCCACGTCCTCCGGGCTGCGGATCTGCACGGTCATGGTGATGCGCGTCACTTCATACCAAATCGTATCCAGCATGCCGGAGAAGAGTTCGAATGCTTCGCGTTTGTATTCCTGTTTCGGGTTTTTTTGCGCATAGCCACGCAAATGAATGCCTTGGCGTAGATGATCCAGCGCTGACAGGTGCTCGCGCCAATGCGTGTCCAGGCTTTGCAGCATGATGCCGCGCTCGAAGTGGTGCATGCCTTGTGCGCCGACTTGGTCGATCTTTTCCTGATACTTCGCGTTTGCCGTGGCGATGATTTTTTTCAGCAGCCCTTCCGCATCCAACTTTTCGTCTTCATCCAACCAGGCTTGCAGCGGCAAATCCAGATCAAATTCGGCGCTTAAATTTTTGGTGAGGCCGGCGATATCCCACTGCTCGGCCACAGTCTCGGGCGGCACGAATTGGTGAAAGGTGCTGTCCAATACTTGCTCGCGAATACCGCTGATGGAATCGGATATGTCCTCCGACTCCAGCAACTCGTTGCGCTTTTCGTAAATCGCTTTGCGCTGATCGTTGGCGACGTCATCGTATTCGAGCAGCTGTTTGCGCATATCGAAGTTGCGCGCTTCCACTTTGCGTTGCGCATTCTCGATCGCGCGCGTGACCCACGGATGTTCGATCGCCTCGCCTTCCGGCATTTTG
>Ga0105107_10003784_pt1 | contig 10100 bp, 10 predicted proteins | sample PPLLaktember2015_6_FD_79335 | JGI IMG/M metagenome (GOLD analysis project Ga0105107, IMG submission 79335) | Freshwater sediment microbial communities from Prairie Pothole Lake near Jamestown, North Dakota, USA - PPLs Lake P8 Core (1) Depth... | ecosystem: Environmental > Aquatic > Freshwater >...
AACCGCCACAGTGGTGTTGAGGTTGATTCGATCGGATTTGACTTCAATGATCCTGCCTGGAATGCGTTGATCAAGGCAGGTCGCTCCGTTGAGGTGTGCGATAAATTCTCGGACAATCTCAATCCAGCGAATTGGGCGCTTGCCGACGATACAGGAGATGGCTACACGTACTTGTATGATGGCGTCGAATACACCGTCTATGCCACACCCGGCAGTGGATGTGTAAATGGGAAGCCACCTGTCGTTGATCTTGGTCCTGATGGTACCCGGTGCGGGGTTGCAGAACTAACGCTTGACGCGGGCAATGCGGGATCCAGATACTTATGGTCAACTGGCGCGGAAACGCAATCCATAACGATAACCACTTCGGGAATTTATTCAGTGGTTGTTAACAATGGAGTTGGCGCTTCGTACGATACCATTCAGGTTACCTTTGCGGAATCTGAACCCTCCTTTACTGCTTCCGCCTCGGTTCCGGCAACAGCATGTTCAGCAACACCGGCTCATTTTGCAGATAATTCTTCCGGGGCGGTTTCGTGGAGCTGGAGATTCGGTGATGGAAATGAGTCTTATCTTCAGAATCCACAGCATCAGTATGAAGGTGACGGAATATTTGAGGTGTCGCTGATCGTTACCAACGGATTTGGATGTGTGGATGTGGTTCATGCTGATATCGAAGTATTTCCAAACTACGTCAGCTGGTCCATACCTTCGCTCGTTTGTGAACGGACAACAGCCAGTTTTACGGAGAATAGTTCGACGGCTGTAAGCTGGTCGTGGGACTTCGGGGATGGGAATCATTCAGCAGAGCAGAACCCTTCTAATATTTACAAGCATGCAGGGACCTATGCCGTGACCCTTTCTGTGGACAATCAATATGGTTGTACCAGTACCGTAACTCAAGAGATCGAGGTAAGGGAGAACAAGATGTCCTGGACTCCGTCTGGCCCTGTGTATCTCTGTCCGGGGATGGATGACCAGATGGAAGCCGATGAGGTGGTGCTCTATCCAAATCCAGGTGAAGGGACATTCTCTATAGTGATGGATGACCCTGGAAAGGGAGGCACTCTCTTTCACGTGGTGAATTCCTTTGGTGAAACAGTGCTGACGGGAAGGTTGACTAACGGTAGGGGTAACATCAAGACTTTCGATGGCAGCGGCCTCCCTGAAGGTCAGTATCTTGTCAGGATACAAACGGGTCAAGGCGTGATCTCGAAGAAGCTATTTGTCAGATGAAAGGCTGCTGACCGGCCTTTGGCAAACCATTGTCAGGTCAGGCGATTCATATTGTTAATGGGTGCACCAACGCCGTCGTCGGGGTTAGTGCACCTGATTTTGACATGAAAAATACAGTTTTTATTTTGGTCATCTTTCGCTGGGCGCGGGGTCCATGTCCGGCCAGTCTCCCCGACGCAATGTTGATTCAACAGGTGTATCCTCGTTTGCAACTGTGGGTCTTCGCTACAGGAGTGATTATTATTATATGGGCAGGTCTGATTCTGTCAAAGTTCCTTATCTGATACCGTCCATCGCCTATTATCACAAGTCAGGCTTTTTTATCAGCAGCACGCTTTCGTATCTGACACTGGAAGGAAGTGCAAGGGTCGACCTGTTTACCCTTTCTGGCGGTTATGAATATTTTGGTCGTAAGTGGGCGACCGGGATCTCCGTTGATCAAACGGTACGAGAATTATACCCCTGAGAACGCGCACGCTCATCTCGTTGTTAATTATAAAGTGTTGTACAACGGATCGCTACCCATGCTCTCAAAACCATGAGCAAAGAAAAACATACACCACCCAAACTGCTATTCATCTGCACCGGCGAGAAATGCCGGAAACGCGGCAGCAAGGAGATCAGCAAAATGCTCCGCGACTATGCGGAAGATCATGGGTTGGATGATGTAGGTATCATCAGAACGCATTGCACCGACAACTGCAAACGCGGACCCGTCGTCTGCCTCCAGCCGGAGAATTCATGGCACTTCCATGTGGACGACCAGCAGGCCATGGTTCTGTTAAAGAAATCAACCACCGCGGAGTGAAAAAGAAAAAGCACTGACAGAAACCCTGACAGTGCTTTAAAACCGTTTTGTCTTTGTGACAAAAAAACTGCGGCGGCTTATTCCGCCTGATATTTTATGTCGGGAATTCTCTTATCGATCATATATAGCCCAACGCCGTCCTCGCCAATGACATCAAACAGCTCAAGCGCACGGCGGGCGATAAATTCTTCCTCCACCTGCTCCTTCAGGAACCACTGCAGAAAGGTCACGGTCGTGTAATCTTTGGCTTTATAGCATTGCTCCACAATCCTGCTGATCGATTGCGTATTGGCAATTTCCTGCTCGAGCGCCTGTTCGAAAATCGCGCGGAGCGAATTGAAGTTATTAGGGACATCCGTGACCTCTGGGGAAATGGCTTTTCCTCCGACGTCATTCACATATTTGAAGATCTTCAGCATGTGATCCCTTTCTTCTCCTGATTGTTTGTAGAAGAATTCAGTGCTGTTGCCAAATCCATGCTGATCGCACCAGGACGCCATAGACAAATATGTGGCTGAAGCCTTAGCCTCCTGCTTGATCTGATCGTTCAGGATCTTTTCTATTTCTTCGCTAAGGGAAGTTTTTTGTCGTACCAGGTCTCTCATATAACCGTGTTTTAATCGGATACCAATTTAGCGCTTTTATACTGTTTTGTTAGCAGTAAAAATTCAGGCCGGGAAAGAGTGGGGAAATAAAGGGAGAATCAAACGGCAATTCTGTACAAACGCTCGTGCAGGATACTGTTCAACTGTAACATCACCCTGGCGCCGGCGAGGAGTTCCCTGAATTCAATCAGTTCACGCAGCGTCAGGACATAACAACGCTCGCTGCCACACGGGGAAATGATCTCTATGTCGGACGATTTTCGGGGATTCAGCGCCATGGCGTCCAGATCAATGTTGTCTACCAGTCTTTTCAGGGCAAAAAAGCATGGTATCTTATAGTCGGTTGTGTATCCTCCAAAATCAACAGCAAAGCAGCCTTTGTTATCACGTTGATAAACACAGCCGTTTTCTGTCCGGAAAATCTCTTTAAAATGTTCTGATACCTGCATTGAGCTGGAAATTCGGCTCAAATTTAAGCTTTTATTTAGAATGAGTTCAAATAAAAACAGATGAGTTTTGTCAGGTTTTCTGACAATTCCATTTTACAAGCGGATTTAGTATTTTCCCTGAAAAATACACGCATATGAATACGAAATGGAGGAACAGGATCCTGTACTGGTTCCTGGCCATTATCCCGCTCGCCGGCATCTGGATGGTGGGCCGGTTTTCTGACTCGTTCCTGTTTGTAGGCTTTCTGTTCTTCTACATTTTCACCTACCGGCCTTTATTAGATACCCAAAGACTCATCAGCCTGGGAAAAATTGAAGAAAAGGATGCCTGGCGATTTTTCGTGCCACTGACTGTCGACACAACAAAATATATAAGAGATCTCTGGCTGGGCTGAAAAGGCAACACGCTGTCAACATTTTGCGCGTGAGCAAATTCGATTCAATTCCTCGGTCCATACTGTGGTTCTTGCCCGCCGCTCTCCAGTGCCCCCAGGTCGGGAGCTTTCCCTTTAAAGCCATCGGTAACGTTAGGCAAGGCCACGCCGGCATCAACGGCCTGGCTGGATGGCTTCAGCCTGAAGTCGTAGCCTTTCAGCGGATAAATATGACCTCTCTTCGCCGGATCGGGTAAAGGCACATTCACAAACACATCATCTTTTAATTCCACGCCATGTGATTCATATCCCGTCTTCTTCGAAAATTCCTTCAGGGAAGGAAATTCCTGGAAGGAGAGCTCGCGCTCATCGGCATGATTGAGGGAATCGCGATGCGGATACCGGAGCCGGAAATTGTTTGCCGCGTTCTTTTTCCGATATCCGTTGTAATCAAAGGAGGAATAGTGAGTGAAGGTTGTAGCGCTGAGCGCCGGCCGGTTATCGTAAGGTCCGATAAAAAGATTATTTCTGAAATGTCCGTTGGAAAAGTTGCTGATGGCTGCCTCGGCGATGAATGTGTTGTTGTACGTCAGAATACCTGCAGGCCTGATGGTGTACTTCAGAGCAGTACCGGGTACGTTGTAACATATGTTCCTTATGAAATATACGGGACCTCCGAATGCGGGCTGGGCACTCAGCGCCGCGTGGTAGGCATTGAGTCCCCTGTTTTCAAAAATGCGGATATTGTGCGAGCCTCCGTCCGCCTCGATGAAGTCATCGGCCATGTTGAAAATATCATTCCGGTAAAAGTCGACCGAGACTGTTTTCTTGCCGGCTTCAGGCAATCCATGGGTATCGACACAGATGCCGTCGTGAAAATAGGCGATGTAGTTGTGGCACACCACATGACTTTGGCCGTACACCTTGATGGCGTAATAGGAAGTCAGCGGGGAAGGTTTTTCCAGGCCATACCAACCTACCAGCGTGTCGGGGTCATGACGTCCGATCATCACATTGTCCGCAATATAAAAATCTTTTGAGTCCGTGTTATATGTCATCACAGCGATGCCGATGTCCTCCATTTTACAGTTCTTCACCGTCAACCCTTTGCTGCCCATAACTCTTTTTAATCCCGCATAAAAAACAACATCCGTATTTCTGATGGTCAATCCTTCGAAGTAATGGTAATCTGCTGCCATCACGTCAAACAGGCGGTAAGCACCATCGCCGTCGAAGATTACTTCGCCATCTCCGGCGGCTTTGATGGCGATGGGTTTACCGGGAGTACCTTTCTGCGTGAAAACATAGGCGCCGTGAAAATCCAGCGCGAGCACGTCGGCATACTTCAGACGATCTCCCTTGTACAAACCTGCGTGAACGAGGATGACATCTCCCGGCTGTACTCTTGGTTCCGGAACATTCCACCAGTCGCCGGTATTGCCTCCGCCATAATATGCCTCATTTAGCCCGGTAAAAGCGGGATTTTGTTTCGGCCCTTCATATCCGGGAGGGTAGACGTGATAAACATTTCCATGCTCATACGGCCCGGGTTCCGGTTTTGTCTCGATGAACGCAGTGTGTGTGTTGGCGCCTTCTACGCCGTCGGGGTCCGTCAGTTCAAACCTGCATTCGTACACTGTTCCCGGTTCAAGGTTGAAGATGCTTCCGGCAAACATGTCTTCCGTAGTATATACCCATCGTTGATCATGTCCATAGATCTTTTCCCCTCCTATTCTGAGCAGGGGAAGTCCTTGTTTCCATGGATCACTTCCTTTTTTCCTGAAGTGCACGCTGACCAGGGCATCGCGGTTCTGGTCTCCCGAGATGGTCCACTCAAAGCCGGCACAGATAAGCGTCGGGGGTTCAACGATAAATTCATTTGTTTTGGTTTGATTTCCAACAGATGCTGTTGTTCCAGGTTTTTGTGCAAGGATGTTGCCTCCGAGCAGAATGACAAGTGCGGAAATAAAGATTTTCATGAGCGAAGATAAATCATTTACAATGCTTGCAGGATGTACGCCGGAATCATTTCCCTGAGGACTCTATTTTTTCCCAACAAATCACTGTCCAACAAAAATCCCGGCGGAACATCCCTCCACTCTAAATTAATCTATTGCTCACCCCCGGCAAAACCATTTTTGCCAGTCTGGTACTTTCAAATACCGGTAAGACGATACAAGATAAATAATTAGTGTCATTTCGCCTTTGTGGCAAACAACGCGGTGCCTTTGTGGCACAAAAGATCTCACTCGTGCAGCTGAAACGTCCTGGAAATATTGAATCCGAAATGTATATCGCCATCAAAAAAGTCTCCAGTGGTTTCAGCAATAAATGCTTTTTCGATCATGGCCCTGGAATTCGTAAAGTGCAACTGGAAAACATGCCCGCCGGTCTCAACGTCAAATCCGACCGCAAAAGAATTTTGCGTCAGACTGCCATCAGGTCTGTTGAACTGATAATAGTACTCTGCATTCAGGGACAGCCGTTTTGAAAGCTTTAGCCGACCGCCCGCACCAAGAGCGTAAACATCGTTGGGATCCTGGCTCTGCGGCACCGCATTACGGTGGACCCACGAGGGCGAAAGCTGAAACGAAAAAGATGGAGAAAATTTTCTCGCAAGGATAGCCTGATAGGTGTAAGTAAGCCGCGAATTAAAAGAGGGTTCATTCCCAGGCGTAGTCGACTTTAATGTATTCAGCGCTACACTCGTAAGCGCAACCACCGAAAGTGGAACATTTCTTCCGCCGCCGTTTTGTTGCCTGACAATCTTATACTTCAAAAATCCGTCAAAGGTCTTTTCAAAAGAACTTCGTCCCACACCAGCATTCAGCCTGTCCGTGATGCCATAATCCACGCCAAGCCGTGCCTGCGAATCATCCAGCCCGAAGAGTTCGTAGCCACCTGAATTCAGACGCCCAAAACGGTGACCGATGATCACATCCAGGACGCCCTTCTTTCTGGTCTCGATGGAGTGGCCGTTGACCAGACGCGTTCCCTTGAACGTCTGTTCTGCGTAGTTTGACTCCGCTTCAGTTTCCTTCTCGACGAGGTCCATCAAATCCTCCTGTCCTGATACCCTGAAGAAGGAAGAGATTAGCAATACTATGGTTATGTAAGATCTCATACGCTGTGATTAAATTCATTACAGTTACAGGTGCCTTCGGGTCAGGGATTCATTTTCTGGTAATTGAAAGAAACCGTTACCTCCACAACCTCGGCAATATTGTTGATCACCAGCCGTGGCACTTCAATTTCAAAATCCTTTACCGTAAGAGGGAAAACCGCATGGGCCTGAATTGCACCATTCCTGATCACGGCATTCGCTTTCAGGGTCAACGGCCGTGTAATCCCGTGCAGGGTGATCTCACCTGATACCACGAGCGTATATTTTCCGTCTTTGGAAAAGTCAACCTCACCGATATTGGTAACCTTTCCCTTGAAGCTCGCCTTCGGGTATTTATGAGATTCAACGTAGTTTTCGTTGAAGTGTTCTTCCATGAGGGCCTTTCTGAAATTGAAAGAGCGCATGAGCATGGAGGCAACCACTTCTCCGCTCTCAGTATCGATAATACTTACGGCCTGATCGTTCTGGGCTTTTATATCTTCCATAGGAGCCGATGAAAAGAAAGTAGCTTTTCCCTGCCGGTCTATGTATTTTGACTGCCCACTGACAGAAGTTGCGAGTCCTGCGAGTAATAATCCGATGAAAAATATTTTCATGCTTGAATGCTTTTTGAAGTCCACATCATCATTCCCCACTTTGTAACAAAATGCATTTATCGAGGACCACGTCCACGAGGAATCCGTTACAAACACCCTTGACAGTGATCTGCGTTCCCGTTTTCAATGTCCGGGCCTTATCCTTATTTTCCCTTTGTAAATAGCAACTCACACTCGTCATCCCGGATGGCTCACCCATCATCAGGATCGGCGTGTTGTCGTTCATTATTATTTCTTTTAGCGTACCAGTCACTTCCAGCACTTTTCCTGCATAAAGCGCATTCGCAAGACCTTCATCCTTTGAAAACGCCTCGCCAAGTTCCGATGCCGATAACTTATACGCTGCTTTTTCCGTCGCGATCACGGTGTGCGGTTTATGGTACATCAACAATGCGATGACAGTTATGATCACGACAACAGTCAATACTACCCCGAGCACGATCTTTCTTTTCATCTGTTCGGATGCTAGTTATTCAGTGCCCCGTCATCCACCCAACACGCAATCAGATCCTTCTGCTCCTGAGTTAAAGACCCCTCGGCGGGCATTGTCCCGTCTTGTGTTAAGTTTTTTACCTGAGCTGCGTTATCCTGTATATTCTTGAATATCCTGAAATCCGGAAACTGGCCGCCATTGTGGCAACCAGTGACTGCGCAGTTGTTTTGAATGATTCCGGAAACTGAAGCCGCGAAACTTACGCCAGACCTGACCTTCACAAGTTGATTCACTTCACAGCCCGTTGCATCTTTAACCGTCAGGTTGTACTGACCGGTGTGCAGACCCGTAAAGGAATTTGATATGCTGAAGGTACCATCGTTTAGTTTAAACTGATATGGTTCCGCCCCATCCACCGCCGTCACCGTGAGGGTCGCATTAGCGGTTTTACATCCTGCCTCTGATGCTTCGAAGGAAATGTTCAACCCATCCTTATTCTTAACGTTTACTTCCATCACTGTCGAACAATTGTTATCGTCGATCGCAGTGATCTCATACAGTCCTGCGCCCAGCCCGTTAAAAACAGAAGCCGCTTGCGCCTCGTCATCCCCCATCACGAAATGGTAGTTTCCATTTCCGCCGGAAGCGGATACCTCAATGCTGCCATTCTTCAGGGCACAATCGGCGTCCTGAACAGAGACCAGCTCAAGTACTACAGGGTTCACACTGCAATCCACCGGTTCCGGTGTTTCCTCCGATTCACAACCTGACCACGTGATTGCACTCATCGCCACCATCATTGCAAACAATCTCTTCATTATACAGAGTTTAGATGCCGTGGGCATTTCCCACGGCATGGATAATTTAAATTTAAGGAACATTTGATCCTATATTACCCTGGGCTATGCGGGTACCCAGTTCCGACGGGCTAAGGTGGACATTGATATGACCGTTAAAACCGATCAGTTCGTCGTATGTGATCGCCGTGCCATCCTTCAGGGCATTTGCGCTCGTCACACTCATTCCAGTAGCCCCGACCACGTTTTCAAGGTCCAGCGCAATTCCACCTCCCGTAGCAGCATTGTTGTTGTGAATGTGGGCGGGGTGATCACCTCCATCCACCGTACCTGCAAGAGAAAGTGTTATTTCAGTCTTGCCGTTTTTGCGTTTGGCAAAAGTGGCAGTACCGCTCACACCGGAACCAGTCACTTCTCCAAGGGCATACTCCTTCTTGTCACCGGTCAGTTCGTTTTGCCCGATGTCACCCTGTACAATGAAAGAACCTCCTCCATGCACATTCAGGTAACCGTTGAAGTCCAGCAGCTGGTCATATGTGACAGGCGTTCCGTCGTTCATCTGCTTGACATTGGTGCGGGCAAGTCCTGTAGTGCCGTCCACACTGTTAAGGTTGATGACGATGCCTCCACCCTCAGCGATCGTGTTTGCATGAATATGCGATGAATACGTTCCCGCCTGGGTGTTTTCAAGCTCAACAGTCACAAGGGTGCTTCCATTCTGTCTTTCCGCAAATGTAGCTGTGCCCGAAACAGCCGGATCCGCGACTGGTTTCATCGTGTACACTTTCATATCGCCTGTGAACTCGTTCTGACCGATATCTCCCTGTACGATGAAAGAACCTCCTCCGTGCACGTTCAGGTAACCGTTGAACTGCAGCAACTGATCATAGGTGATGGGTGTTCCGTCATTCAGTTGTTTGACGTTGCTTCTGGCGAGGCCAGTGGTGCCATCCACGCTGGTGAGGTTGATGACGATACCTCCACCCTCGGCGATCGTGTTTGCATGGATGTGGGAGGAGTACGTTCCTGGCTGCGTATTGTCAAGCGCAACAGTAACAAGTGTATTTCCGTTTTTCCTTTTTGCGAACGTGGCCGTTCCGCTAACTGCGGGATCAGCAACTGGTGTCATCTGATAAACTTTATTGTCTCCGGTGAGTTCATTCCCTCCTATATCGCCCTGTGCTATAAGGTCAGCACCAGAATGTACATTAAGGTATCCGTTGTATGCCAGAAGCTGATCATAGGTGATCGCCGTTCCGTCATTGAGTTTGCTGACATTGGATTTGGCCATACCGGTTGTTCCATTTACGTTGACGAGGTCTATCGCGATGCCGCCGGTTTCCACAGCCGAATTTGCATGGATATGTGAGGGGTAACTTGCTGCATCCTCTGTTCCAGCAAGGGAGATTGTAACCAGTGTTTCGTCATTCACGCGTTTTGAGAAGGTGGCCGTTCCGCTGATCGCCGGATTCGACACACTGCCTAATGTATATTCTTCTTTGTCGCCCGTGAGTTCATTCTGACCGATGTCTGCCTGTGCGATGAAGGTTCCCAAATCCGTCGGGCTTAAATGGACAGTCACGTATCCGTCGTAAGACAGCAGGTCTTCATACGTCACCGCAGTTCCATCATTTAACGCATCCACGACTGTCTCACTCTTTCCTGTGGAACCATCCAC
>Ga0105107_10003788_pt1 | contig 10098 bp, 10 predicted proteins | sample PPLLaktember2015_6_FD_79335 | JGI IMG/M metagenome (GOLD analysis project Ga0105107, IMG submission 79335) | Freshwater sediment microbial communities from Prairie Pothole Lake near Jamestown, North Dakota, USA - PPLs Lake P8 Core (1) Depth... | ecosystem: Environmental > Aquatic > Freshwater >...
AGCGGCGGATATAATCCGCGGCCTTCAATACAGGAGAGATGGCCGAGCGGTTGAAGGCGCACGCCTGGAACGCGTGTATAGGTGAATAACCTATCGTGGGTTCGAATCCCACTCTCTCCGCCACTGCGAGCAATAAGCTACTGATTTCTTGGAAGTATTCTCCAGGACTCGCTCGCAACCCCTAAAAGGACCCCCGTTGACGGATCGGACGCCTTGCTGCCGGTTGGGGGGAGTCGACTACGCGTTTGGGCGCAACGGCGTCGACTTCGGTTCAGTTTGATCTGTATCGCAATTGAAGTGAGATCAACATGAAGTTAAAGCGATCGAAAGACCTAGGTGACGCTGCGCCAATCATTGCAGTAACGCAATTCGCGGCCTTGCAGCACCGTGATCAGAGGCGGAAGGGGGCTGATGCCAGCCCGTACATCAACCACGGCCGCGTGGATAGCGACCAGGGTGAGCGTCGCGTCAGTGCGGACGCTCTAAATGTGTACGCCTACCTCGCAATGCGCACGGAAGGCGACCATGAGCCGGACCGATCAGCGCCTTGACCTATGAAAGGGCCGTTACAAGGCTTCTTGCCGATGGGGTCTTGAACTATGTCGTACGACGCGTTCATTTCCTACAGCCACGCGGCGGACGGAAAGCTCGCGCCCGCGGTGCAGTCGGCCCTGCAGCGTTTCGCCAAGCCATGGTATGCGTTGCGTGCGCTGCGGATCTTCCGCGATACGACGAGCTTGTCGGCGACACCCGAACTCTGGGGCAGCATCGAGCGCGCACTCGGTGATTCGAGGTACTTCATCCTGCTCGCGTCCCAGGAGGCGGCCCAGTCGCATTGGGTAGGAGAAGAGGTGCGTTGGTGGGCCAAACACAAGTCGAGCGACCAACTGCTCATCTGTGTGACGGACGGACATGCCCGTTGGGACCCCAACACGAACGACTTCGACTGGGCACGTAGCACGGCTCTGCCACCCGCACTGAAGCACGCTTTCAAGCAGGAACCGATGTGGGTTGATCTTGCTTGGGCCAAAGGTCGGGATCATCTGTCTCGTCGCGACGCGCGCTTCATGACGGCGATCACGAAGCTGGCCGCCGCTATCCACGGCCGCCCACTGGACGAAATGGCCGGCGACGACGTGCGCCAGTACCGGCGAACGCGGGCCGTGGCAGCGGCAGCCGTCGCCACCATCGCGGCGCTGGCCATGGTCGCTCAAGTGCAGCGTGGCGTGGCGGTGCGCGAACGTGACAACGCGGTGGCGCTGGTGGGCCAGATGAGCGTCAACAGCGGGCTGACCCTGGACGAGCAGGGCGACGCCTTCGGCGCCTTCAGCTGGTTCGTGCAGGCGCTGCGACGCGACGGCGACAACCCGCAGCGGGCGCTGGAGCACCGCGTTCGCGTGGGCTTGTACGCGCGCAACCTGCCGCGGCTTGTGCACAGCATGACGCTGCCGCTGCCGGTCACCGACGCCTCGTTCAGCCCCGACGGCAATTCGTTCGTTACTGCCACCGGCGCGTCCTATCGGCGCCCCGAATCCGAAAGCACGGCGCGCGTTTGGAGCGCTGTCACCGGCGAGCCTTTGACCGAGCCTTTGCAGCATGGCGGCACCGTTTACTCCGCGTGCTTCAGTCCCGACGGCACGCGCATTCTCACTGCGGCTGGTGACGGCATCGTCCGCATCTGGGATGCCCACACTGGGAATCTCTTGAGCGATGCAATTAGGCCGGGGGATGTGATCAGGCTCGCGCGCTTCAGTCCGGATGGACGACGGGTCGCCACCGCCGGTCGGTCCGTCGAGGTCTGGGATGCGCAATCCGGCGCGCGAGTGACTGGGCGCCTGGGCGCGCCCGACTTCATGGCGTGGCACATCGCGTTCAGCCCGGATGGCGCGAAGCTCCTGGCCACCTACGGCAATGCTTACTTAGAAGGCGCCGCGGGAAATGCGCGTATCTGGGATGCCGGGACGGGCGCGCCGCTGACGCCGGTCATCAGCATGGGCGGGCCATGGGTCTATTCCGGGGGCTTCAGCCCGGACGGCACACGTTTCGTGCTCGCCGACGGCGCCAAGGAGGCCCAAGTGTTCGCCACTGCTACCGGCAGGCCGCTTGGCTTGCCAATCGAACATGGCGACCGCGTGTCCTATGCTGCATTCAGCGGCGACGGGAGGCGTGTGGTCTCTGCGAGCTGGGATGGCGTAGTCCGTGTTCAGCACGACTATGACAAGCGCCAGTCGTTTGCTTTCACGGTCGGCGGCCAGGTCCGCGAGGCTGCGCTGAGCCCGGACGGTCGCATGCTCGTGGTCGGCAGCAGCAACGGACTCGCCACGGTATGGGACATCCACACCGGCGAGCGGTTGAGCCCGATGCTGCGTCTTAGCCATGCCGACTATCCCCGCGGCAACCTGTTTGAGATGGGCGAGACCCCAGGGCCGGAGTTTGGCGTCGACTTCTCCCCGGACGGCCGCACGCTGGTGACCACGGGTTGGGACGGCACCGTACGCATCTGGGATCTGTCGGATGCCGGCACTTTGTCGGTCGAGCATACGGAGACGCCCGCGCGCGCACTTCCCGCCGTCGTGCCTGCCCGCGTACAAATCGAGCGCGAATCCGGCGGCGTTCGCGTCACGGAGGTCGCGAGCAGACGAACAGTGCTGCTGAACACCGAACCACCGCCCCGGTTCGATCAGGGTACCTTGAAGGAGTCGATTCAGCACGCCTTCAGTCGCGACGAACGGTGGCTGGTCGTCGCCAATGCCTTCATTGGCTCACGAGGCTGGCTCTTCATCATCGATACGGCCACTTTTGCTGCGCGCCAAGTGGACCTCGAGAGCGTGTTGCCGATCCATCGCTTCGTGATTGGGCCGCAAGACGATCGGGTCCATGTGGTCCTGAGCAATGACTTCTTCCTCAAGGGACACACCTTGGCCGACAAGGACTACAGCGACGTGACCCCGGGCCATGTGCGCGCGTGGGATCTCGCCACAGGCCGGCCGGCGACGCCCGTGCTCGAGGACAGCGCGCGCGTGACAAATCTGCAGTTCGATGCCTCAGGACAGCGGCTGATCGGCTCGTGGGAAGGTGGGCTGCAGTTGTGGGATGCGCGCTCCGGGGCGAAGTTGACCAGTCCCATCGAGGGCGGCGGATGGGTGTTTAGCGCGGACGGGCGATATATCGCCACGGCCGGCCACGGCGGCGCCCGCGTGTGGGACGCGCGCACCGGCGCGCCAAGGACGCAGTGGCTGGCCCACCGCGCCGCCACGGCCGGCTTGATCCAGAAAGGCGCGGTCGCACTCGCGTTCAACGACGATGCGACCTGGCTCGCAACTGCCTGGGCCGATCGCCGCGTGCGTGTGTGGAATATCGAAACGGGCCAGCCCCTCGGGCCCGAGCAAAGGTTGGATTTCGTTCCAAGTTCGGTTGCCTTCGACGCGGCGCGACAGGCGCTCGTGGTTACGCGCGGTCAAGAGCTCTTGGTTATGGGCGATCAGGCGGTCGCGGTTACGGGGGGTCAGGCGCAGCTGGTTACGCGCGGTGTTAAAGACCGCCAGGTCTTGGACTTGCGGCCCGTCAATGCGCGGGGCGAAGATCTTGCGCTGTTGGCCCAGGCGCTGAGCGCGCGCCGGTTCGACCCAACTGAAGTCCTTGTCATGCTCGGCAGCCAGGAAGTCGCAGAACAACTAGCGCGCGTGAAGGCCGTTCTTGGCCTGAGCGCCGGGCCGACCTTGCAGCAGGTGCTCCAGTGGCACGCCAGTCGGGCCGCATATGGCAAATCTCTCGAAGGGGAGGATCCCAGCGCGCGGTTTCACCGCCAGCAGATAGATCGCATCAAAGCGGCCGACGGCATCGGGGACGCGGGGGCCCGACATGGCCCGAGCCCTCATAAATGAATACGACTTAGCAAGAGCGCAGCTCAACACTCCTTACTAACCTGCTCGTGCGCAACGGCATTCGCAACGTGCAAGGCATGTTGACCCTCAATGAAGATCCGGCCCGTCGCGAGTTGGTGCGGTCGTGCGGGTTCTAAAGAACCGCACTAACACGCACCACATCGACCCGCGAGTGCGGACAAGTGCGGTTGAATTCCGCACCAACTCCACACTCCGCACCAATATGCTCTGTGCCTCGACGAACGGCCCGCCGCAGTTAGCACTTCAGTGCGTAGCGCTCGTCTACAAGCTTCTGCCGATCGTCGCGCAGCCGGTCCTGGATCACGGCCGTCTGCCCTTGCCGCGCCTGCGCGTCGATGCTCTCAATTGCTTTCTCGATCCACGCGCAGTGCGCATCGCGGGCAGCCTTCTCGTTCGTGACTGAAGCGGGCGCGGGCTGCGCCTCGACCTCCGACCGCGCGACAACCGCCGCGCGTCTCACGGGAGTCGGTACAAAGCCCTGCGATGCGGGCCGGGCATCAACGAGCTTGCCGCCTGGGCACGGGGCGTCTGAGTAGGTTGTTGTGCCGTTAACCTTGCAGCGGTAGACCGCCGGGCCAGATGGCATCTCAACTCGAATTGCCGGCGAGGCTGTGGGTGCAGCGAAGAGCGGCGGCGGTGAGGCATTGGTCGGCACAGATGGCCTTGTTGCTGGCGTCGCCACGATCGGCGCAGCCTTTTGCAGGATCAGGTACAGGCCACCCGCAGCGATCACGGTGCCTACTACCGCCGCGATCAACACCTCAACCGGAATCGAGGAGCGGCGCAGGTGCGATTCAATCGAGTCGGGGTCGTCTGGCTTCATTGAGTCATTTTCGATGTCGCGCGAAAGTCCCACGGAGCAATGGGCGCAGGATCGATCCAGAGGCCGCGCTTAGCCGCCCTGGCCTCACGCTCCGCAACGCTATAGGCAGCGCGATTCTCCGGGGTCTGCTCGGCCTCATAGCGCTTGAAATGCCACGCCATCCCGCGCTTGATCTGCTCTAGCCCCACGTCGAGGGCCGCTTACAAGCACGACGCAGACGCGGCGCTTGTACTTGTCGATCTTCTGGCAGTCGGCGACGGCTTCTTTCTGGTGGGCCAGCTCGGCAAGTGACTGGCGCGATCGAGTGCCGAACGCCTGCTTCGCTTCTGGCGCATCGATGCCGTCGAGCCGGATGCGGTGCTGACGCTTGTCGGAGTCTAGAAGCGTGAGCGTGCCGCCGTCGGCGATGGCAACGATCTTGCCAGCCAGAGCAACTCGCTCGGTTGCAGATGCTGCTGCGGCCGCAATGCAGCTCGCCAGAGCGACGATCAGGAACCGACGCGTATCACTCATCGTCCGCCCCCGGCTCGCGTTGCCAGTCCGCGCAGTCCAGTTCCGGTCATCCGATCACTCACTAGAGCCGCTTCATGAAGTAAGTCCGTGTCGAACTCTTTTACAGCCAGCACATTGACGGTATTCAAGAGCACCCCGGAAGGGTCCACTGTTCATTTTCAAGACAAACTAGACCAGCTCGACGGGGAGCGGAAATGAAAAATGGACTTGCACGAGCATGCTTCGTTGCAACGCTAGGGTTGGCAATTCCGATCATCACCAGCGCGGCGGTCATCCCAACATGGTGCGCCGACACTGGGCAGTGCCTGAAGACTTGGCAGTTCAATTCGATTGCCAACGGCGCATATCTAGATACAGGAGCATCCAATTCCCCGCCCGGGTCCGGACCGTACGTTGCCGGTGTTGCGTTCGATCAGGGTTCGGCAGGCGGGCCGAACGTGTTTCGCAACTACTTCGCCTTCGACATAGATGAAAGCGTGTTTGCCAACGCGAACCCGGGTGACGACGATCGCTTGATCGCGCAGATTGCCATTCGCGGCGGACCAGACACGTGGTTGAACATTAATCAAAGATCTCGCCTCCGCCTCTTCGACCCGAACGCTGGCGATAAGAACGGCCCAGAGCAGACGATTTTGATGAACAGCCTAATCTCAGGTAACGGCGGGATAGACATGTTCGCGCGGCTCGGTGGCGACACACCGGGCAGCGGTCGTGACTATGGATTCAACGGTCTTGGCAACACTGAGTTTCTGGCCGACCCGAGTTGGATCGACCTTGACATCGACTTGATCGCCGATGTGATCGGAGCGCACAACTTCGGCGAGAACCGACTTGCCATCGGAGGGCGTTTGGAGACGCTGGACCGATTTGGTAATTGGGTAGAGATACGGGCCGACAGCGTGGCGAGTGATACGGGGATTTTCTTTGGGACCGGCGCCGGCCTGTGTCCCACTTGTGGGGCGACCCTGCATATCGCCAGAATTGACCGGAGCGTTAACTTTCCGGGCACAGTGCCCGAACCCGGCACGCTCGTTCTTCTTGGCCTGGGCCTCGCAGTCCTCGCAGCACTAAGTCGGCGCAGAAATGCAATCGGCATACTTACAGTCCCAGCGTTGATCGCAATATCGTTAGTCACGCCCGCCGGGGCCGTGCCACTGACTCTCACAAATCAAGAATTACGCCTACAAATCGACAATGGGTCGACCCAGTTTTTGTCCGACGACGCGGCGCCGTTGAGCGGTGGCGCCTTCAACGGGTTTCACACAAGCGTCTGGTACCGCATTGGCGCAACAGGCGGCGAAGCTGGACTCGGTAGCCTGCGCTTGCTCTCGCAGATGCCCTCTGACTTCGGCAATGACGGCACCATCGAATCGGTTCTCTATCGGTTTGAAGATGTTGGCGAGCGATTCTTCCTGAACGTTCGCTATACCATCGTCGGGCGCGATGCCGATGGCGTCGCATCCATTCAGGAGGAGATTGGCCTAGCCAACAGAACTGCTGCGGCACTCGATCTGCATCTGTTCTTCAGCAGCTACATCGACTTGGACGTCCCGCCGGGGTTGCCCAGCGAGTTTCCGCTCGACGAAGACGACGTTACGCGGATAAGCACAACAGGGATGAGGCAGACGTCGAAACACGGTTCGCGACTTGAAACATTTCTCCTTTCCGATGTGGCACCGGATCAGTTTGTGGTCACGATGCGGCCCGTCAGAATCCCGCCAGCGCCGACTGTGGATTACTTGGGCGATGCTTTGCGTGACTCGTTTCCGACCGATCTGGCCACGCTTTCCGGGAATCCGAATCCCTTCTATGGCGACCAATGGGCGTGGCAGTGGGATGCCACAATCGCCGCCGACCGTGGCTTCGGGGCTGTGCTCCGCCATCGATTCAGCAACGCAAGCGTCGTCCCCGAACCCAACACATTCGCCCTTCTCGGATTCGGAGTCGCGTGTATAGCTGCAGCGCGTCGGCGCAAGCGGTAGTCACCCGATCACCAAAGAGGAACCCGCCCGCGTGGCGGGTTCTTCTATGTGCCGCGCCGCGATCGTGTGAAAAATCACGTTCCCGATCGTCGTTGATTCCGACGCCGCGATGCGCGACTAGATGCCATTGTTCCAAACGACAACGCCGAGTCAGATCTGGACTATCACGGTTTTTTGAGCTGTGCTCGGCGAGAAGGTCGCGAGGGAGACGGTATGGAACTAGCGTTGAGCCAAGGAATACGCACTCTCAGCGTCGGCATGTTCTTCGTGCTGGCGGTTGGGGGGGCGCAAGCAATCCCACTTCACTACTCGGAGTCGGTTTCGGGCGATCTATCACCCTTTCCAACTAGCGCGTTCGACTTTGATATCGGCAACAACACGATTACCGGCACAAGTCACCTATCCTCCTTCTTTGAAGGCGGCCCACACTTTGATCCCGATTTTGACAGTTTCGCGTTTAGGTTGCCGGACGGACTGCGTCTTGTCGCCATATCCGTCGCCTTTCGCACGACGACCAGTAATGCCACGATAGCCAACTCTGAGCTCTACCTCTGCGTCGATATCGGTTGCGGGACTGGGTATCTTGGAATCGCAACTGTCGACTGGCTTGGTGGATCTCCGGTGAACGTCGATTTCGGCGCACTGCCCTTGGGTGCGGGAACCTACGCGCTACAAACTAGCGGTCTTGGGATAGGGGCACCGTTGCACGATGGCGGAGGCATGGCATGGACTGCTGACTACAGGTGGACCATGCGGGTAATCCCGCTTCCAGAACCGGGAGTTCTTCCGCTGCTCTGGATTGGCCTCGGTGGTCTTCTTGTCCTCAGGCGGCGCCAGTCAGCCGACTTTCGTCAGTAGTTCAACCAAGTCAACTCCGAGGCGGCTTCGAGCCGATCCATGCTTCTCGGATTAGGGCTTGTCGGCCTCGCATTCACCCGACGCCGCAAGCAGTAGTCCCCCATTAGTACGGACCCGCCTGCGTGGCGGGTTTTGCTTTCTGCGGTCCGCACCGACGATTACCGTAGCCTGGCGGGCCGAGCACTGCCCGATCATCGGGAGGGCACAGTGCGAGGCCGCGAGGCTCACTGTGAGTTGTGCTGCGCATCGGCGAACGTCTTACACTTTCCAATTGCAGATTGTTCGACCAGCCAGCGACTGTCAGAGAACTGCAGCATTCGGCCAGCAGATCGCCTTGTTAGTTGCCAAAATGAAAGTGCAACGTTCAATCAAGTCCCCACTACGGGCTGATCTCTCCTGGGAGGATAAGTGGGCCGGTGCCGACCGGGGACTCATAGCCTGCTGGGAGCGCGGGCGGCAAAAGGCCATTGAATCGCCAGACTTGGTGATCAAGGCAGCGGCCGGCCAGCTCGTTTCACTACCTTGGAAAGGCGGCGTGGAAACTGCCACGAAGGCCATGAAGAAGCACGGAACGCTGTTTTACCTTGCCATGTGGCAAGGCCTACGTGGCGATGACCTTCAGATCGACGTCGATGCGGAGGTCACGTTGACCTGCACCGTCACCGGTATGCGCGTGACATTCACCGGCGATCTCGAGAAGTACAAAAACGCCTAGGCAGGACGCGACGTGGAATTCTTGGCGATCGACGTCGAGACTGCGAACGCCGACATCGCCTCCATCTGCCAGATTGGCATTGCCCGATTCGTTGACGGCAAGCTTGTCGAGGAATGGTCGTCGCTGATCGATCCGGAGGACGACTTCGACGGGATGAATGTCTCAATTCACGGCATCGAGCCGGAGATGGTGGAAGACCAGCCTCTTCTGTCGGACGTCGCCGACCGCCTGCGCTCGATGCTGGAAGGCAAGATCAGCGTGTGCCACACGCACTTCGACCGTCTCGCCGTCGGGCGCGGCTTCGAGAAGTACCGGCTGGCGCCAATCTCGACATCGTGGCTCGATTCGGCACGCGTGGCTCGGCGGACGTGGAAGGATTGCGCGTGGAGCGGGTACGGACTGGCCAACGTCTGCGCGCGGATCGGCTACGAGTTCAGGCATCACGACGCACTAGAAGACGCAAAGGCCGCTGGCCAAGTTCTGTTGGCGGCGATGCGGGAGACCCAGCTTGATATCGACGGCTGGCTACACCGCGTCGAGCAGCCTATCGGCCTGTCGCAAGGTAGCGATCACAACTCGATATGCCGCGCAGGCAATCCAGAGGGCGAGCTCTGTGGCGAAGTGGTGGTTTTTACCGGTGCTCTGGAACTCACCCGTTCACAGGCGGCGGACCTCGCTGCGAGCCTCGGCTGCGCCGTGGCAGGCGGGGTGACGAAAAAGACCACTATCCTCGTCATCGGCAACCAAGACGCTCGCAAGCTGGCTGGCCACGACAAGAGCTCCAAACATCGCAAGGCGGAATCGCTTGTTGCGGCCGGGCAGCGCATACGCCTCATTCGCGAAGCCGACTTCCGGGCACTCGTGAAGACGACCGGCCGTTAGCTGTCCGGGACCTCCTCGGCGGCCGGCTACTCGCGTCGTCGTCGAACCTATCGCCAGACGAGGGACGACGCTATTAAAGTTGCCTGATGCGAGTCGAGACGCTCTCGACATTGATGTGTGGCTTCAGTATGGGCCACTGTCTGGCGGCAATCTCGCCGTAGATTGCGAAACCGCCCAGGCTTCCGGCGAGCGCGGCGACTGCGGCGGCAACCAGGCCGATGAATTCTCCTTGCATCAAGAACGGCATGAATGCGGCCACCAGGGCGAAGAAGGCGACTGAGTAAAGCAGCCTGCGTCTTGTCTTCTGGCTCTTGCGTTCCCGTTCTTCGTCCGTCAGCAGTTTGCTCAACTGCCTGAGGACATTCAACTCTTCTCGTGAGTTCATCTGGCTCGTATCTCTTCCTGGGCTCTGCAAGCTCG
>Ga0105107_10003790_pt1 | contig 10089 bp, 8 predicted proteins | sample PPLLaktember2015_6_FD_79335 | JGI IMG/M metagenome (GOLD analysis project Ga0105107, IMG submission 79335) | Freshwater sediment microbial communities from Prairie Pothole Lake near Jamestown, North Dakota, USA - PPLs Lake P8 Core (1) Depth... | ecosystem: Environmental > Aquatic > Freshwater >...
ACGAGGTCGACGCCGCGGAGCGCATTGACCGTCGTCTGCCCCATCGGATAGCGGCGGCCAAGTGATTCCGTGCGGATCGTTTCCACGTCGCCAGTCAGCCGGTCCGCTGCTTCTTCGCCTCGGCTTCGACGACCCGGTTGATCTTCCATTGCTGTGCTATCGACAGGAGCGTGTTCGTCAGCCAGTAGAGCACGAGCCCGGCCGGGAACCACAGGAACATGACCGTCATGATCACGGGCATGAAAGCAAAGACCTTCGCCTGCACGGGATCCGGCGGTGTCGGGTTCAGCTTGAACTGCATGAACATCGCGCCGCCCATGAGGATCGGCAGGATGAAGAACGGATCGCGCGCGGAAAGATCCTGGATCCAGCCGACGAACGGCGCCTGGCGCATCTCGACGCTTTCGAGGAGCACCCAGTAGAACGCGAGGAAGAACGGGATCTGCACGAGCACCGGCAGGCAGCCGGCGACCGGATTGATCTTCTCACGCTTGTAGAGCTCCATCATCGCGCGGGCCTGCCCCTCGCGATCGTCCTTGTAGCGTTCCTGGACCGCCTTCAGCCGCGGCGCGACCGTCTTCATCTTCGCCATCGAGCGGCCGCTCGTTTCAGAGAGCTTGTAGAAGACGAGCTTGATCAGGAAGGTCACGATGATGATCGTGAGCCCCCAGTTGCCGACGAAGTCGTAGATCTTCGACAAGAGCCAGAAGAGCGGCTGCGCGAGGATCGTGAGAAGCCCATAGTCCGCGGTGAGCTCGAGGCGTGGCCCCGCGGCCGTCAGCTGCTCCTGCAGTTTCGGCCCGACGAAAAGCGTCTCCGACACCTCGAGCTTGCCGGCGGGCGGCACGACCTGCGCCGGACCGACCACGCGCAGCATGAAGTCGAGGTCCTTGACCCGCAGTTCGTACTGATAGTTCTGGCCGGGCGCTGGCACGATCGCCGCGACGAAATGGTGCTGCAGCGCCGCGACCCAGCCGCCCGTGATCGAACGCGACAGCGCCTGGTCGTCCGCATCATCGATGTCGAGCTTCTGATAGCTCTCGCCGTCGTAATACGCGGGCCCGCGGAACGAGTAGGTCTCGGGGTCCCACATCGAGCGCTCGTTGCCCTGCGAATGGCGCAGGAGCTGCGCGTAGGAGGCGAGCTTCACGGTCTCGCCGCCCGCATTGATGACGCGGTAATCGACGCCGACCACGTAGGAACCGCGGTGGAAGACGAGCGTCTTCGTGACCGAGAGCCCGGCGCCGTCCGACCAGCTGAGCGGCACCTCGAGCGTATCGCTGCCGGGTGCAAGCCGGAATTCATTGGCCGCCGCGGTGAACGGTGCCTTGTGGTTCGGCTCATTCCTGCCGGCCTCCCCGCTCGTGAGGCCGGACTGGAACAGGAACTGCGTGTCTTTCGAGTCGGTGTTGAAAAGCCTGACTGGCGTCGAGGGATCGTCCTTGTTGCGCGGGTACAAGGTCAGGTCCGCGCGGATCAGTTCGCCGCCTGCGAGAGCGAGGTCGATGTCGAGTACGTCGGTGACAATGCGGACCTTGCCGGGTCCGGTTGCCACGGGCTCCCCGAGTTCCGGCGCCTGCACCGGCGTCCCGGCGGCGGGCGTGGCCTCGCCCGCGACCGTCGGCATTTCATCCGCCAGTCCGTCCGCCGCGCTGCGGGCCGGCTCATCCGGTGCGGATCCGGCCGCGGGCGCTGGCGCTGGTGTCCCGACCGGCATGTAGTCCTTCATCCAGGCGTTGACGTTCAGCCACACCAGGAGAAGGAGCCCCACCCACAGGAGGACACGCACCTGGTTCATGCCTGGCGTGCCTCCGGCACCGGATCATGGCCTGCGCCGCCCCAGGGGTGGCAGCGGCCAAGCCGTTTCAGCGCGAGCGTGCCGCCCCGGCACACGCCATGCGTGTCGATCGCCTCGAGCGCGTAGGCAGAGCACGTCGGGTGAAACCGGCAATGGCGGCCGAGAAAGGGACTCAGGATCCACCGATACAGATGGATCGGCAGCTTGAAGAGCGCCTTCATTTCCGCGACCCGATTTCCCGCCAGAGGCCGGCCAGGCTTGCAAAAAGCTCGCGATTCGGTGCGGCGGCGGCCGGTGGGCGCACAGTGACGAACACATCCACGGCCGCCATTTCCTGTCGGTGCATCCGGAACGATTCGCGTATCACGCGGCGCAGGCGGTTGCGGTTGACTGAATTTCCGGCCGCGCGGGCGCCGACGGCCATACCGAGGCGTGCCTGCCTGGCGTCATTGTCGACACATTGAACGAGGAAATGTGCGTCGGCATACCGTTCGCGCCCCTTCCGCGCGCGATCGAACTCGGCGGCAGTCTGGAGTTTCTGGCCGGCCCGCAGTCCGTGACGCCGGGACGTAGTTTCACTCGTCAGCGGGTTTCGGTGACGGCAAGGCGCTTGCGACCCTTGGCGCGCCGGCGCTTCAGGACCTGGCGGCCTTTCTTCGTGGCCATGCGGGCACGGAACCCGTGCGCGCGCTTGCGCTTGATCTTGCTCGGCTGGTAGGTGCGCTTCGTGGCCATGATCCCAAACCTTTGAAATTAAAGGGACTACAGATGTCGACAAAGGGCGGCAAGGTTACGGAGCCGGTCCATTTCTGTCAACCACAAAGGGCTGTGGATAACTCTGGCGCGGTGGCGATTGCGGCCTTAGACTCAAGCCCGTTCCGCCGCCGGATTTATAAAACGGGGATCCGCTCGTGCAGGGCACGCTTTGGCATCACTGCCTGCGACATCTCGAAAAAGAGGTGCCAGAGCAGCAGTTCAACACCTGGGTAAGACCCCTCCAAGCTGTCGAGCGCGATGGCTCCCTGCAGCTGCTCGCGCCGAATCGATTCGTCGTCTCGTGGATCGAGAAGAATCTCTACGGCCGGATCGAAGAGCTCGTCGCCGGCAATGGCAATGGCGTCGGCCCGCGGGTCACGCTCGAGGTCGGTTCACGCCGCGACGATGCGCCCGCCCCCGCGCCCGAGGGGCCGGATGTCCCCTCGTCCGCAGCCAGGCCGCGCGAAATTCCGGAGATTGGCGGCCGTTTCAACCCGGATTTCACGTTCGTAAACTTCGTCGAGGGCAAGAGCAACCAGCTCGCCCGCGCGGCCGCGATTCAGGTTGGCGAAAATCCCGGTCGGGCCTACAACCCGCTTTTCATCTACGGCGGCGTCGGGCTCGGCAAGACGCACCTGATGCACGCGGTCGGCAACCTGATGCGCCAGCGGAATCCCGCCGCCCGCATCGCCTACGTCCACAGCGAGCGTTTCGTCAGCGAAATGGTGCGGGCGCTCCAGCACAACACGATGGCCGAGTTCAAGCAGACCTACCGCACGCTCGATGCGCTCCTGATCGACGATATCCAGTTCTTCGCCGGCAAGGACCGCTCGCAGGAGGAGTTCTTCCACACCTTCAATGCCCTCTTCGAGGGGCAGCAGCAGATCATCCTGTCCTGCGACCGCTACCCGAAGGAGGTCGCCGGCCTGGAAGAGCGGTTGAAATCGCGCTTCGGCTGGGGCCTTACGGTCGCGATCGAGCCGCCGGAACTCGAGACCTGCGTGGCGATCCTGATGTCGAAAACGCAGGCCGCGGGTGGCGATTTGCCTGAAGAAGTGGCCTTTTTCATCGCAAAACGCATACGTTCCAACGTCCGCGAACTCGAGGGGGCGCTCCGGCGGGTCCTTGCCACATCCCGCTTTACCGGCCGGCCCGTCACGCTAGAGCTCGCGCGAGAGGCGCTCAAGGACCTGCTCGCCGCCCAGGAGCGGCTCGTCACCATCGAGAACATCCAGAAGACCGTCGCCGAGTACTACAAGATCCGCGTCGCGGATCTCCTCTCGAAGCGCCGCAGCCGCTCGATCGCGCGGCCGCGTCAGGTTGCGATGGCGCTCGCGCGAGAACTCACGAATCACAGTCTTCCGGAGATCGGCGACGCTTTCGGCGGCCGCGATCACACCACCGTGATGCACGCCTGCGACCGGATCAAGGACCTCCGCGAAATCGAGCGGCGCGCTAGCGAAGACTATCTCAACCTCTTGAGAATCCTCACCAGCTGATGTGGATAATGTGTGTGGCGCGGTGGTGTGTTTTTCACTCCACAGCGATTGCACAGGGGTAGCATAGGAACCGCGCGGTCGGGACACGGGCTTGTGCTTCGCCCAAGCCATTCTTGCCTGTCGCTTTTCGGGGCTTTTGCACCGAAAATGCGCTGCTCTATAAGTGCTACAGCTATAAGAAACATGATTCCTGTTAGATCTGAAGAACGGCCAATCACCCCGGGTGCACAGATGAAATTCAGTGCTGAACGCGAAAGCCTGCTCGCTGCCCTGCAATCAGTCATCGGCGTCGTCGAACGCCGGCAGACGATGCCGATCCTTGCGAACCTGTTGTTGTCCGCGGAGCAGGGAAAACTTTCCGTGACCGCAACTGACCTGGAGGTCGAGCTGGTAGCAAGCGCGGCGATTAAATCGGGCGCGGATGGCCGTCTTACCCTGCCCGGCCGCAAGCTCCTCGATATCTGCCGTTCACTACCTGAAGGCGTGACTCTGACCGCGACTCAGGATGGGGATAAGGTGACAATCAAGGCCGGCAAGAGCCGCTTTGTACTCGCCACCCTCCCCGCCGCGGATTTCCCGGTCATCGATGAACTCGCACAGCAGCAAACGCTGAAACTCGCGCAAGCGGATCTTCGGCGCCTGCTGGACAAGACCCACTTCTCGATGGCCCAGCAGGACGTTCGCTATTATCTGAACGGGATGTTGCTGGAAACAGACGGGAAAATGCTGCGAACGGTCGCGACCGACGGCCATCGTCTGGCATTGTGCGAAATGGATCTGCCGACACAAGGCGGCAGCCAGCAGGTCATTATCCCGCGCAAGGGCGTCCTGGAATTACAGCGGCTCCTAGGCACCGAGGGCGATGTCTCGATCACGATCGGAAGTAAACACATTCGGGCGCAGATCGGCGACGTTCGATTCACTTCGAAGCTGATCGACGGTAGATTCCCGGAATACGGTCGCGTTATCCCCGCCGCGCCGCCGAAAGCCGTGGTGGCGGATCGCGAGGTGCTCCGCTCCGCGCTCCAGCGCACATCCATCCTCGCGAACGAGAAATACCGCGGGATCCGCCTGACCCTTAAAAAGAACTCACTCACGCTGCAGGCACACAACCCGGAGCAGGAAGAAGCCGAAGAACAGGTGGAAGTGAACTACAAGGGCGACGAGCTGGAGGTTGGCTTTAACGTCGGTTATCTGCTCGATGCGCTGGCCGCGGTCGACGGCGCGGAAGTTGAGATCGGGGTGACCGACGGCAACTCGAGTTGCCTGGTGCGCGCCCCGGGCGCAACGAGCGCCCGGTACGTCGTGATGCCGATGCGGCTCTAAGAGCTCCATGCCACTCGGCCGGTTCCGTGCCGAGCATTTTCGCTGCCTTTCACGTGTCGAGATCGAGCTCGATCCAAGGGCCAATCTTTTCGTCGGACCGAACGCCTCGGGCAAAACCAGCCTGCTCGAAGCGGCATTTTTCCTGAGCCGCGGCCGATCCTTCCGAAGCCGCCGCCGCGATGCGCTCATCGCTTATGGACAGGAAGTATTCGTTTTAAGCGGCCAAAGCCTGGCGGGGCCGGCGCCCACCGTCCTCGGCGTACGCGCCAGCCGGTCGGGTTCGGAGTGGCATATCGGCAGCGCGGCTGCTGCCGGAATCGCGGATCTCGCCGAGCAGTTTGCCGCCCAGGTCATTGACCCAGAGGTTCACAAGCTCCTTGAGGAAGGCCCCGGCCGCAGGCGCCGCTTTCTGGACTGGGGCGTGTTCCACGTGGAACCTTCCTTCCTGCCGACCTGGCGTCGCTACCACCAGTCCTTGCGCCAACGGAATGCGGCACTCAAGCGGGATGGGACCGACGACGACCTTGCAGCATGGGAACAGGAACTCGCCGCTAGCGGCGAAGCGCTGGTGCGGCAACGCGAGTCCTACCTCGCTCGGATTGCGGGGCCGCTTTCGGAGATCGGCGGGGCTCTCCTCGATCGTCCAATCACCCTCGCTCACCAGCCGGGCTGGGACGCGGACCGCCCGCTCCTTGACGCACTCCGGGCGGATCGTCGTCGCGACCGTCGATACCGCGCGACCCAGGCCGGCCCGCATCGAGGCGACATCATCGTGCACGTCGATGGCCGTCCGGCCAGGGACCACGTGTCCCGTGGCCAGCAGAAGCTCGTCGCGGCCGGTCTCATGCTCGCCCAGCTTGAAGTTCAGGAACAGGAACGGCCCGGCCGCTCGGCGCTGCTGCTCGATGACCCGGCAGCAGAACTTGACCGCGCGAATCTTGTGCGCCTGATGAAAATCGTGCACCGGATGCCAGGACAGCTTTGGGTGACTTCGTTGAGGGCCGACATTGACGGGCTGCCGCAAGACGCGCGGCTGTTCCACGTGGAACGGGGCCGCATTCAGCCAGAGTCCTAGGGAGATGGCAGCATGATAGCACCATGATCTCCGATGTTCGCTTCATTTAGCCGCACTTTAGACAACGATCGATCGACCGCATCCGATCGGCTTCATTTCGCCCGATGCGGAGGCTGGAAATCGCCGGGCTTGCCGCACGCGGGTCCGCCTCGCGCGAACGCGCCACGCGGCGCGCAAGTGCACGTAGCGGCACGGATGACCTTGCGGAAATCACGTTCACCCGCCGACGATGAACGCATAGACTTCGATGCCCTCTAATCTGGCTGGAATCCACTCGATGCGCATCACGCGAATCTGTCTCGCAGTCCTCTTGCTATGCGGTTGTGATCGCGCTGTCGACACGCCGGGCGAACAAGGCGCTGCGCAGCAGCGCGCGCCGGATTTCGGCGAACGATGGCGCTACCCGCGCGAACGCGAAGTCGATGGCCGCCGCGTGATCGTTCACGCGCCGCAGATACGAAGCTGGGACGACTTCGAGCACTTCAGCGCGCAGGTCGCGGTCGAGTTTCTCGAAAAAGATGCCGTGGCGCGCTACGGCGTCATCGACCTGTCCGGCGAAACGGTGGTGGATCTCGAAGAGCGCCTCGTCAAGGTGGCGAAACCGAAGATCGATCGTGTGACATTCACCGACGTCGCGTCTGCGCCGGAGCAGGAAAGGCAGATTCGCGCGGCCGTCGAGCGCGAACCGCTCGAGATCCCGCTCGACATCTTCCTGTTTCATCTTGCGGACGGCGTGATCGAAACGCCGGCGCCCGAAGGATTCAACACTGAGCCGCCGCCGATCCACGTCGTGGAAACACCGGCGTTCCTGCTGTTCATCAATGGCGAACCGGTCGCGACGCCGGTCGGGGATACCGGCCTCGAGGTGATCGTGAACGCCAATTTCCCGACATTTCGCGACAAGGCGAGCGGTACGTACTACCTGCTGAGCGGCAAGCGGCGTTATTCCGCGCCGAAACCCGCGGGGCCCTGGGTGTCGGTGAAGGAGTTGCCCGCGGGCTTCGCGAAAATCCCCGCGAAAGGAGAACTCGCGTCGATTGCCGCCGTCGTTGCTACGCTCCCGGAGGCCGGCCTCGCGCCGCGCGTCATCACGACTTTCAAGCCGGCCGAAATCGTCGTGCTCGACGGCAAGCCACAGGCGGAGGAAATCCCGGGCACCGGCGGACTCGCGGCGATCACGAATACGGAAAGCCCGTTGTTCCGGCTGGAGGACAAGTATTACCTGCTGGTATCGGGCCGATGGTTTTCGACCTCGTACCTGCTGGCGGGACCGTGGAAATTTACGCATCCGTTGCCGGGAGCGTTCGCAAATATTCCGCCGGATCACGCCTCGGCCGACGTGCGCGCATCGGTTCCCGGCACGCTCGAGGCGCGCCGCGCGGTGATCGAGGCGATGTTGCCGGTCAAGAAGCAGGTGAAGGCGGGGACAGCACCGAAAGTCGCCGTAAGCTACGCGGGCGAACCGAAATTCGAGCCGATCCCGAAAACGGAAGTTGCGCGCGCAGTCAACACGAACCTCGATATCATCGAGCACGACGGCAAGTACTACCTCTGCTATGAAGGCATCTGGTACCTGGCGTCGAGCCCGACCGGCCCCTGGGTCGCGACCGGAAACGTGCCCGGCGCGATCTATGAGATTCCACCGAGTTCGCCGTCTTATCCGGTGACCCAGGTGACGGCGGAGCAAATTGCCTCCGGCACTATCGTTTACCAGTATCCGCCGTCGTACAGCAGCGGCGTCTACGTCTCTTTTGGCGTGGCGTACTACGGCACGGGCTGGTACTACCCCCCGTATGCATACGGCGGGTATTACTACCCGTATTACGGGTCGTACGGACATGGCAGCTGGTACAACCCGAACACCGGCGGCTATGGATCGCGCTCGGTCTACTACGGTCCGTATGGCGGCTACAGCTACAGCCAGGGATACAACCCGACGACCGGCCGCTACGGCGCCGTCGAAACGGCGTGGGACGGCGACGAGTGGGCAAGTTCCGGTGGGACCTACAACCCGCGCACCGGCATCAGCACGCAAACCGACCGGCATTACTCCGAAGACTCGAACAAGATGAAGATGGAGCGCACTGTCGAGGGGCGGGGCGGCAACCAGATGGACGTCACGCGCAAGACCGACTTCGACACCGGGACAAGCACGACGACGCGAGAGACAAGCCGCGGCGGCTCATCGGAATTCACGAGCCAACGTAATGCCGACGGAAGCATCTCGAGTTCGGGGACGATTCAGGGCGCGGGCGGGGGCAGCGGGACGGTCCAGCGCGAGCGTGACGCGAGCGGCGTAACGCGCGGGGGCAGTTTCTCGAAAGACGGCCAAACGGTTAATACCGAAACCCGCCGACAAGGGGATACGAGCATCACCAAAGCCGAGGGCAGCGGCGGCGGCAGGGCCGTCTCCGCTTCAGATGGCCCCGGCCGCACCACGATTGCGGAAAGCGGCAGCGGCGATCTGTACGCCGGCCACAACGGCGAGGTTTACAAGAAAACCGATGACGGCTGGCAGAAGCGCGGCGAAGGCGGATGGCAGGATGTGCAGACGCCGGAACGGCCGAACGCGGGCGAGGGCGGCGGCAATTTTTCGCGCGACCAGTTCGACGCAGCGTCCCGCGATGCCGCGCGGTCGCAGGCCACCCAAGCCGGTGGCTCTGGCCAGTTTGGGGATCGGGCGGCACAGAGCAACGCGAGCAGCACGACCCGATACGGCGGCTCCGGCAGCCTCGGCGGCACGGGTGCGCAATCCGCGCAGCGTTCGCAGACAATGGGCGGCGGCGCGCAAGCCCGACCCTCGTACCAGAACCATGACCAGCTCAACCGCGACGCCGCAGCGCGCCACGGTGGAACCCGGAGTTATCAGGGACGCCAGACTCAGCGGGCGGGCAGCATGCAGCGCTCGATGGGCGGGCGCCGACGCTAGCAAATGACATTCGGAGAGTATTCATGAAAACGATTCGTTCCGGCCTGTGCACGCTCTTGTGTCTCTTCACCTTTGCGTCGACAGCCCAGGATTCGGGTTCCTGGGACGGCCTCGTCGAGGTCAAGCCGAAGCGGCTGGATGCGGCCTATCTGATGCCGGGCGCGGATTTCCGGCCGTACACGAAGATGATGATCGATCCGGCCGAGGTCGCGTTTCACAAGGACTGGATGAAGCGCTACAACCAGACGGCGACGCCGTCGAATCGCCTGACCCAGGAAGACGCGGAGCGGATCGCTGCCGAAGCGCGCAAGGTTTTTGCGGAAGCCTTCGCGGAGACTTTCGCAGACCGAGGACTGCAGATCGTGACGGCTCCGGGCGCCGACGTGCTCCGCGTGCGTCCGGGCGTGATCAATCTTTACATCACGGCACCCGACACCATGTCGAGCGGACGGTCCCGGACTTACACGATGGAAGCGGGCCAGGCCACGCTCTTCATCGAGCTGCTCGACTCGACCACCGGGGCGATCCTCGGCCGAGCACTCGACCAGCGGGCGACGCGCAACACCGGCCGCGTCTCGATTTCGAACAGCGTGACCAACCTCAGTGACTTCAAGGCGCTCTTCAAGCAATGGGCGGAGATCTGCGTAAAGGGCTTTGAAGACCTTCACGCGATGTCGCCCGTACCTGAAGACCTCAAACCAGGACA
>Ga0105107_10003791_pt1 | contig 10089 bp, 8 predicted proteins | sample PPLLaktember2015_6_FD_79335 | JGI IMG/M metagenome (GOLD analysis project Ga0105107, IMG submission 79335) | Freshwater sediment microbial communities from Prairie Pothole Lake near Jamestown, North Dakota, USA - PPLs Lake P8 Core (1) Depth... | ecosystem: Environmental > Aquatic > Freshwater >...
GAAGCAGGGCGGCAGCGACGTGCGCGCGAACACGACGCGCGCGACGCCCGTGGGCGCCGGCGGGCCCGGCGGCGAGTACCTGCTGGTGGGACACAAGTGGTTCTGCTCGGCGCCGATGTGCGACGCGTTCCTCACCCTGGCCCAGGCCCCGCGCGGCCTCTCGTGCTTCCTGGTGCCGCGGGTGCGCGACGACGGCACGCGCAACCCCTTCGCCATCCAGCGCCTGAAGGACAAGCTCGGCAACCGCAGCAACGCTTCGAGCGAGGTCGAGTACCGCGGCACCACGGGGCGCATGCTCGGCGAGGAAGGGCGCGGGGTGCGTACCATCCTCGAGATGGTCCACCACACGCGCCTCGACTGCGTGACGGCGAGCGCGGGCCTGATGCGCCACGCCCTCGCCCAGGCGGCGCACCACGCCGCCCATCGGAGCGCCTTCGGCCGGCGCCTCGCCGACCAGCCGCTGATGCAGGCGGTGCTCGCGGACCTGGCCCTCGAGGTGGAGGCGGCGACGGCCCTCGCCCTCCGCCTCTCCCGGGCCTACGACGAGGGACCGGAGGACGAAGCCGCGCGCTACTTCGCGCGCATCGCGACCGCCGTCGGCAAGTACTGGGTCTGCAAGCGGGCGCCCTCGGCGATCTACGAAGCGATGGAGTGCCTCGGCGGGAACGGCTACGTGGAGGAGTCGCCGCTCCCGCGCCTCTACCGCGAGGCGCCGGTGAACGCGATCTGGGAGGGCTCGGGCAACGTGATCTGCCTCGACGTGCTGCGCGCCATGGCCCGCGAGCCCGAGAGCCTGCCGGCGCTGCTCGGCGAGCTGCGCCTCGCGCGCGGCGGACACCCGGCCTTCGACGCCGCCTGCGCCGAGCTGGAGCGCGAGCTCAGAGGCCCGGCGGACGCGGAGGCGCGGGCGCGGGGTGTGGTGGAGCGCATGGCCCTCGCCCTCGAGGCGTCGCTCCTGCTGCGCGCGACTCCGGAGATCGGCGAGGCCTTCTGCGCCGCGCGCCTCGCGGGGAGCGGCGGGCTGCTGTTCGGGGCGCTGCCGGCGGGTGTCGACCGGCGGGGGTTGCTCGAGCGTTTAGAAAGGGGACGGACTTAAGAGTTTAGTTTTTCCCGTGGAAAACTAAACTCTTAAGTCCGTCCCCTTTCTAAACACCGCGGAACTCCGGCTCGCGCTTCTCGAGGAGTGCCCGGATGCCTTCGCGGGCGTCCTCGGTGGCGAGGGTCGCCGCCTGGGCGAAGGCCTCCGCGCGGGCGGCGCTGCGGGGGTCCCAGGACAGGCCGCGGTAGAGGGACTGCTTCATCAGCCGCACGGCGAGGGGCGCGCAGGCGGCCACTGTTTCGGCGCGCCGCCTTGCGGCGGCGGCTACCTCGGCGGCCGGGACGGCCTCGTGGACGAGCCCGAGGGCCGCGGCCTCCTCGCCGCTCACGATGCGGCCGCTGAAGAGCAGGTCGGCGGCCGCGGGGACGCCGACGATGCGCGGCAGCAGGTAGCTGATCGCCATGCCCGAGTGGAAGCCGAGGCGGGCGAAGTTGGCGCCGTAGCGGGCCTCGCGGCTCGCGACGCGGAGGTCGCAGACGAGGGCGAGGCCGAGGCCTCCGCCGATGGCGTGCCCGTTCAGCGCGGCGATCGTCGGCACCTCGACGTCGAGGACGTCGAGGAAGGGAGCGTAGGTCGCGAAGGCCCGCTCGTGCGCGAGCCCGGGCCGCTCCTCGGCAGGGGACCGACCGCGGAAGTCCGCCCCGGCGCAGAAGCTCCCGCCGCGCCCGGTGATCACGACGCAGCGCAGGCCCGCCTCGCTGCGGGCCCGGGCCACGCAGGCGCGAAAGCGCTCCATCACGTCGGGCGTCATGCTGTTGCGGTTCTCGGGCCGGTTCAGCGTCAGGGTCGCGATGCGCCCGTCGCTCTCGTAGAGCACGCTGTCGTCGGTCAAGTGGGCCTCCTCGGCAACCGTGATAGCATGGCCGCGAGGAGGGATCCCATGCACGCGCTCGCCCGCACCGGCCTCGCCATGACGCTCCTGCTCGTCGGCCTCCCCGCCGCCGCCGACGAGCCCTGCCAGTCTCCCTACATCCAGAAGCTCGTCGGGCAGGAGGACTTCGTCTACGTATGGACCCTCGGCACCCCGGGGCTCGGCGACGGCTCCGACAAGCTCGTCACGATCGGCGCCAACCCCAGCCGGGCCGACTACGGAAAGGTGGTTTCCTCGGCCTCGGTCGGCGGCCGCCACGAGGCGCACCACGCCGGCTTCACCGACGATCGCCGCCAGCTCTGGGCCGGCGGCCTCGACTCGAGCATGATCTTCGTCTTCGATCTCGCGAGCGACCCGGCGCGGCCGAAGCTGGTGAAGACGATCGACGACTTCGTCGAGAAGAGCGGCGGCGCCGTCGGGCCCCACACCTTCTACCCGATCCCGGGCCGCATGCTGATCGCCGCGCTCTCGAACGCGACCGACCAGGGCGGGAAGACGGCGCTGGTCGAGTATGCGAACGACGGCAGCTGGATCCGCACGATCTGGATGCCCGCCGGCGCCGAGTACGGCTACGACCTGCGCGTGAACCCGCACCTGAACCGCATGCTCACCTCGTCCTTCACAGGCCGCGCGAACTACATGCGCCCGCTCGGCGAGCTGATGGGCGACGCGGAAGCGATGAAGAAGTTCGGGAACACCATGGTGGTCTGGGACTACCACGCTCGGAAGCCGCTCCAGACCCTCGCGGTGCCCGGCGCGCCCCTCGAGATCCGCTGGGCGACGAATCCCCGCAGCGAGCACGCCTTCACCACAGCGGCGCTCACCGGGAAGCTCTGGGGCATCTTCCGCAAGGGCGACGGCAGCTTCGAGGCCGTGGAGCTGGGTCCGATCGGCGACCCGGCGAGCCCGCCGCTGCCCGTCGACATCAGCCTCTCGTCCGACGACCGCTTCCTGTTCGTCGACAGCTTCGTGGACGGGAAGGTCCGCGTGTACGACGTCTCCGCGCCGCGGACGCCGAAGCTGGTGCTCGAGAAGCAGATCGGACGCCAGCTCAACATGGTCTCCCAGTCCTGGGACGGGAAGCGCGTCTACTTCACCAGCTCGCTGCTCGCGAACTGGGACAAGAGCGGCGCCGACGACGAGCAGTTTCTGCGCGCCTTCTCCTGGGACGGCGCGGCGCTCTCCCCGACCTTCTCCCTCGACTTCCGCGCCGAGAAGCTGGGGCGGCCGCACATCATGCACTTCGGGCAGCAGAGCTTCTTCGCGGGCCGCGCCGGGGCGCGGCTCGCGGACGCGCGGTGAGAGGAGGGCGCGCCGCCCGCGCCGCCGGCCTGCTCGCCGCCCTCGCCGTCGCGGCGGGGGCCGCGCGCGCCCACGAGGGCGACGACGCTGCCGCCCGCCCCGCCGCCGAGAGCGCCGCCGCGAGCGGCGTCCGCTTCGAGCCGCCGCCGCCGGGCAGCTACGAGCTGCCGCCCTTCGGGAAGGTGGGTGGCCACTCGCTGCTCGGCTCCGACGGGCGCCCGGCGCCGCTCCTCGAACCGGGGAGGGACGGCGCCGCCCTCGTGTCGTTCATCTACCTCTCCTGTCCCGACGCCTGCCCGATGGCGACGGCGGTGCTCCAGCGCGTCGACCAGGCGGTCGCCGGGGACCCGCGGCTCGCCGGGCGCGTCGCCCTCGTCACGGTGAGCTTCGACCCGCTGCGCGACACGCCGGAGAAGATGGCGGCGTTCCGCGCTCGGGCCGCGCCGCACGGCCGCTGGCGCTTCCTCACTGCGCAAGACCCGGCGGCCATCGCCCCGGTGCTCGCCGACTTCGGCCAGGACCGCCTCGCGGCGCCGGGCGACGGCGAGGACGGCGCCCTGGTCGGCCACACCCTGAAGGTGTTCCTCCTCGACGGCGAAGGCCGGATCCGCAACGTCTACAGCGCGGGCTTCCTCGATGCGCGGGTGCTCGTGAACGACCTGCTCACCGTCCTCGGCGGGTGACGGGCTCGCCTCGGCGGGTGAAGGGCTGGCCTCACGACCGCCGCCGCGCTTCGAGCTCGTCGAGGGTGCGCGGCCAGTCCTCCCGCAGCAGGCGCGAGAGGGCCCGGTCCGCGAGCAGGCGGCCGCCGGTCTGGCAGCGGGCGCAGTAGTTGAACTCGCTCTCGCCGTGGACGATGCGCTGCACCGGCGCGCCGCAGTCCGGGCAGGGCTCGCGGTAGCGGCCGTGCACCGCCATCCCCGGACGGAAGGCGGTGACCTTCTCGGGGAAGCCCTCGCCCACCTCGCGGCGCAGGCGCTCGGTCCACTCGGAGAGCACCGCGCGGGTCGCGTCGAAGAGGGCGGCCGCCTCGGCGTCCGAGAGCCGCAGGCTGAGCTTCAGCGGCGAGAGCCGGGCGCGGTGCAGGATCTCGTCCGAGTAGGCGTTGCCGATGCCCGAGAACAGCGCCGGGTCGGTGAGGGCGCGCTTCAGCGTGTGGCTCTCGCGGGTGAGCGCCTCCCGGAAGGCGGCGAGGTCGGCTCCCAGCACCTCGAGACCGCCGGGGTCGTGGGCCGCGAGGCCCTCGGCGCCCTGCACCAGGTGCAGCGTCGCGCGCTTCTTCGTGCTGGCCTCGGTGAGCAGGAGGGTGCCGTTCTCGAAGTCGAAGGCCGCGTGGGCGCGCTTCGCGGGGATCGCGGCGCCGCGCTTCTTCCAGCGCAGGCGCCCGGCGATCATCAGGTGGAAGACGAGGTGGAGCTCGCCCTCCAGGGACAGCACGATCCGCTTGCCGAGCCGCGAGGCGCCGAGCACGCGGCGCCCCTCGGCGGCGGCGAGAGGCGGCTCGACGCTGCGGAGCAGCGAGACGCTCGCGAGGCGCGCGCGCTCGAGCACCCGGCCGGAGACGTGGCGCTCGAGGGCCTCGACGTAGACGGTGACGTCGGGAAGCTCGGGCATCGCGCTAGCCTGCTCGCGCCGAGTGCAAGGCCGGGAGCCGGGTCCCCGGCGCTCGGGAATCTCCGCTCGCCTGCGGCTCGCTGCGCGCCGCGCTGCGCGCGGCTTGCGGCTTCACTCTCGTGCCGCGGCGGTCGGCTTTCTCGCGCCGGGTGCAAGGCCGGGAGCGGGGGCCCCGGCGCTCGGGAACTCCGCTCGCGTTCCGCTCGCTGCGGCCGGCTTGCGAAGCGCCCGGGATCACCAGCAGGCGCGCGCCGAGCTCCGAGTGGTCGAGCCCCGCCGCGCGGTCGAGGCGGGCGAGGGCCTCGGGCAGGACGAGGCGCGCGCGGGCTTCGCGGGCCACTCCGCCGGCGGGCGCGAAGGCGCCCGTCCAGTCGCGCCACCAGGGCGCCGCGGCGGTCGCGAGCGGCTCGGCGACGACGACGCCGGCGCCGCGGGCGGCGCCGCGGAGCAGCGCCGCGAGGAGCCCATCTCGCGCCTCCTCCCCGAGCTCGTTGGCGCACCAGGCGACGATCGCGAGGTCGCCGCTGCGCAGCGGCGGCAGGGCGCCCGGCAGCACGCCGCGCCGCACGCCGCCCCGCAGGCCGAAGGCCGCGTGGGTGTGGCGCGTCTCGCCGAGGGCGAAGCCCGAGCGGTCGATCGCCAGGACCCGCGGCGCTGCCGCCCCGCTTTCGGCGAGGGCGCACGCCAGGGCGGCGCCGGCCGCGCCGGTGCCGCAGCCGAGGTCGACGATCCGGCGCGGCGCCCCGAAGGACTCGCCGCGCAGCCCGTGGAGCAGCGTCAGGAAGTGGAGCGGCGCGTAGAAGCACGCGAAGGCGGCGCGCTTCGCCGCGCCTTCGAGGGAGCGCGCCGCGAGGTCGCCGCCGCCCCGGCGCTCGACGTAGAGGGAGGAGAGCGCCTGCACCCCGCGCCGCAGCTCCGGGAACGTGAGGGGCGGCAGGAAGCGCGCGAGGGCCCGCTCCTGCCAGGCGTCGAAGGCGGCGCGCACGGCGCCCTCCAGGTAGGGAGCGGACAACGCTCAGGCGGCTCCCGGGTCGCGGGGTAGCCCGACCAGGTGGCGGGCCATCACGATGCGCTGGATCTGGCCGGTCCCCTCGACGATGTCCATCGCCTTCACGTCGCGGAACAGCTTCTCGGCCAGCGCGTCGCCCCGGCCGGCGGCCTCGCCGGCGATCTCCATCCCGGCGCTCGCAATCTCGAGGGCCACGGCCGGCGCCACGGCCTTGCAGAGCGAGGCCTCCACCATGTTCGGCTGCTGGTGGTCGGCGAGCCACGCGGCGCGCCAGCAGAGCAGGCGCGCGACCCGCAGCCGGCGGCGCCCGCGCTCGAGACGGTCGCGCACGCGGGAGTCGCCGAGGCGCCCGTCCTCCCGGGCGACGCGGAGCGCCTCGTCGAGGGCGGCGCGCCCGATGCCGACGGCCATCGCCGCGATCGCCGGGCGCGTGGCGTTGAAGGATTGCAGCGCACCCTTGAAGCCCGCGCGCCGCGCGTAGTGCTCCTCCCCGCCCAGCAGGTTCGCCGCCGGCACGCGGCAGGCGCGCAGGGTGAACGAGGTCGACTCGTAGGCCTTGAGGCCCATCTTGCGCTCGATCTTGAAGTCGCCGAGGCCCGGCGTGCCCCGCTCGACGACGAAGGCGCGGTGGCCGCCGCGGCCGAGGGAAGGGTCGACGGTCGCCCACACCACGATCCAGTCGGCGCGGCTCGCGTTCGCCGCGAAGGACTTCTCGCCGTCGAGGACGAAGGCGCCGCCCTCCCGCCGCGCGCTGGTGCGGATGGCCGCCACGTCGGAGCCGGCGCCGGGCTCGGTCATCGCGAAAGAGCCCCAGCGCGGCCGGTCGGGCTCGCGGAAGGGGCCGAGGAAGCGCTCCTTCTGCTCCGGCGTCCCCATCGAGAGCACCGGCGGCTCGCCGAGGCCGGGGCCGGGGAAGGAGACGGCGACGCCGCGGTCCCAGTAGGCGAGCTCCTCCGCGAGACAGAGCGCGGCGCGGGCGGAGCCTTCCCGCGCCGCGGCGCCGCGCGACGCCCGCGCGTCGCCGTCGCCGCTCCAGCGCGTGCGGCCGAGGCCGAGGGAGACGAGCTTGCGGAAGAAGGGATGGTCCGGGGGAACCGGGCGCCCGAGGCGGTCCGCCTCGAGGCCGAGGGGCCGGATCTCGGCCCGGCCGAGGGCGCGGATGCCCGCGAGGCGCTGCTCCGTGGCGGCGTCGATGCGGAAGTCCACGGCGGCTAGACCGCGCCTTCCGCGAGGGTCAGGGCGAGGGGCGGCTCGCTTCCGGCGAGCTCCCGCCCGGCGTCCTCTCGCGCGGCGTCGACGCCGCCGCCGAGCAGGGCGAGGGCGCGGGCCTCCCGCATCCACTTCTCGACCGGGTAGTCCTGCATGAAGCCGTGGCCTCCGAGCACCTGTACACCGTTCGGAGTCACGAACAACGACTGCTCGGCGGCCTCGAGGAACGCGCTCGCGCAGGCCTCGCGGGCGTCGGCGCCCGAGTCGAGGCGGACCGCCGCTTCGTGGACGAGGACGCGCGCGCCCTCGACGGCCGCGAACAGGTCGACGAGCAGGAAGGCGAGGGCCTGGTGGTGGGCGATGGGACGGCCGAAGGCGACGCGCTGGCGCGCGTAGTCGCGGGCGAAGTCGGAGGACGCGCGCATCGTGCCGACCAGCAGCGCGGCCAGGTACAGGCGCACCCGCGCGAGGGCGCGGGCCGCCGCCGCCGGGTCTCGCCACGCGGCGCAGAGCGGCGCGCCGGAGAAGCAGACGCTCGAAGCTCCCGCCGCGCGCAGCCCCGCGCCGCGCAGCTCCTCGCGCTCGAGGCCCTCGCGGATCGCGCAGGCGCCCTCGCGGCCGAGCACGACGAGCAGGTCGACGCGGTCGGCCGGGAGCCAGGGGAGCGAGCCCTCGGCGCGCCCGCCCCGGGTCCGGACGCGCCCCTCGAGGTCCACCGCCAGCACCGCCCGTCCCCCGGCCTCGAGCAGGGGCAGCGCCAGCTCGCGCAGCGCCGCCTCGCCGCCGAGCTCGACGAGGGGGTAGAGGGCGGGACCGAGGGGATCGAGGGCGAGGGCGGCGCCGGGGTCGGCGGCCGCCAGCTCCTCGAGCACCAGCACGCGGGCGAGGGCGCCGAGGTCGGCGCCGCCGGCGCCCTCCGGAAGCTCGAGGCCCGTGAAGCCGATCGCGGCGTAGTCCTCTCGCGCGGCGGCCGCGGGCGCGCGGGCCGCCTCGGCGGCGCGGTCGGCGTCGCGCAGCCGATCGCGAGCGAAGCCGCGCGCCGTCTCGCGCAGCAGGGAGAGCTCGTCGGAGAGGCCGAGATCGATCATCCAGGGCTCCGCGCGCAAGGGTACCGGAATTCGCAAATCCGCTGCGGTGCCGCGCTCTTTCGACGCCCGGGGGCGACCGCTAGCCTCCGGTCCGCTTGAGTCGCGCCGTCCTCGTCACCGGAGCCCTGCTGATCGCCCTTGGGCTCGGCGTCTTCGCCACGAAGACGCTCGTCTACCGCCTCCCGGTGCGCGCGGCCGAGACGCGCGGCCTGTGGCAGGTGGAGCTGCGCGTCACCGTGCGCGGCGACGGCCGCCAGGGCAGCGTCACGGCGCTCCTGCCCGGGCCCGTCGAGGGCCAGGTGGTGCTCGACGAGCGCAGCACCTCCGATCGCCTCCAGTTCTCGATCCGCACCCGGGACGACCTGCGCCTCGGCGTCTGGCAGGGGCGCCTCGAGGGCGTGCACGAGATCTTCTACCAGTTCCGCGTCCAGAGCCGCGGCGTCGCGATGCCGCTGCCCGAAGGGCCGGTGGCCGAGCCGCCGGCGGCGATCGCGAAGAGCTACGGGCGGGCGAGCCACGAGTTCCCGGCGAGCGCCCTCGAGGTGCGCGACAGCCTCGACCGCCTGGCGCTGCCGGCCGCCGAGAGCGCGCTGGACCGCGTGCGCAAGGTATTCGCCTACGTGACCCACGAGATCGCCACCGCCGGGAGCGCGGGCTCCGACGCGCTCCTCACCCTGGCGCAGCGCGAGGGGAACGAGACCGGCAAGGCGCGCCTCCTCGTCACGATGCTCCGCGCCGCCGGCGTCCCCGCCCGCCTCGTGCGCGGCCTCGAGCTGCGCGAGCTCGCACCGCCCGAGGAGCGCGTCTGGTGCGAAGCCTGGCTCGGCTCGGTCTGGATCCCGCTCTCGCCGGTCGAGGGCTTCTTCGCCGAGCGGCCCGCGAACCTCGTGCCCCTCGGCAACGGCGGCCGCGAGCTGGTGGAGGCGACGGGCGCCCAGGCCGTCGGGTACCGCTTCCGCTCCATCCAGGAGCGGCTCCGGCCCGAAGAGGTGGCGCTGCTGATGGAGCCCGAGAACCCGCTGCTCGCGGCGGTCTCGCTCTACCAGCTCCCCGTCGGCACCCAGTCGGCGCTCCGGGCCCTGCTGCTGTTCCCCCTCGGCGCGCTCGTGGTGGCGTTGTTCCGCAACGTCGTCGGCGTGCCTACCTACGGCACCTTCATGCCGCTGCTCGTCGCCTTCGCCCTGCGCGGCTACCCGCTCGCCCCGGGCCTGGTGCTGGTCGCCTTCGTGCTCGCGATCGGCGTCGGGACCCGCCTGGCCCTCGAGGGCCTGCGGCTGCTGATGGTCCCCCGCCTCTCGCTCATGCTGTGCGTGGTGGTGCTCTCGGTCGCCGCCTTCTCCCTCGTCGGCGACGCCCTCGGCGTACGGGAGTTCTTCGCCGGAGTGCTGTTTCCGATCGTGATCCTCACCATGCTGGTCGAGCGCTTCACCATCGCCATCGCCGAGGAGGGCCTGCGCGCGGCGCTCGTGCCCCTCGGCTGGTCGCTCTTCGTCGCGGTCGCGATCCATCCGGTGTTCCGCAACCGCTGGGCCGAGCACCTGATGTTCACCTTCCCGGAGCTCTCGGTGGTCGTGATGGGCGCCCTGGTCTGGATCGGCGGCTACACCGGCTACCGGATCTCCGACCTGCTGCGCTTCCGCGGCCTCGCGGCCGAGGGGACCCAGGGATGAGCGCCGGGCCCCCGTGGCGGGGCATGCGGCGCGCGGGTGTGCTCGGCATCAACAGCCGGAACGCCCTCTACACCCTGCGCTGCAACCCGCGGCGCCTCTACCCCCTGGTGGACGACAAGCTCGCCACCAAGCGGCTCTGCAACGCCGCGGGGATCCCGGTGCCTGGCCTGCTCGCCACGGCGCACCACCACTTCGAGCTGCGGCGCCTGCTCGCCGAGCTCGAGCGC
>Ga0105107_10003792_pt1 | contig 10089 bp, 7 predicted proteins | sample PPLLaktember2015_6_FD_79335 | JGI IMG/M metagenome (GOLD analysis project Ga0105107, IMG submission 79335) | Freshwater sediment microbial communities from Prairie Pothole Lake near Jamestown, North Dakota, USA - PPLs Lake P8 Core (1) Depth... | ecosystem: Environmental > Aquatic > Freshwater >...
ACCCCTTCGAGCTCTTGCGCCGCGACGACGACGCAGCCGGGGCCGCCGTGCACGCCGAGCGCGGTCCCGAGCGGGATGATGGGCAGGAACTCGGCGCGCGGCAGCCGCTCGGCCAGCGCATTGCGGACCTCGGCGGCGCCCTCGGGCACGTTGGCGTGCGAGATGCCGATGCGCCAGCGCTTCGCCGGATCGAGCCGCCGGCGCAACAGCTTTCCGTAGCGCCGGTAGAGACGCGCGCGCCCGAACAGCACGCCGCCGATGCCGAGGCTGCCATTCGGCCGCACCATGAGGATCGGCACGAGACGGAGCGCCTCTGCGACCGGCTTGATCCATGACGGCACACGCCCGCCGCGCACCGCGAACTCGAGCGTGACGAGGCTGGCCCAGGTGCGCGTCCGCTTGCCTGCCGCAGCAGCCGCCTCCCGCACAGCGTCCGCGTCCCCGCCCTCGGCCGCGACTTCCGCCGCGCGCATCGCGATCAGGCCCTGGCCGAGCGCCGCCGTGCCTGAATCGTAGGTCACGATGCGGGCCCGCGTGCGTGTGCGCGAGGCCGCCGTCTCGGCGCTCTGGAAGGTGCCGGAGACGCGTGACATGAGGCCGACATAGACCACTGCCTCATAGTGCGATCCGAGAAACTCGAACGCGCGCCGGAAGTCGCCCGGCGGCGGCTGCGAGGTCTTCGGGTGAACCGGGCTCGAAGCGAGCATGCGAAAGAACTCCTCCGAGGACAGCCCGACCTTGTCGAGGAAGCTCTGCGTGCCGAAGTGCACGCGCACCGGCACCACGTGGATGTCGAGTGCTTCCAGAACCGATTCCGGCAGGTCGGCCGCGGAGTCCGTGACGACCGCGACGCGTCGCCGCGAGGCATGGTGCGCCATCTCCTGCTGCCGCTGCATGTCGTCGGCCTTCTCGCCGGCCACCGTCCCAAAGCGCGCGGCGAGCTCGAACAGCCGTGCCGGCTCGTTGGTATGGATGTGCAGCCGCACCTTGCTCTGGCTGCCGGCGACGACGATGCTCGAGCCGAGCGCGGCCGCCGATTCGCGCAGCCTGCGCCGGTCGATCGCCGCGCCCGTGATCGTGCACTCGGTGCAGTAACGGTGCTCGAGGTCGACCTGCGATCCGGCCGTCGCCTCGTCGTCGGAGAGGAGCTGTATCGCGGCATCGTCCGCCGGCGCGACGCCGGTCTCCAGGTACTCGGTCATGCCCGCGACAAGCTCCACGAATCCGAACGCGCCAGCGTCCACGACGTTTGCGCGCCGGAGCATCTCGAGCTTCATCGGCGTCGCCTCGAGCGAGGCGCGTGCCGCGGCGAGCGCCTCGCGGAACAGCGGGCGGAAATCGGTCACGCCGCGCGCGGCGGCGGCCCGCGCGGCATCCGCGAAGTCGGCGGCGACCGTGAGGATCGTCCCTTCGCGCGGCTCGGAGAGCGATTCGCGCGCGTAGTCCGAGCCGCCCGCCAGCGCGTCGACGAGCCCGTCGGCGGTGAGCGTGGGCGAGGCTGCCGCGCGGTCGCCCACGCCGAGCAGGAACTGCGCGAGGATCGCGCCCGAGTTGCCGCGCGCGCCGTCGAGCGCCGCGTCCGCGACGCGCGTCAGCAGCTGGCCTGCGTGCGGCTCCGGTCCCGCGCGCAACGCTACCAGCACCGCCTGCAGCGTGAGCGCGAGGTTCGTGCCCGTGTCGCCGTCCGGCACGGGGAACACGTTGATCTTGTTGATCACTTCCTCGCGCGCGATCAGGCGGTGGATGCCCGTGCGCAGCGCCCCGGCGAGCTCGACGCCGCCAAGCGCCTGGACGGGCTGGACAGCGGCTTCCATGGTTATCGCAGCTAGAGGCGCGGCAGGACGAACCGCCGCCCGCGATATGAGAGCAGGACGCCGTCCGGCGTGATCTCCTCGACCATCGGGCCCTCGGCGATGCGCGCCCCCTGCGTGTACCGGCGCCCGTTGATGAATACCGCGCGCTTCGCGGGATCGGCGGTGAAGACGTGCAGGTCGACCGTGAGTTCCGGCAGGCCCGTCACGTTGGCCACCGAGGGGAAATCGTCGCCGGCCGGCGCACTGCCGTAGTCCGGGCCGGGACCCGCTTCGGGCAGCAGCGTCGGGTCGGGCGCGCCGGGCGCCTGAGTCGCGGGCGCCTCGTAGTACACCGCCGGCGGCTCGAGGGCCTCTTCCGCCGCCAGGGACTGCGACTCGAGTGGGCTCGGAACGGCGGGCGACGGCTGCGATGCGGGCGCCGCGGCGGGCGGGGGCGGGCCGGTCGGGACGACGGCAGGCTCCGCGCCCCCCGTCACCGCCGACGTGCCGCCCGGCTCGCGCAGCATGAAGTAGAGCACCACGGCGATGTTGACCGCGAGCAGCAGGCCGATCACGACCAGGGCGATCGGCAGGCGGCGGTCGTCACGCGCGACCGGGAACTCCGCCATGCTCGGTCCGCTCTGGCGCTGGCGCTCGATCTCCGACTTGCGCAACGCATCGAGGATGAAGCTCATGCGCCCGCCTGCGGCTCGGCGTGCGCCAGTGTCGGCGCGCCGGGCAAACCGAGCGCCGAGTCGAGCACGAGCTGCGTCTGGAGTCCCGCGATGCCGTCGACGGCAAGCCGGCGGCTGCGCTGGAAGTCCTCGACGAGCTGCTGCAACCCGGCGTCGAAGTAGTCGCCGGCGGGCTCGGCGTTCTGCACGCCGGAGAGCTGCTCGAGCCCCTGGCGCAGCCAGCGCACGTCGTCGCCGCGCATGCCGGCGCGCAGCGGGCGCAGCGCCGCGGTTTGCGGTCGCCACAGCACGAGGAACTCGCCGAACCAGTAATCGGCGAGCTCCGAGATCGGAACGCTTGCCTCGCCCGTGCCGAGGGTCAGTTTTGCGTCGTTTCCGTCCAGCCCGGACAGCACGACCTGATGGGCGGCGCCCTGCGCGTCCACGAGCGAGAGGATCGCCGGCCGGTTGATGAGCTTCAGCTGCGCGAACGACCCTCTTTGCCACACGCAGGAAAGGCCGAACGCGTCGGCCTGCTCGCAGGCGAGAGCGCCGCCCGGCTGGTAGGTAGTGCCCCAGAGGGAGAAGAGGGAGCCGAACGCGGTGTCCATCGTCGTCGCCGCGGAATCTTTCGCGAGCACGGCAGCGAGGGGCTCGCGCGGCGGCGGTGCGGGCGCCGCCGGTGCCGGCGCGGCGACCGCCACCGGCCGGGCGGCATCCCCGGAACCATCGAGCCCGGGCCAGGCGCGCCAGAGCACGAACGCGACCAGCGCCGCGCCCGCGAGGGCGCCGCCGATGGCGATGCCGCGGAACCAGGGCGGCAGCACCGGGCGCCCGTAGACTTCGGAGGCGGCGCGTCGTACCAGCGCCCCGTTCGCCGTCGGCTCCTCGCGCGTGTAGGCGCCGAGCAGCGCCCGGTCGGCGATGACGTTGATGATGCGCGGCACGCCGCCCGAGAGGCGGTGCAGCTCGCGCATCGCGCCGGGCGTGAAGATCTCGCGCGTCGCGCCTGCGACGCGCAGGCGGTGGCGGATGTAGGCGATCGTCTCGCGCTGGCGCAGCGCCTCGAGGTGGTAGCGGCCGGTGATGCGCTGCGCGAGCTGGCGCAGTTCCGGTCGCGACAGGACCTCGCGCAGCTCCGGCTGGCCGATCAGGATGATCTGCAGCAGCTTCTGCGTCGCGGTCTCGAGATTCGTGAGCAGGCGAACCTGCTCGAGCACGTCCGGGTCGAGGTTCTGTGCCTCGTCGACCATCAGGACGATTCGCCGGGCGCGGCCGTGCGCGTCGAGCAGGAAGTGCGTGAGGAGGTCCACCAGCGCCTTCACGCTGCCGGCGGCGCCGTCCGGTACCCGCACGTGGAGTTCGTCGCTGATGGCCAGCAGGAACTCGGCAGGCGTGACGCGCGGGTTGAGTATCAGCGCTACGTCGCAGTTAGGAGGCAGCTGCTGCAGGAGGCTGCGCAGTACGGTCGTCTTGCCGGTGCCGACCTCACCGGTGAGCTGGATGAAGCCGCCGGCCTCGCTGATGCCGTAAGCGAGGTGCGCGAGCGCCTCCGTATGCCGCTCGCTGAGGTAGAGGTAGCGCGGGTCCGGCGTGATCGCGAAGGGCTTTTCGTTCAGCCCGAAGAAACTCGTGTACATGAGGCGGGCATGATGCCCCCGGGGACCGTCACTTTAAAAGGGGACGCACCCCTTTTCGGTCAACGATCCTCCGTCAGCGCTACCGACTACGGGGGAAAAGGGGTGCGTCCCCTTTTCAGCGATCGGTGCCGCGGTGGATGGCCTCGTCGCCGAAACGGCCGTGGATGCGGTCGAGGGCGTCGTCGAGCGCGCGCGCCTCGCGGATCTCGGGCGTGGAGAACAGGTCGAGCTGCTGTTCGGGTTCGAAGTCGCTGACGCCGACCCCGAGCAGCCGCACGGCCGCGCGCGGCTGCTCGGCGAGCCAGTGGTCGAGCAGGTCGGCCGCGACCTGCGCGATCAACCGCGTCTCCTGGGTCGGTGGACTGAAGCTGCGCTGGCGTGTGAAGGTCTCGAAGTCGCGCCTTCGCACCTTGATGCTCACCATGCCCGCCTTGTACTGCCGCTCGCGAAGCCGCGCCGTGGTGCGGTCGGCAAGCTGCGCGAGCCGCTCCTGCATCTCCTTGTGGTCGCGAATATCGACGTCGAAGGTCTCCTCGGAGCTGATCTGTTTCTCGGGCGCGTCGGAGACGACCGGTCGCTCGTCGATGCCTGACGCGCGGTCCTGGTACCTGCGCGTCTCGCGCCGGAACAGCGGCCAGAGCACGGACTCCGGCGCTCCGCGCAGCTGGCCGAGCGTGAAAATGCCCTGTTCCTCGAGCCGCTCGGCCGTCTTGGGGCCGATTCCGAACAGGCGCCCGACCGGCATCGGGTCCAGGGTTGCGCGCACGTCCGCGGGTCGGATCACGGTGAGTCCGTCGGGCTTGTTCATCCCGGATCCCAGCTTCGCGAGCAGCTTGTTGTGCGATACGCCCACGGAGGCGGTGAGTCCCGTGCGCTCGAGGATGCGCTTCTTGATCTCGCGCGCCATGTCCTCGCCGCTGCCGAACAGCCCGGCGCTCCCGGTGACGTCGAGGAAGGCCTCGTCCAGCGAGAGCCCCTCGACCAGGTCCGTGAACTCGCGGAACACCTCGAACACCTGCGCGGAGACCTCGCGGTAGCGCTTGAAGCGCGGCGTCACGACCACGGCCTGGGGGCAGCGCCTGAGCGCCTCCCGCATCGGCATCGCGGAACGAACGCCGAAGCGGCGGACTTCGTAGCTGGCGGCCGCGACCACGCCTCGCCCGCCCGAGCCTCCGACGACGACCGGCTGGCCCGCGAGCTCCGGCCGGTCGTGCTGTTCCACGGACGCGTAGAAGGCGTCCATGTCGACGTGCAGGATCACCCGCCGCGCGTCGCTCACGACAGCGTCAGCGCGGTGAGCACGAGTCCGAGCAGCATGGTGACGCCGAGCAGCAGGAAGTAGATCGTCGAGATTGTGAAGAACTTCAGCAGCGTCTTGAACCGCCCCTCGGCGTACACCACGCGCATCGAACGGTAGACGTAGTACGGCAGCCAGCACCACGTCAGGAACATGATGAAGTTGAGTACGCCGGAGAGCGGGAACCTGAGCTCGGCGATCTCGTTCAGGATCGCGGTGAAGGCGAGCAGCAGGTACGTGAAGGCATGGTTGTGCAGGAACAGGACGAGGTGCTCCGCGTACAGGCGCCGCGGCCGCCAGTAGAAGAGCATCGCTACCCCTGCCATCAGCGGCAGGAACAGGAACATGAGCTTCGGCGCCGCCGCCGCGAAGCGCTCGATGAAGTGGCGGCCGCCGTCGAGCTTGGTGTTCTCGCAGGCGCGGCTGAGCGCCCGCTCGAGGTCCGTCGAATTGGGCGTATCGCCGAGGATGCTGACCTTGCAGCTGTTGTCGCGGCGAAGCGCCCTGTCGATGTCCTCCGGCGGGACGCCTTCGGCGGCGAGTTCCTTGCGCACCTCGCCGGTGACGTCCTTCAACTCGGCGGGCGCCTGCGGCACCGCCTTCGTGGCGGCGGCGTCACCCTCGTCGTCGAGGATAATCGGCGCGTCGACGTCGAAGAGCCCGGACTCCGGCAGCAGCGCCGACAGCGCGAAGTAGAGAATGCTGACTGCGAGGTAAAGACGGAACGGCGGGATGTACATCTGGTGCCGGCCGGCGATGAATTCGCGCGTCAGCTCGCCGGGCTTTCTCACCAGCAGCCCGAGCGTCCGCCACACGCGGCTGTCCAGATGCAGCAGCGAGTGCGTGACGTCTCCCGCGACCTCCTTCATCGACAGCACGTGCACGTCGCCGGCCTGGCCGCACTGCGCGCAGTGCCGGCCCTGGATGATCGTGCCGCAGTTGAGGCAGCGCGCCGGCTCCCGGGCAGCCGGCGCAAGCTCGTCGCGCGGCCTGCACACGCGCCGCTCGCATTGCATGCGCGCGCCGAATCGCTGCACCGCATCGGCTCGCAGTCGCGTCGCGTCGTTCTCGAGGTAGTGGTCGAGCGCGGCAGCGCTTTGGACGCGGTAGCGCACTCGCCGCCGCTGTCTCTCGCCCGGGGTCCCCTCCGGCGCCTCGATGCTGGCCCCCTGGAAACCCGCGCAGGCCAGCACCTCGCGCACGTGGCCGGGAAGCCAGGCGTCGTACTCGGCGACGATGTCCGGGTCGAGCTGACACTCGACTTCGTAGATGAGGCTGGTGGTCACGCTGCCGCTCCCCGGGGCGACGGCGAATCTTAGCGCAGGCGAGGGGGTCTCAGGACGCGGCGCAGGCGTTCTCGATGTGCCGCACCTTCCCGTGGTCGCTCAGGCGGTAGAACTGCCTGAGGTCGGCGAGCCAGCCGCCGTCATCCCGCCGGCACAGGGCTCTTAACCCCGGCTCGAGCCGGGTGCAGAAGCGCGCCGCCTGGCGGCTGGCCCGGCGGTAGAGGGATTCGCGGCCCGCGGCGAGCACCGGATCCACGCGCGCGTGGCGAAACAGGAGCGCGTGCAGTTCGGCCGGGAAGCGGCGGGGCTGGCGGCGTCGCAGGAGCGCGATACACGCGACGTACTTGTCGATCTCGGCCTGCATCTCGAGCGCGAGGCGCGAGACCGGCCGGTCGTGGCCCGCGTTGTGGGCGACGCAGAGGAAGTGGCTGATTCCCTCGAGCGCGGTCCAGCAGTCGGCGAGGTTCCCGGCGTCGAGGTTCTCGCTCGGGTCGTGCCGGTCGAGCCGCTCGAGCAGCGCCGGATCGAGGTAGAGCGACATGCACAGCTCGTCGCCCTGCGCCGCCACGAACAACTGCTCGTCGCCGGGTGCCTCGCGGCACTCGCCGGGAAGCAGTGCGCGGTCAGTGACGAGATAGTCGCCGACGCGACATCCGATATCGAGGTCGTAGATGCCGGTCAGCAGGGCTTCGAGCCGCTCGAGGACCTGCATGACCGCTGCGCTTCAATTCACGAACGCGCCGGCGGCGACCGGGCGGATGCCGAGCTTCAGCAGCAGGCGATGCGCGCGCGGGCTGCCGGTCTTGTGCCAGAACTCGTACAGCCGCAGCAGGTCGCGCGGCGAATTCTTCGCCGCGCCCTCGCCGATCTCGTTGAGCGCGTCGACCAGCGGCTGGAACTTGTCCTGCAGTTCCGCGAACACGCAGGCGAGCACGCGCTGCGGACCGTGGCAGGGCGCCTGCGCGAGCGTGCCGTAGGCGCGGCCGCCCATGGCGATGTGGTAATCGACGTCGACCGGCCGGCGGGCGAGGCCGCCGGTGAGGAAGCCGGCGATGAACAGCGCGACGTCGCCGAGCCTCTGCAGGGTGCGGAAGCGCTGGCGGTCATCCGCCGTGCTGGCCGCCTCGGCGAGCAGCAGGGCGAGCGGCTTCAGCTGCGAGCGGCCGTCCTCCGGCTCGAACAGGGCGTCCGTGTGCGAGAACATCGCCAGCAGGTTGACGATGTAGTGCTCGGTATGGTCCTGCACGTGCAGGTGCTGGCGATCGAGCGCGGCCTGGAGCGCATCCCGGAAGAACTCGCGCACGTCGGAGACGGTCTGGAGCTCCATGGCGCCAGTTCAGGCCTAAACGCGCCGCGATTCTGCGCAATGCGTCGCAGCTTGGCGTGGCAGTCGTGGCTGTCGAGTGCTGATGGGCCGTGCTTGTGCCCGGAACGGGAAGGGATCACATTCGCGGCGTCATGAATGCCGCCTCACGGCGCCTGCGCCCGGAGCTCCTGCCCCTCGAGATCGGCCTGTTCGCGCTCGTCTTCTGGGCGGACGAGGCGGGCTACGTGCCGCTCAGCAAGACTCCGTTCCTGTTCCTGTTCGCCTGGGGATCGCTGAGGCTGCGCGGCCTGCGTTGGCGCGACGTCGGGATGCAGGTCCCCTGGCGCTGGGGGCGGATCGCCGCGCTCGGCGTCGCCTGGGGCATCGCGATGTGGCTCCTCGAATTCTTCGTGACGATGCCCGCGCTGTACCGGCTGCTCGGCTATTGGCCGGACCTGACGGCCTTCAACGACCTGGTGGGCAACGCGGCGCTGCTCGCGGTGTACCTCGCACTCAACTGGGTGCTGGCGGCGTTCGGCGAGGAAGCGGTCTGGCGCGGCTACGCGCTGCCGCGCGCCGCGGAATTCTTCGGCGACGGCACGCGCGCCTTCGTCCTGGCGCTCATCGCCGTCAACGTCGCGTTCGGCCTCGCACATCTCTACCAGGGACCGTCGGGCGTGATCCAGGCCACGGTCGGCGGTGTGCTGCTCGGCGTGCTCTACCTCGTCACCGGCCGCAACCTGCTGGCCCCGATCCTCGCGCATGGCATCGGCAACTCGATCGACTTCACCGTGATGTACCTCGGCCACTACCCCGGCGTTGGCAGCTAGCGCTGCGAATCGGGCGGGCGAGGTCCCTGCGAGCGAGTGACTAAAGTTCCGGCGGAACGAGCGAGCAGGGACGTCGCCCGCCCAACTCGCCTACGCAACCTGGAACGTGTCGACGTCGAGGCCCTGGTCCTTCGCGCCGCCAGCCGCGAGCTCGTGCGACTCGAAGTCGTCGACGTGAATGATCTCCATCACCTTGCGGTCGTACTCGCGTAGCTGCGCCGCCTCGGCCTCGGTCAGGATCCCCGCCGCCAGCGCTTCCCTGATCTGGCCCGGCAGGTCGAGCGCCTGGACGCGCCCGGTTTTCACGCCCTCGACACGCACCTTCTTCTCGAGCGGTTCGGCGGCAATCGCGAGTTCCATCGCCTGCTGCACCAGGCCGAGGTGATTGCCGGGCTCGAGCGTGCGGTACACGTAGTGGCAGAGCCGTTCGCGCGCTTCTCCCGGGTTCATCACGAGGTCGGCAATCTGCGGGTTCAGGCGGTCGCTCGGCGCGAAGTACGTGAGGCCGCGGGGGAATATCACGACGCGCATCACGGCCGCGAGCCAGCGCACCGGGAAGTTCCGGAGGAAGCTGTGGAGCTGCTCCTGCGCGTTGTACAGCAGCGAACGGCAGGCGTACTCGACCAGCGGCAGGTCGGCGGCGGGGCGGCCCTGGTTCTCGAAGTGCTTCAGCACCATCGAGGCGAGGTACATCGCCGACAGCACGTCGCCGAGCCGTGCCGACAGGTTCTCCTTCTTCTTGAGATAGCCGCCGAGCGAAAGCATCGCGACGTCGGTCGCGAACGCGAAGGAGGCGCTGAAGCGGTTGATGTGCTCGTAGTAGCGCCTGGTCGGCCCGGTCATCGGCGCCGTGACGATGCGCGAGAGCGTCAGCGCGCCGAAGAACGAGCGCACGGCATTGGAGATCGTGAAGCGGATGTGGCCGAAGAGCGCGGCGTCGAAGTCGCGCAGGCCTCGCTCGCGGTCCGTGTCCTGGGCGGCGTTCATTTCCTTCAGCACGTACGGATGGCAGCGCACCGCCCCCTGGCCGAAGATGATCAGGCTGCGCGTCAGGATGTTCGCGCCCTCGACCGTGATGCTGACCGGCACCATCTGGTACGCGCGGCCGATGTAGTTGCGCGGCCCGAGCATGATGCCCTTGCCGCCCTGCACGTCCATCGCGTCGTTCGCGATCATGCGGCCGAACTCGGTCACGTGATACTTGAGGATGCCGGCCGGCACGGACGGCTTTTCGCCGCCGTCGATCGCTCCCGTCGTCACCGA
>Ga0105107_10003793_pt1 | contig 10088 bp, 6 predicted proteins | sample PPLLaktember2015_6_FD_79335 | JGI IMG/M metagenome (GOLD analysis project Ga0105107, IMG submission 79335) | Freshwater sediment microbial communities from Prairie Pothole Lake near Jamestown, North Dakota, USA - PPLs Lake P8 Core (1) Depth... | ecosystem: Environmental > Aquatic > Freshwater >...
CGGCTCGGCGCCGGTCTCGGCCAGCAGCGGCCGCAGGATCGCCATGCCGCCCTTCATGGCGTTGGCGGCGAGCAGCACTTCCGGGACGAACAGGATGCCGTCGCGGAAGTCGACGCCGACGATACGCATGCCCTCGACCAGCGCGTCGTTCAGCACCTTGTCGGGCCTCCAGCCGCGCTTGAGGAAGATATGCGTCGCTTCTTCGACCTCGGCCTTCAGGCCGTTGTACATGTCGTCGTGGACCTGCTCGATGAGCTCGGCGTCATCGAGCGAGCCCAGGTCGAATTCACCTTCAGCTGCTTCAGGCATTTGCGCCTTCCCCGGTAGGGCTTATTGAACGGATGTTAAACAATGGCACATTATAGGGTAGGCCCTTTCACGACAGGAACTTGCCTGTTCACGACCTAGCTGGCCGAAATGGGACGCCCGTCCCCCTGGCCTAGCGGCGGACGCGCCGCTCGGCGCTGGGGGGATGGCCGAATTGGGCCCGGTAGCAGCGGGAGAAATGGGGCGGCGACTTGAAGCCGCAGGAGGTCGTCACGTCCATGATGGGCATGGAGGTCTGGAGCAGGAGCTCACGTGCGCGCCGCAGGCGCATCTCGAGGTAGTAGCGCTTCGGCACGCAGTCGAGGTGGCGCCGGAACAGGCGCTCGATCTGGCGCCGCGAAAGCCCGGTCGCATGGGCGATCCGTTCCAGCGACAGCGGCTTCTCGATGTTCTCCTCCATGAGCTGGGCGACCCGGATCATGTTGCCGTGACTGCTCCCGACCTGGGCGCGCAATGGCACGTACTGGCGGTCCTGGTCGCTGCGGACCCGCTCCAGCAGGAACTGCTCGGAAACCAGTTGTGAAATCCGTGGCCCATGCTTCAACTGGATGAGGTTAAGCATCAGGTCCAGGGGTGCCGTGCCGCCTGAAGCCGTGTAGCGGTCCCGGTCGATGCTGAAGACCTGGTCGTTGAGATGGACGCGCGGAAACTCCTCACGCAGCGCCGGCAGGTTTTCCCAGTGGATGGTCGCCCGGTAGTGATCGAGCAGGCCCGCTCGCGCAAGCGCGTAGCCGCCCGTGCAGAGCGCGCCGAGCCCGACGCGGCGCTCGGCCAGGCGGCGCAGTGCCGCAAGCAACGAGTTCGAGACGGCGTCGCGCACGTTGATGCCGCCGCAGACGAACAGGATCTCGACCTTGCCGATCTTGTCGATCGCAACGGTCGGCGTGAGCTCGAGGCCGCTGCTCGCCGGGACCGGCCGCCCGTCGAGACTCGCAACCGTCCATTCGTAAATGTCGCGATCGGCCACGCGGTTGGCCATGCGCAGGACTTCCAGTGCGTTCGTGACCGCGATCAGCGAGTAGTTCGGCAGGGTCAGGAAGGCGAATCGCGTCTTGTCCATGCGCGACCGAGTATGTCGCATTTGGAGCCTTCGGTCTCCGGCCAACCGCTAAACTGCCGGGGACGAGGGGGAGCAGCGGATGAAATCACACGCAAGGGTGGTCGTGATCGGCGGCGGCGCCGTCGGCGTCAGCACCCTCTATCACCTGGCGCACAAGGGCTGGTCGGACGTCGTGCTCGTCGAGCGGGCCGAACTCACGGCCGGGTCCACCTGGCACGCCGCGGGCCTGCTGCCGCTGTTCAACATGAGTTACACGGTCGGCCAGTTGCACAAGTACTCGGTTGACCTCTACAAGCGTCTGCAGGCGGAAACGGGCCAGGACGTCAGCTTCCACGCCACGGGCAACCTCCGGCTCGCGACCTCGCGCGACCGCATGGACGAGTACCGGAAGTACTGCGGCACGGCGAACACCATCGGCGTGCCCTTCGAGATCATCGGCCCGCAGCAGGTGAAGGAGCTCTGGCCGCTGCTCACGCTCGGCGGCACCGACGACACGGCCGCGATCGTCGGCGCGCTCTACCACCCGCAGGACGGCCACATCGCGCCCGCGGACCTGACGATGGCGCTGCGCAAGGGCGCGCGTGCGAAAGGCGCCGAAGTCTACGAACAGACCGAAGTCACCGCAGTCGCGCGAACGCGCTCGGGCGAGTGGAAGCTGACGACGACCAAGGGCGAGATCACCTGCGAGCACGTCGTCTGCGCGACCGGCAACTACGCGCGCCAGACCGGGAAGCTGTTCGGGCTCAACGTGCCGGCGATCCCGGTCGAGCACCAGTACATCGTCTACGAGGAATCGGCCGAGCTGAAAGCCTACCGCCAGGGCGGCGGTCGCGAGCTTCCCGTGATGCGCGAGCCCGACCAGTCGTACTACATCCGTGAAGAGCGCATGGGCTGGATACTCGGCCCGTACGAGGCGGGGGCGCCCGCACGTTTTGCCGACGGCGTGCCGTCCTGGTTCGGCAAGAGCCTGTTCGACGGTGACCTCGAGCGACTCATCCCGCACATCGAGGGCGCGCAGCGGCGCGTGCCGGCGCTCGCGAACTGCGGGATCAAGGACGTCGTCAACGGCCCGATCTCCTACACGCCGGACGGCAGCGCGCTGATCGGGCCGGCCTGGGACCTGCCGAACCTCTGGCTGAACGAAGGCCACAGCTTCGGCATCACCGCGGCAGGCGGCGCCGGCTGGCAACTCGCGGAATGGATCGTCGAGGGCGAGCCGGGCATCGACCTGCTCGCGGTGGACCCGCGCCGCTTCGGGGCGTACACCGGCAAGCGCTACCTGGTGACCAAGAACGAGGAGACCTACCGCAACGTCTTCACCATCCACTACCCGGACGAGGAGCGCGAGGATGCGCGGCCGGCCAAGACCAGCCCAGTCTACGAGAAGCTGAAACGCATGGGCGCGGTGTTCGGCCAGCGCTACGGCTGGGAGCGCGCCAACTGGTTCGCGCCCGCGGGTGTTGCCGCGAAGGATGACTGGAGTTTCCGCCGCACCAACTGGTTCGAGCACGTCGGCAACGAGTGCCGGCGGCTGCGGGAACGCGTCGGCGTCATCGACCTCACGCCGTTCACGAAGCACGTCGTCGAAGGTCCCGGTGCCGAAGCCTGGCTCGATTCGCTGGTCGCCAACAAGGTGCCGGCAAGGATCGGGCGCATGGCGCTCAGCCACGCGCTCACCAAGCGCGGTGGCATCCGCTCCGAGTTCACGATCACGAAGCTCGCTGACGAGCGCTACTACGTCGTGAGCGCGGGCGCCGCCGAGCGCTACGACACGGACCTCCTGCACAAGCGGTTGCCGGCCGACGGATCCGTGCGGCTTTCGAACATCACGACCTCCCGCGGCTGCTTCGTCGTGGCGGGGCCGCGCTCGCGCGAGGTGCTCGCGAAGCTCACCGACACGCCGCTCGCCAGCGAGTCGTTCCCCTGGCTCACCGGGCAGGTCGCCGAGGTCGGGCTCGCGACGGACGTCTACCTGCTCCGCGTCAATTTCGTCGGCAGCCTCGGCTGGGAGCTGCACTTCCCCGTAGAGTACGCAAATCACCTGTTCGAGGCGATCTTCGCCGCCGGCGAGGAGTTCGGGATCGGCATGGCCGGCATGCGCGCGATGGAGTCGCTGCGCATGGAGAAATCCTATCGCATGTGGGGCAGCGACCTGACGCGCGAGAACACGCCCTTCGAGGCGAGCCTCGACCGCTTCGTGCGGATGGGGAAGGGCGAGTTCACGGGCCGCGCCGCGCTCGAGCGCCAGCTCGCCGCCGGCGTGCCGAACCGCTTCGTCACGCTCGAGGTGCATGGCGTCACCGACACCGACCCGCTCGGCAACGAGCCGCTGTTCGACGGCAAGGGCCGGATGATCGGCCGCGCGACCTCCGGTTTCTATGGCCACGTACTCAAGAAGAGCCTGGCGATCGGCTACGTGAAGCCGGAATTCGCCGAGGTCGGCACGAAGATCGCCATCGAGATCCTCGGCGAGCGACGCGAGGCGACAGTCCTCGTCGACTCGCCCTACGACCCCGAGAACAAGGAACTGCGCGCCTGAAGCGTCAATCCTGGTCGGGGCTCTCGCTGCTGTGGCGGAGCCTCGCGCAACATGGCAGCTGGCGCGAGCAGTGGCGCAAGCCGGAGCCGAAGCCCGCGTACGACGCGGTCATCGTCGGCGGCGGCGGTCACGGCCTCGGCACGGCGTACTACCTCGCGGCCGAGCACGGCCTCACCAACATCGCGGTGGTCGAGAAAGGCTGGATCGGCGGCGGCAACACCGGCCGCAACACGACCATCATCCGCTCGAACTACCTGTTCGACGAGAGCATCGCGATCTACGAGCACGCGCTGAAGCTGTGGGAGGGCCTCTCGCAGGACCTCAACTACAACGTCATGTACTCGCCGCGCGGCGTGATGATGCTCGCGCACAACGTGCACGACGCCCAGATGATGAAACGCATCATGCACGCCAACCGCGCCAACGGCGTGGACAACGAGTGGCTGACGCCGGAACAGGCGAAGGCCTTCTGCCCGCCGCTGGAGATCGGCAGCCACCTCCGCTACCCGGTCGTTGGCGCGACGCTGCAGCGCCGCGGCGGCACCGCGCGGCACGACGCCGTCGCCTGGGGCTACGCGCGCGCGGCGGATGCGCTCGGCGTCGACATCCTCGAGAACTGCGAGGTCACGGGTATCCGCCGCGGCGCGAGCGGGGCGGTGGAAGGGCTCGAGACGACACGCGGCCCGATCCGCACGCCGAAGGTCGGCGTCGTCGCGGCCGGGAACTCGAGCGTCGTGATGCGCATGGCAGGCGTGACGCTGCCGCTCGAGAGCTTCCCGCTGCAGGCGCTGGTCTCGGAGCCGGTCAAGCCCGTGTTCCCCTGCGTCGTGATGTCGAACGCGATCCACGCCTACATCAGCCAGTCGGACAAGGGCGAGCTCGTCATCGGCGCGGGCACGGATGCCTACACCTCCTATACGCAGCGCGGCGCGCTGCACGTGGACATGCACACGCTGGAAGCTATCTGCGAGCTGTTCCCCTGCTTCCGTCGGCTGAAGATGCTGCGCAACTGGGGCGGCATCGTCGACGTGACGGTCGATCGCTCGCCGATCATCGGGCTGACCCCGGTGCCGGGCCTGTACGTGAACTGCGGCTGGGGTACGGGCGGCTTCAAGGCGACGCCGGGCTCCGCGCACGTGTTCGCCTGGACGGTGGCGAAGGGCGAGCCGCACCCGATCGCGGCGCCGTTCTCGCTCGAGCGCTTCCGCGACGGGGCGATGATCGACGAGGCCGCAGCCGCCGGGGTGTCGCACTGATGCTGCTCATCCCCTGCCCGTACTGCGGCGAGCGCCCGGAGATCGAGTTTTCCTACGGCGGCCAGGCGCACCTCGTGCGACCGCCTCGACCCGCGGAGCTCTCCGACGAGGAATGGGCCCGCTACCTCTACGTGCGCGAAAACCCGCGCGGCCGCCACGCCGAGCGCTGGCGTCACCTGCGCGGCTGCGGGCGTTTCTTCAACGCGATCCGCGACACCACGACCGACCGTATCGCGGCAACCTACCGGGTCGGAGAGGCGCCGCCATGAGCGCGCATCGCGCCGCGAGCGGCGGCCGCGTCGATCGGAATACGAGGCTCCGCTTCACGTTCGACGGCGCCGCGTACGAGGGACTCGCGGGCGACACGCTCGCCTCGGCGCTGCTCGCGAACGGCGTGCACCTCGTCGGCCGCTCCTTCAAGTACCACCGGCCGCGCGGCATCCTCACGGCGGGCGCCGAGGAGCCGAACGCGCTCGTGACCGTGCGCAGGGACGCGGCGCGCGAGACGCCCAACCTGCGCGCCACTCAGGTCGAGCTCTACGACGGCCTCGAGGCTTGCTCGCAGAACTGCTGGCCGAGCCTCGGATTCGACCTCGGGCGCGTGAGCGACTTCCTCTCGCCGCTGTTCCCGGCGGGCTTCTACTACAAGACCTTCATGTGGCCACGCGCCGCCTGGGCGGCGCTCTACGAACCGCTGATCCGTCGCGCCGCGGGACTCGGGCGCTCGCCGTCGCGCCCTGACTCAGACCGATACGCCCAGCGCTATGCACATTGCGACGTGCTGGTCGTGGGCGCCGGGCCCGCGGGACTCGCCGCAGCGCGTGCCGCAGCCGATGCGGGTGCGCGCGTGATCCTCTGCGACGAGCAGGCGGAGCCGGGCGGCGCGTTGCTGGACGGCGGCCCCGCGCACATCGACGGCCTCGCGGCCGGCGACTGGCTGGCGCGCTCGCTCGCGCTGCTCGCGGCGAATCCGCACGCGCGATTGCTATCCCGCACGACTGCCTTCGGTTACTTCCCGCACAACAGCGTCGGGCTCGTCGAGCGGTTGACGGACCACTGCACGGATCCCCCGGTCGGCGCCGCACGCGAGCGCCTGTGGCAGGTGCGGGCGCGCGAAGTCGTGCTCGCGGCCGGCGCGATCGAACAGCCGCTCGTGTTTCCGGGCAACGACCGGCCGGGCGTGATGCTCGCAGGTGCGGCGCAGACCTACCTCAGGCGCTACGGCGTGCGCGCCGGGACGCGCGCGGTGCTGGTGACGGCGACCGATGCCGGCTACCTCGCGGCGCTCGACCTGCACGCCGCGGGCGTCGCCATCGCGGCGATCGCGGACCTGCGTCCAACGGCTTCGGCCCTGTGGGCGGACGCGGCGAAGCGTGCCGGCATCCCGGTCCTCGCGGGCGCCACGGTGAACGGCACCCGCGGCAGCCGGCGCGTCACGGGCGTGACGATCGGCGGCCGGACGCTGGCCTGCGACCTCGTATTGATGTCCGGCGGCTGGGTGCCCTCGGTGCACCTCTTCTCACAATCGCGCGGGCGGCTGACCTGGAGCGACGCTGCGCGCGCTTTCGTTCCGTCCCAATCGGCGGAGCGCGAGCGATCCGCGGGCGCCTGCCGCGGCGTCTACGGGCTCGCCGCCTCGCTCGCCGACGGCGCGGCCGCGGGCCTTGCCGCGGCGCATGCCTGCGGATTCTCCGGGGAGGCGCTTCGCTTCGAGGTGGCCAGCGAGATCCCCGCGCGCGAGGCGCCGGGCGCCGCGCCGCGCGAACCGGCGGCCGGCGCGGCAAAGGCCTTCGTCGACTTCCAGAACGACGTGACGACCCGCGACCTGGCGCTCGCCGCGCAGGAGGGCTTCCGTTCCATCGAGCACGTGAAGCGCTATACGACCGTCGGCATGGCGACCGACCAGGGCAAGACTTCGAACCTGAACGCGCTCGGGCTCGTCGCCGCGCGCCTCGGCAGGACGGTGCCGGAAGTCGGGCACACGACCTTCCGCATGCCGTACACGCCGGTGACCTTCGGCACGCTCGCGGGTGCCGCGCGGGGCGAGCTGTTCGATCCCGTGCGCGCGACGCCGATGCACGATTCGGCCGTCGCCCGCGGCGCAGTCTTCGAGGACGTCGGCCAGTGGAAGCGCGCGCGCTACTTCCCGCGGGCCGGCGAGGACATGCACGCCGCGGTCGCGCGCGAGTGCCTCGCGGTGCGCGGCAGCTGCGGCATCTTCGACGCCTCGACGCTCGGCAAGATCGCCGTGGTCGGGCCGGACGCCGCGGAGTTCCTGAACCGCTTCTACGTCAACGATTTCTCCGGCCTCGCGGCGGGGCGCTGCCGTTACGGCATCCTGTTGCGCGAGGACGGCTTCGTCTTCGACGACGGCGTGATCGCGCGCCTCGCGCCGGACCGCTTCCACGTGACGACGACGACCGGCGGCGCCGCGCGCGTGCTGGCGATGATGGAGGACTACCGCCAGACCGAGTGGCCGGAACTCGCGGTGTGGCTCACCTCGACGACCGAGCAGTGGGCCGTGATTGCGCTGCAGGGGCCGGAGGCGCGGCGCGTGCTGGAGACGCTCGCGCCGGGCATGGATCTCTCGCCGGGTGCGCTGCCGCACATGGCCCTCGCGCACGGGCGGGTCGCGGGCGTGCCCGCGATGCTGTTCCGGGTCAGCTTCACGGGCGAGCTCGGCTACGAGATCAACGTGCCGGCCGCGCACGGCCGCACCGTGTGGGAGGCCGCCTGCGAGACGGGCGGGCAGCGGATCACGCCCTACGGCACCGAGACGATGCACGTGCTGCGTGCGGAGAAGGGCTACATCATCGTCGGCCAGGACACGGACGGGACCGCGACGCCCGACGACGCAGGGCTCGCCTGGGCCATCGGCCGGAAGAAGCCGGACTTCGTCGGCAAGCGGTCGATCGAACGCGCGGCGATGCGTTCCCCGGACCGCAAGCAGCTCGTGGGGCTTCGCACCCGCGACCCGCAGTGCGTGCTCGAGGAAGGCGCGCAGCTCACGGACCGGCCCGGTTTGACGCCGCCGATGAGACCGGTTGGCCATGTGACCTCGTCGTACGCGAGCGCGGCGCTCGGGCATTCGATCGCGCTCGCGATGGTCGCCGGCGGCCGCTCGCGCATCGGCCAGACGCTCTACCTGCCGATGCCCGGCGGCGAGATCGAAGTCGAGGTGACGAAGCCGCTGTTCTACGATCCGGAGGGGGCACGGCTGCATGGCTGATCACGGCGAGACGCTACGCCTGCTACCGCCCTCGGCGCGATTCATCCTGCAATGCGGCAGGGATGCGCGCGACCGGGCAGGCGTCGCCTTCGGACTTCCACTGCCCGAGGCGGCCTGCCGCGCGGAGTCGGCTTCGGGGCGCGCGGCCCTGTGGCTCGGGCCCGATGAGCGGCTGCTGCTCGCGCCGGACGGCACGGGAGAATCCGTGTCCGCCGCGCTCGAGGCGGCGCTCGCCGGGCATCCTCATTCGCTGGTGGACGTCAGCCATCGCCAGGCCGCACTGCGGGTTGCCGGCCCGCGGGCGAGCGAACTCCTGGCGAGCGGATGCCCGCTCGACCTCGACCCGGCGTCATTCCCGGTCGGCATGTGCACGCGTACCGTCCTTGCCCGTGCCGAGGTGGTTTTGTGGCGTTTGAGTCCCGAGGAGTACCATCTGGAAACGGGTCGATCGTTTTCAGGCTATGTCCTGGGATGGTTACGCGAAGCGGAACGAGGGGGTTGATCATGCGTTGCATTCAGCGAACGAATGTGCGGGCCGCGGTTCGCGCGGTCCTCTGCACGGCGCTCGTGGCCGGTCCCGCACTCGCGGACCAGGCGGAACAGCCGACCGCTGCCGCGCAGCCGCGCGAGGTCACGCGCTTCGAGGAGGTGGTCGTCACGGCGCAGCGCCGTGAGCAGAACATCCAGGACGTCGGCATCGCGGTGACGCCGCTCGACGAGCGCGCGCTGCAGAACCTCAACATCACCACGGCGACCGACATCGTCAAGGCGGTGCCGAACCTGCGCATGAACGCGTACTCGAGCTCGCAGGTGGTGTTCAACATCCGCGGCGTCTCGCAGAACGACTACGGCGACCAGCAGGAACCCCCGGTCGCCGTCTACCAGGACGACAGCTATTCGAGCTCGATCAACCTCGCGAGCTTCCCGGTGTTCGACCTCGCGCGGGTCGAGACGCTGCGCGGCCCGCAGGGCACGCTGTTCGGCAGGAACGCGACCGGCGGCGCGATCCAGTTCATTTCGAACGCACCGACCGAGGAGTTCGAGGGCTACGCCAACCTCACGGTCGGCAGCTTCAACCAGGTGGTTTTCGACGGCGCGCTTTCGGGCCCGCTCAGCGACCGCATGCAGGGTCGTTTCGCGTTCATTGCCAACCAGGACGATGGCTGGATGGAGTCCATCATCCCCGGCGTGGAAGACCGCGGCGGGAATGATCACTACGCGCTGCGCGGGAGGCTCGCCTGGCAGCCGAGCGAGACGACCGACGTGGACCTGATCGTCCGCTACCTCGAGGCGGACGGCGAGACGCAGGCGGGCCTGTATTCGCACGAGCCGGCCTGCCCGAACGCGCAGTTCCAGGGCGAGTTCACGGCGCCCACCCAGAGCTGCGACTTCTGGGGCACGGGACCGGGCCAGTCCGGCACGGGCTTCCGCGAAGACTCGATCATCCCGAGCCGCGGCGGCGACCCGTACAAGACGGCAGAGACCGAGCCCTCGTACGTGGACCGCGAGATCTTCGGCGCGCAGCTGCGCGTCGATACCGAGATCGGCATCGGTACCTTCACCTCGATCACCGATTACCAGACCGGGGACAAGTTCTACACCGAGGGCGGCGACTCCTCGCCGGACGACGGCGTGTACTTCTTCCAGGGCAGCGACCTCGACCAGATCTCGCAGGAG
>Ga0105107_10003794_pt1 | contig 10088 bp, 6 predicted proteins | sample PPLLaktember2015_6_FD_79335 | JGI IMG/M metagenome (GOLD analysis project Ga0105107, IMG submission 79335) | Freshwater sediment microbial communities from Prairie Pothole Lake near Jamestown, North Dakota, USA - PPLs Lake P8 Core (1) Depth... | ecosystem: Environmental > Aquatic > Freshwater >...
CGCACGCGGTTGTAGGTACCGCAGCGGCAGATGTTGGTCATCGCCGCGTCGATCTCCGCGTCGGTCGGGTTCGGCTTCGACTTGAGGAGCGCCGCGGCGGCCATGATCATGCCCGACTGGCAGAAGCCGCACTGTGGCACGTCGAGCTCGGCCCAGGCCTTCTGCACCGGATGCTTGCCCTCCGGGGACAGGCCCTCGATGGTGACGATCTTTTCACCTGCGCCGACGCTCTCCGCGGTGCGGATGCAGCTTCGCGTCGGCACGCCGTCGATGTGGACCGTGCAGGAACCGCATAGTGCGATGCCACAGCCATACTTGGTTCCCGTCAGGCCGAGCTGCTCGCGCAGCACCCACAGCAGCGGGGTGCCGGGGTCGGCTTCGTACTGCAGGACCTTGCCATTAACGTTGAGGCTGGGCATCGGCAACTCCGGGATGGATGCAGGGGAAAACAGAACGGGCCGGTGATTGGAACAAACGCCGCGCGTTCCGGCAAGTGTTGCCGATGGACAAGGAGTGCGGCCCGAGGGTTCCCGATGCCACCCGCAGGCTCGGCGGGTGAGCCTGCAGTAGCCGATACTGCGCCCATGACACGCATGCTCTCCAAATCCCGATTGATGGCCTTCCGCCAGTGCCCCAAGCGGCTCTGGCTGCAGACCTTCCGGCGCGACCTCGCCGTCGTCGATCCGGCAGCGCAGGCGCGGTTCGACGCCGGCCACCGGGTCGGCGAGATCGCGCGCGCGCTTCGCCCGGGTGGTCGGCTGATCGGTCACGTCGACGACATCGGCCGCGCGGTGCAGGAGACGCGCGAGGCGCTGGCCGGTGCCGACGACCGCCTGCTGTTCGAGGCCGCGCTGCAGCACGGCGGTGTGCTCGTCCGCGCCGACGTGCTGGCGCGTCGCGACGGTCGCTGCACGTTGGTAGAGGTGAAGTCCTCGACCGCGGTCAAGCCGCCGCACGTCGAGGACGTCGCGATCCAGGCGTGGGTGCTGCAGGGCGCGGGGCTCGAGCTCGAGAGCACGCGCCTCGCCCACATCGACAACACGTTCGTCTATCCCGGCGACGGCGATTACGACGGCCTGCTCGTCGAGGCGGATCTCGCCGACGACGTGCAGCCCCTCCTGGAGGCAATTCCGCACTGGGTCGCCGAGGCGCAGCAGGTGATTGCCGGCGACATGCCGGGCACCGACATCGGGGCGCATTGCACGCAACCCTACGCGTGCGAGTTCCACGACTGGTGCAGTCGGGACGAGCCGGCGTATCCGGTCTCGATCCTGCCGCGCGGCGCCGCCTTGGCGGCGGAGCTGCGCGCGGAGGGATTGCGCGACCTCCGTGAAGTGCCTGAAGAGCGCCTCGGCAATGCGGTGCACGTCAGGATCTGGCGGGCGACCCGCGCCGACGCTCCGGAGATCGTACCGGCGGTCGCGCCGCTGCTGCGTGACCTCCCCTACCCTCGTTCGTTCCTCGACTTCGAGACGATCCAGCCGGCGATTCCGCTCTGGGCGGGCACACGCCCCTACCAGCGCATCCCGGTCCAGTGGTCGTGCCACATCCAGGCGAAGCCCGGACGGCAGGTGGCCCTGGGCGAGCTCGTCACCAGCGGCGAGGACCCGCGGCGCGCGTTCGCGGAGTCGCTGCTCCGCGCGATGCCGTCCGATGGCCCCGTGTTCGCGTACAACGCCGGATTCGAGCGCGGCGTGCTCAACGAGGTCGCGCAGGCGCTTCCCGACCTCGCCGAGCCGCTGCAACGCATCGCGGATCGCCTGGTCGACCTGCTGCCGATCACCCGGACCCACTACTACCACCCGGCGATGCGCGGCTCGTGGTCCTTGAAGGCCGTGCTGCCGACGGTCGCGCCGGACCTCGACTACGCCAACCTCGACGGTGGCGTGAAGAGCGGCGGCGATGTCGAGTCGGTCTACGCCGAGATCCTCGACCCGGCGACGGAGGCCTGCCGCCGCACGGCGCTCGAGACCGCGCTGGTCACCTACTGCGACCGCGACACGCTGGCCCTGGTGCGGCTCGTCCAGTTCTTCGAGGGACAGGGAAAGTCCACCGACATCCCGGCCCGCGCTGTGGTCCGAGCGCCACCGCGATGAGCGCGCGCAGCGCCGTCAATCCATGCCATTGCGGCATAACTGCATGAACGGTTCGGGCCTCCAGCACTGCCGTCAGACCGCCGGCCGGATCACGACCTTCCAGTAGTTCAGCTTGCCGACGTCGCTCGCCGCGAGGTCGGCAACGCCGAGCTGCCAGTTGCCCGCGATCGGCTTGCCGGCCAGCGCTCCAAGCGCCGGGGTCGTCGCTGCCGTGTAGGTCTCGCGCAGGTTGGCAGTCGAGCCGCCCGACTGGTCGTGCAGCACCACGTCGTCACCGGACGGCGAGCGCACGGTGAGCCGCAGGTCGCCGATCCAGGTGTGGGTGATGTCGACCGTCACTTCCACGCTCCCGACGGTGCCGGCGGCGCTCGTGGCCAGGGTTCGCTTGAGGCCCACGGCATTCGCATCGGGAATGTGGGTACCCGGCGATTCCTCCAGGTCCACTTCAGCCGGTGCGGTCGCCGCGATCGTGAACGCAAGCGCCCATCGCTCGAGCCTTCCCGTATCCGCGGGGGCCAGGTCCTCGACCTGCAGCCGCCAGTTGCCACGCGTGCCGCGGCCACGCAATGTCGCGAGCGTCTGCAGTGCGGTCTCGTCGAGCGTGCGCTTGATGTCGTCGGCGTCGCTGCCCTGCCGATCGTGCAGCCGGATGGCATCGCCCCACGGCGTCTGCAGCGTGACGCGCAGGTCGCCGATGTAGGTGTGGGCGATGTCGAGCGTCACGGCAGCGGTGCCGATGCTGCCGTCGTGGACGATCGCGATGGTGTCGGTGATGCCCCCGGGGGCATGGTCCGGAATGGCGACACCGGGCGTCGATGCACCATTGATGGCCTGCGCGCCGCCGCCGCCCGGGAACAGCCGGGTGCGGAAGACGGCGGTCGTCCCGGTCACGCTGATCTGGTCGACCTCGAGGTTCGACGCGGTGCCGTCCCACCACTTGCTGTCGGGCGTCGTCGTATCGGCGAAGCGCGTACTCGCCGCCCCGAACAGATCGCCCGTGTCGCCGTCGTGGCCGCGCAGCTGCTCGAGCTGGAACAGGCCGTCGGCCTGCTCGAGCGACAGCTCGTAGTGCTGCGTCGGCGTGCGCTGCTCGTTGTTGTTGCTGCCGTCCTCGTCGACGTGCCAGATCGCCAGCCCCTGGCCGGGCAGCGACGCGTCGCGGCCGCTGCGGCGGCGATGCTCCAGCAGGAAGTACTCGCCGGCCGTCCTCGCGAAGAGCGCGAAGTCGTTCTGGCCGGCCGGCAGCTCAAGCTGCTGGTCGTGCCGGACGGCGGCGACGCTGCGGGCCCAGCCCGAGAGCCGTTTCAGATAGGCGCTGACGTGGGCCGGGTTCTTTTCGTCGACGCTCCCGCCGCCGCACATCAGGCAGAAGGCGCCGACGCCGCTCGACTCGTAGCCGTAGTCGTACAGGTCGGGGTAGTCGCACAGCATGTGGCCGTTCTCGTGGCAGAACGTGCCGAGCGCGAGCTCGCCGCCCATCGCGGTGAACTGGTAGTCGTAGGCGTCCTTCCCGGGCACGAGCGGCACCCGCGAGGCGAGGTGCCAGGCGTGCGGCCACAGGCCCTCGTTCCAGTTGTTGACCACCTCGCCCGCGTAGTAGACGTTCATCGCGTACACGTAGCCGCCGCCGTCGGCGGTCAGCGTCGAGAAGTCGAAGCCGTTCGCCTTGAGGTGGGTCAGTGCCTCGACGATCAGTTCGCGTGCCCGCACACCCATCTGCATGCCGGGGTTGGTGTAGTAGCTCTTCGGCTGTCGCGCACGGTAGTACTGCGTGACGACGTTGGTGTAGCGGAGACGGCCGATCGAGTTCTCGCTGAAGTAGTCGAGCACCGAGCCGTTGTTGCCGAAGCCCGTGTAGCCGGGCTGGTTGCAGAAGCTCTCGACCTCGCCGCGGGGGATCGCCGCCGGCTCGTCCGCGAAGTCGATCAGCACGCACAGGCCGACGAAGTCCCCCACCGTCGCGCGTTGCGGTGGCGCGAGCAACGGCCCGCCGAGCGAGCGGGCGGCACGCATGAGCGACTTGCGCTGCTCCCGGCGCTCGTCGCAACGGCGCCCGCCGAAGCGCCGTGCACCCTCGATGCCGAGCGCACGCGCTGCCTCGCGGGCGATGCGCAGGCCGGGCCGGGCCGCGACGCGCGCGCCGTCGAGGTTACCGCGCGGACCGCCCGCGGACTCGAGCCGCGTGCGGTCGCCGGAGAGTTGCGCGACCTCGAAGAAGCCGCTCGCGGGATTCCTGACCAGCGTGTAGCCGTCGAGCGTCTCGAACACGGCGCGATGCTGGTCGCCGAAGCCGCGAACCCGGAATCTGGTGCCATCCGGCTGCGTGAACGTGAAGATCTTGCCGTTGAACGGGGTCGACATCTGCTCACCTCACTGCCTACGGAGGATCGGTCCCGAGGTCGACGGTCTTGCGTGTCACCGTGCCTTCGACGTACTCGACGTGGGCGCCGAAGCGTTCGAGCGCGTTCGCGACCTCCACAGCCTGCACGCCGCCCGAACGGATGATGAAGATGCGCGCGAGCGCGGCTCGCTTCTGCCCGGGGAACATGCGCTCGGCGACGAGCCCCCGGCCGCGGAGTGCCTCGAGCACCTGCTCGACGCACGCCTCGGGTGCATCGGCGGAGATCTTGAGCTTGACCGACATGAGGCTGGGAACCCGTGCGATCCGGTCAAAGCGCCTTGCGCACGTTGACCAGGCCATGGCCGTACGCGGTGGTGAAGGGCCGCTCGCCCATGGCGGCGAGCCGGGTGGCCGTGTCCTGCAGGCGACGGGCAATCCAGCGACCCTTGCGGTCCGGATGCTTCGCCTTGACGAGCGCCGCGACACCCGCGACGTGCGGCGCAGCCATCGAGGTTCCCGGCCACGCGGCGTAATCCGTCTCCTCGCGGATGAAGGACGCGTAGCGGGGCAACGTGGACAGGATGTTGTTCCCCGGCGCGACCAGGTTGATGTGCCGCCCGGTGTTGGAGAACGATGCGCGCCGGCGGTTCTCGCCGATCGCGCCGATCGCGAGCACGTTGGCGTATGCGGCCGGCCATTCGATCGGGTTGCCCTCGTCGTACTCGTTGCCCATCGCGGCCACCACGATCCCACCTTCCCCGACGAGTGCCGCGATCAGGTCCTGCTCGACCCGTGAGCGCTCGGACCCGCCGAGGCTCAGGTTGACGATCCGCGCCGGCGAGTCGAGCACCGCGGCCAGCGCCTGGTTGTACGCCTCGTCGTCGAACTCCTCCTCGAGGCCGCGCGCCAACGGATCCGCGAAGACCTTCCAGACGTGCAGCTTGCAGTTCGCAACCCCGGCGATGCCGATGCCGTTGTTGGCACGCGCGCCGACGATGCCGGCCACGTGCGTGCCGTGGCCGCGGAAGTCGCGTGCCGAACGGCCGTCGTGGTCGTACGAGGCGACGACGCCGTCGAGATCCGGATGGTGGGCATCGACACCGGTGTCGAGGATCGCGACGTGCACGTCACGCGCGTCGGGCCGGCGCGCGACGCGGAACCACTCCATCACACGCAGCCCCCACTGCAGGTTCTGCGACGGGTCCGGCCGGTCCCTGCGCGCCGACGTCCAGCGATTCGCGACGCGCTCGACGAAATCGACCGCCGGGGACGCCTGGATGCGGTCCAGTACCTGCTGCGGTACGGCGCGCTTGTCCTCGAGCTCGATGACGCAGTAGCCGCCGAGCCCCGCGCGCGGCGCATTCGCCACCGACGCGGCGAGGCCGGAGACGCTGCGCATCGCGGTCGGTACCCGGGCCACCCTGCGCTGCTGTGCGGCTGGAACAATCAACGGCGTAATCCTGCGCACGCCGAACTGCTGCGCGAGCAATCGCAGCGGATCCGTCACCTGCGTTGGCAGCGCGGCACGCAGCTCCCGCACGCGCGGATCGCTCGCGGACATTGTGCGCGGCGCCCGCACTCCCCGCTCCATCGCCGACGCCGCACCCCGAAGGGCGTCGGCCTTGAAGCGGATGTGGAGCTTGCCGGGCACGAAGGCGTCATGTTGCGGCTTGCTCTCCACCGCCTTTCGCGAGCGCGTCTTCGTCCTGGGCTTGGCCGGCATGTCGGTGTCCTTCGCGGAAGGTGCGTTCAGGGCTCGAGCGCGCGGGCAAGCGGACCCGATGCCCCCGCGAGGGGGAATCGCAAGCCCTTCGCACGCTTCGCGCCGCGCGAGACGCGTAGCCGCGCCTCGATCGCGGCCCGCAGCGCGGGATCGGTCGCCACCTGGAACTCGAGCTCGTCGACGTAGGGCGCGAGCTCGGCCGAGCGCAGCGGCTTGCGCTGGTCGGGGCGCAACAGCGAGCGCAGGGCCTCCTGCACACGCTCCGGCTCGTGTCCGGGGAAGAACGACTCGATGCGCTCCCGTGGCGTCGGTGCCGCCGGCTGCCGGCTCATCGTGCGGATGCCGCGTGCGGGCGCGTTCACCGGCAGCGACCGCAACAGCAGTGCCTCGGCGTCGACGATGCCGGCACCCATCGTCGCGTGGTCCCAGTCGTCGGGAGCGCGGGCCGTGACCAGCAGCGCCTCCTTGAAGACCGCGGCGACACCGGCGACCCCGTACGTGCCCGCCAACGCACTGAATCCACCGTGGCGGGCGAGCCAAAGCGCGCAAGCGCCGGCCGTCGTGGCCGTGGCGTACGACGTGCCCTCGCTGCGCTCGACCGTGAAGTTCCCCGGTGCCGACGCCTTGGCGCGCCAGACCGATGCACCGGGCGCCGTGATGTCGACCTCCGGCCCGCGGCAGGAACCGTCCCAGGGCTCGTCGAAGACGTCGGACGCCGCGACCGCGATGACCTCCGGCAGGCAGGCGGGATAGACGACGCTGCCCACCTGGTTGCCCGCGGCGGCGATCAGGATCAGTCCGCTCGCGGAAGCGTGTGCGATTCCGTCCCGCAGCACGCTGCCGCCCCAGGGGCCGCCGAGGCTCATCGACACGACCGGCATGCCGCCGGCCACGGCCCAGTAGAGCGCGCGGGTGAGCTCGAGCCACGAGAAGTGAATCACGTCGTTGTCGACGCGCAGCGGAACGAGCTCCGCACCCGGCGCCGCGCCGATCACTTCGCTGTCGGTCGCGCTGACGATGATGCTGGCGGTGGCAGTACCGTGCCCGCGCGAGCCGCTCTTCAGCGGGTCGCGTGGGTCGCTGCGCTCGGCGTAGAAGTCGAAGCCCAGGTCCGGTCGCAGCGCCACGCTGTCGAGCTGCGGGTGGTCCGAATAGCCGGTGTCCGGATGGGCGATCACGATGCCCGATCCCGGCGGCTGCGCGCCGAACAGCGTCCAGGCCGTGTCGATCCGGCACCGCTTGATGACCCAGTCGTGCGCGCCGGACTCGGCGGGATGCGCGGTGCTGCCGCCGCCCGAACGCGGCGCGCGACGCCCACCGGCTCGCGCCACCATTCCGCCATCCAGCCCGACAGTCTCGAACGCGGGCTCGGCCCGATCGACGTCACGGTCCGCGCGCAGTCGGTAGACGTATTCCCAGGCCTTGCCCGTGCCCACGCGCTTCCCGCGCGGCGGCGTCGCGATCAGGAACGGCGCGTTCGGAGCGAGGGGCGTGAGCTGCCAGCCACGCAGGCCAGCGCGTTCGAGCGCTTTGCGCACGCGCGCCCGCGCGCTCCTGCCTTCCGACGAGAGCACGAGGCCCTCGAAACGGCGATGGGGACGCAACGCACGCCTGGACACGTCGGCCATGGGTCCTCCTCGTTCCAGTCGCCTGCCCGTTCGCAGCACGCATGTTGCGACAGCGGCGGGATGGGGACTGCACAGACTCTATAGACGGCCGAACCGCGGGGCAAGCGAGGTCGGTGCGGTGCAGGGGAATGCAATCGATGACATCGCACTTGGCATGGTAGCGCTACCGTTTTGCGGTATCATCGACCCATGTCAACTAGGCCCCGGCGGAACACGTCCACCGACGCTCCGCAGCGCCGCGCCCGCCGCCGCGCCGGGGGCGTGACGCTGCAGGAGGTGGCGCGGCTCGCGGGCGTGTCGCCGATCACGGCCTCCCGCGCCGTGAACACGCCCGATCAGGTCGCCGAGGCCACGCTGGCACGAGTACGTGCCGCGGTCGAGAAGACCGGCTACGTGCCGAACATGCTGGCCGGCGGGCTCGCGTCGAGCCGAACGCGCCTCATCGCCGGGGTCGTCCCGACGATCGTCGGACCGGTGTTCCAGGAGATGATCGAGTCGCTCACCGATGCGCTCGCCGCCGCGGGCTACCAGCTGATGCTTGGCCAGAGCGGTTACTCGGGATCGCGCGAAGACGACCTCCTCGACGCCATCATCGGGCGGCGGCCCGACGGCATCGTGCTGACCGGCATCGTGCACTCCGAAGCGGGGCGCCGGCGGTTGCAGGCCTCGGGCATTCCGGTGGTCGAAACCTGGGACCTCACGGATACGCCGATTGGCGCGGTCGTGGGCTTTTCCCACGAGCGCACGGGTGCGGCGGTCGCCGAGCACCTGGTCGCGCGCGGGCGACAGCACCTCGCGGTCCTCACCGGCGACGACGCACGCGCGTTGCGGCGCAAGGACGGTTTCGTCGCCGCGGCACGCGCGAGCGGACTCGCCACGGACGACGTCGACGGCGTGCCGACCGGCATCGTGCGCGCGCCGACGACCGCCGGCAGCGGGCGCACCGGCCTGATCGACCTCCTTGCCCGTCATCCGGACATCGACGCGATCTTCTGCAGCTCGGACCTGTTGGCACTCGGCGTCGTGATCGAGGCGCAACAGCGTGGCATCGCGGTGCCCGAACACCTCGCCGTGGTCGGCTTCGGCGATCTCGCGCTCGCGCGCGACTTCCAGCCGGCGCTCTCCACCGTGCGCATCGATGGCACGGCGATCGGCCGCCTCGCCGCGCGCCTGCTGGTCGAACGCATCGAGGGCCGTGAAGCGGCCACGCGCGTCGTCGACGTCGGATTTTCGGTCGTCCCCCGCGGCACCAGCTGACTCCCGCAGCGGCCCTTGACGGCCCCGCGCGGTGAGGCGTAGCATACGATGGTAGCGCTACCAATCCCCATCGGATCGCGCGTCCAGCGACACCGCGCCGTGCGCGGCCCGAACACCGCCCACCCCGTCCCTTCCTGGAGGACACGAGCATGAGGAAGTTACTGACTGCCATTGCGTTGACGGCCACGCTGGTGACGCCGGCACTTGCCGCCTATCCCGACAAGCCCGTCACGATCATCGTGCCGTTCCCGCCGGGCGGGTCGACGGACATGGTCGCGCGCGCGATCGCGCCGAAGCTGCAGGCTCAGCTCGGCCAGCCGTTCGTGATCGACAACCGCGCTGGTGCCACCGGTGCCATCGGCGCCACCGCGGTGAAGAACGCCGCGCCCGACGGCTACACGTTCCTGGTCGCGTCCATCGGCGTCTACGCGATCAATCCGTTCATCCAGAAGAAGCTGCAGTACGACCCGGTCAAGGACCTCGACCCCATCACGGTCGCGGTGCGTGCGCCGAACGTCCTCGTCGCGAGTCCCAATTTTCCCGCGAACTCGGTCGCCGAGCTGCTCGCGATCCTGAAGAAGACCCCGGACAAGATCACGTTCGCGTCGTCCGGCGCCGGGTCGTCCGACCACCTCACCGCGGCACTGTTCTGGCAGAAGACCGGCACGAGCGGCATCCACGTCCCGTACAAGGGCGGCGCGCCGGCGATCACCGACCTCCTTGCGGGGCACGCGGACGTTTCGTTCCAGAACATCAACGCGGTGATCAGCCACATCAAGGCGGGCAAGCTCAAGGCGCTCGCCGTCACCAGCGAGCAGCGCTCGCCGCTGCTGCCGCAAGTGCCCACGCTGACGGAAGTGGGCATCCAGGGTGCCAACGTGTTCTCGTGGCAGGCGATTGCCGGCCCGAAGGGCATGCCGGCGGACGTGAAGCAGAAGCTGCACACCGCGATCGTGGCGGCGCTGAACGACCCCGAGAACCGCAAGCGTATGGAAGACGTCGGCTTCGAGATCGTCGCCAACACGCCCGAGCAGATGGCGCAG